>Ga0209172_10004196_pt1 | contig 20022 bp, 24 predicted proteins | sample LarsenN4metaG_FD_184113 | JGI IMG/M metagenome (GOLD analysis project Ga0209172, IMG submission 184113) | Hot spring sediment bacterial and archeal communities from British Columbia, Canada, to study Microbial Dark Matter (Phase II) - Larsen... ... | reverse complement strand
TCCGGCAACCGGTGGGGGTGGTGGCCGCCATCACCCCGTGGAACTTCCCCGCCACCATGATCACCCGGAAGATCGCCCCGGCCCTGGCGGCCGGCTGCACCGTGGTGCTGAAGCCGGCCGAGCAGACTCCCTTGACCGCCCTGGGGATCACCAAGATCTTCCAGGACGTCGGATTGCCCCCCGGCGTCCTGAATGTCGTGACCACGCTGCATCCGGAGGAGACGGGCAAGGAGTTCCTGACGAACCCCGTGGTCCGCAAGGTGGCCTTCACCGGCTCGACCGAGGTGGGAAAGCTCCTCATGCGGGACGCGGCGGACCAGTTGAAGCGGGTCTCCTTCGAGTTGGGGGGCAATGCCCCCTTCATCGTCTTCGAGGATGCCGACTTCGGGGCCGCCGTGGAGGGGGCGGTGGGGATGAAGTACCTCCGCGTGGCCGGGCAGTCCTGCATCTGCGCGAACCGGATCTACGTGCAGGAGACCATCGCGGACCGCTTCAGCCAGGCCTATGTGGAGAAGGTGAAGGCCTTGAAGGTCGGAACCGGGTTCGAGTCCGGGGTGGTCATCGGTCCCCTGATCAACAAGGACACCCTGGACAAGGTGGACCGCCTGGTCCGGGCCGCCGTGAACCAGGGAGCCAAGGTGGCGACCGGCGGCGGGCCGCTCAAGGACGGCGCCTTCGCCCAGGGCTACTTCTATGCCCCCACGGTTCTCCTGAACGTGACGGACGACATGGCGGTGTGCCGGGAGGAGATCTTCGGGCCGGTCGCCCCCATCCTCACCTTCCGGACGGAAGGGGAGGTCATCGAGCGGGCGAACAATACCAATTACGGCCTGGCCAGCTACCTTTTCACCAAGGATCTGCCCCGGGTGTTCCGCGTGGCCGAGGCCCTGGAGTACGGACTGGTCGGGGTGAACGACGCGACCGGATACAGCCACGAGACCCCCTTCGGCGGTTTCAAGGAGTCCGGCCTGGGCCGGGAGGGGGGAAAGGAAGGCATCGAGGAGTACACGGAGGCCAAGTCGATCGTGATGACCCTGCCGGCGTAGTCGGGCGACCCTCCGAATGGCAACGGACCGGCGTAGATCACGCCGGCCCGTTGCTATTTGGGGGCCTCTCCCTTTCCCGAGGCTTTGTCCCTACTCGGTAACGCACTCCTGCTTGCACTGCTCCTTCTGGGGCCACAGGGAGCAGTCCTTCACCCGAAGCGATGGGTGGCCGAACGCCGAGGTGAGCGCGGCGCGCGAGGCATCGATGCCAACCTCGGCCTTGCCGCCGGTCTCGGGGCAGGTCAGCATTCTGGGAGGGCGGAACCGGCGAAACGTATCGGCCATCAGGGGCATCAGGACGTACAGCACCCCGAGGGCCACCACGGCGAGGACGACGATCCAGGGATAGCTCATGGCTCCCTCCCTTTGCTGGGGACCAACCTTGCCTTCTGCCCTGTGGATACCTGACTACTTACATCTTAATCCGATCGTCGGATCTGTCAATGATGCGCCTGATGCATCTGCATCATTTGCCTGGAGCTGATGAGGACCCGGGGCACTTGGAGGGCGTTTCGCCCGGGGGATGGCTATCTGGGCGGGCACGGCCACGCCAGCAGCGAGACCGCAGGGGACGGCGACCTGTTTCAGGACCCGCTCATTGGTGTTTTCCGCTGAGGGGGTGTACCAGCTCTTTCGCCAGGGTCTTCAAGACTTCCGCCATCTGCATCCGTTGCTTGCGGAAATGGTCGTTCTCGCGGCGGACCCGGTTGATCTCCTCCTCGAGCCGGTCGCACTTCCGCTCCGCCGCCTCGGCCCTGGCCGTGAGGTGCCCATGCTCCCGCAGGAGCTTGGCAGCGACACCGGACATGCGCACCCCTTCCGTGATCCAACCGGTCACGCGCTCGCGCGCTTCACTCGCTTTCGCCCCCTCCGGACTTCGCTGGCTGATGAGCCCGACCGATCCCTCGGTCACCCGCGACACCCATGCGGGCGAGGGCAGCTGGGCACCAAGTAGCGGGCGAACGATGAGCAGACCGTAGTAATAGAGGCGATCATCCTTGCCGGGCCCACTCCGGCGGTCGATCCGACGCCGCTCCGGTTCGTGCGCCTCGGGGCGACGCCGCCGTTCCGCGCGTCGGCGGTCCAAGAGGACCTCGACCTTGTCGTCCCCCGAGAATTGCCGTCTCAGATACTCGTAGAGATCATGACGGTTCCGCGCCGCGACAACGAGGTATCGAACCATAGCCGTCCTCCCCCTGCCCGATCTCGCCCCCCTTTGCCTTTTCCCTGGATTTCGGGGAGACTCTATCCCCACTTTTGCCTGCGGTCAAGGAGACCGGTGATGATGCCAATAAAGGCGGTGAAATCAGAGGGATGTGCCGGGGAAGGCCGTCCGAGGCCCAGGGTCGCCTTTCTTTTTTTCATTTTTTCTGTGAAGAGTGCTTGACCCGCGAAGGACCCTGGAGATAATCTTTGGTTCCCTCCCAGCCCGTTGCAGCCCTGCCGGTATTGACCCCGGCGCTGAACAACTTCGGTACGGACGTGGACGAGCTCGGGCGGGCCGCGTGGGCCCAGGATGACCCCCGAGCCTTCGGACAAGGACAACGCAGGTCAGGGGAGAGCCAAGGATGACGAATGTGGTGGCGGGAGAGGAGCGGGAGCAGGTGATTCGATGGATCGAAGAGGGTCGGAACGTCATGGGGTCCCTTCTCGGCATTCTTAATGACAATGACCGGCTCAAGGGCGCACTCGAGGTCTCCGAGAAGGAATGCGAGCGGCTCCGGGGGACGGTGGAGGAGTTGGAGCGAGTTCGAAATCTGGCGGAGTCTCTCCAGCGCGATTGCGATCACCTTCGCGGAGAGGTGAGCCGGCTTCAGGCCGACATCGAGCGCGGCCAGCGGGAGCGGGAAGAACTCGCCACGTCGATCACCAGCTTCATGAGCGAAACCGTCTCGCGGCTCCGCGCCCAGCCGCAGCCGGCGTGAGCCCCGGGTCATCGACGGAAACGAGGTCAGCTTTTCGAGAGTCCACCCCGATCCGAAAAAAGTGGCGACAGTCTGATCAGCAGATTGCCTCGGTGTGGGGTCCCGTCCAGGGAAATTGCCCTCTAGGCCCCTATAGGGGCGATGCATGCTGCCCGGCGCTTCCCCTCGTCGACGCTCTGCCAGCGTCTGGGCCGGGCATGGGGCCTCGTTGGAATTTCGGATCGGGGTCCACTCACCTGGCATGAAGGCCGGGCCTCACATCAACGGCGAGTCGTAAGCCAAAGGGCGAGGGGGGATAGGTGTCCCCCCCTCGCCCTTTTTTCTCCTGCAGGCCTCGCCGCAATCGTTCCGCTACGCCGCGGCCTAGAGGCCCCACGCGTTACCGGCTTGCCTATAATGACTTTACCGCACCGCTTGGTACCGGTGGGACGCCTCCAGGTTCCCCGATTGCATCGTCTGTGCCGATGGGCTCCTGGGGCTAATTGCTAATGCTATTGACAATCAGCCCCACACGGGCGACAACCGGTTTCGTATGATCCCCAGGGTACTGCAGGCAAAGTTGCTGGCGGCGGCCAGAAAGTTCCCGGTGGTAACGGTCACCGGACCTCGCCAATCCGGGAAGACGACCCTGTGTCGGGCCGTCTTCCCGAGAAAGGCCTATCTCTCCCTCGAGGCCCCAGACGTGCGTGCGTTTGCCCTGGAGGATCCCCGGGGATTCCTAGGCAACTCCCGCGACGGCGCCATCCTGGATGAAGTCCAGCGCGCTCCACAGCTCCTCTCATACCTGCAGACCGAGGTGGAGGCCCGTCCCGTCAGGAGACGCTTCATCTTCACCGGATCCGCAAACCTCGCCCTGCTGGAATCCGTCAGTCAATCGCTGGCAGGAAGGACGGCACTCCTGAACCTGCTCCCCTTGAGTCTGGATGAGATCCGCCTCTTCCCCGCAAAGTCGGACGATCTTTTCGAGGTGCTGTGGAGGGGAAGCTACCCCGCCGTCTTCGACCGGAAGCTCTCGCCCCAGGACTGGTACGCGAGCTACGTCGGCACCTACCTGGAGCGCGATGTTCGGCTGATCCTCAACATCGGGGATCTGGCTGCCTTCCAGACCTTCCTCCGCCTGTGCGCAGGTCGGTCAGGCCAGTTGCTCAACCTGTCCGGGCTTGGCGCAGACTGCGGCGTGACCCACAATACTGGCAAATTCTGGATCTCGGTATTGGAGGCGAGCTTTGTGGCCTACCGGCTGGCGCCTTTCCACTCGACTGTGAGCAAGCGCCTGGTCAAGACGCCGAAGCTTCATTTCTACGACTCGGGCCTCGTGTGCTATTTCCTGGGGATCCGCAATCCGGCTCAACTACGCAATCATCCCCTCCGGGGCGGGATCTTCGAGACCTGGGTCGCCTCAGAGATCCTCAAGGCACGGGTCCACCGCGGCCTCTCACCGGGTCTCACCTATTTCCGGGACCGGAAGGGAACGGAGGTGGACCTGATCCTCGAGCCGGATGGGGATTGCGTGGCCGTCGAGACGAAGTCGGGGCAGACCGTCGCCGATGACTTCTTCGGTACCCTTGAGGCGTTCAGCCGCTTGCATGGAACCGGGCGGGCGGGTCGTCCGACACGGCAAATCGTAGTGTACGGTGGAAATGAGAAGCAACAGCGATCGGGTGCCCTGGTGCTCCCCTGGTTCATGATGGACCGTTTCGACTGGGTCGGAACCGGCTCATAGCCGATCACGCGACAAGCCTGAACTGCACGCCCAGATCATCCATGGCCGGCCGTAAATGGCCGGGCGAGCCGGCGATTCTGTACCGCCTCGCCCTTTTTCCCTCCTGCAGACCTCGCATTGCCGAAATAGGTGTCCGGTACCGATTCTGCGCCGTCCCGCAGCCCTCAGCCGGAAGAATCGGAATGGCCCCTTCGCCAAATCACGCACGTAGCCCGAAATAGGTGTCCGGTACCGATTCTGGGTACCGATTCTTGGCCGCTCGGGTCACTTCAACTGAGCCAGGACCTCTCGGGCTGCCCGGATGCCCGACTCGGCTCCCCCTTCCATCCACCCCTGCCAATCCACGGACGTGTGCTCGCCCGCAAAGAAGATATTGCCCTGCCGGACCTGCTCGTATCCTGCAATGGACTGGTATTGCCCCACGCGCCAGTAGCTATACGAGCACCGGAAGAATGGGCTCCTGTGGGCCATGCTGCCGGCGGCTCGCCCCTTCCACTGGGCACTGATGCCAGGGAAGACCGGTTCGATCTGCGAAAGGAACTGCTTCGCGTCGGCGATGACACCCGGGCTCCTTGTGTCTCCATAGGGGTGCTTGAGGTGCATGCTGTCAGCGATGTCACCGCCGGTGTAATTGATGAGGATGCCGCTTCCGCCCGGCTGGCCGCGGGTGCCGTCCCAGGTGTTCTGGTACCCGGTGTCAGAGAATGTCTGCCCGTTGCTTATGCCCCACGGACCTGGGCTGTTCCAGGACCGACTGGTGAACTGGAGGTGGAGCTTGCCATTGCGCCCGGCGCCGAGTTCCTGAATCGCCTTCTGCTTGAGCGCATCGAAGCCGGCCTCGCTGTAGTCCAGGTGCCGCAGGACGGCGAACGGGATCGCCAGAATCACGATATCCGCTCTCACGGTTCGAGACCCATTGGCCACGTCGAAGGTGAGGCTGTACGTGCCATCGCTCTCTTTCGCGATCCTCGCCAGCGCCCAGCCGAACTCCACCGGATAGCCGAGATGCTCGGCGATGGCGTTCGGGAGTCGGTCAACGCCCCCCTGGATTGCATACCGTTCGTCCGAGGAGCCGTAGACCTGGAAGGATTGCGGGGGGCCGTAGCCGAGCAAGTAAATGAGGTTGAGTGAGCTCTGATCGGTCGTCTCGGCACCGTACTCGGCGTTATAGGCCACATCCAGCAAGCTGCCGAAGGGGGATCCATGGCCACCGGGCACCCGCGTTTCGATCCGGTCATAGATGCTCATGGCATCCAGTGCGCGGCCGGCCGGCGTGCTCGTCTTGTAGGTGGTGGGATACCCGGCGGCTCTCAGGTCATCCAGCAAGGCTCTCCGCACTTGCCTGTAGTCCGCATCGACCTGGGCCGGGTCGTAGTAGTCACCCTGGAAATAGTAGGTGTTCGTCGAGCCCTCCGGCTCAGCCGCAAGCAGATCGATCAGCGGGAGGCGAAAGCGCTTACAAAGGCCAAGCATCGTCTTGTGGTTGGAATCGATGAGCGAGCCAAAGACATCGGTGTATTGGCCGTCCAGCCAGCTCAAGCTGTCGGGCCGTCCCACGGCATGGCAGGTGCCGCAGGCTGGTGCGGAAGGCCGGTCTGACAGCATGCGGCCGCCCACACGGTACATGCCCTCGTAAATGGGAGCGCTGTACCCTTCGTCGGCCAGGGTGAGGGCAGCCGTCAGCCCCGCTATCCCGCCTCCAACGACGGCGAGCCTCGGACCACCCGAAGCCTTTGCCTTCCCCCTGAACTTCCACGACGCCGCGGCCGTAGCCGCCATGGCTGCGGCCCCGGCGAGGAACTTGCGCCTCGTCAGGTGCCCCCCTTGTCCGCGAAGCGCTCGATGGAGGGAACCCCCCTCCTTGCCTGATTTGGCCTTCAGCTCGCGGATCTCCTCAACTGGACGTCCTGTGGACTCGGCCAGCCGATGCTCCGCCTCGAGCTTCAGTAGCTTCTGCAAAAACGGCGTGCGGGCCATGACGTCCCTCCCGTCTCTCGCAGCCGAGTCGGCTGCCACTCGCCCCCCCGATCTCCCTCGCCCACTCCCGCGGCTCATGACGCCGCTGGAGCCGACACCCCTTCGCTTCGCTCCGGGGCTTCGCCCCGCCACGCGCGGTGGCGTCCGGCTCAGCCACCGCCCCGTCAGGCCGCCCAGCTCCCAGGCCCTCGCGTCTCCCGCCCTGTTGAATCGGCTCCCGTACCGATCCCTCTGGCGGCTGCGCCACCCTGCGCCGTTGCACCGCTAGGCCGTCCCCTCCTCGCGGTGGCGTCGGCGCGGTCGATCGATTCCGATCGGAGGGGCTCTCGGAAGAGATAAAAGAAGAAAGTGAACTACGCTTCACAATTCGGCCCAGCGAGATCAGCGACGGTGGGACATCACGAGGGTGGCGAGAAGAAGAGAAGTGGGTGGGTGCCTCAAATGGGGGACCACTTTGTTGCGGCCCGAAGGCGCGCAGAACGGGTGGCGGAGTCAACTCCCCATGCTCCGCACTTCGTCACGAGGGTCACCCACCCACCGCTTGTGTACTCCAACCCGCTAACCAACGCAACTGAAAAACTACCGCTGCCTTGCAGCCTCGCCTTCCGCCACAGGCTATGGAGGGCGTCCGCCAGCAAATCCTGCGTCACCTATTGCCTTCGCGCAGCCCTCGATCGGAAGAATCGGAATGGCCCCATCGCCAAATCACGCACGTAGCCCCAAATAGGTGTCCGGTACCGATTTAAAAACAGGTGTCCGGTACCGATTTACGGTACCGATTTATCGCCCTCGATCCGGTAGCCCGGCAGCATCCCGCTGGAATCCCCGACCGATCCACCCGATGTGAAGGTCCGGTGCCCCAACGAGCTGCTCTTCCGCAGGCCGGACTCTATCAATACTTCAATGGAACGTCCCGCGTTGCGGGTTCAGCAAGAACCGAAAGAAGCCACTACTTGATTCGTGAAATCCTGCTGAGAAATTCGGAAAGGTCGGACCGGGTTCCCGTGAGGTCTTGTATGACCTCCCTTCCGCTCTGCTGATCGGTGTGGATGGAAAACTTGCCCTGCTTGCCGCCCAGGATCTGATACTGTCCGCGGGACTCGCGGACGACAAAGAGAATGACGTCTTCGCCCGTGCGAAATGTCGGGAGGCCAGGAACGTCCCGGGTGATCCCTCTTTCAGTTCCTCGGGGTAGGACCAGGCGGAGCGTTGCGATCTGTCCCCCTTTCCATTGCTGCTGCACAGAGACTGACACAATCGTGGTGGGATCCCCCTTGCCCTTCGGCCCGGGCCTGACCGCCTGCACCGTACCGCGGATGATGAGGTCAGCCTCGCGGACAAGCTCCTCAAGGGATTTGGGTTGCAGGCTTGTCCCGAGGAGCAGGGTGGAAGTCGCCAGGATGAGGGCGAGGAGGGCGGACCGATAACCTCGTGCCGGACCACCGCTGCAAGAAACTGCTTTCATCGCGTTCGGAACGAAAAGACAGAGGGGAGAGGAAGTCGCAGAATCTCCCTCTCCCCTGGGGCATCCCCAGGTGGCACGATCCGGGGAGGACGGCTGCCCGATGCGGGGTCTACGACCAACTCTGATCAGGGGGCGACCTCGTTGACCCCGGTGATATCCCCCGTTCCGAGGGTGCGCTTTTTCAGCTCGCCGCCGGCCCCGTACCCGTACATGGTCAAGTCTTTGTCTAGGACATCGTACAGATCATCCAGCCCGACCCAGTGACCGAACTCATGGACGGCGATGTTCTCGACGTCGTAAGCGTCCGGCGTGGACTGACATTCGCTGTCGGAGATCGGGTTGAAGACCGCCCACGGGTACCGGCTGTTGAAGACGGTGTCCACGTCGGCGACGATTCCCGTGGCAGTGTAATACCGGATGTAGGTGATGGCGATCGCACCCGCGGAGACCTTCCCCCAGAAGACCGCATTCACGAAGTCGAGCCGGGACCTGTTCACGGAGGTATTTGCCCCCTGGAAGAACTTTTCCTTTTCGTCGGCGGCGGTCCAGGTAGCGAAAGCGGCCGTCAAGGCCGTGACGGCCGCCGGGACCCCGACACTCGACGGAACCGTTGATGGATTCAATCTCCAGGTAATTCCGGCGTCGGGCAACCGCCACCCCGCGAGCCCGTAATCGTTGATGCCGGCATTTGTCGTCTGGGTGCACGTTCCAAGATGACCAGGCTTGTGGGCCCGGGGCAGGTGGATGAAGACCCGCTCCTTGATTCCGGGCGGGAGGGGAGTATCGGGCGCGGTCTGGTCGAATTCCTCGTCCTCGGCAGGCTGTTCCGATACAGGCGGCTTGGCCAGAGGCGCCCCCGCAAACATGGCCGACAGCGCCGTGACGAATAGGATGGTCAGGATCCAGTGTCGGTGTTTCATGGCCCATCCTCCCTCATGATGGCTTGACCCCTCGTGGGGACGCATTGCGCCTTCCGGATTTGATCGGAGCTTCAACCTTCCCACCTGTCAACCCGATAGGAAGTTGGAAACGGACTGCGAGGCGCGCGGGCGAGAAACCCGGTTCGTCCGGGCAGTCGGGGGCCCGGATCCGAGCCGCTCCGCCAGGACGACGTGCCGAAATGCTGCCCACGGCGAGGGAGGTTAGCAACGGCGGCGGGGGAAATCAAGGGGAAACCTCGGAGTCAGGTGCGTTCTGAGACCAGTTCATCGGAGACCCCCTTGACATCCTGAGCGGCCTGCTAAAATGAAAAGAGCCAGCGCCGCTCTACAGGTGGTAGATCCTCGGGTTTCGCGTCCGAAGCGAAACCCGAAAGGTTCCAGGCGACCCAGGCTTCACATCGTCTATGCGAAAACAGAACGGCCCCTCCCGGAGGATCGCGCCCGACCAGAAGAAGCATGCCCTTGTGATCTCGGGCTGCCCGTCCGCGTCAAAGGTGATCAGGACGTCGTAGGGCACACCGGCCTCGATGGTTTCTGGCGCCTCGATCTTGAGCAGGCGCAGCTCACCCGGAGCCAGCGGTCCCGTCGGCACCGTGGCGCAGGAGGTGACGACCAACCAGCCAGTCGCAAGCAATAAACCTGTCCTCACCATTGATCTCATAGTTGCGCCCTTTCTTTGCCGCCACATTCTCTTTGCTCTCGGTCGCCTTCGTCATGACTGCCCTGGCGACACCTCCCTGCCACTCGTACTTGGCATCCAGTTTTCCGTCCGGGCGCATCCGGTAGGTGACCGTCGCGGGGCGCGCAGTCTTAACGATGAGCGTGGCCCCGTCGAACGCCCCCTTGACCCGATTGAACCCCCGGCTCATCCGCCACGCCTGCGAATCGCCCCAGGCATAGACCACGGTTGCTTCTTTCCCATTGATTTCTTCGACGACAAGAATATGGTCCAGCATTTCATCCCAGACGCCCTGCCACTTCCCGGAATACGCTGCGACCTCTGTGGGGATGCCGGGGCCGGGCGGGATGATCCGGACGTCCGAGGGCAGGGAGACCATAGCACACCCCGCCAACGGCAGGGCCACTACTACCCAAAGATGTCGCATGGCAACCCTCCTTAACGACCGGTCCTGCCCTTGACAGAGGTATGGCAGGTCTCTATGATCGACATGGTCAACTAATTGATTGATTAGTCACTCCTCGGAGGGAAGACAATGCCCAAAGTGGCCACTGCACCTATGATCAAGAGTCTCCCTGCGTTCATTGCCCGGACCCAGTTCGGGCAAATCCTAGAGCGCGTCTCTCAAAGAGGCGACCGTTTCTTGATCACCAAAAAGGGAGAGGCCAAGGCCGTGATCCTCGGCGTCGAGGACTTCTTGCGGTCCGTGGTCAAGACGCCGAAATCCCTCGCCGCTCTGCAGGCGCAGGCGAAAAAGCGCGGCACCGACCGGCTCACCCTCGAAGAGATCGAGGCCGAGATCACTGAAGTTCGCCGGGCAGCGCCCCGCACCAACGCATGACGCTGCGAGTGGTCTATGACAGCAATGTAATTGTCTCAGCTGCCCTCAAACCCGGCAGCTTGCCCGCCTCACTCGTCAGCCTGGCGATGACCAGGAGAGTGAGGCTTTTTGTTTCTCTGGCGATTCTCGAAGAGTACGAGGCCGTCCTCAAGCGCCCCAAATTTCGCCTCGATCCCAAGAGGGTTGAGGCATTCCTCCGCAATCTCCGAAAAGCCGCGGCCAGGGTTCGGCCCTCGCGACGGGTCAGCGAGGCGCCCGACGAGGCCGACAATCGCTTCCTTGAGTGCGCACTCGCGGCTCGGGCTGACTTCCTCGTGACCGGAAATAAGAAGCACTTCCCGCTTCCGGAGTTTGAAGGGACCAAGGTTGTGAGCCCCGCTGAGTTTGCCCTGCTCGTGACCGGTTAGGAAACACCCTCTCATGCAATCGTAGCGCAGATATTCCAGCCTCTCCTTACTCTGGCTGCTCCAACAGCCCGAGGCTTTTGTAATGGGGGAGAGTAGAGCCTGGGTCACCCGAGGGTAGGCTGAGCCTATCTGTTCCCGCCCCTTTCGTCGGGCGGTGCCTCACTATCCCAGCCGTGCCCGAGGCCCAGTACCCCCTCATCGAATCCCGCCGTTGGCGGGACTCTCCGGTCACCTTCACCGCAGAGCATGGGTCGGAGTGAGCCACGGCGCCCGCGTCGGCAACCGGTAGAGCCCCAGCCGCCCGTAGAGCACAGCGGACGGGAAGGCCTGGTAGGCTCGCGTCCGGTGGCGGTGCTTGCGCCGCAAGTACGTGCGAACCCGTTCCTCGATGAACCACCGCAGGGCGCTGAAGTCGCGCGTGCAGTGCTGGAGGTAGAAGTAGGCCGCCCACCCTCGGACCACTCGGTTGACCTCCGCGATGATGGGCGGCGGCTGCGCGCCACGGCCTACGGGGTTACGCGCTCACTTCCGTGAGCGCTCGTCAGGGAACTCGGTGCTTCCGGTTACTCGGGAGGACCCGTAGAGCGGGTCCCCTGCCTCAAGCTACCCGGGCGCGCTGCCCGCTCCTGGGGCCGGACTTCCACCGGCGAGTCCCATGGTATCCACGGCATACTGGCCGGTACCGATTAGCGGTACCGGTTTGAAAGCGTAAGAAGGGGGCTTCGGTTGAGCTGGAGGCCTTGGCTCAGGGGGACGGCCTAGAAGGGGTGTCGGGCGTGCTCGCGGCGTCGAATTCTTCCTTGCTGATGAAGCGCCCGCCTTGCAACTCCTGGCTCTGGATGCGATACCTGGCATCGAAGACTATTTCCGCGTTCATCAGCCGGAAGCACTTGCTGTCCATGATCTCCTTCCGGACGAAGTAACCGCCTCCCTCCCCAAAGCTGAGATCGTGCCGCTTGTCCAGGCGGACGTGCACCTTCGACTTGCACCGCCCACATTCGACATAGATGTGGATGGCGTCATCCGCCTCCTTGGCCGGCTTGGGCGAGAAGAGCGACGATAACCTGTCCAGAAGTCCCATCGCCTCTCCCTCCTCGGCAGAACCTCGCAGCTTCCGGGCGCCCCGATACTGCCACGATATCCCAAACAGACTGAGGGAGCAAGCCCAACGCAGAACGATTAACAGCCGGTACCAACGGCATGGGCGTTGGTGCGCCAAGAACGCCAAGGGCAGAATGGTTCATCTTGGGTCAACCCTATTGGGTTCCGGCCACACCAAGAACTCGGAGTCGCGTTCTTCGGGGGAGAGATAGGAGTAGGAGAATCGGGCCTTTGGCGACCAGGGTACCCAATCCGCTTGGTCCAGGTGCTGGGTTCAGGTGGTCGAAACGTGATGGGCCTTTGCGACCTTTGCGGGCTTTGCGGTGAAATGTTTGGGCTTATCGAGGCTCTATCCGGTCACGGTGGCGTCGGGACGCGACGCGGGTCCCCCGTCGAAGGGTGCCCGGAGGAATGCGTCGCGGCACGGCGGGCAAATGCCGTGCGTCGTGATCGGCCGAACAGCCGCGGATTCCGGCCCCGGCTCCGGCCCTGGCAGCACGACACCGCACCAAGCGCACACCCGGATCCACACCGGTGAGGCGTCCGAGCCGGCTACCATTATATTTCCCTCCAAAATGACTGGTTCGATCGGCTGTCGCTTTAGAGTTGGCCTATCTGGGGTGGGGTGGAAGTGGTGTAGGCTATCTCTCCTCGGCATCAAAAGGCAATAGAACAACCTGGGGACAGCGCGATTTCTTCTGTGAACAAACGAGATTTCTTTGTGGATTTCCTGTGGAATCCGTGTGGACGGTCCGGATGGGCCGATTCCCCGTCGCATGTCGGGCTGTGGTGGCGGCGCCCCAAGGGATCTGGGTCGAAGCGGGTTTGGCCTACCGATCGGTGGCGGGTGCAGCCGTCGGGGACAACGGATCCCCCTGCCCATTCAACCGAACCCACGAAATGATCTCGCGGAGAGGACCCCACGCAGAGGGCTCCCGCCGATCGCATGACACACTCCCGGGGGCTGTCCTCAGTGTGGACATTCTATCTGGGGACCCCCCATAAACCGGTAGCAGGTCGTGGATCTGACCATCCCCAGGCACATCGTTTTTCTTGATCTGTCGGCGGCCGTTTGGTCGGATAGCACCCACTCGACCCCCCTGCAGTCCCAGGCTTCGTACCGTGCCCCCATTCCTCCACCAGATGCACACCCATGGATTAGAAGGAATGCCGAAAGGAGGATGATCGCCGGGATGCCCAGGGCAGTGATGGCAAGCTTTGATCCTTAGCTAATCTTCCCCCCTCGTGACACAGTAAATCGGGATGGAGGTTAGAAGCACTGCGTGGCCGAGCCACTACACTGCTCCACGCAATCACCGGTTGAGGGCCACAGGACTTTAGACAGCGCATGGACGACTTTGTTCCGTATCCAGCGATGGAGTGTGGAGGGATTGGAAGTTACAAACCGACCCCGTGTCGTTGCAGGATGTACCAGAACCATCCATGTTGTCAGGATCTTATGGCCTCCACGTTCCAGATGCCTGGATGCTCGTCCGGGATGTTGTGGTCGCCCATCTTTGCCACTTGACTTGACCGACTATGTGATATAAATTATATAACAGATGTAACTTATATAACGAGAACCAAGCCCGGGCGCCGGGTGCGGAGTCCGGGCCGCCAGGAGGGGAGGTGGTGGGATGTTCGAGCAGGAGACCCGAGTCCTCCTCATTCTCCCTCAAGACGTCCTGGACCGGGCGCGGGTCCTGGCGGGGAAGGCGACGACCGCGCTCAAGCTCCCGGTGAGCCTGCAGATCGTCCTCCGGGCCCTCATCGAGGAGGGCTTGAAGCGGGATGGCGACCGGACCCTCCTCGCCAACGTGGAGGCCCAGGCCCAGGCGGTCCGGCGCATCCGGCGCCTGGCGCGGAGAGGAGGGGGCGCGGAGGAGGAACGCAGGATTCTCCCGTCGGGACTCCCGCGGCGGCTGCGCGGGAGCGAGCGGCCGAGACGCGGGGGCTGAGGGGCTTGGGCAGAGCGAACCAGCGACGAGACGCGTCGGAGCGAATGCGACTCCGCGCAGGCCAACGGGACGACGACACGCGCTGAGGATCAGCGGCTTTACGAGAAGGAGGCGACCATGTGGAAATGGGTAGGGATGATGATGGTGACCATCGCGGTGGCGGCGATGACCCTCGGCTGCTCCCAGCAGCCGGCCGGAACGGCCGCGGTGATCGAGGACAAGGTCTACACGGTAACGCCGGCCGCGGTGAAGGTGAAGGCCGGGATCGTCACGGGCGAGGTCACGGAGATGAAGGTCACGGAGCGGGTTGAGAGGGGCTCCGGCACCGTCGTCGCTCCGGCGAAGCTCACGGGGAAGCTCGTGCTGAAAAATAGCTCCACGAATCAGACCGTCCGCCTGGTCATGGGAAAGATCCAGTACATCGACGCCCAGGGGCAGGCGATCAAGCTCAGTGAGGCCCAGACCGAGCCGACCATCAAGTTCGCCACGTACGGCGCCGAGCAGCTCGGCCCCGGGCAGGATGCGACCCAGTCCGTAGACGTGGACTTCCCCGCCGAAGCCCTGAAGGCGAAGAAGCTGAAAGAGATCCGCCTCGATCTGGCGTACATCCCATCCCCATACAAGGAGGAGACAGTCAACTTCACCGTATCGATCGGCGGACAGTAGATTGGAGCGGATTATCTGAGGTGGTTGGGGGCTGACCTGCGGCGGTTCCCAGCTTCCATCGGCAAAGGCGGCCCGAGCGTGGCACCTGCCCATCGGTGGCCGCCGCGGGGTCCGGACCGGATGTGGGGTGCCTCACGCGAGACCGCGCAAGAGGCAGGCGGACGGCCGGAGCATCCGGTGAAGAAGGAGGAAGCGTCATGAATCTGGAACTGTTCGTGATGTGGATTGTCGTGGGGCTGATGGCCGGCTGGTTGGCCAGGATCGTCATGAAGAGCGGAGGGTACGGGTGGATTGGGGACCTCGTGCTCGGTCTCATCGGGAGCATCGTGGGGAGCGTCATCTTCCGGGGCCTGGAGATCTCTTCGGGCGCCGGGTTGTTCGAGGTGGTCGTCGTCGCGTTTGTCGGCGCGGCCATTGCGATCGTCGTCCAGCGCAAGTTCTGGTACGCGCCTGTCTAGGGACGTGACCCTCACGCCGCAGCGGGTCATCTGGCGGCGGAGAGCGGCGCGGCGGCCGGACTGGACCGGGGTGTGAGTTACGGCCCTTCCAGAACATCACGGCCTCTCCGCTCACGTGGTGCCTACGCTGCGTCCTGCCGGGCACCCGCCGCCCACAGGAGGCTTCGATGCACAGCACAATCGTAGTTCTCATCCTGCTCTTCCCGTGGGCCATCCTGGGGGTCATGGTAGTCGGGACTCTTGGCCGCCTGTCGCAGTTAACGACATAGACCAGGCGGGGAGCGGCAAGACACCCTTTGCGGGCAGTGTTCCCTCAGGAGCTGGCACAGGCCAAAAGATGGAGGCATGACGTGGAGAAGATCCGTGAGATTGGGCGCACCGGCGGCCTCGGCACCGCCGTCATTTCGAGGGAGGCGCGCCCCTTCGAGGGCCTGAGGGAGACCGTGCCCTCTCCCTGCCAGTGGCCCACGATGGCGATCACCCACTTGGCGATGCGCGAGTTGGACGCCGCCCTGGCGGCCGACCCCCTCTTCCATCGCTGCCCCGACGGCCAGGAGGGCCAGGTTGACGTGCGCTATTGGTACTTCCACCCGCTGAATTTGTCCTGCCGCCACTGCGCCGAAGGCGGCGGCGTCTGCGTGGTGGACCCCGCAACCGTGGTCTGCCGCCACCGGATGGCGCGCCGGCCCGAACTACCCGCCCTGGAGCGATAGAGCGCGCCCATGGACAAAAAGCACGTCGCGTCCGTCTGGTACTTTCTCGCCGCCTTCCTGATCCTGACGGCGCTCCAGGACTACGTCTTTGCGCCGCGCGTCGAAACCCTCTCCTATGGCGAGTTCAAGACCCTGGTGGAGAAGGGAAAGGTCAGCGACCTGACGATCGGCGCGAAGTTCATCACGGGGCGCCTGAAGCGGGACGGGCTCGAGGGGCTACTCCCCAAGGCCCGGATCGAAGCGTTGACCAAATCCGGGACGGGCGAGCAGCAATTCATGACGGTCAAGGTGGAAGACCCCACGCTCGTGCAGGATCTCCGGCAGGCCACCGTCAACTTCCGGGGGGAGGTGACGAGCACCTGGCTCCCGACGCTCTTGAGCTGGCTGCTCCCTATGGGGCTCTTCTTCCTCATCTGGCGCTTCGCCCTCAAGAAGATGGGAGGGGCGGGTAGCCTGGGCGGGCTCATGGCCATCGGGAAGAGCAAAGCCAAGGTCTATGTTCAGAAGGATACGGGGGTGACCTTCAGCGACGTCGCCGGCATCGACGAGGCCAAGGCCGAACTGGTCGAAGTCGTCGAGTTCCTGAAGACGCCGGAACGCTTCCAGCGGCTGGGCGGGAAGATCCCGAAAGGGGTCCTGTTGGTCGGCGTCCCCGGGACGGGGAAGACCCTGCTGGCAAAGGCCGTGGCGGGAGAGGCCAAGGTTCCATTCTTCAGCCTCAGCGGCTCGGACTTCGTCGAGATGTTCGTCGGGGTCGGCGCCGCGCGGGTCCGGGATCTGTTTGCCCAGGCGGTCCAGCATGCGCCGAGCATCATCTTCATCGACGAACTGGATGCCCTGGGCAAAGCCCGGGGCATGAACCCCTTGGGGGGCCACGACGAGCGGGAGCAGACGCTCAACCAACTCCTCGTGGAAATGGACGGGTTCGACACCAACAACGGCGTCATCATCATGGCGGCCACGAACCGGCCGGAGATCCTCGACCCGGCCCTGCTGCGACCCGGCCGGTTCGACCGCCAGGTGCTGGTGGACCGGCCGGACCTCAAGGGGCGCGAAGCCATCCTCCGGGTCCACGCCAAGGGGGTGACGGTGGCCCCAGAGGTCGAGCTGGCCACCATCGCCGCCAGGACATTCGGCTTCGTGGGCGCCGACCTGGCGAACATCGTGAACGAGGCCGCCCTCCTGGCTGCCCGCCAGGGCAAGGAGGCGGTCGGGATGGCCGACTTCGAGGAGGCCATCGATCGGGTGGTCGCCGGGATGAAGAAGACCCGGGTGATGAGCGCGAAGGAACGGGAGATCGTGGCCACCCACGAGGCCGGGCACGCGGTGGCGGCGGAGTTCCTGCCGGGGGCCGACCCGGTCTCGAAGATCTCGATCGTCTCGCGGGGGATCGCGGCATTGGGCTACACGCAGCAGCTCCCGACGGAGGACCGCTACCTGATGACCCGCTCGGAGCTGTTCAATCGGCTGTGCGTCCTCTTAGGAGGCCGGACCGCAGAGGAAATCATCTTCGGCGATGTCTCGACCGGCGCCCTGAACGACCTCCAGAAGGCCACCGACCTCGTGCGGCACATGGTGGCCCATTATGGGATGAGCGAGAAGATCGGCCTGATGACCTTCAACGGAGGCGGACGCGCGGGCGTTCTCCCGGGCCTGCCCCCGCCGCGCGAGCATAGTGAGCACACGGCGCGGCTCATCGACGCCGAGGCCAGCCGCATCCTGGTCGAGGCGCACGTGAAGGTCAGCGCCCTTCTCACGGACAAGCGGGGCCTCCTCGAGCAGCTCGCGCGCCGACTGCTGGAGAAAGAGGTGGTAGAGCGGGACGAGTTGCAGGCCCTGCTGGCGGGCGCGACGCTGTCCTGAGGGGGCGGCCGGAGGCGCGGGCCTTGAGGCAGGCACCAGGATCGTGGTGGTAGGTAAGTGCGAGGAAACGGAACGGGTTCCGGACGGACGTCCGGAGAGGAGAAGAAGCAATGGCAACGGGCACGATCAAGAGGCTGGTCAGGGAGCGGGGGTTCGGGTTCATTCAGGGACACGATGGCGTCGAGCTGTTCTTTCACCGGTCCGCCCTCCAGGGGGAGGGGTTCGACATGCTTGCGGAAGGGCAAGCCGTCGAGTTCGATATCGAGAGGGGGGACAAGGGACCGCGGGCCGCAAACATGAAAGTGAGCCCTCCCAGCGCCTAAGCGAACCAGGGACCTTAGACTCCATGGGGATTGCCCTCGATCTTCTGGTCTCGTGGAAGGTCGGGGCCAATCTCCCGGCGAGCGTGGAAAAGAGAGCGAGCATGGACCAGGAGAGAAGGAGCTACCCGTACCAGCGGTTCACGATCACGACGCTCCGACACGAGGGCCTCTGGTGGGCCAAGGCGCGCGTGGCGGTGAAGGATGCCGGGGGCGATCGCCCGGTCCTGGGCGGGCCCTGGAGGACCCAGGTGGAGGCGGAAGCCGCCGCGGAAGTGTTCTGCGACAGTCGGAAGGCGGGGTAGTCGCCCGCCCCGGCCACCTGGCGACAGGAGATGAGATGAACAGCATGGGGACTCGCCCGCAGGGCGGATCGTGGCTGCGCAGGTGGTTCGGGGGGAACGGCCCGGGCGGTGCCGAGGCATTGCAGGCGCTCCTGACCCGGATCTGCTTGCAAGAAACGGCGCTGGCATGCCATCTGGCCGAGCGGGCGCGAGCCTTGCGCTTCGGCCCCCACCGGCGGAGCCTGGAGGTCGTGGCCGAGCGGGACCGCCAGAACGCCCACGCGCTTGCGCGCGAGATCGGGTGCGAAACCGCCCTGACGGCAGCCGCAACCCCCACGCGTCGGCCCGGGACACTGACGGCCACCAAGCTCATCCGGGACTTGGACGAGACCGAAGACCTGTACGCCCTGTACCGGCAGGCAGGCCGGCTGACCTCGGACGTGACCCTCCGCGGCAAGCTGGATGGGCTGGCCGCGGATGAGGCGCGCGGCTCGCAGACCATTCGCGGGATTCTGGCCACGCTGGATAACTATGTGACGGACCTTCCCTGGGGCTCGCACGTTTCTTGAGTTGCCATCCACGTCGAGCGGGCTGGCCTCAAGGGTGGCCCGATCCATCCTCACCCCCTGGGGGGCGGACAGAGCCACGAGCTCTGGGTGTCGCAGATGATCCCCACTATCAATCCCAGCGACTATCCTGCGCCGGGAGCAAGGAGTTTGCTATGACGTCCACGAAAGAGCCAGAGATGGTGACCCCAATCACGCCGGACCCCCGGGTCCAGCTCATCCTCGATACGATCTTTCGGCACATGAGGATATCCCAATCCGAAAGGGATGCGCTGACCGACTGGCTCCTCGACACCCAGCCGCGCACGGCCTCTCTAGAGATCGGGGTCCTGCTGCCGTACCTCGCCACCCAGCAGCCTAATCTGCTGAAACAGCTGAAGGCCAACTGGCGGGTAAAGGAGACGCTGACCAGCGCCCTGGCGTCAACCTTGGGGGGCTAGAGCACCTCCGAGGAGAGGATCGTCACATTGTCCGCTAGGGGCGGAAATAGCATGCAGCCACACCGATGCGGCCTCCCCGCCGAAAGGAGTGACGCACCATGAAGAAGATCAGGCCATTGCAGGACCGGATCCTGGTGAAGCGTCTGGAGGAGAAAGAGACGAAGAAGGGCGGGATCATCATCCCCGACACCGCGAAGGAAAAGCCCCAGGAGGGGCAGGTGATCGCCGTGGGCCCGGGTAGACTGGACGAACATGGCCAGCGGATCCCGATGGAGGTCAAGGCGGGAGACAAGATCCTCTTCGGAAAGTACTCCGGGTCCGAGGTGAAGGTGGCCGACGAGGAGCACCTCATCATGCGCGAGGAGGACGTGCTGGGCATCCTGCAGTAACGCCCCCCCGGCTGAGGGCGCACCCCAGGCCGGGGTGGGCAAGTTCACCGATCATGTCACACCCCGAGAAGGAGGCACGCACATGCCAGCCAAACAGTTGCTCTACGATGAAGAGGCCCGCCGGGCCATCCGGCGCGGCGTGGACAAGCTGGCCGACGCCGTGAAGGCCACCCTGGGCCCCAAGGGGCGCAATGTCGTCCTGGACAAGAAGTTCGGGGCGCCCACCATCACCAAGGACGGGGTCACGGTGGCCAAGGAGA
>Ga0209172_10004195_pt1 | contig 20023 bp, 19 predicted proteins | sample LarsenN4metaG_FD_184113 | JGI IMG/M metagenome (GOLD analysis project Ga0209172, IMG submission 184113) | Hot spring sediment bacterial and archeal communities from British Columbia, Canada, to study Microbial Dark Matter (Phase II) - Larsen... ... | reverse complement strand
CACGTTTCTTTTGTTGATCGGCTGGGTGGGGTACAGTTACTGGCTCGAGCATGGTACCGTCGCCGAAGTGGTGAACGGCATCCTTTTCATCCTCGCGCTCTTCCTCTGTGTGATACTCCATGAATACGGTCACGCGCTTACCGCGCGCAAGTACGGGATCAAGACGCGCGATATAACACTGTATCCGATCGGTGGCGTGGCGCGGCTGGAACGCATGCCCGATAAACCGATCGAAGAACTGTGGGTCGCTTTGATGGGACCTGCCGTCAACCTGGTCATCGCCGCGGGACTTTTTGCGGTTCTTTTCCTGACCCAAAGCCTGGTTCCACTCACCGGCATGACCATCGCCTCCGGCTCTTTTCTCATGCGGTTGATGCTTGTGAATATTTCCCTCGTCATCTTCAACCTCATCCCTGCCTTCCCCATGGACGGTGGACGCGTACTGCGCGCCATCCTTGCCATGCGCATGGAGTACGTGCGCGCGACGCAGATCGCGGCGAACATCGGTCAGGGCGTGGCGTTCCTGTTCGGGTTCATCGGTTTGTTCGGCAACGCCTCGTTATTGTTCATTGCCTTCTTCGTGTGGATCGGCGCTTCGCAGGAAGCCAGCATGGTGCAGATGAAAAACTCGTTCAGCGGGATTCCCGTTACGCGCGCGATGCTCACCGATTTCAAAACTCTTTCCCCGCGCGACACCCTCGCGCAGGTGGTGGGGTTGGTTCTTGCAGGCTCCCAGCATGACTTCCCCGTGGTGGATGCGAATGGAGTGGTGATGGGCGTCCTTGAGCGTGATGCATTCATTGCCGCGCTCTCTCGGCAGGGACAAAGCGCGCCGGTCGTCGGCGTGATGCGGCGCGATCTCCCCAGCGTGGATTCACACGACATGGTCGAATCTGCCTTGATGCTATTACAGGAATCGGGTGCGAAGACATTGCCGGTCATGCATTCCGGTCAATTTGTCGGGTTGATCACGGCTGAGAACATCACCGAGTTTTTGATGATTCGTTCAGCGCTAAAGGCGACGGTGTAAACCCCTCGTTTATTCCTTCACCTGATACAACAAGGTATCCTCCACTTTGTAGAGCAACGGCGCGACAAGGATTTTCGGGTACCGCGCGCGGAGTCGTCTCGCCTCGCTGAGCACGAAATCGATTTCGTTTCCGATCTCGAACATCGGGGCAAAATTCATGAAATGTTGTTCCGCCATTTCACGGTCCCATCCCGCATTCTCGACCAGACCTTCGATGAACGCCTCCCTGCGCGCCATCAAGTTCACCATCCCGCACTGGTTGTGACCGATCAACGCGATGCACGTCACGCCTCCCACGGCGATCGCGTATGAAACCTTGAATTCACTGTATCGCAAATTCGCGCCTCCCGCGCGGATGATGTAGGCGAAGTTATCGGGGATGTGCAGGTGCTTGCGGTTATCCATGCACATGCCGACAAGCAATTGCGCCTGTGCATAAGTTTCATAGTCGCGGTTGAGGTTGTGATATTCCAGCAACAATCCAATGGGGGTGCCGCGCAAGTCGGCAAAAATATCGTTCTCTGTGGTAACGGCTGCAAGTCGATCCATAACATCTCTCCTGCTGGGATTATAAACAAAAGAGACTGAGCTTCTCAACCCAGTCTCCAATCTTTAATTCTCCAATTCTCTTTTTAACTCACCCCACCAACCCAACAATAAAATTAAACAACCTCCAGTACAAGTTGTACAGCGGCTGGGGCCACGACGTTTTCGGCAACATCGGCGGGAAGGAGGATTCGACCTTTTCGTCGAAATAATTATCTGCGCCGTTGGTATCCCAGATGATATCGAAGCCTTTGCCGAGCATATCTTTCACGAACGGGTCGGCATCGTATCCGTTGTTCTCGTACATGTTGTCGTGCGCGTACACATGTTCCGGGTTCGGACCCACATCGATCTCGTTGGCGTCAAATCCGATACCAAGATTGAACACAGCCAGCCCGCCCGTCTTGTTACCGCGAATCGTGTTGTTATAAATTTCCACTTCATCCGCAGCAAGGATGAGGATTCCAGTCCCGGGTGGGATGAGCGCGACGGCGGTGCCCGGCGTGCCGAAATTCTCGCCGTTATTATTTTCTACAAGATTGTCATACACTTTCGTGTACAACGAAACTTTCGATGGCAGCTGCGGTAACAAATCAATGAAAATCCCAACGGTGTTATCGTGTGCCACATTGTTGTAGACTTCACCGGTGACCGTGTTCTCCAGTTCGATTCCGATCACATTGCCGTACGTCAACGTATCGCGGATGATCACATCCTCTGATTTCCCCGCGTAGATCGCCGCGTCGTTCATCAATGTGGCTTCGATGCGTTCGATCAACACGTCGGTGCACCGCACCGGGTACACGCCATACACGCCGGTGTTCTCGATGTACATATCGTGCAAATACACGCCCGTCGCGCCTTCCACCAGCACGCCGTTCGAGGTGTAGTTCATCACTGAAAAGTTGTACATCTCGAAATTATTGCCCGAGGCGATCACGCCGTCCGAGCGCGTGCCTTCGCCATCGATTACGGGCCAATCGCCGTTTTCATTTGGAATGCCCACCAGTTTGATGTCGCTCCAATCAAGGACGACCGACTCGTGATACACGCCGTATGGAACTTCGATTGTGTCCCCGGGACCGGAACGGTCAACGGCTTGCTGGATGGTCTCGTTCGGTCCCACGCGGACAGTTGTCGGCTCGTGCGCAGGGACGCCTGATTCAGTCACCTCAACATTCAATTGATCGACGACTTCGCGTGCCAGATTGGGATATTGTTCCACCACCGGCAACCCCGATGGCACTGACTTCGGTACTTCCGGCATCGCGCTTTCATCCGTCAGTGCGTAGAGGAATGCGATCAGGTCATCGCGTTCCTGCGAACTCAACTGGATGGGAATGATGTGACGGTCCACTTCCAAACCGTATTGACCGCCCCCGCCGTTTTCATAGAACCACAGCACTTCTTCGAGCGTAGCGAACGCGCCGTTGTGCATGTAGGGTCCCGTCAAAGCGATGTTGCGTAACGTTGGAGCCTTGAACGCGCCATCCTTACCGTCGCTTACGATCGCGGCGCGCCCGGCGTCGTGAGGAAATCCCTCAAGGTTGGGCACACCGGTGACGAAGAAGTCGTCTGAACCAAATGTCGGCGCGGAATGGCATTCAAAGCATCGCGTCGCCGCCGAACGGAACAGGTTCAAGCCGCGGCGTTGTGAGGATGTGAGCGCGTCGAATTGACCTGCCGCATATCTGTCGAATGGGCTGTCGTTGGAAACCAAAGTCCGCTCGAATGAAGCGATTGCCGCCTGCACGTTTTCGATCGTGACCGCATCCCTGCCGCCGCCGAATGCTTGATCGAAGAGCGTGATGTACTCGGGAATATCGAGCAGGTGCTCAACAAGATGTTCAGGGGTATTCGCCATCTCGTTTTCTGCGGTGAGCGGCGTGATCATTTGCTCTTCGAGCGAAGAGGCGCGTCCATCCCAGAATAGATGCGTCGAATACCCGACGTTCCATAAAGTCATTGTGTTGCGTGTTAGGGGTTCCTTGTCCAGGAGTTGGGCGGTTTGAAGCCCATCGCTGAAGCCCAGGCTGGGGTTATGGCAGGTTGCACAGGAATATGCATGATTCCCCGAGAGAATTGGGTCAAAAAATAAAAGACGGCCAAGCTCTGCCATTTCTGGGGAGGTTTCTCCATTCAACGCGGGGAATTCGCGTTGCAGTCCGCTGTACGCGGGGAGCACACTGCTCGCGCCGGCGCCCCATTTATCCTGCGGCGGCAGATCGTCGTAGGGAAGGGGAGCGAATGCGGCGTAGAGAATGCCGATGAGGGCGAGCACGCCCAATGCCAGAACGATGCGTTTTATCCAGGTTTTCATAATTCTCCTCAGATCTCAAAGACCTGTCAGGTCCATTTTATTTCAATGTCATCAAAAACGCGACGACGGCTTGGAACTCTTCGCTCGTCAAATCCTTGCTGAAGTTGGTCGGCATTGTGTCGGGGAATCCTTCCACGAGATATGCCTTCGGAGAGAGAATGGATTCTTCGATGTACGCCTGCGCGTCATACCCCGGGACGCGTGATCCGGCGCGGGTGGCGATGCCCGCCAGCGACGGACCGATCACGATCGTGTCTGGAACGAGTACATGACATTGCGCGCAACGCAGCGTGTAGACCGATTGCCCCAACTGCTCGAACGAGGTCAGCGTGGGCGTGGGTTCCGCGGTATTCGCAGAACAAGCCGCCAGCAATGTGGCGGCGAAAAGGAATAACAGAATTCGGATTTTCATGCAGGGATTTTCCTTGAAGTAAAGTCGGCGAATTATACAACGACCTGCATCCTTTGGAATTTGCGAAATTGAAGGGGATTCTTACCGTATCGAGTCGAGGTCTTTCAGCAAAAGACCCTGATCCTCTTCGTCTGTGACCTGCGCTGCCATTTCTCGCGCTTTTTCGAGGTAGTGTTTCATCACCACGCGGTTATCCGCGAGCATCTCTGCGCGCGCAAGTGATTCGTAGGCGTGGCCTTTGTAGAACGGTTCGAGAGTTTCGGCGTGTTTCAGTGAAAGTAACCCGTACATGCGCGCGTTATCGGGTTGACCGATCAGGCTGAACACGCGCGAGACCTGCCAACAGCCCACTGACAAATTTTGTGTGTTCGCATCCTCACGCTGTGACCAATGCCACAGCGAGGCGATCGCCATCTGTAACATGTTCAGGTCGTCTTCCTGTGAACGGTCCTTTTTCTCGATGTATTCCCAGGTCTTGTTGAAATTGTCGGCGGAAAAAAACTTGTGTGCGGCGGTGAGATCGAATTGAAGTTTGTCTGCCATGCAAATCCTATCGGACGAGCCTCACGAGTTGGGGTCTCGAGTTGGGGACGCGTTTGATCTCCCCGCGCGCTTCGAGGTCGAGCTTGACGGTGGTGACGTACCACATAACCGAGCCTTCGAACTCCCCGCGCACCTCCTTTTCCACTGCGCGAGATAATTTCATAAAGGTCATTTCTTTGTTCGCGCGCAGTACGCTCATGATGTTCTTGCGAATAAGTTCATATTTTGCCTTGCTGATGTTTACCCCCTGTTTCTTTTCGGGATGTAATGTTTTTATCATGTCTTTCATTTCTACCTCCTCTTGTTGGGTACGGAATTTTACTCCTATCCGCGTAATTTTGTGGGGGTGATTCGTACGGCAACAGAATATTCATTTCCGAACTGTTCCGGCGTCGCGCCGAGGCGGGCAATGCCGCTTTTGTATTTTTTCATGTAGGCGCGGTTCTTTTCTGCAGGCGGACAATGTTCATCGATCTTTGCTTCGCCGGAAAAGATGATGATTCGCTCTTCACCCAAATCGTCTTCAGTATTGAAGTGTAAAGCCACCTGCGGGTTTCTTTGAATGTGTTTCAACTTGTGCGCCTTTGCCTGGCTGTACATCAGGAACGAATCATCCTCCCAGACGAACCACACAGGTCTGGGTTGAGGCGTACCAGTTGAGTCAACGGTTGTCAGCCAAATGAAATATTCGCTTTTGATGTGTTTCTTCGCCAGGCGGCCGAGTTTGGAATTGAAATCGATCATGCAGTTGTTTTCATCCTCTCTACCACGATCTCCGCCACATCCTTCACTTGAATCTCTCCGCCATCTGCATTGGAGGCATCTGTCATCATAGACATGCAGAAGGGGCATCCCACTGCAACGGTGCCTGCGCCAGCCGAAGGTGCTGCTTGCAGCGCGGCTTTTGCCTCTGCGAATCTTGTCGTGTTCACGCGCGCGGTTCCCTGCTCCTCTTCCTTCCACATCTGCGCGCCGCCTGCGCCGCAACAAAACGTCTTGGCTGAATTGCGCGGCATCTCGATGGTCAATGCGCCGGTGGATTTTAGCGCGTCGCGCGGCGCATCCGTGATTTTGTTGTGCCGACCCAAATAACATGGATCGTGGAACGTGACGGTAAATTGTTCCTTGTCCACTTCCAAGCTGATCTTCCCCGTGCCGACGAGTTCGTTGATGAAATGTGTGTGATGCACCACTTCGTAATTCCCGCCGAATGCAGGATATTCGTTCTTGATGGTGTGCAAACAATGCGGACAGGTTGTGATGATTCGTTTTGGCTTGACCTCGTTGAGAATTTCAACGTTCTGCGAAGCCATCGCGAAGAAAATATCTTCTCGACCCGCGCGCCGTGCCGAATCGCCTGTGCAGGACTCGTTTCGTCCCAGCACGGCAAAATTCACTCCCGCCGCGTTCAAGATTTTAGCAAACGCCTGCGCGGTTTTTTGCGCGCGTGCATCCGTTGCGGGGGCACAACCAACCCACCACAAGATTTCAGGCTCGGGATTTTGCTCGATGGTCGGCACATTCAAGCCCTCTGCCCATTTCATCCGTTCGGATTGCGAGACGTTCCACGGATTTTGATTCCGCTCCATGCCCTTGAACGCGGTCTCGAGCTGTTTCGGGAACTGACTTTCCATCATCGAAAGATTTCTGCGGATGTCGAGGATGTCGCGCATCGGTTCATTCCCGACGGGACAGATGTCCACGCAGGCTCCGCAGCTGGTACACGCCCACACCGCTTCTTCTGAGATCAAGTTCAGCATTGGTACGTCGGTGTCGCCATTCTTCAAGTGATAGCGCTTGTTGATCTCCAGCGCGGCGGGCGAAAGGATCTTCCCGGTGTTGTACGCCGGGCAGACCTCCTGACAGCGGAAACATTGGATGCATGCGTACGCGTCCATGATCTGCTCCCAGCCGAGGTCCTTCATTTTTGCCGCGCCAAACTGCTCGATGGATTGATCGTCCAGGTTGATATAGCTCAATTCCCCGATGGATTTCCGTTCGGGTTTCAACGCGAAATTCAACGGAGCGAAGAATAAGTGAATGTGTTTTGAATACGGGAAATACGGAAGGAACGCAACCACTGCTCCGAGAGATAGCCAGAACATGATTCGTTCACCGATCAGCAGTTCACCTGAGTCCCAACCTGACCATAAACCTGCCACCGTCGAAATGACCGGTTGCCACTTGTCAGCCGTTCCCGCCTCTGCGATAAAAAATGATTCCCCCAACAAACGCGCCGTATTGTGGATGATGATGAAACCTGCAACTATGGCGGAGTCGCGCAGGATGCCAGTCCGCGCTTTGTGGTGAAAAAGAGTAGAGTCGCGCGTGGAAAGAGTCGAAGGCCGGAGGATGAAGCGTCGAACGACCATCCCGAGGATGCCCACTAGGATCGCCAGGTTTGCCACATCCGCGAGAAGTCGGTAGACATCCCCAAACCAGCCAAGATGTTCGAGAAGTTTGAAGTTTGTGTAGGCGTAGATCAAATCCGCCAGATTGATGAGGAGGAAGGAGAGGAATCCCCAGCCGATTAGTGCGTGAAGAATGCTTGGTCCGAGCCTGAAGCGGAAAACGGGTTGAAACAATCCGACTTTGAGGATGAGATCGCCGATTCGTTTCCAAATGAGATTCCAATCTGGCTTTCCCTGTCCGCTGGCGATCTGGCTGACGATTCGACGTGCTCCTCGATACGTCAACACAATGGAAACGACCATGAAAATCGCAAAGACGATTTTTTCAATGAGTGTGAGCATGGCAACTCCGACAACACCTCTCTCATATACGAGAGAGGCAGGGATTGAGGCTGGCTTCTTTAGTTTAGCACAAAACAAAACGCGGAAGCAAACGCCTCCGCGCATGGTTGAAACGGAAAGGACTTACTCACTGATATCGTTGACGTAATCCTGCGCGCCGATACACCCCGCTGAAAGTTTGGAGGAAACGTTTTCCCAGTTCAAGTCCAATTTTTCGATGAACGCGCGGTCGAGCGCATCGCCCAAACAACCGGGACCCGCATGATAATTCACGAGCGAGAACTTCCAGAGGTTTTCGTAACTTGCGACGTTTCCTGCCGTCTGACCGGTGATATTTTTTACGAGTTGTCCCGCCTGTTCACAATTTGCCAGTAATGTGTGGGCAAATACGCCGATGCTGAAATTAGCGCGCTCAAGGTCAATTCCAAGCGGGCAATTTTCGCAAACCGCGTTGGCCGCCTGAACGAGCGAAATACGCACATATTCCTGTTCCTTATCATCGAGTCCGCCGTAGCCGTTGGTGCATAATTCAGAATCCATCACCAGCGGACAAAACTGATTGAAGAACGGAGGATTCCATAATAATGTAGTATCTGCTCCGTGCTCGGTTAGCTGACCCAATCCCACATCGTTCTTCGCGCCAGTGCCAGGCCAGAATTGGCTTTCTTTTGCAAAGAGATTCTTCAACAGACTTGCCGGCACACCGGTGTCCTGCGCCACGTTCAAGATGATCGAGTCGAACTGGTTTTGCCATTGCGTGACCGCCTCGCGCGCGGCTTGCATACCGCATGAAGATGCAGTGCCGCTTTCCGGGTTTAATCCGTCGTTCGGGCACGAACTCGCATCCACCACGCCGTTGCGAATCAGGTTCGCAGCGAGATAATTGTATGGCACATCCGTCCCGAGGGATTCGCTCTGCGTCGGTGTGCTCAACCAATCCGGCGGACCACCGATGGGAGGCAGTGTTCCCCACGTCTGTACGCAACTCGCCACAGGTACGCCTGCCCACTGACTCGACAGCACATCCACATACCAGAAGGCGCGGTCAGGGTTGCCTGCATCCGTCGGCGCGACGCGCACGAGTGCATTAAACATTTGGCTGCTATCGCCGTAACTTGAATATGCCCAGAACTGAAGGCTTGCACCATCTTCGCCGGTGGTGGGAAGCCGTAGTCGGCAGAGCGCGCCGCAGGTGAAGGATTGTCCCTCATAAGTTCCCTCGATCTGGGTGATTTGATAGTCTGCCAGCGGCTCAATACCGGTTAATACCAGAATGGGTTCAAGCTCGCATATGCTCGTGGATGAGGTATGTACCGGGCTGCAATTTTCCAGTGTAACCTGTACGATGGGCGGAGGGAGCTTGGTCGATATTTCTTTTTGAGCGGGTTCGCTGTCAATTAGAACGAGATAGTTGCCTTTGCAAAGCCTTACGTCGTATTCGTGGCAGGGCTTTTGTTCGATCCAGTCATCGTAATCGTCCTCTGCGCAGTCATGGAAAACATCTGCCGCAGTAGGCAAGCCTTCATGGTCAATTTCGAGTACGCAGATCAATTGGTTTGTTCCCCAGCGTGCCATCCACCAGGTATATTTGGTGTATTCGACAACGGTGACCGAGAATCTGTCTGGGCCGGGCGGGTCTGCTGCCATCGGGGCGCCAGCCTCACGTCCGAAGGTGGCGAAGCCGGTGCCCGCGAGGATGACAAGCAGGCTGAACATCCCCACCAGCCGCAAACTCCATCGAGGCGAAATCCCGCGTTTATTCATAAATAAAAGGAGTCCACTCGTATTATAGCGGACTCCTTTTCATGGTGGTAACCAATTTGTTACCTATTTTTTTCCCTTTTTCGTACCGGGTTTGACCTTCTTTTTCTCCGCCCGTCCGGTGGAACGCGCCTTGATTTTTACGGCTGGCTCTTCTATTTCTGCGAGCATGTCCATATCCTGTTGTAGATTGCGATTGCGAACATAGATGCTGGCAACATACACTGCAAGGATGAGAAATGTGAGGGCGAATCCGGCGATCATGTAGCCGGAGGTGTCGGGTGTGGTTTCCTGAAATAACATGTTGAGTCGCCTGTGGTTTCCTTGTTACCAAGCCGCTTTCAATTTCATTTCTTCGACCTTTTCCTGTACTTCGCCGAGGCGGATGCGGTTCCAGAATAGGTCAATGAAGATGACTGTGAAGGCGAACAACGCAAAGAAGAATGCCTGAAGCATATCGCCCGTCATGCTGAAGTTGCCCTCGGCGGCGGCGTTCGAACCGGCGATGACCACCGGATGGATGGTGCGGAACAGGCGTATGGCGAAGAATGTAATAGGCGCGCTCAACCCGCCAATGAGAGCGTAGACCGCGCCGAAGCGGGCGCGCTTGTTCGGGTCGTCAATTCCCTGTCGGAGCATGAAGTAGGCGATGTAGATCAACTCGGTGACTGCGGCCGTGGTGAGACGCGGGTCCCACGTCCACCAGGTGTTCCAAGCAGGGCGCGCCCAAATGGAGCCAAGGATGATCGTGATGAGAAAAAACATCACACTCACCTCGATCGCTGCAACCTGAATGCGATCCCATTTCAGGTCTTTGGTGATGAGGTAGATCACGCTCAAGCCTGCGGTGAAGACGAAACCGACCAGCGCCACCCAGGCTGTGCCGATATGGAAATAAAACACGCGTTGCACGTCGCCCATCACCCGTTCGGTCGGCGCGACAACGATGGCGAGGTAGGCGGCTGTGACCAACAAGACGATCGAAACAACATCCAATATCTTTAGTGCGAGTGGTTTATGGTTCATGCGAACTCCTTTCGAATTGGAGACCTGATACTTCTGAACTTTATTCTTCCACAACATTATCGAACAACATAAACGAAGCGGCGATAAATACCACATCGTAGGTGATCAACAGGTTGATCGGAAACGAGATTTCTGAAAACTCCGCGCCGTCTAAAATCCCGCCACTGGCTTTGACCGCGGCAAGCAGTACCGCGAATGCAACTGGAAATAACAGGATGGGGAGGAGGATATCGCGCGTGCGCGTTTGAATGGACATCGCGGCAAGTAACGTGCCAACGGCGGTGTACCCGATGGACCCCAACAGAATCACCAGTATTAAACCGGGTTGGAACAAATTCGTATTGTACAGAAAACTGTACACCGGCAAGACAATGGCTTCAACGATGAGCATAAAAGCGAGATTGCTGAAGAACTTCCCAAAGTAGATCGCGGAGCGGTCGATCGGAGCGAGCAGAAGCCCGTCGAGACAGCCGCGGTCTTTTTCGATCGCCATGGAGCGGTTGAGTCCCAGCGTGCCGGCGAAGGCAAAGGTTGCCCAGAGAACGCCTGACGTTACCGATTGACGCGTTTTCACATCCAATTCGAGAGCGAAGTTGAAGATGAGAATGACCAGCAGGGAGAACACGAGCATCGAAGAGATCAGTTCCCAGGAGCGAAACTCGGCGCGTAGATCCTTCCACACGATCGCCCCGACAGCTTTATCGTAACTGGCGCTCGGCTGACTGCTGACCGGAGCGTGCTGAACGTTTTGTTTCTTCATCTCAACCCGCCAATGCCTGTTTATAGAATGTAAGCAGGTTGCTTTTTTTCAACTGTTTCCGTGTTGCACTCGCCGCGATGACGCCGCGGGAAAGAATGTCGAACCGTGTGGCGAGTTCTTCTGCGCGCGCCAGGTCGTGCGAGGTCATCACCACAGTGCGCCCCTGTGCGGCGACGGTCTTCAGTACATCATCCAACATCGTTGAGGCGTCTTGATCCAGGCCGGTGTATGGCTCGTCAAAGAGCATGATCTGCGGATCATGGAGCACGGCCCGCCCGATGGCGAGGCGTTGCTGCATCCCGCGCGAATACGTGCGGACGAGGTCGCGGCGGCGATGTTCAAGCCCCACCATTTCGAGAACCTCAGTGATCCGTGGTTCGTAATTGGCAATCCCGTACATACGCGCGTAGAAACGGAGATTTTCCTCGGCTGTTAGATCCCCATACAGGAGTGGAAGATGCGACACCACTCCGAGTCTCGCACGGACCTGTGCAGCCTCGCCGGGAAGTTTGTATCCCGCGATGTTCACCTCACCCAGTGATGGGCGTGAAAGCGAGGCAAGGATTCTTAAAAAGGTCGTCTTCCCCGCGCCGTTTGGACCGAGCAACGCGACGAACTCGCCGGGTTGCACCTCGAAGTCCACGCCGCGCAGGACGGTCTTCAACCCAAAACGCTTTACCAGTTTCTTTGTGATAATCATGGTTTATCCGAGACCAGAGACTCGCTTTCTATTTTCCAGTCTCTAATCTCTAACCTGTAACCTCGTTCTTTAAAATCTCTTTCAACTCTTCGCGTCGCTTCCTGTATGCCTGATCGCTGATTTTTTTCCTGCCATGCAGGTCGTCGAGCGCGATGATGGCGTCCATCACATCTTCAGCCGATTCGAATTCATCGCCGCGTTCCGCCTCGTTCGTTTCAGTGTGTTTGTCCTGACGGTACATCCACAAGCCAGCTCCGATGAACGCGAGCCCGAGCACGGCGGCTCCGATCAATAACCCGGTGTTCGAACTGGTTCCAGTTGCCGCCGTCTCCTCCTGAGGTTTCCCGGAAAGTGTGAACGCCAGCGATTCGCCAGCGGATATTGAATCAGATTCGTAGATCTGATACGTGAATCCTTGAATGGTTTGCACGCCGAGGTCGGAAACGTTCGCGTTTTCGATCGCCACGCCTACCGGTGTGAAAATGTTCACCGACGCGACAGGCAATGTAAACGGTTGTGAAAAGTTGATGGTATCGCTGAGATTCACCGATGAGAACGCCACCAAACCGTAGGCTTTTTCGCTCGGTGGAATGGCAAAGCCGTTCTCGGTGGGGATGAATGATTCGCTATCCTGCGTTGGCTCAAAACCAAAACCGAAGGAACCTTCCGGGAATTTGATAAAGGGAATCTCGCCGCCAGCATCCTGCGGCACAACAATGATCTCGTTGGTCGGGTTGCGGAATGAGTACAGGTTGTACACCGCTATGGAATCCGTTCCATATTCGAAGATCACCTGCACGCCATCCATCACGAGACCCGACGCATCCTCCGTGATCCCGTACAAGGTCAGCGCGGGGATTTCGATCAACTGCGCGCCTTCCTCCACAATGGCAAACTCTGACTGTAACCTAACATCTTCGATTTCCACGCGCGCAACAAAGATTCGATTGGCAGGCATCTCAATATTGTCGAATGAATATGTGCCGTCTTCATTCAAATCTGCTTCCTGTGTGAAAACTTCGACGGGTCCCGCGCTCGGGTCATTCACGTCGTGGTCGAATCCGCTCAGGGTGACGACAAGATTGGTCGGGAGGGGGCTACCTGTTTTATTTTCGATGGAGCCGCGCACATTTCCAAAACCCGCTCCCGGTTCAGGCGCAGGGTTGGCTTGACTCGGGTCCACCGGCGTTGCATCGGGGGACGCGGGAGTCGCCGCAACCGCGACAGGCTCGGGCGTGGCGAGAGGCGCAGTGTCGAATGAAAGAGTCCGTAGATACGCAGCGACCGCCCACAAGTCGTCATCACTGAAGTCCGCACCGAAAGCAGGGACCTGGTCGTTGCCTTGCTTGACAATACGAGCCAGCTCCACTGCTGTCAATGTGGACATGACTTGTTGATTCTTGAAATAATCAGCGGAACAGTTCGTGCAGTTTTGCTCGAAAAGTTCTTTGCCTCGTCCAACCTGTTCCGGCGTGGTGTGAAGTGTCAACACATACGCGGTGACATCCCACCGTTCCTGGTCGCTGAGGCTGGAGAATGGCGGCATGAAGCGTTCGATGTTCCCGCGCGTCACCATTGTGTAATATTGCGCGGGCGATGCCGGGCGTGCAATTTCAGGGAGTCCAAATGCACGGACTGTGACATTCAGTTGAATCCCCTGTTCGCCGTCGCCCAAACCGGTCGTGCCGTGACAAGCCGCGCACTTTTCAACATAAATCGCTTCGCCGTTTGCCACGTTCGGCGCCTGCGAGGGGTATAACACCAGCGCGGGCAACGGCGTAGGCGGAATATAACCGGGCGGCGGCGTAATGTCTTCAGCCAGTGTGACATTGCATGAAGCTAAAAGGAAGCTGAGCGAGAGCAGAAGGAAGTATCGAAGTTTCATTGATCTTTTCTTTTCAAATCACTTTAACGCTTTGCCACAGGATGGGCAAAAACGATCGTCTACCAACACAGGCTTTCCGCACTTCGGGCAAAAACCGTCGAACTTGCGTTTGCGCTCCGCGCGCCGCTTCGAGATCATGGCTTCGAGATGTTCGTCCGTGACCTTTCTTCCGGTCTTCACTGCTTCCCGCGGATGCTCCGCGCTCAACGCGTCGATCTTTCGCAGAATGTCCCCGCCTTTTTGCAACAGGCTCATCCGTTGATCCGGGTATTCTCCCTCGGGAATTTTTCCGAGATTGAAATCGAAATCCAATTCCTGCAGTGAACTGAGCACCCGCTCGCGCTCAGCAAGCAATGCGGAGAGTTCGCGTTCCTCCGGTGTGACGCGTTGCCCGTACCCGCGCAGGAACGGCGCATACAAATACGCCCCGACGAGGATGAGAACCGCCAGTGTCAGGAAAATAGCTGCGATATCCATTTGCCCTCTATTTCAACAATGGGTCGATCTGCGCGCGGATCTGGTCGATACTGACGAACGGACCCACTTGCACGTAACGCAGAACGCCTTCCTTATCGATAAAGTATGTTTCGGGCACACCCCTGATCCGAAAGTATTGCGAGATGCTCGTGGCGAGATCGGGTCCGTTGGGGAATGTAATACTGAACTTTTTCAAATACACGCGCGCATCGGTTTCCGTATCCACATAGTCCAGGCCGAGGAAAACGACTTCGCCGCCGGGCTGGTACTCCAGCCATGCCTCTTGCAATTCTGTGGCTTCCTGTTCGCACGGTTTGCACCACGATGCCCAAAAGTTGAGCACGACCACCTTGCCGCGCAGGTCGCTCAATCTGATCTCGGTCTTCCCATCCAGTTCATACCCGCTGTACAACGTCAATGAGAAATCGTCGATCTTCTGCCCCGGTTGTACGGTGCCTTGTTGCGCGCGGTTGAGTCCCATGGCGACGATGGCAAGCAAGCCAACCAGAAAAGCCCAAATGGTGATCTGTATCCACAACGGGACGGCGCGGCGGGGGGTTGTTGTTTCGGCCATTTTTTCTCCACCTTGCTCCCCTCTCCTTTAGGAGAGGGGTCGGGGGTGAGGTCAATTAATTTCTCTTTTTCAACTCTTCTTCGATTCGTGCAATGTATTCATCGTGATGGACGACAGGCTTCGGTTCAATCGCAGGGATCACTGCCTCAGCCGCCTTCGGCTTTTTCCACATCTGTAACGCTCGCACGAGCAGGATCGTGCCGGCAAGGATCGCGACCACGGGGATGAGGTACGCCCTCAATTTATCGCGCGGGTCGCCGGCAGCGCGTTCGCCGTACGTCACCGCAAAATAATCGATGATCTCCTCCTCGGTCTTGCCTTCGATCAGCATTTCGCGGATCTGTTCCCGCCACTGCCGGCACGCCTCGGTCGGACAAACATCCAGCGGCGTGTTCTCACACACCGGGCAATATAACTTCTTTGCGATCTGGTTCACCTCATCATCGGTGGGTTCGGGTCCCTGAGCAGACGCGATGGAAAGAGTCGCAAATAACGCTGCAAGTAAGGTCAGGAATATTGCGTACTGCGTGGCGCGTATTTTTCCTTTTGACATGTTTACGTGTTTACCTGTCTACTTGTCTACTTGTTTACTTGTTTACGAAATTACTTGTTCCACTAATCTGCCGCACTTGCTTCACGAATTTGTTTATTGGTTCGTACAGCAACATGCACGGGGTCTTTGTCGGGCCATGCCGCGATGATGATGCCGGTCAGAAATAGCAAGCTTCCCATCCACAACCAGTTGACGAGCGGGTTGACGTAGATCTTGAACGTCGCACCGGTGGCTGAAGCAGGTTCCCAATTGACGAGCAATATGTACAGATCATCCTTCATCGTGGCGCGTTGACCGGGAATCGTCATGGATTGTTGTGAGTCGAAATAATAATCGATGCGCGGATACAAGTCGCCGAGATATTGTCCGTTTTGGTAAATTCCGATCACGGCACGCGTCACCTCGCGCCCATCCGGACCGGTGAAGCGGGCAATGTCTCGATATTCCATATCGTAGCCGCCCAGGCTCACTTTCTGGTTCAATTCGAGTGTACCCTGTGTTTCGATCTGGAAGAGTTCGATACCGAGGATGCCGATCGCCATAAGCGCGATACTGAGATGAACGATGTATCCGCCATAGCGACGGCGGTCGCGCCCGGTCAGATTCCACAATGCCGTGAAGAGATTTTCGTTCTGGCTTTTTTGCCTTGCGCGCGCTCCGCGCCAATATTCATACAAGGTGATCAGCACGACAAACGCCACTAAAAAGAAACCGACGAGCGCAGAAACATTCCGGGTGTAAAACGAATATAACGCCGCAGTGATGAGGACGGCAACAACGGCCGGTTTCCACGCCGCTCGCCCCAATGTCTTTAGTGTGGAATGCCCCCACGCGGAAAGAGGCGCAATTCCCATCAGGAACAACAATGCCGCGAACAACGGTCCGTTGGCACGCTCGTAGAACGCGGGACCCACTGTCACTTTTGCGCCGGTGAAGAGTTCGGAGGTCAGCGGGTAGATCACTCCCCAGAAGCAAACCACCAGGATGCTCATGAACAACAGATTGTTGAAGAGGAACAACGCCTCGCGTGAAAGCAGGGAATGCATTTCCGTCTCTGCCTTCAAACTTCCCCAGCGATAGATCACGAGGGCGACCGAAGCGATGAATGTGATCGCGATGTAGGTAAAGAACAACGGTCCGATCGCGCTTTGCGCGAACGCATGCACCGATGAAAGTACGCCGGAGCGCGTGAGGAATGTGCCAAAAATGACCAGGTCATACGTCAGGATAACCAACAGCATGTTCCAATGTTTCAACATGCCGCGCTTTTCTTGAATCATCACCGAATGCAGGAAAGCTGTGCCGGTCAGCCAGGGCATGAACGCGGCGATCTCCACCGGGTCCCAGCCCCAGTAGCCTCCCCAGCCAAGCACGTCGTATGCCCAGCGCCCGCCAAGCACAAGGCCGAGCGTGAGGAACAACCATGCCCACAATGCCCAGCGGCGTGTGAGACGTATCCACCGGTCATCCGTTCGGCCGGTGACCAACGCGGCGATGGCGAATGCAAACGGAATGACGAATGAAACGAAGCCGAGATACAGCATCGGCGGATGTATCACCATGCCGGGATGCCGAAGGAGCGGATTCAAGCCGTTCCCGTCTTGAGGAGTGAATAACACACTGTTCGGCGGTTGGAAGAAATACGCTTCGACTCCCGTGGATGTCTGGTAGAACATCTTGAACGGGTTCTCGTAGAAAGTCGTCATCCCGACAAAGAAGGCGAGCGTGAAGCAGGAAACGAAAATGACCCACGGGAGGAACTCGCGGTCGCGATCCCATCTGCGGAGGGTGACTAGTGACGCGAATGCGGACATCAACCACGACCAGAATAACAACGATCCGGCCTGCCCGCCCCACCAAGCGGTCACCTTCAAGTAGGTGGGCATCGTGCGGCTGGTCACTTCGTAGACAAATTGCACTTCATAGTGATCGTTGACGAGGAGATAGATCAACAGGACGGATGAGAGTGTGATCAGCGGAAAGGTAAGCAACATTGCGCGGCGTGCACTTTCCACCATCGAGGCGGCGCGTTGCGGTGTATCCAGTTTCTCAAGAGTGTTTGCCCAGCGTTGTGTTCGCGAGGTGGGGATACTGCGGAAAAGCCGCGCGAACACCTTCGGGTTCGAAAACGCAGCGGCAATCGCGCTGTATAACGTGACAAAAAACGAGATGAGCAGAATTCCAAACCCGAAATGTGCGACCATCGAATCTCCTCTTCCAACTAAATTTCACAGGTCATTCGACCTGTGAAATTTTGATTTCCTAACTACCAGCCTGTTCCGGCACGGCTTCTTCGTAGCGGGTTGGGCACTTCAACAACAACTCCTCCGCGTGGAAGTAACCGTCGGTTCCGAGTGAGCCGGTGACGATGGCTTGCGCTTCATGCCGCAGCAGGTCTGGCTTGACACCTACATAGACGACGGTCATCCGGGCACGGGATGGATCGATGACTGCCTCGTGCAGGGCTTCGGCGAGTCCACCTTCATCCTCGAGTTCTGCCTGGTCCGCTGGGACGTGAGCCACCTCGAAAGTGAGGGTGAGCGTCTGAGGGTCGTATTGAATCGTGTCGCCGATCACAGCGCCTGAAACGCGCAGGTTCTTGTCCACCACCTCAGGTCCCTTTGCCATGAGTTCGTCCACTGTCATGAAATACTGGGCAGAGCCCGTGGTCGCATTCGCGATCAAAAACACCACCGCGCCGAGGATGAGCAAACCGCCGATGACGAATTTATTGAGCTTCATTGGGTATCTCCGGGTTGAATTTTCCGAAACCTGACATTCTTATCCGCATTCATTGTACATGGTGAGATTAACAAGGTCTGAGAATAAAGGCTGACGAATGTCATGAGATTTCTCTGAATTCATCAGGTGAACTTTTCGCCCACCGGGAGGCTAATCATCGTCATCGTTTTTCTCGATACCGAACGCCGCATCGATTTTTTCGAGGATGTTTGGAGTAAGTTTGGGAACGAATTTGTCGGCTTTCAGGTTTTCCTGCAATTGCTCCACCTTGCTCGCGCCTAAAATGACCGTGCTTACATTGGGATTTTTCAAGCACCACGCGATGGCGAGTTGCGAGAGAGTGCATCCCAAATTCTTTGCGATCGGTTGCAGTGAGCGGACCTTGGCAAGCCGTTCCTTATCCTTGACTCTCTTCTGAAGCCAGTGATAACCCTTGAGGTTCGCCCGGCTGTCTTTGGGAATCCCTTTCAAATATTTGCCTGTGAGCATCCCCGATGCCAGCGGGCTCCAGATCGTTGATCCGTAGCCGTAATCTTGGAACAAACGCGCATACCCATTCTCGAAACGGTCGCGTGCAAAGAGATTGTATTGCGGCTGTTCAGTGATGGGCTTGTGCAGGTGATGTTTTTCCGCGATGTGGATCGCCGCGACGATCTCATCTGCGCTCCATTCTGATGTACCCCAATACATCGCCTTGCCCCGTTCGATGATATTGTGCATCGCCCACACGGTTTCCTCGATGGGCGTGGTCTTGTCCGGGCGATGGCAGTAGATCACATCCACGTAATCGAGTTGCAAACGCGAAAGCGAGCCGTGGATCGCTTCGATCAAACGTTTCCGATTCAGTGTGTTGCTTTCGTTCACGTTGTCGTGCAAGCCCCAATAGATCTTGGTTGTGACGAGATAACTGCCCCTTCTCCAGTTCAAACGCTTTAACGCAGCTCCCATCACCTGTTCTGATTTTCCGTTCGCATAAACTTCGGCGTTATCAAAAAAATTCACCCCCGCGTCGTACGCCGCCGCCATCAATTCCACAGCCGCGTCCACATCCACCTGGTTTTTGAACGTAACCCATGAACCAAATGAAAGTTCGCTCACGCGAATCCCAGTGCGACCCAAATGACGATACTTCATCAACGTCTCCTTGAGATAAATTTCCCTACATTATAATCTCCCCATGCGACGCGCCTACTTTCTTCTTACAACTATCCTTATACTGATTTCCTGTTCTTCGCCGCAGCCCGACTCAACGCCTCAGCACGTTGCCCTCACTCCCTTTTTGACCTCGACCTCCGCGCCGCTTCTGACTCCGGGCGGTTTGGTCCCACTGACCACGCCTCTACCCAGCCCGACACCTTTCACGTACACCGTTCAGGCAGGCGATACCATGAGCGAGATTGCTGAACGGTTCCGCGTCTCGCTCGATGATTTGCAAGCCGCAAATCCTGAAATCTCACCAAACGCCATGTCGGTGGGACAGGTTCTTAAAATTCCCAGTAATCCTGAGAATCCCTCTGGCGAACCGACTCCAACACCCGCGCCGTTCACTGTCGAACAAGTTGAATGTTACCCAACAACGGACAGGGGAATGTGGTGTTTTGTGCTCGCCCGCAATGATTTCACTGATCTGATCGAGAATGTAAGCGCGCAAGTGACGTTGATCGACTCGAACAATGCAACCATCGCGACGCAAACCGCGTTCCTCCCCCTGAACATTTTGCCGCCGAACACATCTCTGCCACTGACAGTTTTCTTTTCTCCAGACGTTCCCTTCGACGCGAAACCTCAAGTACAGGTTTTAACCGCGATCCGTTTGTTGCCAAATGATGAACGATATATCCCCGCGATGGTGAACAATACGCTGGTGCAAGTAACCACAGAAGGGCACAGCGCGCAGGTCAGTGGAGTGGTGTTGTCGCAGAGTCAAACATCCACGGTGAA
>Ga0209172_10004194_pt1 | contig 20026 bp, 13 predicted proteins | sample LarsenN4metaG_FD_184113 | JGI IMG/M metagenome (GOLD analysis project Ga0209172, IMG submission 184113) | Hot spring sediment bacterial and archeal communities from British Columbia, Canada, to study Microbial Dark Matter (Phase II) - Larsen... ... | reverse complement strand
ATACCAATTCTCTAAATCCCATTTACAGATCCGCGTAGGGGCGGTTCGCGTTCGTGTAGCGTTTCCGAAGGAAATACTACCCTTACCGATAATCATCGGTAGCCCAGTTTTGAAGCATTGGTATAACCCACCAGGATGAGCAACACCTCCCTGATTTCACCAATCATTGAGGACTGCTATAGGATTGCTATGTGAGTTTTTTGTGTCAGTACGATTCATGTCATTTTCAACCTGGAACATCCGCAACCATTCATTTATTTGGGGAACTCGCACCTACCTGATGGGTGTCATTAACGTGACCCCCGACAGTTTTAGTGACGGAGGGCAGTTTAACTCCGTTGAAGCGGCGACCAGGCAAGCTAAGCAACTCGTGCAGGCAGGAGCCGATATTTTAGACATCGGCGGACAGTCCACCCGACCGCAAGCCGAAGATGTCTCCTTAAGCGCAGAGTTAGAGCGAGTGATTCCCGTGATTGAAGCCATCCGCACTTCACTGGATACTCCAATCTCGGTAGACACCACCAAAGCAGCCGTTGCTCGCGCCGCGATCGCAGCCGGAGCCGATATAGTGAACGACATCTCTGGAGCAGTTTATGAAGAAGCGATGTTGCCGACAGTGGCAGAGTTAGATGTGCCAATTATTTTGATGCACATGCGAGGGACACCTCAAACGATGCAACAGATGACCGATTATGGAGACTTAATCGGTGAATTAAAAGACTTTTTGCAGCAACGAGTCACTGCTGCGATCTCCTGCGGTATTAAACCTGACAAGATAGCGCTAGACCCTGGCATTGGCTTTGCCAAAACCTATGAACAAAATCTCGAAATTTTACGTCGCTTACCAGAGCTACGGGCGATCGGCTATCCCCTCTTAGTCGGGCCTTCGCGCAAAAGCTTCATCGGCTGGATTCTCAATCAACCTGATCCTAAACAACGGGTGTGGGGCACCGCTGCCGCCAGTTGCGCCGCGATCGCCGGAGGCAGTGACATCTTACGCCTTCATGATATTAGAGAAGTAGGCGAAGCGTGCCGAGTTGCAGATGCCATCTGGCGACACAAAAGCGAATGACATTCGTTTCACAGACTTTTCTGATAGAACTGTCCAATCTGATCCCTCTTGCAACAGCTCCGCTTGGGGCGATCGCCAGAAACACCAAGACCAGACCTTCTATAGAGGAAACTGAGGCCAGGACTTGCTCACTTCGCTCACTTGCAAATAAACCAACTTAGGGGTTCGCAAACAAATAAGATTCCAGAGCTAGAGCCTTCTGTGGTTCAGGGTTTGGCATGCCAAATCCTGACCATGGGATGACATATACTTGCAAATTCCTTAAATCTGGAGTTTGGACTAATTCAAAAAACACACCGTATTTAGGAGGGGCGCTAGCGCAGCCCTAGCGAAGCCATGCCAAAGGCTATTGCCGCAAGGCTATACTGCCGTTCGCCCTTACGTATAGTAGAAAATTGCGTTTAGTCTAAAGTCCAATTAAATGACAAGGCAGTAAATCGGGCAGTCATTCAGAAACTGCTACGGGCTGCTTACTTCAGGCTGCTGGCGGCTGTCAGCAGCGAAATTTCCGCTGGATTGTCTTCTTTCTTTACACTCATAAACCAGGCTCATTTTCGGGGAATAATAGGGCGATGAGCAGGTGAAATAACACTAAAGTCAAGTTTAATGCAAACCTCCTAAGGCGTAGATCTAGCAAAACACGTTATTTCAGCCTAATAATAGAATTTTCTTCCTGAGCAAAAAGGAGGTTTGCGTTCTTGGCGTCATAAATTGGCAAATCAAACAATACAAGACATTTCAGCTTTCACCTTTGAAACAGCTTGTTCTTCATTAACAGAGGAGCGATCGCGGATCACTAAAAGCAATGTTCACTTTAAAGCACCGCATTATTGGATTAGTCGTCGGCCTGATTGGGGGAGTCGTTCTGTTAGGTTGGGGGTTCGATCTTCCCTTGCTTAAAAGCGGTCTGATGCATGGCTCTAGCTGGATGTCAGTTGAGGCATCAATTTGCTTTGTGTGCGCAGGGGCAGCCCTGGCAATTTTGCCACAAAATACCAGAGCCAACTGGCAGCGATGGAGTGTGCAAGTATTAGCAATCATCGTTTTTAGCATTGCCGCGCTTCGCATTGGCGATTTCTGGCAGCATAAGATGCTCCACCTGTCTCCATTTTCTCAGTATTTGCCAGCCTTCAAGGTATACCAATTTTTGTCCTTTAACGGGGCTGTTAGCTTTGTGCTGAGCAGCAGCGCGCTGTGGTTACTCAGTTGGAATCGCAATCTCAATCGGATTCTCGCTCAGGGGTTGGTTCTCATCGTTCTCGCGATCGCAGGTCTGTCTCTCAGTTCTTCCCTGTTTAATACAAATTTGCTGGCATCTCTTATCTGGCCCTCGACGCTGATGAGCCTGCCGTCAGGGCTAACGTTTTTACTGTTGGGCAGCGGTCTTTTGATGGTGCATCCCACAGTGGGGTTAATGCGACCCATCACTAATCAGGCTTTAGGTGGTGTAATGGCACGCCGCTTATTACCTTGGGCGATTGTGCTGCCGATTTTGATGGGTTGGCTTATCTACTCAGGGTCAGAGCGGTTTCGGCTTTACAACCATAGCTTTAGTCATGCTTTGGGTGTCTCAGGGATGATCGGCAGCCTGACGCTACTCATTTGGGTGAATGCGCGATCGCTCAACCGGGTGTCACACCACCTACAAAAAACAAACCAGCAACTCATCACGTTTCTAGAAAGCAGCACAGATGGCTTTATTGCGATTAATTCTGCATGGCGCTATACCTATATCAACGCCCACGCAGAGCGGTTGTTGCAGTGCGATCGCACCCAATTGCTGGGCAAGGTCGTCTGGCAAGTTTACCCTGATTTAGTCAACACCATCGCTGAGTCAGAATGCAAACGGGCGATCGCTGAGCGAGTTCCGGTCACATTTGAGATGAATTATGAACCGCTGGAACTAGAGATCGAAGTTCACGTATTTCCCACAGGAGATGGGCTAACTATTTACTTTCGTGATATTAGCGAGCAAAAGCGATCGCAACGGGTACTGCAACAACTCAATGAATTACTCGAAAACCGTGTCAATGAGCGAACCGCTGCGCTGCTTGCCAGTAATCAACAGTTGCAGGTCAGCCAAAACCGTCTCGCCCTGGCTCAGAATGTCTCCAGCATTGGCAGTTGGGAATATGAATTAGAATCTGACAAAATTACCTGGTCAGCCGAAACATTTCATATCTTTGGCTGTGACCAGGTTAACGGAGAGCCAGACTACCCAGCCCTATTGCAGTTGTATCTCCCAGAAGACGCGGTTCGCCTTGACCGAGCCGTGCAACACACGATCGCCAGCGGTGAAGGCTATCGTCTCGACTTACAAATCTATGGCTCTAATGGCGCCCCCCGCTGGATTGAAGGCACCGGAGAAGCGATTCGTAATGCCGTTGGGGTGGTTGAGCGGTTGATCGGCACCGTTCAAGACATTACTGAACGGAAACAACTGGAAGCCCAACTTCGACTGCAAGCAGAGCGTGAACGCTTGTTAGGCTCAATGGTGCAGCGCATTCACGAATCACTCGATCACAACACCGTTTTATGGGCGATCGTGAGTGAAGTACGTGAGCTACTGGCAACAAATCGGGTACTCATTTATCAACTCCAACCAAGTGGGGCCGGTCAAATTGTGATTGAAGCCGTTCAACCCAATTGTGAGTCGCTATTAAATCGAGTCATCCACGACCCTTGCTTTGCGACCAACAAAGCAGCGGCTTATCAAAATGGCAGAGTGGTTGGAATTGCAGATATCTATCAGGCCAACTTGGTTCCCTGCTACATTAGCTTGTTAGAAACCATGCAAGTGCGGGCGAACCTGGTTGTACCCATCTTAATTCGTCAACAAACACCGTCTCCCGCTCTAGCTGATGCCGATCGCTCAACCAACAGTTCCCATACGCTCTGGGGGCTGTTAATTGCGCACCACTGTCAGGCTCCCCGGCAATAGCAAGAATGGGAAACGGAGTTAATTCAACAATTTGCCGTGCAAGCGGGAATTGCCATTCAACAATCAGAGCTATACCAGCAGATTCATCAGCTCAATACGCGCAATGAAGTGCTCGTAAGTGAGCGCACAGCTCAATTGCAAGAAGCCCTCAATTACGAAGCGCTACTCAAGCGAATTGCCGATCGCGTGCGTGATAGCTTGGATGAACGTCAGATCTTGCAAGCCGCTGTACAAGAATTAACGCTGTTGAGTTTTGTAGATGCCTCTTATGCCTTCTTGGTTGACTCAGACGCAAACAACCGCCAAGAAACTTACTATGAACACACAGACTTACGCTACTCCTTAAGAGAAAACCTGCTAGGAATCAGCCGTTTACTTGAGATTCAGCCACAATTGCAATGTCAGCAGACTTTTCAGTTTTGTTCGATGCAGCCTCATCCAATCATTGGGCAGCTTTCGATTCTCTGTAGCCCCATCGTTGATGATCGACAACATCTCGGTTATCTATGGTTGGTCAAACCAGCCAAACATCCCTTCTCAAAAATGGAGATTCGGCTAGTGCAGCAAGTCGCCAACCAATGCGCGATCGCCCTGCGGCAGTCCCGGCTTTATCAGGCGGCACAAGCCCAAGTCCGCGAATTAGAGCGGTTAAACCAACTCAAAGATGATTTTTTGAGCACTGTTTCTCACGAACTACGCACACCGATGTCCAGCATTAAGATGTCGATTCAAATGTTGGAAATTCTGCTATTTAATCAGGGAGAATTGTCTGCCCCCACCCATCTTTGGTCTCGACTCAAACAATACTTTCAAATTTTGCGCGACGAAAGCCAACGTGAGATTAACCTGATCAATGACTTGCTTGACCTGTCGCGGTTGGATGCGGGTACTGAACCCTATAATCCAACCACTGTGGCACTACAGCCGTGGCTTGAGCATATTGCAGACCCCTACATTGAGCGTGCCCGCCTGCATGAGCAAATCTTGCGCATTGAGGTTCCAGTTGATTTGCCCGACATCACAACCGATCTCTCTCACTTAGGCCGAGTTTTGGCTGAGTTACTGAACAATGCATGTAAATATACCCCGGCAAAAGGTGAAATTATTTTAACAGTCGCGATCGTCGAGCCATTCCACTCTGACACCGATCAGCCATACCTCCAGCTACAAGTGACAAACACCGGAGTTGAAATTCCCGCTAGTGAGTTAGGGCAAATTTTTGAGAAATTCTATCGGATTCCCAATAATGACCCGTGGAAACACGGAGGCACCGGGTTAGGCTTAGCACTTGTAAAACGACTGGTTGAGCATCTCGGAGGCACGATTTGGGCTGAGAGCGGCAATGGTGCAACATGGTTCATGGTTAAGCTTGCCCTTTCTTTGTGAAATATCTTTATCTAAGAAATTTAAAAGGCCGATAACGGTATCCTAGAGATCGCCAACTTTGTTTCTTCTCATTTCTTGGCCAAACATCAGGAGTGCGTTTCAATCTCCACCTAATTTCGTTCAATTCACCCAAACTTAATAGCAATACTCAAGCAGCAAAGCCCACTCCAAGCGAGCCAATCGTTCCTCTCTCATCATTCTAGAAGTTGCTCAAGCTTGTGAGGATTTCTTCAAGGAACGCCTGCCTTTTAGCAGGTTACTAAACGTAAGAAGTAGAGTTAAGTTTTGCATGCCTGGGATACGATTCATTTTGAAGCTGAGGAGTAGGTGCAATTGAAACTGACAATTGCGAAACGGCTAATTAAAGCCACTGGCTTTTGGCAAGATAACCGCTTGGTTTTGCAAGAACTCCGCCATTTTCCAAGGGTTGTTTTGCTCGCGCTTTTATTTCCATCCTTAGGCGCTGTTTTTGAAGGCTTTGGCATTGGTTTTTTACTCGCTTTTCTGCAAAACCTCGTTAGTGAAGGGGCTGAGCCAATCCGCACTGGGCTTACCTGGGTGGATCACTGGCTGCTGGGGGTTGATGCCCCTAAGCTAGAGCAACTTTATCGCGTATCAGCGTTAATCTTACTCTCTACCTGGCTACGCGCTACCTGCAACTATTTGACCGCCGTTTACATGGGGACGGCTCGCATCCTCTTAGTCGATCGCCTGAACCGCAAAATTTTTGAACAGTTACAAGCGCTCAGCCTCACCTTTTTTGGTCAAGTTCAGGCAGGCAAATTGATCAACACCCTGACGGCAGAAGTTGGGCAGTTGCAGTATTCTATTAGTTCCTTTAGCACCTTATTCACCAGGGGGCAGGTACTGATTGTTTATGGGGTGATTGCCCTGACAATTTCCTGGCAGTTAACTCTGGCGGCTGTGCTGTTGTTTAGCCTGATGGCGGCCGGGTTATCGCGGCTTAATCGGCAAACCCGCGAGTTGAGTTTTCCGGTGTCGCAGGCGCGGGGTGAATTTACCGCGATCGCAAATGAGTTCATCAACGGCATCCGTACGGTGCAAGCCTTTGCCACGCAAGATTTTGAACGTCGCCGTTTCTATCAAGCGAGTGACAAAATCGCCGCAGCCAGTAACCGCGCAAACATGCAGATATCGATTGTGCGTCCGCTCGTAGAGGCGATCGCCAGCACAATTTTGATCGGCATGATTATTGCGGGGATTGGTTTCTTTGTTGCACAGGGTGTATTAACCACGGGCGCTTTACTCACATTCATCTTTCTCCTGTTTCGTTTAGTTCCTGCGATTCAGGAGGTGAATGGTAGCTTTGCCGCCATGGTCAGTATGCAAGGCTCTGTCCACTCAATCGAAGAATTGTTGCGACGAGACAATAAACCCTATTTAAAGAATGGTCATCAAGCGTTTTCAGGCTTACATCAAGCGATCGAATTTGCTTCGGTTGACTTTGGTTACGATCCCGACCTGCTTGTGCTGAAGAACATCACTCTCAGCATTCCCAAAGGCACAACGGTGGCCTTAGTGGGTGCATCGGGAGCGGGCAAATCGACTTTGGCTGACCTGATCCCCCGGTTTTATGACCCGACTCAGGGCAACATTTATCTGGATGGCCGCAACTTACGCGAATTTGATATTACTTCACTGCGTCAACAGATTGCGGTTGTCAGTCAGGACACCTTTATCTTCAACACAACAGTCCGCAACAACATTGCCTACGGTTTAGAGAATGTCAGTGATGCAGAGGTGATGGAAGCAGCCCAACTCGCGAATGCTGTCGGTTTTATTGAAGACCTCCCGGAAGGATTAGATACCATTCTCGGCGATCGCGGGGTGCGGCTCTCAGGTGGGCAACGGCAGCGAATTGCGATCGCCCGGGCGCTGCTCCGCAACCCCGAAATTCTGATTTTAGACGAAGCCACCAGTGCGCTTGATTCCGTCTCAGAACGGTTAATTCAAGAATCAATTGAGAAACTCTCGGTGGGCCGTACAGTCATCGCGATCGCGCACCGCCTGTCTACGATCTCCAACGCCGATAAGGTCGTTGTGATGGAGCAAGGGCGGATTGTCGAGCAGGGAACTTACACCGAACTGTTGGCGCAGCGAGGCAAACTGTGGAATTATCACCAGATGCAAAATACCAACCGCTCAGAGGCAAACCAGACTTCGTAAATGAAGGCTTTGGCATGGAATAGTCAGAGAAAGGAGGAGCGCGATTCACTGGCAACGTCGCTCAATTCGACTCAGGCACGCTCTACGAGTGCTCTTGTTGCTCGTTGAGATGAGCGGATGGAAAATCCATCGGGCAGGCACAGTCTCCTTGCTGAAGCCAATAAGTGCCAACCTGATGGAGTGCCGCCATGACTGGCTGAATCTGGCGTCCTTTATCGGTGAGTGAGTACTCAACGCGTGGCGGAATCTCAGCATAGACTCGCCGCTCAATTAAGCCATGCTTTTCTAGCTCTCGCAGCCGTAACATGAGCGTTTTGGTACTCAGCCCCGGCATTACGTCCAGAAATTCATGGGTGCGGCGATCGCCCAAAAATAACTCGCGCAAAATCAACACTGACCACTTTCCACCTAAGAGGTCGAGCGTGTACTGAATTGGGCATTTAAATTCTTGACAATTTGTTGCCTCAGCCACAACTCACTCCTATGTACTGCCTATCATCCTGATTCTGCTGTAAGCCAGCCGCATAGAGCGCCCTTCTCAGGTATCAGTCTCCGATTTCTCGGTATCGCTGGTGTCGCAGGACTGAGGGCGCAGCAGGCTGGCAAATAGTCTGCCTATTCCACTCGGCGATTTGACACAACAACAACCGATGAGCGATCGCTCACTCTGAACCGCTACTTTTTACCCAGTGAAGGATGCCCACTTAACTTAATAGCTGAGCCTTGTTGATCTTATTTGTAACCAAGAGTAACACCTTACAAAATTTAATTCTTTTTTCAGATAAGTCAGAAGCATCGGAGGCGTATCAATCTTTTCCTTTTAGATACTATCGGTTGCTTTATGTAACGGTCTTGTTGATGTAGGCGAAATTTTCCACAATCGGTTTAGTTACAAGCAATCAGGTCTAAACCACCCTCTCGTTTGCACGCTTCACCTTCATCTGCCGGAGGCAGTTATGAGAGTCACCAACCTTCAAGAATTAGAACAACTCATTCAAGCTGTAAAAGCCGCTCAAGAAACCTATTCAACCTTTTCACAACAGCAGGTTGACGCAATTTTTAAGCGAGCGGCTCAAGCGGCTAACTCAGCCAGGATTTTGTTAGCCAAAATGGCTGTTGCCGAGACAAATATGGGGATTGTCGAAGACAAAGTGATTAAGAACCACTTTGCATCAGAAACGATCTATAACAAATACAAAAACGAACGTACCTGCGGAGTCATTGAAGAAGACGCTGCCTTTGGAATTCAAAAGATCGCCGAACCGATTGGTTTACTGGCAGGGATTGTACCGACCACCAACCCGACTTCGACTGCCATCTTTAAGGCGTTGATCTCGCTCAAAACCCGCAATGGCATTATTTTTTCGCCCCATCCCCGCGCTAAACGCTGCACCCTCACGGCAGCTCGTACCGTCCTGGAAGCAGCGATCGCGGCAGGTGCCCCCGAACACATCATCGGCTGGATCGATGAACCTTCGGTTGAGCTATCGCAAGCCCTGATGCGCCACCCCGACATTAAGCTAATTTTGGCGACAGGTGGCCCGGGCATGGTGCAAGCAGCTTACTCGTCAGGGCACCCCTCTTTAGGTGTAGGCGCAGGCAACACCCCGGCGGTGATTGATGCAACGGCTGAAATACGCACGGCTGTCAGCTCGATTTTGCTGAGTAAGACGTTTGATAATGGCATGATTTGCGCTTCAGAACAGTCGGTAATTGTTGAGGCGGCTGTTTATGATGCCGTGCGACAAGAATTTCAAACGAGAGGGGCTTACTTCCTGAATCAGGATGAAAAGGAAGCCGTCCGACAAATTCTGCTCAAAGATGGACACATCAACGCTGAGATTGTGGGTCAATCGGTCGCAACAATCGCCCAGATGGCTGGCATTCAGCCGCCCGAAGGCACCCGCGTGCTGATTGGGGAAGTTGAAGAGATTGGCAAAACCGAGCCATTCGCCTTTGAAAAACTGTCGCCCGTTCTGGCCATGTATCAGGCCACTGATTTTGCCGATGCCGTTACCAAGGCAGATACCCTGGTGACCTTTGGGGGTCGCGGTCACACCGCTGTTCTCTATACCGATCCAGCCAACCAGGCGGCGATTCACCAGTTTGAAAACCAACTCGATACGGGTCGTGTGCTGATCAACACGCCATCCTCGCAGGGGGCGATCGGAGACTTGTACAATTTTAAGCTTGACCCATCGCTGACGCTGGGTTGTGGCTCGTGGGGTGGCAACTCGGTTTCAGGAAATGTGGGTGTCCAACACTTGCTTAACATCAAAACAGTCTCAGAGCGACGCGAAAACATGCTCTGGTTCCGTGTGCCACCCAAAGTTTTCTTTAAGGCGGGTTCTCTCCCCATTGCGCTGCGTGAGCTAGTTGGCAAACAGCGCGCCTTCATCATCACCGATCGCCCCTTGTTTGAGCTGGGCTTTGTCGAAAAAGTCACCAACGTTCTGGATAGTTTAGACATCAAGTACGACGTTTTCCACGAAGTCGAACCCGACCCCACCCTGAGCAACGTTAACGAAGGGTTAGCCCTCCTGCGTAGCTTCCAGCCTGACGTAATTATCGCCCTGGGTGGTGGCTCACCGATGGATGCCGCCAAAATCATGTGGCTCATGTATGAGCAGCCTAATATCGAGTTTGAAGGCATCGCGATGCGGTTTATGGATATTCGCAAGCGGGTCTATGAAATGCCATCGCTGGGTCAAAAAGCAACGCTAGTCGCGATCCCGACCACGTCGGGCACTGGCTCTGAAGTCACCCCCTTCGCCGTTGTCACCGACGATCGCATTGGCATCAAGTATCCCCTAGCAGACTACGCCTTAACGCCCAGCATGGCGATCGTTGACCCTGACCTGGTGCTGAGCATGCCTCCTAAATTGACTGCTTGGGGCGGTGTTGACGCATTGACTCACGCGATCGAAGCCTACGTCTCGGTGTTTGCAACCGAATTTACCAATGGCTTAGCGCTAGAGGCGATCGCGCTCCTGTTCCAATACCTGCCCCGGTCTTACAAGAATGGTGGCAGCGATCCCGAAGCTCGCGAAAAAGTCCACTATGCAGCAACGATTGCAGGCATGGCCTTTGCCAACGCGTTCTTAGGCATCTGTCACTCAATGGCGCACCAACTCGGCGCAACTTTCCACATCCCGCACGGTCTGGCGAATGCGCTGATGATCTCACACGTGATCCGCTATAACGCGACGGATGTGCCCTTTAAGCAAGCGATTTTCCCACAATACAAATACCCTAATGCTAAAGATCGCTATGCCCAAATTGCTGACTCGCTACGTTTAGGCGGCAACACACTCGATGAAAAAGTCGAACGATTAATCATTGCGGTTGAAGAGTTGAAACAAGATTTGGAGATTCCTTTCACCATCAAAGAAGTCTTAAATCGTGACGATGCCGCTTTCTATTCCAAGTTGGAAACCCTGGCGGATCAAGCATTTGATGATCAATGCACAGGGGCTAATCCACGCTATCCATTAATTAGTGATTTGCAACAACTCTTCATCCGAGCGTATGAAGGTGAAGATGTTGAAGATGATTACTTCCAAGGGTATTGCCAAACAGGTGTTACAACTCATCATCCAGTTGATAGTGAGAACACAACAAATGGGAATTCTAAAGAGGCTGAAGTAGAGCAGCCAACCCAAGAACACGCATTGATTTAATCAGAACTCAGGTTCACAGTCCAACTCAACATTCCGACCGTGAACCTGCATCAGCCACACTTCAGGAGGCCATCACGATGTTTCAGCAATGGGAAGGGTTTCAAACCGGTGAATGGACCGAAACCGTTAATGTCCGAGACTTTATTCAAACCAACTACACCCCCTACACGGGTGACGAACATTTCTTAGCAGGCGTCAGCGATCGCACCCAGGCTCTGTGGAAACTGGTTGCTGACCAAATGGCGATCGAGCGTGAGCGGGGCATTCTTGCCGCCGACACAAGTGTTGTTTCCAGCATCACATCGCATGCTCCCGGTTACATCAATCAGGAATTGGAGCAGATCGTTGGGCTACAAACCGATCAAGCCTTAAAGCGGGCAATCATGCCCTTTGGTGGCATTCGAGTCGTCGAAGCGGCGCTAAAAGCCTACGGTTACACCCTTGATCCCAATCTCAAAACCATCTTCACCCAATATCGCAAGACCCATAATGATGGCGTGTTTGATGGGTATACTCGCGAGATGCGACTGGCGCGCCACTCTGGAATTATTACAGGCTTACCCGATGCCTATGGCCGGGGCCGCATCATTGGCGACTATCGACGGGTGCCTCTGTACGGGGTCGATCGCCTGATTGATGACAAAAAGGCGCAGCAAGAATCCCTCGAACTCGACAGCATCACCGAACCCACAATTCGCCTGCGGGAAGAGATCTCTGAGCAAATTAAAGCCCTGTTTGAGCTAAAACAGATGGCGGCGAGCTATGGCTTTGAGATTGGTCAACCCGCCAGCAATGCCAAAGAAGCGGTGCAATGGCTCTACTTTGCCTATTTAGCAGCCGTTAAAGAGCAAAACGGAGCAGCCATGTCGCTGGGGCGTACCTCCACCTTTTTAGATATTTACTTTGAGCGCGATTTGCAAACGGGCAAGGCCACCGAAGCCGAGCTACAAGAGCTGATTGACCACTTTGTGATGAAGCTGCGCCTGGTGCGCTTCCTGCGGACTCCTGACTATAACGAACTATTCTCTGGTGATCCCACCTGGGTAACGGAGGCGATCGCAGGCATCAGCGAGTCGGGGCAACCGCTCGTCACCAAAACTAGCTTCCGCTTCTTGCAAACCCTCTACAACCTGGGCGCAGCTCCCGAACCCAACCTGACAGTGCTTTGGTCAGAACAGTTACCAACCGCCTTTAAGCAGTTTTGCGCTAAAGTCTCGATTGACACTAGCTCGATTCAGTACGAAAGCGACGACTTAATGCGGCCTCAGTTTGGTGATGACTATGCGATCGCCTGCTGTGTCTCGGCTATGCGAATTGGCAAACAAATGCAATTCTTCGGTGCTCGTGCCAACCTTGCCAAAGCGTTGCTCTATGCCATCAACGGCGGCAAAGATGAAAAATCGGGCGAACAAATTGCACCTGCCTTTGAGCCAATCACCAGTGACGAGCTGAACGAAGCCGAAGTCTTGCCCCGGTTTGACCATATGCTCGACTGGTTGGCTAAAACCTATATCAACACGCTCAATGTCATTCACTACATGCATGACAAGTATTGCTACGAGCGGATTGAGATGGCCCTTCACGATCGCGATGTCTATCGCACCTTGGCGTGTGGGGTTGCGGGGCTATCGGTTGTCGCTGACTCACTCTCGGCCATTCGCTACGCCAAAGTCAAAGCAATTCGTAACGAGGCAGGCTTAATCACCGACTATGAAATCGAAGGGGACTATCCCAAGTTTGGCAACAATGATGATCGCGTCGATCAAATTGCGGCTGATTTGGTCTCCCTGTTTATGAACAAACTGCGGCAACACCCCACCTACCGCAATGCAGAGCCAACTCAATCCGTACTCACCATTACCTCTAACGTAGTCTATGGCAAAAAGACAGGTAGCACCCCCGATGGACGCAAAGCCGGTGAGCCTTTTGCCCCCGGTGCCAACCCGATGCATGGTCGAGACACAAAAGGGGCGATCGCAGCACTAGCATCCGTTGCCAAGCTGCCTTATGCCGATGCCAAAGATGGTATTTCCTACACATTTTCGATTGTGCCAGGCGCATTGGGCCGGCAAACAGGCGATCAGGTTGCCAATCTCGCCCAACTACTTGATGGCTTCTTCCACGATGGCGGGCATCACATCAACATCAACGTGTTGAACCGTGAAACGTTACTTGATGCGATGGAGCATCCTGAGAACTATCCCCAGCTTACGATTCGCGTATCTGGCTATGCTGTCAATTTCATCAAACTAACCCGTGAACAGCAAAAGGATGTGATCAACCGCACTTTCCACGAGCGCGTCTAGTCAGTCAACCGTGGGAAAGTCATGTTTCTGGTCTAAAAAGCAAAATTGATAGACTCCAACAACAATTAAACGTCTCATTTTGCAACTCACGATCATCTTACTTTCCCACTTTTCTAATTCTTTTCACCTACTCAACGCTATCCGAGGCAAGTATGAAATACCAACACGTACTCATCACCCACTACGGTGGCTCCGAAGTGCTACAACTCGTCGAAGATGAAGTGCCAGAACCCGCACCAGGGGAAGCACTGATCCGTGTGTTGGCAACCAGTGCTGCTTTTACCGATATTCTGATTCGCAAAGGTCTCTATCCAGGTGTGCCCGAACTCCCCTTCTCGCCTGGTTATGCTGTAATTGGGCTGATCGAAAAATGCACGACCAACTTTACCGATTGGAAGCCAGGTGAACGGGTTGCCGCACTCACCATTACAGGCGGCTACAGCCAATATATTTGCCTCCCCGAAACTGATTTGGTGCCCGTCCCCGACGATCTCGACCCGGCTGAAGCCGTCAGTCTGGTGCTGCCTTACGTCACGGCCTATCAAATGCTGCATCGCTACGCCCATGTGCGCCGGGGCGATCGCATTTTGGTGCATGGCGCAGGCGGCGGTGTCGGCACAGCCCTACTCCAGCTCGGTCACCTGGCCGGACTCGAAATGTACGGCACCGATATCCCCACAAAACACGACCTGATCCGCGCCTGGGGGGCAACCCCGATCAATTACCAGACCGAAAACTTTGTTCAGCGCATACAAGAACTCACCGAAACAGGCGTTGATGCGGTCTTTGATGCGGTCGGGGGTGCCCATCTTTGGCGATCGTTCAAAGTCTTGAGATCGCGCGGCAAACTCATCAACTATGGCTTCTTATCCGCTATAGAAAAATCCAGATATCCCCGTATCGCCTTGCTGATGAACTTCGTCCACCTGTTTTTACTCCAACAACAGCGCGGCGACAAAACGGTAGAGTTCTATAGCATTGCCGATCTCAAGCGTCAGTTTCCCACCTATTTCCGCCGCGATTTGACCCTCCTGTTTGATTGGCTCGCTCAAGGTAATATTCATCCGGTGATTGCCAAACGCTTGCCCCTGGCTGAAGCCGCTCAAGCGCATGAAATGTTAGAACACGCCGAAGTTAACGGTAGTCTCGTACTCATTTGCGACTGACCACCAACCGCTGAATTCAAAAGTGACCTATCTTGCCCTGGAGCGATCGCTCATTCAAGGGATACAACAGTCCATTCCATTACATTTCTGACACTCACAAAAAGCTCTTCAAAAAAGTAGGGAAATCACCCGTCAGAATCTCTTGCAAATCTTTAAGGAATACACTCCGATTTCAAAAAACATGTCTTTCTAAAATCCAGTATTAATCTCGCATTCACTTCACTATGAACATGCACTCCCCTACCATCGGGCAACTTCACTCCATCGAGACTCTCGGTACTATCGATGGCCCCGGTATTCGTTACGTCGTCTTCACTCAGGGTTGCCCGCTCCGTTGCCTCTACTGCCACAACCCCGAATGCCGCTACTGGGAAGATGGCAAGCCTACGAGCGTTGAAGAATTAATGACCGATATTTTGCGCTATCGCTCCTACCTGCGATCGCCCGGTGGTGTTACCGTCAGTGGAGGCGAACCCCTCATGCAACCCGAATTTGTCGCTAACCTTTTAAAGCGGTGTCAAGCAGCTGGCTTTCATACGGTCTTAGACACATCTGGCTACACGGTACTCCCAGCGGCTCTCCCGGTTCTAGAGCATACCGATCTCGTGATGCTCGACATCAAATCATTTGACCCTGATATTTATCAACGTTTGACGGGTGTATCTCTGGCTCCGACCCTGCAATTTGCTCGTCACTTAAGCGACATCAACAAACCCGCGTGGATTCGGTTTGTGCTAGTACCGGGCATAACAGATGACCCAGATAACGTGAAAGGCTTAGCCCAATTTGTCTCAACCCTTAACAACGTGCAACGGGTTGAAATTTTGCCCTTTCACAAAATGGGTGAATATAAGTGGAAGCAGTTAGGTTATGAGTACCAATTAGAAGATGTTGAACCGCCAACCCCTGAAGCCGTTCAGACAGTTGTTGACATCTTTAAGAAGTACAGCGGCGATCGCTACCCTGTCTTGAGTCAATCACTCAATTAATGCTTAGCACCGCGAATTTAATCAATCCACAAACTGTGCAGGCGGGTTTAGCAGCCTATCTGCATCCTGCAACAGATTTAACGGCAAAACCCGCCTCTATCCAACATCGAACTTATTTAATTGCCATTCCTTTGCAACATCCAACCCTCCAGTTAAAGCTGTCTTGAAACGGTAACAATTTCATTTCTTTTTTTTTGAAACGTGTTGGTTAAAACGCACAACTCATCGTTTCTCAGCTGTTAACCACACTCATTAACGCTTAGAAAAAGATGGCTTTACCCCCTCTTTAGAAAGAGGAGCCACTACTCAAGCCCAAATAAAATTGGCAGCAAAACAAATGCGCTCTAATTGTCTTCGCCAAAGTTAAAACCTGCGTCAAGAAATGATCCCCAAATAAAGACTGCATGAATCGGGCGATCGCTCGGCCACAATCTTTGAGGAAATGCGAAAAAAGTCGGCACTTTCTACAAATTGAATCCCAAAATGGCGTAATCTTTACTATCTGGATGGGTATGTACTTCATCCGTCTGTGTAATTTCCTACAAACATTGCCGTTTCCCTAGCGAAAACTGATCTCATGCCTAAGGTACTCGTTTCCGATCCAATCGATCAGGTTGGTATCGATATCCTCTCTCAAGTCGCTCAAGTTGATGTTAAGACAAGCTTATCTCCCGAAGAGCTTGTACAGGTTATTCCCGAATATGATGCGCTGATGATTCGCTCTGGCACCCGCGTCACACAAGCGGTGATCGAAGCAGGCAATAACCTCAAAATCATTGGTCGGGCAGGCGTTGGGGTCGATAACGTAGACGTACCCGCTGCAACTCGTAAAGGGATTGTGGTTGTCAACTCGCCCGAAGGCAACACGATCGCTGCGGCTGAACACACTTTAGCCATGATGATGGCCCTGTCACGCTGCATTCCAGACGCTAACCAATCAGTCAAAAGCGGCAAGTGGGATCGCAAGAGCTACACCGGGAATGAGGTTTATAAGAAAGTCCTTGGTGTTGTCGGGCTTGGCAAAATCGGTGCCCACGTCGCAACCGTCGCACGGGCAATGGGCATGAAGCTTTTAGCCTATGACCCCTTTGTGTCACATGAACGGGCCGAGCAATTGGGTTGCCGTCTGGTCGATCTGGATCTGTTATTGCAAGAGTCCGATTACGTGACCCTGCACCTGCCCAAGACTCCCGAAACAACGCACCTGATCAACGCCGAGGCGATCGCCAAAATGAAGCCGACTGCCCGCATCATTAATTGCGCACGCGGTGGCATTATTGACGAAACCGCGCTCCATGACGCACTCAAAGCAGGCAAATTGGCAGGGGCTGCCCTTGATGTCTTTGAGCAAGAGCCTCTGGGCGAGTCCACTTTAAAGGAATTAGGAAAAGACATTGTTCTGACGCCTCACCTTGGTGCTTCGACCGAAGAAGCGCAGGTTAACGTGGCCGTTGATGTGGCTGAGCAGATTCGCGATGTGCTGTTGGGCTTACCCGCGAGATCGGCGGTGAACATTCCCGGTCTGCGGCCTGACATCGTTGAAAAGCTGCGTCCTTATCTGCAACTGGCAGAGACACTCGGCAACCTGGTTGGGCAATTGGCAGGCGGTCGAGTCGAGTCCCTCAATATTCGTCTGCAGGGAGAGTTGGCCACTAATCAGAGCCAACCCATTGTGATTGCGGCGCTCAAAGGTCTACTTTCCAATGCGCTGCAAGAACGAGTCAACTACGTCAATGCCAGCATTGAAGCTAAGGAGCGGGGCATTCACGTAATTGAAACACGGGATGCCTCGATTAAAGACTACACAGGGGGTTCGCTGTACTTAACCGCTAAAGGTTCTCTCGGTGAACACTCGGTGAGTGGAGCCTTGCTGGGTGACACCGAAATTCGCATCACCAGCGTGGACGAGTTTCCTGTGAACGTGCCACCCAACCGTTACATGCTCTTCACCCTCCACCGTGATATGCCTGGTATTATCGGCAAGATTGGCTCCCTGTTAGGCAGCTTTAACGTCAACATTGCCAGTATGCAGGTCGGTCGTAAGATTGTACGGGGCGATGCTGTGATGGTGTTAAGCATTGACGATCCACTACCAGAAGGTATCTTAAGCGAGATATCTAAGGAGCCTGGTATCCGAGACGCTTATACTGTGACGTTGTAAGAGAGCCAATTTCTCTAAAATGGCAAATCTCTTTCCGTCCTTTATGGCTAATTGGTAATGGTAAACACCTGGTGGGAAGTTCAGGTTCTTTGTGACCCTTCATTAGAAGAAACCGTTTTCTGGCGCTTGGTAGATTTCGGCTGTAGTGGCAGTGCGAGTCGTCGTCAAGGCAGCGCGAGTTGGGTCATGGCCTACCTTCCTAAAGATCAGGCGCATGTGCTTGATCTCGCAGCGCTTTCTCTGCTGCTGCGCCAGGATGCTCTTTGCATTGGGTTGCCCGTGCCTGCCGTGCAGTGGCAGCTCATTGACGAAGAAGATTGGGCCAGTAGTTGGAAACAACATTGGCAACCGCAAAACATTGGCGATCGCCTGTTGATTTATCCGGCCTGGTTGCCGCTGCCTGAAACGAGCGATCGCTTACTGTTGCGGTTAGAACCTGGCACCGCTTTTGGTACGGGCGATCATCCCACAACCCAACTCTGTCTCGAAGCGTTAGAAATGCGTCTGGGTGACGATCCGTCAAACCAGGTCATTGCTGATGTCGGTTGTGGCTCTGGTATTCTCTCTGTCGGGGCGCTACTGCTCGGAGCAAAGCGTGTCTATGCAGCAGATACCGACCCATTGGCCGTTAAAGCCACGCGAGAGAATCGAGTCTTGAATGGGTTTGCGGAAGATCAGTTGGTCGTTGAGCAGGGTAGCGTTGATCGCATCATGGAGCTAGCCGCCGAACCGATTGATGGCATTGTTTGCAATATCTTGGCAGAGGTCATCATCGATCTTGTGCCAGCTATGACGGCACTTGCCCACGCCAACACCTGGGGAATTTTAAGCGGAATTTTGGTTGAGCAGGCAAAGCCCGTTGCTGACATTCTTGAAGAAAATCATTGGCTTGTAGCCGCACTCTGGAAACGCAAAGACTGGTGTTGTCTCAATATCCGTCGCTCTTAATGGCTAAGCAGCTTGGTTGTATACCTACTCCACATCATTCAATTCGTATAGTTGTGCAACACCAAAGAAACAAACCATAGACTTTTGGATCAATTTGCCTCTGCTTCATAGTCCTATGACATAATCATCCACAAAGCGACTGATTGGGCTTCTAGCAAAAGACCCAATCAGTTGTGAAATACTGTATGTCCAACCATACTCGCTTATTGATTTAAGTAACCTTTGTCGTTTGTTTTAATTCTTGAGGAGCTTTTAAGAATGACAATCACACAGTGTTTAAGAAATATTACTCTAACTTTTTCACTGGGGGCGATCGCTCTGGTCTCACTTCCTGTTCAGGCCCAAACGAGCGACTCTTTAGTGGGTCAATGTCGTGCAGCGAACCGTCCAACTCCGATTTTTTCTGGAGCTTCTACGTTAACAACAGCATTACGCATCATTGCCGTCAATGAGCAAGTTACGCTGGCAGGCGAAGCCCAAGATGGTTTAATTGCGATTAGCAAGCCGATCCAAGGCTATGTCCAAACGGGAGTTCTAAAGGCCTGCACAACCCCACCCCCACCCCCGCGTACCTCTTGCCGCTTGTTGGAAAATGCATCAGTTGCCAACGTGCGGCGTGAACCCAACATTCCTGAAGGAAACGGTAACGCCAATGTAATTGGTCAAGCCTTACGGGGCGATCGCGTTTATGTCGTGCTCAAGCCAAGCGGTTCGGTCAGCAGCGCCGTTGCAGACGGATACAACTGGGTTGAAATTGACACAAATCGTGCGCCATTTAACCGACCGGGTACCGGGTGGATGTTCAACAGTCGAGTTGGCAGCAGTACTAGCAATCTGGTCTTCTGCCCCAACTGACGCTAACCAGGTTTATCTATAACTCTGAGGTGACAGGCATCCCCGCTTTCTCCTCAGAGTTCTGTTTACAGGCATCTAACAGGCAATCGAGTAATATCAGATCCGGTTGAATGCTGATATTTGTACGGGTGGGTTTAGCAGACAGACCTCAAGCCAATCGAGAGGTGCAGAAGCAAAACCTGCCCCTCGAAACCTGGATACATGATGGTTGACATCCTCCCACCCCTAAAGGAGTGGGATTCCTAAGACTCACGACTTAGGTTTCTGTTTCTTTCCATTACTGGACTTTCGCAACTGCCCTTTAGACTCATGCCTATCAGGTCTTATGTTCGCTC
>Ga0209172_10004193_pt1 | contig 20032 bp, 19 predicted proteins | sample LarsenN4metaG_FD_184113 | JGI IMG/M metagenome (GOLD analysis project Ga0209172, IMG submission 184113) | Hot spring sediment bacterial and archeal communities from British Columbia, Canada, to study Microbial Dark Matter (Phase II) - Larsen... ... | reverse complement strand
ATGAGCACGTCGACACGGGAGCATGCCACTGGGGGTGGCCGGCATCACCAGAATGCCCGGCCGGCTTCGATCAGACCAAGTGGCCGACTTCGACCAGAATCCCCGGCCGACTTCGCCAGAATGCGCAGCATTACATCACCGCCATGAACATTGCCATGTACGGCCTTCTTTGCCGCGCCGTACCCGGTCGAGCTTGAGATTTGCCCACCCCTGCATCCCGTTGTCCCGGTCGCGGAGCGCGGATCGCGGGCAGGCACCCTCTTGCCGGCGGGCGACGTCGCTCCTGGCGGCGGCGGCCGGTTCCGCGATGCAACAACTCCCGGCTATCCGGGGCTCCATAAGGCAGGGGCGCGGCGGCTTGAGCTTACCCATTGATGCTTGGGCTGTGGCGCCGGGCATCCTCCTTCGCATATGATGTCCACAAGGGTTGTGGACAGCGGGAAGCACGGGTGCAGCATGCCCATGGATGCCAACGAGATCGAGCGGCTGATCAAGGCCCGCTTCCCCGGCGCGCAGGTGGCCATCAAGGACCTTGCCGGGGACGGCGACCACTATGCCGCCCACGTCGTGGCCAAGGAGTTCGCCGGAAAGACCAGGGTGCAGCAGCACAAGATGGTCTACGAGGCCCTGGAGGGGCGCATGGGCGGGGTTTTGCACGCCCTGGCGCTGACCACCGGGGTGCCCAAAGATTGACTTTGCCGCGCCGTTGACCACATCTTCGATTTGCACCCGCGCCGCGGGCCGGCGGGCCCAGGCGGGCCTTGGCCTGCGCGGCAGCAACCCGGGAAAGGAAGATCGATGAGCGAGCAAGCCGTCCACGACTGGATCCGCAAGACGGTGGCCAGCAACGACGTGGTGCTGTTCATGAAAGGGACCAAGAGCTTCCCCCAGTGCGGCTTCTCGGCCCAGGTCAGCCAAATCCTCGCCCTCCTCGGCGTCGACTACAAGGACGTCAACGTGCTCGAGGACATGAGCATCCGCGAGGGGATCAAGACCTTCTCGCAGTGGCCCACCATCCCCCAGCTCTACGTCAAGGGGGAGTTCATCGGCGGCTGCGACATCGTGCGCGAGATGTACCAGGAGGGCGAGCTCCAGCAGCTGCTCGAGGACAAGGGCATCGCCCACACCCCCGCCTCCATGAGCGCCTGAGGCGGGCATCCGCCCCCCGGCCTCGGTAAACGGGCAGGCCCCGCCCGGCCCTGACATATTGCCGCCGCCTGTCCCGCGCTAGGATGGGCGGCGGTTCGCATCTTGCCGGATGGTGCGGGGAATGCAGACGACATGACGCTCGGCGGCCGACGCTTCCTGTTGAGCCTGGCCATCGTGGCGGCCAGCGTGTGCCTGGCGCTCGGCGTGAGCCTGCCCATCATCAAGCTCACCAAGTTCGTGTTTTTCACCTACGAGCACTCGCTCATCTCCACGGTCAACGCCCTCATCCGCTCCGGCCAGATCTTCCTCGGCATCACCGTTCTGGTGTTCTCGATCGTGCTGCCGGTGGCCAAGCTGCTCTATCTGCTCGTCCTCTCCACCCTGCCGCAGCGCGAGCTCAAGCGCCTGTCGCGCCAGCTCCGGGCGCTGGAGTGGCTCGGCAAGTGGTCCATGCACGACGTGCTGGTGCTCTCCCTCTCCATCTTCTTCATCAAGAGCCAGGGGGTGTACGACGCCAAGAGCCTCAACGGCGTCTACTTCTTCACCGCCGCCGTTCTGTTCATGATCCTGGCCTATGCGTGGCTGCGAGGCGACGTGACGACCCCCGAAGCACCCGCGGCCGGCGCGGGCAAGGCGCCGCAGCCGCCCTCCACCCTGCGCACCTTCGCCTTCAGCTTTCTCATCATCCTGGCCACGGTGTTCTTCGCGCTGGGCGTGATGCTGCCCGCCATCCGCTTCACCACCGTCTACGTGTGGACCAACCAGCACTCGGTGGCCACCATCATCTGGGCGCTGTGGAAGAACGAGGAGTTCTTCCTGTGCTTCGTCATTTTCATGTTCTCCATCTTCTTCCCGTTCCTGAAGCTGTTCTACCTTCTCACGCTCGTCACCTCGCCCGACATGCCGGCCGAGTTCCGCAACAAGTCGATCTCGGCCATGGAGTGGCTGGGGCGCTACTCGATGACCGACGTGATGGTGCTGGCGCTGATGATCTTCTACATCAACGCGTCGGGCTACTCGGAGGCCTCGGTGCTGCCGGGCGTCTACTTCTTCGCCGCCTCCGCCATCATGACCATGCTGGCCTATGGCTGGGCCAACTCGGTGACGCCGGGTCTCGCCTCCGCCCCGCCCGCGGGCGCGCCCGGCCAGGCCAAGCCCGTGAGCCTCACCGAGCGGCTGGCCGAGCTTGCCCCGCCCAGCGTGCCGCCGCCGCCGCGCCGCCGCGCCTCGTGACATTCGGCCTGCGGAAGGGCGCAAGGTGCTCGGCACCAGGGCCTGCCGGTGCGCGCGCCAAGGTCAAGGACTGGGCGCAGCTACCGGTTCCAGGTGGCGATCCTCGAGCTCGGCCTGGAGGCGAGCTGAGGCCGGCTCCGGCGGGGGTGGGGCGGGCTTGGCCGTGGCGCCGCCGGCACGGGCCCGGCGCGCGCTGGGTCCTGGCCGCGGCTCCGCCAGCCATGGCTGCCCCGGCGCCCGGAGCCGGCTTGACCCTTGATCGGCGCCGACCGGCGCGGAATAGTGCGCGCACGATTCTCTCCATTTTCGGGGGACGCGTGGGCCAGGGCCGCGCATTGCCGGAAATCATTTCCGCTTTCGGGGAGGCGACCAGACGCAAGCTCGCCAACCGGGCTGCTTCGGGTGCGCCCGAAGATCAGCTGCGCGCGCCGCTCGAAGATCTCGTGGGCGATCTGGCCGAGCTCGGCTTGTTAGTTCCGGATGCCAGCGACGGGCAACTCGCGAAGGCTATGCGCAGGCGGTCACCTTCGGCCTTCTCGTGCAATGCTCAGCGATAGAAGGATCGATGAATGCGGCTGACCGATGAGCGTCTCCGTGACATTGCTGACGAGCTGGCGAGCAAGCCCGGCCACGACAAGGTGAAGGCGGCAATTCAAGAGCTGCTGGTGGACGGGCTTGGCGCTGAGCGCAACCAGGTGCATTTCGAACAGCGCGTTCCGGAAGCCCGTGGCCGCATCGATGCGATTCTCGGCAGAACCGCATTCGAGATCAAGTCGGACCTGGCGCGTGAAATCGGCGATGCAGAAGCACAGCTCTCGCGCTATCTGCCGGAGCGCGAGCGTGCAACGAATGGCCGCTTCGTTGGCATTGCCACAGATGGGCTCGATTGGCGCGCGTATGAATGGCGCGACGGAAGGCTCGCCGAACTGCGCCGCTTCAGAGCGGATCATCGGAGGCCTGAGACGCTACTCGTTTGGCTCGACGGAGCCGCCGCGATTCGGGCCGAGCTTCCCACAGATGCGCTGACGCTGACAAACGAGCTTGGCCCCGAAAGCGTTGCTTTCCGCCGCGCGGAAGCCGATCTGCAGGCCATTTGGGCAGGCCTGTCATCCAAGCCGTCCATCGCGCTGAAGCGCCGTTTGTGGCAACAGCTCCTTCGCTTGGTCTACGGCAAGGACACCGAAGACGAGGCGCTTTGGCTGCAGCACACCTATCTGGTTGTTGTTGCCAAGGCCATCGCGGCGCGCGTTCTCGACTTCGACGTTGATGATCCCGCTCATTTGCTTTCGGGGCGACGTTTCGCGGCCAGGGGTGTCCTTGGTGCCGTCGAAGGCGACTTCTTCGATTGGGTCCTGGAGAACGCAGCGGGCCGCGATCTCGTGGTGCGGCTCGCGCGTCACGTCGCACGCTTCCGCCTGCATGATGTCGAAATCGACGTTCTCAAACTGCTCTACGAAGCGCTGATCGACCGGGCGCAGCGGCACGGCCTCGGCGAGTACTACACGCCCGATTGGCTTGCGGCCAAGATCGTGCGTCACACGGTGGACAGGCCTTTGGAGCAACGTGTGGTCGATCCAGCCTGTGGATCGGGTACTTTCTTGTTTCATGCGGTCCGCCGTTACCTCGAGGCGGCGAAGAAGGCGAGGGTCGATCCGAAGCTGCGTGCGGAGCGTGCGTGCGCCCTTGTTGCCGGAATGGACATTCATCCCGTCGCCGCCATCATTGCGCGTGTGACCTACCTGCTGGCGCTCGGCGATGCACTACAGACGCGGCGCGGCGACATCTCGATCCCGGTCTATCTGGGCGACGCCATGCAGCTCTCGGTGTCGGGCATGTTTGCAGGCCGCGAACTGGTCATCAGGGTGCCGCCGACAGATAGCGGCAACAATCAGGATATGCTGCGGTTTCCAGAGGCTGTTTGCCGCGATCCTCAACTGCTTGATAACGTCGTGGATCGCATGCGGCTGTCCAGCGAGCGTGGACAACGGCCGGAGAACTTCAGAGCGGCGGTAAAGGCACTCGGTGTCGCAGAGTCCGAGTTGAATGAGCTGACCGAAACGTATCGCCGCTACGACTCGCTCAGGCGCGCCGACCGCAATACCATCTGGGCCTATGTGGCGCGCAACCTGAGCCGCCCCTTGTACCTCTCCGCCGAGGAGCGGCGCGCGGATGCGCTGATCGGCAATCCGCCCTGGCTGGCGCTTCGCCACATGTCGGACGATCTGCACAAGCGGTTCAAGGAGCTGTCCAAGGGCGAGAACATCTACGTCGGCGGCAAGCTCGCAACCCAGAACGACCTCTCCGCGCTGTTTTTCGCCCGCGCAACTGCCTTGTATCTCAAGCCTGGCGGGCGGCTCGCGTTCGTCATGCCTCTTGCGGCGATGACCAGGGGCCAGTTCGAGAAGTTCCGGTCGGGCAACCTCTACAGCAGGAAGGTCCAATTCGAGGCAGCGTGGGTGCTTGATGCGGATGTGCAGCCGTTGTTTCCCGTGCCGGCTTGCGTACTATTTGCCAGGGCCGGACCAGGTCTGGGCAAGGCATTGCCCGACACGGTGCGCAAATTCTCGGGAACGCTGCCTTATCGTGACGCGCCCGAAAAAATCGCGGACGAAGTGCTCACCGTTGTCGAGGGTGCACCGAGGCCAACCGAGGCTTCCTATGTCGAAGGTTCGCCATATCGCGATGCCTTCCGCCAAGGTGCAACGCTCGTTCCTCGAGTCCTATGTCTTGTCGAGCGCGTAACGAGAGGTCGGCTAGGCAGCAATCCCAGGATGCCCTTGGTGGCCAGCCGACGCTCAACCCAAGAAAAGAAGCCCTGGAACCAGGTCGACGCCATCGAGCATCAGGTCGAAGCCGAGTTCCTCCGACCAGTGCTGCTGGGCGAGTCCATACTGCCGTTCCGGCTGTTTCGCCCGTTGGAAGGCGTTGTACCTGCGGACGACGCGGGCGTCTTGCTCGATGCCGAGGCCGCTGCCCGCGGCGGCAAGACCGGTCTCGCCGGATGGATGGGCCAAGCCGAGGCAACTTGGGAAGTCCACAAAACTGCCAAAGTGAGTCTGGTTGGCCAACTCGACTACTACGGAAAGCTTGTTAGCCAGTTCCCTATTGCGCCCGTTCGAGTCGTCTACGCCAAGGCCGGCACACTGCCCGCAGCAGCGATCATCGGGGATACCCGTGCCGTCATCGACCACATGCTCTATTGGGCGCCGGTCGCAGATAGGCGCGAAGGGCTATACCTGGCAGCAGTCCTCGGAAGCGAAGCGGCCCGCAAGAGGGTCGAGACACTGCAGGCACGCGGGCAATGGGGTGCGCGTCATTTCGACAAGGTCATGTTCACGCTGCCGATCCCGCGATTCGATGCCAGCGTTGGCCTGCACGCCGAGCTTGCTGCCGCTGGTGCCGAGGCGGAGCGACTCGCGGCGCTGGTCGATCTCCCCGACGATGTTCATTTCCAGACCGCCCGCCGCCGCGTGCGCGAAGCGCTGGCCGAAGCGGGCATTTCCGAGCAGATCGATGGCCTGGTTCGGCGACTGCTCGGCTGAGCGTGGGTTCGTCGACGCAGCGCCCTCGCCTGGGGATACCTGTCGCCTGGCCCTCGTGCCCGGGAGCCGCTCCGCGCATGATCTTGCCACCGATTCGCAGGAGAAGGCACTCAGCGCATGCCCCGCCCCATTCAATCCGATCTGTTTGCCACGCTGCCCGGCGCGGAGCCGCGCGCGGCGGAGGAGGCGCTGCCTCCCTACCGGCCGGACCTGGACAAGGTGCGTGCGCGGCTGCAGCGCATTCTCGGTGAGCTGCGCACGGCCGAGACCATGCCCTGGGATCGCGAGCGCCTGTCGCTCTTCCGCACCATCTTCCCCGAAATGACCGGCTGGCTGCCTGAGGAGGAGGGCAGGTGCTTGCGCTTGGAGTTCCAGACCGCGCTTGCGCGCCTGGGTGCAGCGTAGCAGGTGCCGGGACGGCAAATGTTCGTCGCAGGGCGGCACCCCTGGGCGTCGCGCCCGGCACGCCCGGTGTCCTGCGCCCACTTGGGCAAAGTGCTGATCTGACCGGCTCCACGCGGCACCCTCGCGGACAAGGCGACCGGCGCCCGCCCTCCCCGCTCGGCGACATCCAGCCCGACCACTGGCTGGCCGAGTACACGAGCGATCTCATCGACCTGCTCAATGTGCTGGGCCGCCTCGTGCTGCTGGAGCCTCAGCAGGCTGCGCTGCTCGACGAGATTCTGGCCGGGCGGCTGCTCGACCGCGCGACCCTGGTCGCGGCGGGAGCGCTGGGTGCCTCCCAGGCCGGCAACGGCACCTGAGCGGGGAAAGATCAGCCGGCGCCGTCGCTGCGAACCTGCGAATCAATCCATGCTCCTCGTGGTTTCCAGCCACCCACGGAGCCATGCATGGCCCGCGACGACCGCCCCGAGCCTCTGCCCGGCCAGCTCGACATGTTCGGCGCCCCGCCGGCGCGGAGCTACGATCCCGACCCTGAGACTGTCCGCGCCGAGCTGATGGCAGTGCTGGCCAGGGCGCGGGCGGCCCCCGACAAGCCCTGGGATGCACGCGAAGCCTCGCTCTATCGCGTGATCTTTCCGCAGATGGCCAACTGGCTCCCGCTCGAGGAGGCCCGGCGCCTGCGTACTGCCTTCGCCCGCGAGCTCGCACGCCTCGATCGTGCCTGAGGGCTGCGAGCCGGCCCGCCTTCGGCCCCGAGCCTGAGCCGCCCGAGCGCGCCTGGCCGCCGCCGGCCCCGGCAATGCGGAGTGGCAGCCGGACCTCGCCCTATCCCATGGGCGCGCGGCAATCGCGCTCGCGCGGCATGGCAAGGGCGAGGAGGCCCGCGCCGGCTTGGAGGCCGGCCGCGCCATGATCGTGCGGCCGCAGCAGCTCTTGCCCGACAATCCCACGCTGCCCAGGGACCTCGCCTGGTTCGACGCCCAGCTCGCGGCGTCGGCGAAGCAGGCAGAGCCCGACACGTTGCCCCCGCGCCAGGCGTCGGGGCGCGGCGGGGCGGGGACAGCGCCCATTAGGGTTAACACTGAACATTGAATTGTTTCACGTGAAACAATGCGATGTTCAGTATTAACCCTGTTGCGAGGGAGCGGGCCTAGCGGCTGTAGAACTCCACCACCAGGTTGGGCTCCATCTGTACCGGGAAGGGCACGTCGGAGAGGGCCGGCACGCGCACCAGCTTGGCCGTCATCCTGTTGTGGTCGGCCTCGATGTAGTCAGGCACGTCGCGCTCGGCGCTCTTGATGGCCTCGAGCAGGAGGCCCATCTGCTTGCCCTTCTCCTTGACCTCGATCAGGTCGCCGACCCGGCAGCGGTAGCTCGGGATGTTGACCCGCCGGCCGTTGACCGTGACGTGGCCGTGGCTCACGAACTGGCGGGCGGCGAACATGGTGGGCACGAACTTGGCGCGGTAGACGATGGCGTCGAGCCGCCGCTCGAGCAGCCCGATCAGGTGCTCGGAGGTTGAGCCCTTGAAGCGGCGCGCCTCCTGGTAGATGCGGTTGAACTGGCGCTCGGTGATGTTGGCGTAGTAGCCCTTGAGCTTCTGCTTGGCGCGCAGCTGCTGGCCGTAGTCGGAGAGCTTGGCCCCGCGCCGCTCGCCGTGCTGGCCGGGCCGCGAGTCGCGCTTGTTGATGGGGCTCTTGGGCCGGCCCCAGATGTTCTGGCCGAGGCGGCGGTCGATCTTGTACTTGGCGCGGACGCGCTTGGTCATGGGGGTACTCCCAAAGTCGCAGGTCTGCAATGAGGCCCAAAAGTGTCGAGCGCTCCCTCCTCTGCCCGCGGGCTCGCCGCAGACCGACAGGCGCCCCGGCGGCATCGCGGGGCACCACGGGTGCGCATGCACCTTGCGGGGGCTGCCGCCCCCGCGCGCCTTATAGCGCAACGGCCGCCCGGCGCAACAGCCGCGAGCTGCGCGCCAGGCCGCGGGAGAGGAGCCGCCTACTTTTTCTTGGTGGGCTCGGCCTGCTTGACGGCGGCGGCCGTGGCCGGCTGGTTGGGAGTGGCCGGGGCGGCGTTGACGAAGGCCATGATCTGCTCCTTGACCTTCTGCTTCTCGGTGTCGGTGCAGGTCTCGGCCTTGGCCGGCTTGCCCTCCTGCACCATCACCTGCTTGTCGCCGTCCTTCTCCACCAGCGCCACCTTGCCGGTCAGCGTCATGACCGTGAACAGGTGCAGCTGGTTGATGAACAGCATCTGCTGGTCGGTCCACTTGGCCTTGGCTTCCTCGCGCCGCATCAGCGTCTGGTAGTTGGCGCGCTGCTCCTCCATGAGCTCGCACAGCTGCGCGTAGGCGGACAGGCGGGCGACGCGGATCACCTCGCGCGCAACCTCGATGGGCACCACGGTCGAGCTGGGCTTGGTCTTGTCGACGGTGATGGTCTTGCCGAGCGGGGTGGTGAACTTGTCGGGCACCATGCCCCAGGCGTACTTCATGAGCGTCAGCACCGACTTGTCGCTGAGCTCCTTGGCCTGCGCCAGCGCGGAGAAGGCCGATCCCGCGACCAGGACCGCCCACACCAGCGCCACGCCGGCTTTCCTGCCTCTGCCCATCGTCGTTGGCCCCTCTACCCGTTGCCCGTGCGCCCTTTCCCAGGCTCGTTACGCTGCCGGCCGCTTGACCGCGGCTTGTCGGTGGCAGCAGCCTACTGTGCCCGGCAAACGCGCATCGCTCGGTTGAAAACGAGGCATAACTATGGCGAATCCGGCCGCTTTTGCTTGGCGCCCACAAGCGCCTTGACGATTCCTCGCAAGGTGCGGATTTCTTGCTCCGTGGCGCCCATGCGCACGAACATGGTGCGCAGATTTTGCACCACGGTGGGCCGCTTGTCGGGGGCGGTGAAGAAGCCCGAGCGGTCGAGCGCGGCCTCCAGCTGCTCGAAGAAGCCGATGAGCTGCTCGCGCGTGGCCGGCGGCGAGCCGCGCGTGCGCAGACCGGGTCGCAGCGGCGCCTCGTAGGTGGTGACGCGCCCGAGCGTGCCGGTGTCGGCCGCCTTCATCCACTCGTAGGCCATGAGCAGCGCCGCCTGGGCCAGGTTGAGGGAGGCGAAGTTGGGGTTGACCGGGGCCATGACGGCGGCGTCAGCCACCGCCACCTCCTCGGTCTCGAGGCCGTTGCGCTCCGGCCCGAGCAAAATGCCGCAGCGCTGGCCCTCGCCGATGCGCCGGCGCATCTCGGCGGCGGCCTGCTCGGGCGTCAGCACGGGCTTGGCGAGGTCGCGCTGGCGGGCGGTGGTGGCCCCGACCCAGCTCAAGCCGGCAAGCCCCTCCGCCAGTGTGGGAAAAGCCGTGGCGGCGTCGACGATGTAGTTGGCGCCGGAGGCGGCTATGCGCGCCTTCTCGTTGGGCCAGCCGTCGCGGGGGGCGACGAGGCGCAGCTCGGTGAGCCCGAAGTTGGCCATGGCCCGCGCCGTCATGCCGATGTTGTCGGCCAGCTGCGGGCGCACCAGGATGAGCACCGGCGCGGCGGCCGCGGCATCGGGCGGCAGGCCGGTGCGGCCGGCGCGGCGCAGCCCGAAGCGCAGCTTGCGCAGCACCCGACGCGCCCAGAACCAGTACTCCTCGCCGGCCCAGGTCCTGGCGAGCTCATGCAGGCTGTCGGCCACAAGCCGCGCGCTGCCCTCGCCTTTGAGCACCACGGGCGAGGAGCGGAAGGTGATCTCCCCGTGCCCGGCCGCGAACGCATCGAGGCTCGCAAGACCCAGCCGCTCCATGCGCAGCCGGCAGCCGGGACAGGTGGCGTCGTCGGCGATGCAGCGCTGCTCGGCGCAGTAGGTGAGAATGGGCTCGAGCGTGCCCCGGTCGAGGCCGGGCATGGCGAGAGCGGCCAGCCCCGCGTCGATCGTGTGCTCGTGGCAGGCATGCACGATCTCGGCCACCGGCCGCTCGCCGGGAGCGACGGTCGGCACGCCGTGGCGGACTGCGATGGCGGGCAGGCTCATTTGGCCTCGATGAAACCGCGGATCAGCCCGATCACCTCCTCCCGCCTCTGGTGCACGACCCAGTGATCGGCGCCGGCGATCTCGCGCACGGTGAGATCGTCGCAGTATCGGGGGAGGTCGGCGCGCGTGGAGGGCAGCAGGGCGCCGTCGTCCATGCCCCAGATCACGAGATGCGGCATGCGCACCCTGAGCTGGGCGGGGTCGAGCCTGGGCAGGCCGGCAGGATCGACCCGGGCGCCGGGCTCGGGCACCACGAGCGGTGTGGCGCGGTACCAGTTGAGCATGCCGGTGAGGGCGCCGGGCTCGGCCCACGCCTTAAGGTAGCCCGCGCGCGCCGCGGGCGTGAGCCAGGGCTGCGGCCCGAAGCGGGTCACCATGCCGAGAAGCTTCTCGAAGCCGTTGGCGGAGAGGCGCTCCTCGGCCCTCGGATCGCGCAGGTAGTGGATGTAGCTGCTGGCGCGGCGCTGGGCCTCGTCCTCGATGAGGGCGCGCTGGAAGGGCCCGGGATGCACGCCGTTGATGACGATCAGCCGGGCGATGCGCTGGGGCGCGGCGATGGCCGCGGCATAGGCCACCGAGCCGCCCCAGTCGTGGCCGACGAGCGTGAACGGCCGGCCGGGGGAGAGCAGCTCGCCCAGGGCCAGGACGTCGCGCACCAGGTGCTTGATGCGGTAGGCCTCGAGGCCCTCGGGCTTGGAGGAGCGCGCATAGCCGCGCTGATCCGGGGCGACCGCGTGATAGGCATCGGCGAAGGCCGGCAGCACGCCGCTCCAGGCCCCCGAGTACTCCGGGAAGCCGTGCAGGAAGAGGACAAGCGGCGCCTCGGCGCTTCCCGCGGCGCGCACGTCGAGCTCGATGCCGTTCACCTGCACCCTCTGCCGCCGCATGCTTGGCGCTCCTTCTCCGCACCCAGGGGACCGCCGCAGCCTGCCCAAAGGGCGGGCCGCTGTCGAGGCTCGCCGTTCCGCCCCGAGGGGGGCGCCTGGCGCAATAGCCGAAGGCGCATGGCGCCGGAGTGCGGGGCACCTTTGGGCTCAGGCGAAGGTGGCGGTGGCCTCGGTGGCGATGGTGCCGGCCGGCGTGAGGGCCCACACCTCGCAGCCGCGCCCGTCCGCGCCGGGCCGCCCCACGAGCGCGAAGGGCGCATCGTCGAAGAGCGGCGCCCTGGCGCGCAGGCTGAAGCCGGCGATGGTGCGGCCGGGGCTCGCGTCGCGAACGAGGTCGATGAGGCAGGTCTGCACCAACGGCCCGTGCACGACGAGACCCGGATAGCCCTCCACCTCCCGCGCGTAGGCGCGGTCGTAGTGGATGCGGTGGGGATTGAAGGTGAGCGCCGAGAAGCGGAAGAGCGTGACCGCGTCAGGCACGATGGTGCGGCGCCAGGGCAGATCGGGCGGCGGCTCGCTGCGGCGCGGGACGGGGCTCGCGGCCCCCGGCGGCACCGCCTCACGGAACACGGTCTCATAGACCTCGCTCAGGGCGAGCCCGCGGGGGGTGAAGATGCGCCGCGTCTGGGTGGCGAGGATGAGCATGCCGGTGCCGCCTTCGCGAACCTGCAGGTCGGTGAGCTCGGTCTCGCGGCGGATGGCGTCGCCCACCAGCAGGGGCGCATGGAAGGTCAGCCGCGAGCCCGCGTACATGCGCCGCGGCAGCGGCACCTCGGGCAGCACGCCGCCGCTCCTCGGCAAGCCATCGGCGGCCAGCGCCGAGGGCGGCGGCATCGGCAGGAAATAGCCGATGTGCCAGCCGGGCGGGATCGGCGCACCCGGCCGTGGCGGCGGCTCGCTGCGGCCGAAGGTGGCGGCGATGGCCCGCAGCGGGGCCTCGCTCGCCACGTCCTCCTCGACCGTCCGCGCACCGATGTGCCGGCGCAAGGCCTCTCCGTCGATCGCCGCCATGGCGTTCCTCCTGCCGCTGCCGAAGCGTTCCTGGCCGCCGAGCCTTCTTTTCAATCACGCTTCGGGCCGGCTGAGAATTCCCGAGTTGGCCCCGGCGGGGCGGCCGGTCAGGCCCGTGCCCCCGACACGCCCGCGGCCGGCGACATTCGTCCGACCCCGGCGCCTTGCCTTTTGCCGGGGTTTGGTGGAGCATGGACCAAAGCACGACAAGTGGCGGCGCCTGCCCGGCGACCGCCCGCCGTCAACGGCGCGAAGGCAGCCGCAGGAGGAGGAGCCCGTCCCATGTCCACGACCAGATTGTCTGTTCTCAGCGCAGCCCTGGGCATCGCCCTGCTCGCCGGGCCGGGTGCCTCCCAGGCGCAGGAGCGGCAGGTCAAGATCACCGGCTTCGGCGCCATGTCGGGCGTGGTGCGCTCGTTCGGCATCAACTCCAAGGCGGCGCTCGAGGCGGCCGCCGACCAGATCAACAAGGCCGGCGGCGTCACCCTGGGCGACGGAACCAAGGGCAAGATCGTGATCGACTTCCTCGACGACCGCTGCAACGCCGAGGAAGGCATCTCGGTGATCCGGCGCATCGCCTCCGGCGACGCGCTGGTGGCCGTCGGCCCCACCTGTTCCAACGTGGCCGAGCCGCTGTTCGGCATCCTGCAGAAGAAGGTGGGCGATGCCGGCGACACTGGCCTGCAGTTCCCGGTGTTCACCGACGTGGCCATCAAGGTCGGCCTCGCCAGGATCTCGGAGTGGGCGTTCCGGAACGTGCCCAACGAGGCGGAGATGTACGCCACGCTGTTCAAGTGGATCAAGGCCACCAAGCCGGAGCTCAAGAGCCTCTACGGCGGCGTGGAGGAGAACTTCGCCCACTCGCGCGCCACCTGGTACGCCGTCATGAAGGAAGTGGCGGCCAAGGAAGGTTTCGAGGTCAGGGGCGAGTCCAAGTGGCTGCTGGAGGACACCAACTTCTCCAACCAGGCGCGCGAGGCCAAGAAGGCCGACGCCGATATCGTGGCGATCGCCGCCCATCCCTTCTCCACCTGCGGCATGCTCAAGGAGATGGCGCGCCAGGGGGTCAAGCCCAAGCTCCTGATCGGGCTCACCTCCTCCTCCAGCATGGAGACGCTGCAGGGCTGCGCCGGCGAGGCCGAGGCGATCATCATCCCGACCAGCTTCGCCCCCGTGAACGATCGCGCCCGCGCCGCCGCCGAGGCGGTCTCCAAGTTCAAGGGCAGCCTCGACCTCCACTCCGGCGCCGCCTGGGAGAACGTGTTCATCCTCAAGCGGATCATCGAGGAGGAGAAGGTCATGGCCAAGCCCGACACGGTCAAGGCCGATCGCGAGAAGATCCGCGCCGGGCTCGCCAAGCTCACCGCCACCGACGGGCTGCTCGGCACTTCCAAGCGCACCCCGGACCGCGAGGCGGTGAAGCCCTACCTGTTCGTCCACGCCAAGGCCGGCAAGTGGGAGGTGCTGCACACGCCGGCGGTCAACTGACGGGCCCCGCGTCCGCCCCTCGCCCGCGGCGGCGGGGGGCGGGCTACACCCCATGCCGCCGGCGCCCAGCCGGAGCCGCGGGGACGCGAGGAAGCGCGAGGAGACCAGCGTGGGCACGGTCGTCGACCTTCTGCAGTCCCTGGCCGACGGCCTCCTGTTCGGTGCCACCTACTCCCTGATCGGCATCGGCTTCACGCTGGTGTTCGGGGTCATGCACAAGATCAACATGGCCTATGCGGCGGCCTCGGTGGCCGGCGCCTACGCCGGCCTCGTGCTGCTGCAGCTGCTGGCGCTGCCGGCCTGGCTCATCATCCCGCTCGCCTGCCTCGCCGGGGCGGCCTTCGGCCTCGCCGTTTACGGGCTCTGCTTCCGGTTCATCCCGCTGTCGGCGCCGCTCGCCACACTGATGTCGACGGTGGGCATGCTGCTGCTCATCGACGAGATCATCGTCCACCTCACCGCCGGCATGCCGGTGAACTATCCCACGCTGGTGCGCGGCATGGTGGGAGCCGGCGGCTTCCTGCTGCGCGGCGACCTCATGGTCGTGTTCCTGGTCGCCGTGCTCGCCATGGCCGGGCTCATGTACCTGCTCTACCGCACCCGCCTGGGCCTCGCCACGCGCGCCGTCTCGCAGCAGCCGGTGGCGGCGCAGCTGTGCGGCATGAGCCTCGACCAGGTCAACGCCGCCACCTTCACCATCACCGGGGCGCTCGGCGGCATCGCCGGGGCGCTGATCGGGTCGGCGGTCGGCATGCTCTCCCCGCTGCTCACCGCCCCGCTCACCGTCAAGGGCCTGATCGTCACCGTCATCGGCGGGCTCGGCAGCATTCCCGGCGCCATCCTCGCCGGGCTCCTGGTGGGCGCGGCCGAGAACGTGTTCCAGTTCGTGCGCGGGGTCACCGAGCGCGACATCTACGTCATGCTGCTGCTGTTCGCCTTCCTGGTGTTCCGCCCGGGCGGCATCCTCGGCACCGATCCGGCCCGCCACTGACGCCCCACGGCCCCCATGGACTTCTACCTCGGCCTCCTGCAGATCATCGGCGTGCACACGCTGCTCGGGCTCTCCGCCTACGTGGTGCTGCTCACCGGCCAGGTGTCGCTGGCGCAGGCGGGTTTCATGGCGATCGGCGCCTATGCCTCGGCCATGCTCACCGTGCTCGCCCAGTGGGCGCTGGTGCCGGCCCTCCTCGCCGGCGCGCTTGCCGCCGGCACGGTGGCCTGCATCGTCGGCTTCCCGGCGCTGCGCGTGCGCGGGCTGATGCTGGTGGTGGCCACCCTCGCCTTCGGGGAGGCGGTGCGCCTCTTCTTCTTCAATTTCGACTACCAGATCGCCATGGGCGGCATCAAAGTCGGCCCGCTCGGCGGCGAGGGCTTCCGCCAGATCCGCTACTTCCCTGAGAACGGCTGGACCACGCTGCAGGTGATGGTGTTCATCTGGCTGGTGGTGGGGGCGGTGATGGCGGCGCTGTGGTGGATGGACCGCTCGCGCGCCGGCGCGGTGCTGCGCGCGGTGGGCGAGGACGAGGTGGCGGCCCAGAGCGCCGGCCTCGACCTCACCGCCGTCAAGGTGATGGCGATGACGGCGGGCGGCTTCATCGCCGGCCTCGCGGGCGGGCTTTATGCGCACTACACCACCCACATCGAGCAGGGCAACTTCAATGTGCTGGTGGCCACCTTCGCCATCGCCTATCCCATCCTTGGCGGGCTCTCGAGCGTGTTCGGCACGCTCGCCGCGGTGGTCTTCATCCAGGGCTTCCTGGTGGAGGGCCTGCGGTTTCTCGGCGACTGGCGCAACCTGCTGTTCGGGGCCCTCATCGTGCTCGCCATGAACCTGCGGCCGGGCGGCCTGCTCGATGCGCGCGGGCTGGGCGGCCTGCCGGCTCTGCGCCGCGCCCTCGACCGGCTCGCCGCCGGCGCGGCGCTGCGCGAGGGAGCGGCCGCGGCCCGCCGCCTCGCCGCCCGACTGCGGGGCGCGCACGGTGCTTGAGCTCCACGACCTCTCCAGGCACTTCGGCGGCGTCAAGGCCGTCGACCGGGTCACGCTGCGCGTCGAGCAGGGCCAGATCTACGGGCTGATCGGGCCCAACGGTTCGGGCAAGAGCACTATCGTCAACCTCGTCACCGGCCTGCTGGCGCCGACCGCCGGCCGGGTGGCGGTCGACGGCGAGGACGTGACCGGCCTTGCCCCGCACGTGCGCGTCTCGCGCGGGATCGCCCGCACCTTCCAGAACATCCGCCTGTTCGGCGGCCTCAGCGTCTGGCAGAACCTGTGGGTGGCGGAGAACCGCGACCGCCAGCGCCGCGCTGCGCCGGTGCTGCCGCGATGGCTGTGGGGCTCGTCTGCCGACCGCGAGCGCCTCGGCGCCGCCCTCGAGTTCGCCGGGCTCGCCCACAAGCGCGACGACCTCGCCGCCAACCTCTCCTTCGGCGAGCAGCGCCGGCTGGAGCTTGCCCGCGCGCTCGCCGCCGAGCCCAAGCTGCTGCTGCTCGACGAGCCCGCCGCGGGCATGAATGCCGAGGAGATCGAGGCGCTCGACGCCCGCATCCGCGCCATCCGCGACCGCGGCGTCACCGTGCTGCTGATCGAGCACCACATGGACCTGGTGATGGCGGTCACCGACCGCGTCGGCGTGCTCAACTTCGGCCAGAAGATCGCCGAGGGCACGCCCGCCGAGGTGCAGCGCGACCCTCGCGTGCGCGAGGCCTATCTCGGCACCGCCGCCTGAGCCGGCGCCCGCAGCCGCCAGCTACGGCGCCGGCGCCAGCCGGGCGAGGAGCTGCCGGCCGGCCACCTGGTCGCCGGGCTTGACCTCGAGGCGCTCGAGCCGTCCCGAGCAGCCGGCGGCGATCTCGTGTTGCATCTTCATGGCCTCGACCACCACCAGGCGCTGGCCCTTCTCCACCCGGTCGCCCTCGGCCGCCAGCACCGCCACCACCTTGCCGCTCATGGGCGCGCGCAGCTCGGTCTCGGGCGCGCCGGCAGCGGCCCCGGCGGCGGGTGGGGCATAAAGCGTCTCGCGCACGGCCAGATCGCAGCCGCCGCGGGCGAGGTGCAGGGCATCGCCGGCAAACGCGCAGGCGGCGCTGCGCTCGATGCCCGCAAGGCGGAACCGCACGCGGCCGACGCCCTCGCCGGGTGCATCGAGAAGCTCGATCTCGGCGGGCGACGCGCCGCCCTCCACCCGATAGCGGCGCGCGCCCGCGACTGTAACCGTGCGCAGGGCGGTCGCCGCCTCGCCCCAGGCAAGCCGCAGCGGCCAGGCGATGGGCCCGCTCGAGGACCACGTGCGCGCCGGGTCGTGGCCGTGCCGGCGGGCGCTCGCCTCGAACCACAGGGCGGCGGCGAGGGCGAGCGCTGCCTCGTCCGCGGACGGGACGGCGATGGCGGCGAAGTGCCGGGCCGTGAAGGCGGTGGTCGCCCGGCCGGCGGCGAACTCGGCATGGCGCAGGCAGTCGAGCAGGAAGGCGCGATTGGTGGCGACCCCCAGCGCGGCGGTGGCCTCGAGCCCCTCGATCAGGCGGCGGCGGGCCTCCTCGCGGTCGGCGCCGTGGGCGGCGATCTTGGCGAGCAGCGGGTCGTAGTGGGGGCTTACCGCCTGTCCGGCGACGAGGCCGTGGTCGACGCGCAGGCCCGGGCCAGACGGCGGCTCCCAGGCCGCGAGCCGGCCCGCCTGCGGCAGGAACCCGTGGTGGGGCGCCTCGGCGTAGAGCCGCGCCTCGATGGCGTGGCCCGACAGGCGCACCTCGTCCTGGCGGAAGGGGAGCGGCTCACCGGCGGCGATGCGGATCTGCAGGGCGACGAGGTCGAGGCCGGTGACGAGCTCGGTCACGGGGTGCTCGACCTGCAGGCGCGTGTTCATCTCCAGGAAGTAGAAGGCGCCGTCGGGGCCGAGCAGGAACTCGACGGTGCCGGCGCCCGTGTAGGCGACGGCGCGGGCAGCGGCGACGGCGGCGGCACCCATGCGCTGGCGCAGGGCGTCGTCGACGGCGGGGGAGGGCGCCTCCTCGATCACCTTCTGGTGGCGGCGCTGCAGGGAGCAGTCGCGCTCGAAGAGGTGGACGATGCGGCCGCTGCCGTCCCCCATCACCTGCACCTCGACGTGGCGGGCGCCCTCGAGTGCCTTCTCCAGGATCAGCGCGCCCGAGCCGAACGCGCTCTCGGCCTCCGCGCGCGCGGCGGCCAGCGCCGCGGCCAGGCCCTTGCGCGAGACGACGAGCCGCATCCCGCGCCCGCCGCCGCCGGCGGCGGCCTTGACCATCACCGGATAGCCGATGCGCTCGGCCTCGCGCACCAGCGCCGCCTCCGACTGCTCGCGGCCGTGGTAGCCGGGGATGAGCGGCACGCCGGCCTCGGCCATGCGGCGCTTGGCCTCGGCCTTGTCGCCCATGGCGGCGATGGCCTCGGGCGAGGGACCGATGAAGACGAGGCCGGCATCGGCGCAGGCGCGCGCGAAGGCGGCATTCTCGGCGAGGAAGCCGTAGCCCGGGTGGACGGCCTCGGCGCCGAGGCGCCTGGCGGCTGAGACGATGGCGGCGATATCGAGGTAGCTCGCGCGCGCCTCGGGCGGGCCGACGCACGCGGCGGCGTCGGCAAGGCGCACGTGCAGGGCGTCGGCGTCCGCCTGCGAGTAGACGGCGGCGGTGCGATAGCCCATGGCGCGGGCGGTGCGGATCACCCGGCAGGCGATCTCGCCGCGGTTGGCGACCAGGATGGTGCGGAAGGGCGCCATGCTAGAGAGTCTCGATCTTCTCCACCCAGGCCGGCTTGCGCCGTTCGAGGAAGGCGGCGATGCCCTCGCGCGCCTCGCCGGCGAGGGCGGCGGCGAAGGCGCGCGCGCCGGCATCGAGAGTGGCGCCCACGGGCTCGCGCAGCGAGGCGCGCAGCAGCCGCTTGGTCTCGGCCACCGCCTGCGGCGCGCAGCGCAGCACCTGCTCGACAGCGGCCACGCCCCTGGCGAGAAGGTCGGCGCGGCCGTCGGCCAGCTCGTGCACGAGGCCGATGCGGTGCGCCTCCTCGGCGGAAAGCCGCAGGCCGAACGGCGCCAGCCGGCGCGCCGCCCCGTAGCCGACGCGGGCCGCGACGAACGGGGCGATCTGCGCCGGCACCAGCCCCACCGTCGCCTCGGGCGTGCCGATCTGGACGGAGCGCTCGGCGATGGCCCAGTCGGAGACGGCAAGGAGGCCCACGCCGCCGCCCATGGCCGCGCCCTCGATGAGGGTGATGACCGCCTTGGGCAGGGCGTCGATGGCCTCGAGCAGCGCACCGTAGCGGCGGTTGGCGGCGGCGGCCGTCTCGCGATCGGGATGCGCGGCGCCGCGCTCGCGCATGCCTTTGAGGTCGCCGCCGGCGCAGAAGGTGCCGCCCGCTCCCATGAGCACGACGGCGCGGACGGCGGGATCGCCCTCGGCGTGCGCGATGGCATCGGTCAGCTCCTCCACCATGCGCGGGGAGAGCGCATTGCGCGCGTCGGGCCGGTTGAGGGTGATTTTCAGCACCGGCCCGCTGCGGGCGAGGATCAGCGTCTCAGGGGGCATCGGTTGACTCCGGCGTGCAGCGTGGCTCTGCCCCTCACCCTAACCCTCTCCCCACTGACGTGGGGAGAGGGGACCCGCCCTTGCGTGGGGAGAGGGTCGGGGTGAGGGGCAGCCACAATCCCCCTCTCCCCGCTTGCGGGGAGAGGGGGACCCGCCCTTGCGTGGGAGAGGGCACGGTCTCCCTCTCCCCGCTTGCGGGGAGAGGGTCGGGGTGAGGGGCAGCCACAATCCCCCTCTCCCCGCTTGCGGGGAGAGGGTCGGGGTGAGGGGCAGCCACATACTCGACGTTGGGAGTGCGCCGCTGCCCCTCACCCTAGCCCTCTCCCCACTGACGTGGGGAGAGGGGACCCGCGCTTGCGTGGGAGAGGGCACGGTCTCCCTCTCCCCGCTTGCGGGGAGAGGGTCGGGGTGAGGGGCAGCCACAATCCCCCTCTCCCCGCTTGCGGGGAGAGGGTCGGGGTGAGGGGCGGCCACTTACTCGGCGTTGGGAGTGCGCCGCTGCCCCTCACCCTAGCCCTCTCCCCACTGACGTGGGGAGAGGGGATCCGCGCTTGCGTGGGAGAGGGCACGGTCTCCCTCTCCCCGCTTGCGGGGAGAGGGTCGGGGTGAGGGGCAGCCACATACTCGGCGTTGGGAGTGTGCCGCTGCCCCTCACCCTAACCCTCTCCCCACTGACGTGGGGAGAGGGGATCCGCGCTTGCGTGGGGAGAGGGCACGGTCTCCCTCTCCCCGCTTGCGGGGAGAGGGTCGGGGTGAGGGGCAGCCACAATCCCCCTCTCCCCGCCTG
>Ga0209172_10004192_pt1 | contig 20035 bp, 11 predicted proteins | sample LarsenN4metaG_FD_184113 | JGI IMG/M metagenome (GOLD analysis project Ga0209172, IMG submission 184113) | Hot spring sediment bacterial and archeal communities from British Columbia, Canada, to study Microbial Dark Matter (Phase II) - Larsen... ... | reverse complement strand
CAGGAGCAGGATGTTAATTCCCAGCGGGCGTTAGTCATCTTGAATGTGCAACGGACCTATCTCAACAGCCTCAAGCGGCGCCGCCTGGTCCAGATTGCCGAGGAAACGGTACGGCAGCGCGGGGTCATCCGCTCTCAGGTGGACACTCTCTACCGCCAAAAGCTCAAATCCAAGCTGGATCTGGATCTTGTTCAGGTGGAGTTGACCAATGCCGAATCGGCGCTCGTGAAATCTCGGAACGACCTCAAGGCCAGCTTTGCGGACCTGAACCGCGCCATGGGGATTGCAGGCCCGGAAGACTATGTGCTCGAGGAGGTGCCCATTGAGGTACGCCCGCAGCGTTCCCTGGAATCGCTCATCACGGACAGCCTTGCGCACCCTGAGTTAAAGAAGGCGAAAGAGTTCGCGCGTTCGGCAGAGGCTCGTCTCCAAGCCACCAAGCGACTGTACCTCCCCACCATTTCGGCCATTGCCAGCGCAGGCGACTACGAAGTTTTCGACACCGGCAGAAACCAGCGAACCGGTGGCTGGTGGACCGCTGGGGGCCTGGTCTCCATGCCGCTGTTCACCGGCTTTATGATCGAGAACCAAGTACGGGAGGCCAGCTCCCAACAGGCCGCCGCGGAGGCCGGCAGCCTCAATATTGAGCAGGCGTTGACGCAACAGGTCACCTCCGCGTACCTGGATACGATCACGTTCGCTCAGCAGATCAAGCTGGCTGAGGAACAGGTCAAGACCGCGCAGGAAGCCCTGCAATTGTCGCGTGAACGGTACAGGCTCGGATTGGGTTCGATTGTGGAAGTGACCCAGTCCGAGGTGGCTCTGTTCGCGGCTCAGACCAGACTGGCGGAAGCACAGTATGAGTACAAGATTGCCGAGGTCACGCTGGCCTACGCGGCAGGCTTGCTGCAGATCCCCGACGGCAACGGAGCCACCTTGGAAATGCCGAAACCATGAATGGGCATGCCGGATGTCCCGTTAAGTCCGCTGGCCCACCTCGCCAAGGTCGCCGGCCGCAGGAGCGTTTGGAATTTGGTTCTTCCGGGTTTTGTGTGGGTAACCCGTGCTATCAAGTGTCCCTCCCCGCCACCGAGGGGGAGGGTGAGGGAGAGGGCAAAGGAGTCACCCACACAATTTCCTGAAGAGCCTGGAATCTTATCTGGTTGACGCGCATGTTGCGCTGTGTTAAACGACACGGGCTCCACGGCGGGGGATTCTCGGTCAGGCTATCTCGCTCGTGCGGACCATCACAACACAAGGAGGTGCGGTCATGATCAGGTTTATTGGCGTGCTCGGCTTTGCGCTCATCCTTTGCTTCGGCACAGCGTCCCTGGCCACTGCGGCTGGTGAAATGCAAGCGGCCGGCGCCCAGACCGTCAAAGGGGATCTGTTAAAGATCGAAGGGGAGTTTTACGTCGTGAAGGACGCGGCCGGAAAGGAAGTCCGCCTCCACGTTGACAAGTCCACGAAGCTTGAAGGCAGTCTGAAGGCGGGCGGCAAAATCGAGGCGCAAGCGACGGATAAAGGGCACGCCCTCTCGATCAAAGGGGCGAAGTAAGCCAACGCCGCATTCCTTCTCTCAAACGGAACGGGCCAGCCCTGAGGGCTGGCCCGTTTTTTCTGTGCGCCCAGCATGGGAGTGGATAGGAGGTGCAAGTCCTCTGGGAAGCTGGTCGCAGCGACCCACACGAACCGCAAGGCGACCGGTCGTGAGGCCGGCGCTGAAGGAAGCGGGTAGTGAAGCCGCGAGCCGACGAACAGGAACCGGATACGAGGCGCTCTGCGCTCAGGGCGAGCGGGCAGATGACCGCGAAGCTCTCGCGACCAAGGGGCGGGGGCGTAAATCCGGCGGTTGCGCGGGGGAATCCACCACCCCTTACCTGGAGAGATCTCGCCTCACGCCTGAAAGGGCGACGCCGAGGAGGCGGCGCGAGAAGTCGGCAGAGGCCATAGTAGCCGCGCAGAAGCTGGCCAGGGTGGCACACCCGAGGAGGCCAGAAGTCTTTGGCGCGGCGAAGGGCCGAACAGAAGGGAGAGCGACACGACCGTGAGCCTCAAAGGGCCAGGCGCCAGATGTCCGGGCAACTGGAGCTCCCGCTGGAGGGAGGGGGTGAAGCCCCGCAGGGCCAGCGAAGCGGCGAAGCCCCGACGGCGGCGAACGGACACGGACGCTCAGGCACCGACCGCCTGATGGAACAGGTGGTCGAACGCGGCAACGTCACGGCGGCGTTGAAGCGCGTGCAGCAGCACCAGGGCAGTCCCGGCGTCGATGGGATGACCGTGGAGGAGTTGCCGACGTACCTGGCAGAGAACTGGGAAGCGATACGAGCGCAGTTGCTCAATGGCACCTACCAGCCGAAGCCGGTGCGGGGGAAGCGGCGATTCCGAAGAGCGGGGGCGGGGTCCGCAAGCTTGGGATTCCCTCCGTACTCGATAGGGTCATCCAGCAGAGCATCCTGCAAGTCTTGCAGCCGATGTTCGACCCGACCTTCTCGGAGCACAGCCACGGCTTCCGGCCGGGGCGCAACGCGCAGCACGCGGTGGGCGAGGCGCAGCGCTACATCCGGGACGGGAAGCCAGTGGTGGTGGACGTGGACATCGAGACGTTCTTCGACCGCGTCAACCACGACGTGCTGAGGGGGCGGCTGGCGAAGCGCATCAGGGCCAAGCGGATGCTGGGGCTGATCCGTCGCGACCTGGAGGCCGGCATCATGGTGAACGGGGTGGTGATGGAGCGGGCAGAGGGGACGCCGCAAGGCGGCCCGCTCTCGCCGCTCTTGGCGAACGTGCTCCTCGACGAAGTGGATAAGGAGTTGGAGAAGCGTGGGCTGTCGTTTGTCCGCTATGCCGACGATCTGAACGTCTACGTCAGGTCCAGGCGGGCGGGCGAGGACGCCATGCAGACGCTTCGGCGGCTGTACGCGCGGCTCCGGCTCCGCATCAACGAAGCGAAGAGTGCGGTCGGGCGACCGCAAGACCGTACGTTCCTCGGCTACAGCGTTTGGTACGCCAAGGGAGGCGAGGTCAGGCGGCGCGTCGCCCCCAAGGCCCTAGAGGCGATGAAGGATCGGGTCCGAAGGATCACCGGCCGATCCGGGGGGCGGAGTCAACGAGCCATGGTCGAGGAGCTGCGGGGCTACCTCTGCGGGTGGAAGGAATACTTCCATCTGGCGGAGACCCCGCGGGCGTTCCGAGACCTGGACGAATGGATCCGCCATCGCCTGCGCGCGGTCCAGCTCAAGCACTGGCGACGGGGAACGACGGTCTACCGGGAGTTGCGCGCGCGGGGCATGTCCGAACGCGCCGCCGCCCAAGTTGCCGTCTGCACTCGCCGCTGGTGGCGGAACGCGAGCAGGGCGATCCACATCGCCCTGCCCACGAGCTCCTACGACCGGATTGGAGTTCCGCGACTGGCCCGTTACCCTCAACCGCCTGAACCGCCGGATGCGGCCCCGCATGTCCGGTGGTGTGGGAGGGGAGTAGCGGGGAATCACCCGCTACCCCCTATCCCGATTCATAAGGCGAGGTTCGCTCTTCCCCATGTCTCGTTGACGCGGTTGCATTTGGAACTAAGCGGGGTGTATAAAAAAACCAGTATTTCCGAGATGCAGGATCTGGGCGGGCCGGCGCCCAGCTGGGTCTCAGGCCGGGACCTCTATGAAGATCTCGCTCCTCTTTCCCCCGACGTGGCATCCCTCCCAGCCCTACTTGAGCCTCCCTTCCCTGACGGGCTTTCTGCGGCAGGCGGGAGTCCGGACCATCAGCCAGCGGGATATCGGCATCGAGATCCTCGATGAGATCCTGACTCGCTCCTACGGCGCGCAGCTCTACCGCAAACTGGAGGACAAGAAGAAGGACCTCGAACGTCGGCACGGCGGGGAAGGCGGCCCAGGGAGCGATGAGCATTACGCGCGCGTGCTTGAATCGCTCGACCGCTTTCCCTACCTGATCGACGAGATCGAGCCCGCTAAAGAATCCCTGCGAAGCGAGGAGTTCTACCAGGTCGAGCGCTACCGGGAATGTCTGTTTTTGATCGACAAGTGGCTAGAGGTGGTCTCCGCGCTCTATTTCCCCACGCGCATTACGGTCGTCGACAATCAGTTCAGCGGTTACTCGATCTACGCGTCGAAGGACATCCTCAAGGCCATCCGTGACGAGCAGCAGAACCCGTATATTGACCTGATACGCGAACGGGTCCTACCGTCGGTGTTGGCCGACCGTCCGGATCTCATCGGGGTCTCCATCACCGCGACCTCGCAGATCATTCCCGGGTTGACTCTGTGTCGCCTCGTGAAGGAAGTCGCGCCGGATGTCCACCTCACGATCGGCGGCAGCATCTTCACCAGGCTCGTGGACAATCTGCGGCGCTGTGCGGGTCTGTTCGATCTCACGGATGACTTCATCGTGTTCGAAGGAGAGACCGCGCTGCTCGAGCTGGCGAACCAATTGGAGGGGAAGCGGGACTTCAGCAAGGTCCCCAACTTGATCTACCGGCAGAACGGCCGGATCATGGTGAACCAACCGTTCTACTCTGAAAATGTCAATGCGCTGCCGGCCCCGAATTACGACGGGTTCCCGCTCGGGCGGTACCTGGCGCCTGAAACCGTGCTGCCCGTGCAGTTCTCTCGTGGCTGCTACTACAAGGATTGCGCGTTCTGCGCCCTGACGCTGGATCATCAGAACTTCCGGCAGAAGGACCCCGGCAAGACCGTGGAGGAGCTGCAGTGGCTCGTCGACCGGTACCGGACGCCGTTCTTTTTCTTCACGGATGAATGTTTCGCGTTGTCGCCCACCCGGCGGCTCTGCCAGCAGATCATTGACCGGAAACTCGCCGTCCAGTGGACCGCCGAGATGCGGTTTGAGAAGAACCTCACGCGCGACCTCCTGGCGCTGATGCGGGACGCGGGGTGCCTGAAGATCGTCTTCGGGCTCGAGTCCTATAATCCGCGGGTGATGGAGTTCATGAAGAAAGGGATCAAGCAGGAGCACGTGCGGCGCATCACGGAAGACTGCGTGGATCTGGGCATCGCCGTGCATTGCTACATCATCGTGGGGTTCCCCACCGAGAAGGAGGAGGAAGCTCTGGAGACGATGAACTTCATCGTCCAGAACACCCGCCTGTATTCCTCCTACGGGTTCTCCTGCCAGCCGTGCCTGTTCGATCTGGAGAAGGAGGCGCCGATCATGAGCGATCCCGGCGCGTACGGGATCCGGCGAATCATGCGGCCCGCTTCGGAGGATCTCAGTTTGGGGTTCTTTTACGAAGTACAGGAAGGCATGACCCCGGAGGAAGCCGAGAAGCTCTACCAGCACGTATACGAAAAGGTGAGCGAGGTGGTCTGCGAGCTACCGTTCAACTACTCCATGGCGGACGGGCTGCTCTACATCGCGCGCGAACGCGCCAGACAGCTCTCGCAGCCGGCCGTACGGTGAGTAGGGCCCGCAGAGGTTGCCTCCGGGGTAGATCGTGGGTCTGTTTTCTCGCCCCTGTCGGTTGACGGGGTGAAAGAGGGGCAGCTATAATCACCTGCTCGACCGTGGCGGAAAGAACACAGGGCACCGAACGATCATGACCGAGACGGGGGGCGTGGAAGCGCGGGGTTGTCGCGCTGAAGAGCAGGGCCTGCTCTTCGAGTACTCGATTCGATTCCTGTTGATCGCGGGACTGTTGGAGCTGGTTCTCTACCGCCTCGTGTCTCGGCTCGGGATGCACCTGAGCAAGGTCGCGCAGGAATACGAGGGGGTCCGGATCGCCTTCAAGGCCTTGTCCGCCACCGGGTTCTACCTCCTGAACATCGTGTCCCTACTGCTGTTTCTGGCGCTGTTGCTCATTCTGTTGAACAAGACACGGGGCATCGCGTCCGGCCGGTTCGACAAGCTGCTCGTTCCGGGGGTGTCCCTGCTGGTGTTGCTGACGCTCGCCTACCTCGTGTTTCCCCCCTCCATGCTAGGGTCGGTCGCCTATAACCTGGTCACGGGCGTGCTGTTGGGCTTGCTGGGGACGGAATATGTGCTGGATCACCGGGCCTGGTCACAGCGCGTGATGGTGATCACTTTCCTGCTCGGGGTGACCGGGTGGCTCTATTACCAGACCATTTCGACGACCTACGGCCTGATGGGGTGGGCGGCGGTGCCACCCCTGGCCCATGAGGTCAATCGGCTCGGGGAAGCCCTGATGGTCCTGTCCAGCATTCTGGTGCTCTGGGCGTACGGCGGGCTCTTGGTCGGAACTCGGAACAAACGCCAGCAGCGCCGGGTGATCCTGTTTGGGGCGGTCGCGGGCGTGCTTTTTCTCGGGCTGCTCTTTCTCGACTATCTTCTCGGCCTGTATGATGAAGCTGTCGCAGAGAGTGTGCGCAAGGCCGGCCAGGGGATCGGCTGGATCTTTCAGATGGGCATGGGGTACACGTTCTACCTGCCCTTCGCCTTCTATGTGGCCGGCCTGCTGTGCTGGAGTTACACGGTGATCAAGCTGACCGCGATGGGCCGACCGGCCGGGTTCGGGCTGGGCCTGATGTTCATCGCGGGGTACGCGTTGCAACTCTCCCATCTGACGCTGATGGTCATCCTGGGCCTGATGCTGTTGACCCTCGACAAGCGGAGACTTCTGGTTATGGTAAGGGAGGTCGCGCCGGAACGGCCGCTCGCGGCGGCGACGCCGGCGTTCGGCGCGCAGGGATAATCGGATTGGCAGGGATGGAAACTATGGAGCAGCAGCGCGAGACACAGCCGGTGGGTGCGGGGGCCGTGGCGGCGGAGCAGCCGCTCAGCCCCGATGAAGAGATCGCAGGGCTCGAAAAACTACTGGCGGACGAACCGGATGACTTCCAGGCCCGGTGCCGCTTGGGCGAGCTCTACTTCAGCAAAGGGAGGCTGGACGACGCGCTCGTCGAGGTCAAGAAGGCCATCGAGATGGCCGAGAACATCCGGACCGAAATGAACCGGTCTCTCGCCATGTACTATTCGAACCTCGGCACGATCTACGCCACCAAGAATATGAGCGACGAGGCCGAGGCGCAATTCAAGAAAGCGCTCGAGTGCAACGCGGACGATGTGCTGGCGCTGTTCAACCTGGGGCGGTTGCACGCGGAGAAACGCCAGTACCTCGAGGCCAAGACTCACTATGAGCGTCTCGTGGAAGTCACGCCCGAGGACCCGATTGCCTGGTACAATCTGGCCGGTGTGTACGTGGAACTGGATAACCCTGCGGTCTCGGATTACAACACCATCGACATGGCCATGCAGTGCTACCTGCGGACACTGGAGCTGGACCCGAAGCATCTGGAAGCCAGCTTCAAGCTCATGGACATCGCGCTGTCGCACAAGAAGACGGACCTGGCAATGAAGGTCATGGAGGACGCGGTCGAGCACAACCCGGACGAACCGCTCGCCTACTACAACCTGATCAGCGTTTACGACAAGTGCCGGCTGTTCGAGCAGGCCGAGCAAACTCGGCAAAAATTGAAGGAGCGGTTCGCGAGGCGCAGCAAGGAACCCGGCCGGACAGACACCGGCTCACGATGAAGGAGCGACCCAAACCATGTTTGGAAGCATCGGCTTTACGGAACTGATCCTGATTCTGGCGATCGTGCTGATCATCTTCGGCGCGGGCAAGCTACCGCAACTGGGGGAAGGGCTCGGCAAGGCCATCAAGGGCTTCAAGAAGTCCGTACACGAAGCCGACCAGATCGAAGCAGAGGCGCAGGCGCAGGCCCAAGCCCAGGCTGCGCCAGCCCAACCGGCGCAAATTCCGACACAACCGGTCGCTGCGGGCGCCGCGCCTGCGTCGACGCCTAGCGGCGCGCCGGAGCCCATGGCCGGCCAACCTGCCGCGGCCGCCGCGGTACCGCCCGCATCCAAAGTCTGACGAGGCCCACAGGGCTGGAACGGCGACCGCTGCGTCGCCGGGTCGCGGGCGTCTCGCGTCGCGATTCTGCCCGCAGGTGAGGATCGGCATGGAAGCCCAGGTTGCTGGACTCGCAGTCGGTTACATCGAAACGTTCGCCGGCAACGGAAAGGCCCGCAGCACCGGGGACGGGAAGCTCGCCGTTAAGGCGGGCATCCCCTTGCCGGTCCATGTGGTGCTGGACCGAGACGAACGCTATCTCTACATCGCCGAATCCGGTTCAGACCGGGTGCGGCGGGTGGATCTTCAGTCGGGCACTATCCACAACTTCGCCGGCATCGGCGAGACCTGCTACAGCGGGGACTCCGGTCCGTGCGGCGAAGCCGGCCTGTATCTCCCGCTCGGCCTCGCCTTCGACTCCAGGAACAATCTCTACATCTGTGATTCCGGCAGCAATCGGGTCCGGAAGATCGATCACGAGACGGGGATTATCACCACCGTCGTCGGTACCGGCCAGTTCGGCTACAACGGCGACGGACCGGCGCTGGAGGTGAATCTGACCTATCCGGCCGCACTCGCGTTTAACTCAGACGATGTGATGTATATCGCCGACACGCAGGCGCATCGGATCCGGCGATTCGATCCGCGAAGCGGTCTGGTGACGACCATCGCAGGGACCTGGTCGGAGGAGGACGACGCCCGGGAGCAGCCGCTTGTGGCCCAGAATCTCGTTGTATTGTCCGGCGACGCCATCGGCATCGATTTCAGCGACGATCACGGCTGGCTGCGACCGCAGTGTTCCGACGGCTTGGACCTCTCGCTGTATATGGACGACGGCCGTCCCGCGAGCCAGGCGCGGCTCTTCGATGCCGTGTCGCTCGCCCTGGACAGCCGGGGCAACCTCTATGTCGCGGACCGGGGGACCAACCGTGTCCGCAAGATTCACCAGGGCACCGGCATCATCTCCACCGTTGCCGGCGTTTGTCGGTACGGGTTTAACGGGGACGACAAACCTGCCGTGAAGGCGATGCTCAATGCGCCCGAAGCCGTGGTCCTCGATGCCTCAGACCACATCTATATCGCCGACACCATGAATCACCGGGTACGCCGAGTAGACGCCCGGACCGGCGTGATCACCACGGTAGCCGGCAACGGGGACAGCGGGTACGAAGACAAGAACATGGGCGGCTGCGGGATGGCGCGGTTTGTTGCCAAGGAGGCGGCCGGCCTGATCAAACACGGGGATGGGAATCCCGCGACGGACGCGGTGGTGCATGCGCCGGCCGGGCTGGCGATCAGTGCCCAAGGGTTCCTGTACGTGTGCGAGCGGGGCGAGAACAAGATCCGCCGGGTGCGCTTGTGGTAACGATGGGAGAAAGCGTCGGCCGTTACCGAGACCTGTCGCGGAGTCGGCTGCGGGGGCGATCCGTTGTGCCGTGGTTGACGGGGCTCGGCCTCGCAGCGCTGGTGCTCGGCTGGCTCGGCATCCCGGTGGTCAGCTCTTCGAGCATGTACATCCGGGCCCACTACGTGGCCGGGGACATCCCGGCGGCGCCGGAGGACGCGGCGTGGCAGAAAGTGCCGCCGATGACCTTGCCCTTGAGCGGGCAGGTGATCACGCGGCCTGTTTGGCCGGAGCCGAGTGCGCGGGCCCTGATCCTCCGTGCGCTGCACAACGGCACGGAGATCGCGTTCCTGCTGGAGTGGGAGGACAACACGAAGAACGACCGGCTGACGCCGGGGACGTTCCGGGACGGCGTGGCGGTGGGGCTGCCGCTGGGGGATGCGCCGGCGTTCTTCTGCATGGGGCAGTTGGACCACTACATCAACATCTGGCACTGGAAGGCGGATTGGCAGAGCGATATTGACCGGCGAGCGGCGCGTGCTACGGAACCGAAGGCGGACGGAGGGGGGCAGGCGCGGCGCTTTGAAGTGATTCCCAGACGGGCATCGTCTGTCGAGGACCTGGTCGGCGGCGGGTTTAGCACGTTGACCAGCAAGCAGAACCAGGGCCGGGTGCAAGGCAAGGCCACATGGAAGGACGGGGTCTGGCACGTGGTCATCCGGAGGCCCCTGGTGAGCACGGATCCCGAAAACGAAGCCAGACTCGAGCCGGGTCGTCTGCAAACCGTGGCGTTTGCGGTCTGGAACGGCGAGAACAAGGAGCGGAACGGGCAGAAGGCGGTCGCGCCCTGGTTCCAACTCGCCATTGATCCGGTCGCTAAATCGTGAGCACGGCAGAAGCTCCAGCCTTGCGAGCACACACCCGAATCGGGACACGTACCCATCACATACGTCGAGCATGCGGCCGGCCCATCTGATGATCCTCAGCCAGCTTCGGACAGTTTGGTCTGATCTCCTCGGCGCGGGGATCTGCCTGGTGGCGCTGGTGTGCCTCGCCGGTACCACGCTCGCGGCGGCTGCCGGCCCGCCGGACGGTGCCGATGGGGAGATGACGGAAGCGGAGGCCGCACGCCTTGGCGAAGAGTTCGGCGTCGTGGTCGGACCAGTGGATGAAGAGATCAGGAAGGAGCTCAAGCTGGTGCGGCCCGAAGGGGTGGTCGTCTTCGAAGTTATTGGCGGCACGCGCGCCGATCTGGCCGGGATCAAGGTGCGGGCGGTCATCAAAGAGATCGACAAAACCGACATCAAGAACATGATTGAATTCGGCAATGCGCTCAAGCGAGCCATGAAGCAATGCGACTTCACGGTGGGGACTTATGAACCGGCGGATCCGGGCGATCCGGTCGGATGGGGCGTGAACTTCCACTTCGTCGGATGCAAGCGCGACTGACGGAAGGCCCGCCACCCACGGAAACGGGGGCCTTGGGGAGGGAGCGCTGACAAGGGGCGCAGAATGGCGAAAAGCACACTGCTGACGGGGATCTGGGCAGTCCTGCTGCTGGGGACGGGCGCGGTGCTCCTGCACGGAGGGGCAGCGGCACAAAGGGCCGACAACCAGGGTGCTGCCGAGTGGATCTCTGAAATCGAGAAGCTGTTCATTCGGTCCGAGGACTGCAAGCAGTGTCACGACCGGCACTATGAAGAATGGAAGGGGATGCGCGAGCAGACTCCCGACCTGAAGACCTTTGGCCGGGTCGATGCGGCCCTCCTGCACGGCACCTCGCTGGAATCGCCGGTCTTCCGCACCGTCCTCGGCCTCTGGTTGCAGACTAACCCGGCGCCCGAGCAGCGGCGGCAGTGTCTGTCGTGCCATGTGCCGGCCGTGCAGGTCTTCTCGCAGCATACGGACAAGATCATCGGGCAGGTGCTTGCCGGAAAAGTCCAGGTCGAGGGGATCGGCTGTGCATCCTGCCATCTGATCAACGGCACAGCCGACGCCGGCGTGCCGCCGCCGACATTCAAGCTGCAGCCGGGCAAGGTCTTGTACGGACCCTATGCGGAGCCTGAGGAAAACCTGGTACATCCCTCGGGCCAATCGGATCTGTTCCGCGGCGCCAACTATTGCGCGTCCTGCCACTTCGACAAGGTCAAGGACGTGTCCCGGCGCGATCTGCCCGGCGAAATCCTTAAGGGCACAATCTGCCAGGATTGTCACATGGAGCCGTCCACCGGCAGCTCCACGTCCAGGCGGGGTGCCATGACCCGCGCGATCGGGCGCCACTGGTTCCGCGGCGTCGTGATTCCCGGCATTATGCTGAAAAACCGCAACCTGCAGGCGGAGTGGATGCCGCGCGTGGATATCGAGGCCAAGAAGACGGAGAAGACGGTCGAAGGGACCGTGCTCGTGCGCGTCGGGAGCCTACCCCACAGCTTTCCCGACGGCGATCCGGTACTCAAACAGTTCTGGATCACGGTCACCCTCAAAGACGCGCAAGGGCGGGTGGTTGCGACGGAGCAGCACCGCTTCGGGTTGCCCTACGAGCAGATCGCGCGCGGTCCCTTCCCGGACCCGCTGATCAAAGGGGGGACGACACGCCGTGTCTCGTTCTCGATCGCGGTGACCGAAGGAGGCCCACCGGAAACCGTGGACGCGCTGCTCACCTATGCGCTGATTCCCGAGCCGGACGCGGCGCTCAGGGACCGCTACCTCGCGACGCTCAAATCCGACAAGGAGCGGACCGAGGCCGTGAGGCTGATCCAGGAATACAGCCAGCCGCGTGTGTTGACGTTCCGAACCAAAACGCTTTAGCAGTTTGTTGAAACAGACCGCCCGCTTCATTCTTGCAGCAGGGAGCGAGAAAAGGGTAACTGCGTGGTGACGCGACTGAGAAGGGTCCGGTTCTGGTGGCTGATTGCGGCGGCGGGACTTGTCGTCCTTGCGGCTGGAATAGCCGGGCGCGATGCGGTCGCGCAAAACGCGGCGAAGCCGAAGGCCCCGATCGACAAAGTCTTCCCGCATTCGAACAAGTGCAAGCGGTGCCACGAGCGGGCCTTCGAGGAGTGGGAGGCGTCCCCGCTCTCCCGTTCCATTCACTCGCCGGCCTTCCGGGCCATGCTGGACCAGTACCTCGCCTTCTCGGGCGGCAAGGAAAAGGCCTTGTGCTTCAAGTGCCACGCGCCGACCGTGAACGAATTCCTGGACCAGGTGCAGACCTTCGTGGACGAGGCGAAATCGGGCGATCCGGCGATCGACGGGGTGGGGTGTTCCCAGTGCCATCTGATTCGGCACGTGGACCGCACCATGCACCCACCCGTGCCGAAGTACGAGCCGGGGAAGACGCTGTACGGGCCGTACAAGGACTTCGTCCAGAATCTCGCGCATCAATCGATGGAGCTGGAGCTGTTCCGGAAGTCGGACCTCTGCATGAACTGCCACCAGTCGGTGCCGACAGCCGCGAACATTGAGAAGGCCAACGCCTTGCTCGGCGCCTGGGAGAGCAGCCAGGCGGCGAAAACGGGCAAGGAATGCCAGACCTGTCACATGCCCGAACAGGTGGGGGAGTCGGCCAATGGCGAGAACAAGCGCAAGGTGGCCAATCACAGCTTCCCGGGCCGCATCGGGAAGCTGCGCCAGGAAGCCGCGAAGCTGGAGCTCAAGACTGACGTCAAGGGCGATCAGACGACCACGACCGTCCTCGTGCAGAGCCTCGTCCCGCACAATCTGCCGACCACTCACCCCGGCTGGGCCCGCGTCGTGCTGGATCTGACGATTCGCGGGAAGAACTTGAGGACGGTGTATAGCGCGCAGCGGATTTACGGGCGCGTGTACATGAACGCCAAGGGGGACAAGACCGTGCTCGATTATGAGGCGACCAAGGTGCTCGAGGATACGGTGCTGAAGCCCGAGGAGACGCGGGAAGAAGTGTTCACCTATCCAACCCCGGTGGACACGCGCTCATTCGACGTCGAGGCAGCACTAAGTTACGCGCCGGTGTCCGGACCCCAGGCGTTTCTGCAGCGCATCGAGGCGGAATCCACCAAAGGCGCGCTGGACCCGGTCTTCCAGTCCATCCCGATCGTCAAGAAGACCGTCAACATCCCGCTCAGCTAGCGCAGCCATCGCCTCCGGAAGATCGACCCGGATGACGAAGAACACCGAGATCTCGGGTGACGAGGGGGCGAGCGCTGGGCTGGCGACGGGCGGACACTCCGGGTACCCGTTGCTCCTTCGTCGCAACGGGGGACTGCCTCGATGCGGCGTCTGTCGTGCGGCTTATCATGCCCGTGCCAGAGTCGCAGCGGATTGGGCAGACCATCGGAACGGCGCTACTCCATCCAACGTGCCCGTGATCGTCGGACCCCCCGCAGGGACAGCTCCCCTCCGTGCCCATCCCGTCCACCCCAGCAAGAACTAGAAATCGAGGCGCGGTCACCTCCAATGTTGCATCCCCTCCACCCGAGGTCATCAGAGGAGAACCTAATACGCTCGCAAGTTCGTTCTACTGTCTCCAAGCCGCCTCCCCACACATGGACACCCTCTCCACTGGTGGGAGAGGGGAGGGTGAGGGGGTGCTGAGGCCTGCTACAGCAGACCAGCGGCGCACGAAATACCAGTAATTTGGACGCGGAATAAAACAATTCTCTCGGCGGTCCATTTTCTCCTTGACATCAAGGGGGGGGGATGGGATAGAAGGTGCCTGCCTGAAGACCGATGCTCCACGCGATCACGCGGTCGCCAAGGCACCGCGCCTCGTGAACGGACGGAGCAGCAGATGCAGCGGACTTCCGTTCACGAGGGCAATCGCGTGCGGCGAACCCCTGTCCCAGCCCGGTGCGGGCGGGCCCGGTGCGGGCTCCTCCTCCTGCTCGCGGGCGTCCTGAGCGCCCTCCCGGCCTCCGCCCAGACCCCGCAAGAGTTTTATCTGCACGGTTCCCCCTTGGGGGCGAATCCTCCGACCCTGTTCTTAGACACGGTCGCGCCGACCGCGACCGGGGATACCTACAAGGACTCCACAAGCATCAATTTCTCCGGCGGCAATCCGTGGAAAGCAGTCGGCACATGGCCGGCGGCTCCCACACTGGCGAGCGGGCTGCTGACCGCGCTCGCTGACTTGCACCTAGTTAGTGGGCTCAAAAATTCTGACGACCAGGGCACCTACTTCGATGTGCTCGCCGAGGTCTACCGGAACACGGGCGGCCCACTCCTTACCTCTGGGCTGACCCGCTGCATTCAGGGCCTCACCCGCAACCCCAGCCTCGCCAAGGACGTGACCGTCGCCTTCGGCGCCTTCGCGCCCGTCGTCTTCAACGGCACGAGCGATCAGTTGGTCCTCAAGCTCTGGACGCGGATCGGGACCAACCCGGACAATACCAAATGCGGCGGGCACAACAATGCGGTGGGGCTGCGGGTGTATTTCGCCAGCCAGGCCAAGCCCTCAAGATTTTCCGCGACGCTCGGCGCGGCGAATCAGGGCCCGACCGCCCGGCCCGGCGGGCCCTATCAGGGTCAGGTGGGGCAGCCCATCGCCTTCGACGGCTCGGCCTCCAGCGACCCGGAAGGGCAGGTGCTCACCTTCAGTTGGGACTTTGGCGACGGCACGACCGGCACGGGCGCGGCGCCCAGCCACACCTATGCGGCCTCCGGCACCTACCCGGTGGCGCTCACCGTCTCCGATCCGCAGGGCAGCAGCCACACGGCGACGACGGTCGCCCGCATCCTGACGCCGCTCACCACCGCGCGGGCGGGGCACACGGCCACGCTCCTGCATGATGGCACGGTGTTGTTGACCGGCGGGAGTGGGGCCACCGGCGTGCTCGCCACCGCCGAGCGGTTCGATCCGGGCACGCTCAGCGCGACCGCGCTCTCGAGCACCCTCACCACGGCACGCACGGAGCACACGGCCACGCTGCTGCCGCAGACCGAGACACTCCTCATCGCCGGGCAGGACAGCCTCGGCTTGCTCTTCAGCACCGAGATGTTCAATCCGGGCACGCAGAGCTTCCGGGCGCTGTCCCCCAACGTCCAGACACTCCGCTCAGGCCACACAGCCACAGGCTTGCTCGATGGCCGGGTGCTGATCGTGGGTGGCCAGAACGCCGGCGCCCTGGGCAGCGCCGAACGCTTCAACGCCCAGACCGCGATCCTCTTCAAGCCGGCTTACACCCCCGAGCAGGGCGCCTTCACGGTGCTGCCCAACGGGTTGGGCACCCCGCGCTGGGACCACGCCGCGACGCTGCTGGCCGACGGGAGGATTTTACTGACCGGCGGGCGCAATGACACGGGCGTCCTGAGCACGGTCGAAGTCTTCGATCCCGCGACCGAGCAGTTCACCGCGCTCACGAATCTCATGACCACCCCGCGCGCGGGGCATTCGGCCACGCTGCTGCCGGATGGCCGGGTGCTGCTCCTGGGCGGGGACAGTGGCACAGGGGCAGTGGCCACGGCGGAAGTGTTCGATCCCGCAACCAGCAGCTTCAGCGCCGTCACGCCAGGACTCCTGACCCCGCGGGTCAATCACACGGCCACGCTCCTGCCCACGGGCGTTGTGCTGGTCACCGGCGGGCAAGGGAACAGCGGCGTGCTGGCCAGCACCGAGGTGGTCGTGCCCATGCCCACGGACACCACGGCGCCCGTGGTCAATCAAGTGAGCCCGGCAAACGGCGTGACCGGCGTGGACCGGACGGAGATCCTTGGGGTGCGGGTCTCGGAACCTCTAGACGTGCGGACACTCACGAGCACGAGCGTCAGCTTGAGCAACGGCGGGCCCGTGGCGGCGACCCTCAGCGCAGGCGAGCAAGGGCTGATGCTCTTTGTCGTCCCGAGCGCGCCGTTCATGGCCGGGACCACCTATACGCTCGCGCTGACGGGCGAGATCAAAGACACGAGCGGCAACTCGCTGGCCGCGTTCAGCAGCACCTTCACCACCGTCCCGGCGCCGGCGATCACGGGGTTCACGCCCGCGAGCGGCCCCGCCGGCACCGCGGTGACGATCACGGGCGCGAACTTCGATCCGGTCGCGAGCCAGAACGAAGTGACGGTCAACGGCGTCCTCGCGTCCGTCACGTCGGCCAGCGCGACGAGCCTCATGGCGACCGTGCCGTCCGGCGCGACCACCGGCCCAATCATGGTCACGACTCGCGGGGGCACCGCGATCTCGGCGACGAGCTTTACCGTGCTCCCACCGGCTCCGACCGTGACCACCTTCTCGCCCGTCAACGGCCGCGTGGGCACCTTGGTGACCCTCACCGGCACTAACTTTGATCCCACGCCGGCGAACAACCAGGTGACCATCGGCGGCGTGGCAGCCGGCGTGCAGTCGGCCACGAGCACGCAGCTCGTGGTCAGCGTGCCGGCGACCGCGGTATCGGGCTTCATCGTGGTGACGACCGCGGGCGGGAGCGCGCAGAGTGCGACCCCCTTCACGGTCATCGCGATGACCGCGCTGACGATCACGCCCGAGCTGGCCACGCTGCCCACGGGGACGAGCTATCCGTTCCGCGCGACCGCGACCTTTACGGATCAGACCACGAGCGATGTGAGCAGCCTGCTCACCTGGACGAGCAGCAATGCCGCCAGCGTCAGCATCGCGCCCACGGGAGTCGCACAAGGGGAGAGCGTCGGCACCGCGACGATCACCGGCGCGCTGGGTGCGTTCAGTGACACGAGCCCGGTGCAGGTCATCGCCGATAGCGGCGCTGGCCCGCTGCCGCCCGATCCCGCGTCCGTCGCGCCACCGGTGGCTCTCACCGTCGCGACGACCATCGGCACGGCCACCGCGTTCTTGTACACCGGCGCCACGCCCATTCAGACCGGGGTCGCCCCCGGCACGATCAACGCCACCCTCGTGGCCGTCCTGCGCGGCTCTGTCCACACGCGTGATGGCTTCCCGCTCCCGGGCGTGACCATCAGCATCCTGAACCATCCGGAATTCGGCCAGACGCTCACGCGCCCGGACGGGCTCTTCGATCTCGCGGTCAACGGCGGCACCCAGCGCGTCGTGCAGTACCGCAAACCCGGGTATCTCCCCGCGCAGCGCACAATCGAAGCCCCCTGGCAGGACTACGCCTGGCTGCCGGATGTCGTGATGATCCCGCTGGACAGCCACGTGACGACCGTGGACCTCACCCAGGGCACGACCCAGAGCGCACGCGGGTCAGCGGTCACCGATGCGAACGGCACGCGGCAGGCCACGGTGGTCTTCTTCCCCGGCACCACCGCGACCATGACGCTGCCCAACGGCAGCACGCAAGCCCTCCCCACGCTCCATGTGCGCGCGACCGAATACACCGTGGGCGCCACGGGCCCCGCAGCCATGCCGGCGGAGTTGCCGCCCAACAGCGGCTATACCTATGCCGTCGAGTACAGCGTGGATGAAGCGGTCAGCGCCGGGGCGACGAAGGTCGAGTTCAACCAGGACGTGCTCAGCTACGTCGAGAACTTCCTCGGCTTCCCGGTCGGCGCGATCGTGCCCTCCGGCTACTACGATCACCAACGTGGCCAGTGGGTCGGCTCCACCAACGGCGTGGTGATGCAGATCTTGAGCATCACCAACGGCCTCGCCGATGTAGACCGGACCGGAGACGCGATCGCCGATCCCTTAGGGACGCTGGAACGGCAACAGCTCGCGGCCTTCTATCAGCCCGGGCAGAGCGTCTGGCGGGTGCCGGTGCGCCGGTTCACGCCGTGGGACAAGAACATGGCGTATGGCGGGCGTGGGAACGAGGTTGCGGGCGGGGCGACGAAGAACCCGCAGCCGGATGATCCGTGCCAGGTGACGCGGAGTTCCGTCATCGCCTGCGAGACCCAGGCGCTCGCGGAGGCCATGCCGCTCACCGGCACGCCCTTCCAGCTCCACTATACGACCGACCGCGCGGCCGGCCGGATCGAGAGCTACAGCCTCGACATCGTGCTGTCGGATGCGACGCCGCTCCTGAGCACGCTCCACCACATCGAGCTGCAGGTGCAGGTGGCCGGCAAGCTGTTCACCCAGCAATTCCCCCCGCTGCCGAATCAGACCACTCGGTTCACCTGGGACGGCAAGGATGCCTACGGGCGCCGCGTGCAGGGCCGGCAAGGGTACACCGTGCGCATCGGGTACGCCTATGAGCCCCTGTTCCAACTCGCCGGAGGCGGCGGGGGCGGCTCGTCGTTCGGGTATTATGGCAATGGCACGAAGATCACGCTCCTCCAGAATCGCCAAGGCCTCTTCTTCACCTTATGGCGCGAGTTCCATGGGGCGCTGGGTCTGTGGCACGCCCCGGAGGCGCAGGCCCTTGGCGGCTGGACGGTGAACGTGCAGCATGGGTACGACCTCGCGGGACACACGCTCTTCCTCGGCGACGGCACGCGCCGCAGTGTGGAGGGCCTCGGCCAAGTGATCCAGACCATCGCCGGCAACGGGCAAGGCGTCTTCGCCAACGACGGGGCACCCGCCACCGCCGCCTCGATCAACTTGCCGTCCAGTATGGCCGTCGCGGCCGATGGCACGCTGTATATCGCCGATCTCGGCAACGGGCGCGTCCGCAAGGTGGGCCCGGACGGGCTCATGCGGACCTTCGCCGGTGGCGGCACGCAGAATGCGACCGACGGCGTCCCCGCGGGACTCGCCGCCCTCGGGGTCGAAGGCGTGGCGGTCGGGCCAGACGGGAGCGTCTACATCGCCGATGGCGGGGGCAAAGTCTGGCGCGTGGGCGCCGACGGGCTGCTCGTCACCGTGGCGGGCAATGGGACGGCCGGCGGGGGTGGGGATGGCGGCCCGGCTACGCAGGCCTCGGTGGAGGGCGCCCGTAGTGTCGCCCTCGGGTCGGATGGCAGCGTGTACATCGCCGAGTCCACCACGCATCGGGTGCGTCGGGTGGACTCCCGCGGGATCATCACCACCGTGGCGGGCCTGGCCTTTGACGGGGGCTTTAGCGGCGATGGCGGAGTGGCCATCCAGGCGCGCCTCAACGGGCCCTCTGGGGTCGCCGTCGGCCCGGACGGCAGCGTGTATATCGCCGACTCCAACAATCATCGCATCCGCCGTGTGGATACGGCCGGGGTCATCACCACGGTCGCGGGCACGGGGACCGCCGGCTATAGCGGGGATGGCGGCCCGGCTACCCAAGCCCAGCTCGGCGGCCCCTGGAGCGTCGCGGTGACCCGTGATGGGCGCCTGCTGATCGGCGACCGCTTCAACATGCGCGTGCGTGAGGTGGGGATCACGGGGATTATCACCACCATCGCCGGCAACGGCTTCCAGGGCTTCGGCGGCGACGGCGGCCCCGGGCCGGGCGCGCAGCTTAACAGCGGCGGGGCCCTGCTCGGGGTCGGCGTCACGCCCGACGGGCGCGTGCTGATCGCCGATACCTTCAACCACCGCATCCGCGAGGTCCAGCCCGCGCTCCCAGGCCTCGGGGCCGGGCAGTTCCTGCTGCCTGCCGAGGACGGCAGCGAGATCTACGTGTTCGACGGCGCGGGCCGGCATCTGCGTACCCACGACGCCCTGACCAATGCGGTTCGGTATCAATTCGGCTACGACGCAGCCGGCCGGCTCCTCACCATCACCGACGCCGACGGCCAGGTGACCACGATCGAGCGTGATGGCGCAGGGAAGCCCACGGGCATCTTGGCCCCCGGCGGGCAGCGGACGGCGCTGACGATCGAGGCCAACGGCTACCTGGCGTCCATCACCAATCCCGCCGGCGAGCGCGTGGCCTTCACCTACACCGCCGACGGTCTGCTGGCCACGCTGACCGACGCGCGGCAGCAGGAGCACACGAACACCTATGATGCCAACGGCCGCCTGACGAAAGACGAAGATCCCGCGGGCGGGTTCAAGGCACTGGCACGCACGGAGCAGAGTG
>Ga0209172_10004188_pt1 | contig 20052 bp, 22 predicted proteins | sample LarsenN4metaG_FD_184113 | JGI IMG/M metagenome (GOLD analysis project Ga0209172, IMG submission 184113) | Hot spring sediment bacterial and archeal communities from British Columbia, Canada, to study Microbial Dark Matter (Phase II) - Larsen... ... | reverse complement strand
TTGCCGTCGCTTTTCCCACTTGCTGACCGCCGCCGGGCTCACTTTGAGCCTTTTCGCCACCTCGGCCTGACGATAGCCCTGCTCCAACATTTGACAGCCTTCCAGCCGCCGCTTTTCCATCTTTTCCTGACGCTTGGTCTGTTGTATCTTCATGCCCTGCTCTTGCAGCAGGGTTTGTACCAACATTAACTTCCTGTACGAAGCTCAGTAAGATACCCGGTGATTGACGCTGGCGGCTCACCATAGCGATGAAAAACGCTGTCCGTGTTAATTTCTAAATTTTGAAGTGTTGGCGCTACAGTCTTTGCCGTTCGCGCTCGACGCGAAATCGTCCAAGCGCGCGGAACATGACCCCGATTTAACGCATTCGCAACAGCCAAGGAAATCAACCGTAGCGCTTCAACTACTGTAGATTTTCCGGCATTATTTCGTCCTACAAGAATTGTGGTTGGAAGAAATGGAACAATGTGATCCTCGAAACCTCGAAAGTTTTGAAGCCGCATTTTTTCAATCATATCTTTTTCCTAATTTTGTTTTCCAAAACGCAAGAAATTCGTCATCTAAGCGAATGCATTCTTATCTCTTTCAAAGCGATCAAAGTCTGGATTCTTACACGCCACCAAAAGCCTAGAATCTGTTTAAACTGCCTCTGTTGTAGCCACAAGCCGGATGTCGGCAGAGCAATGTAAAAGCTGGAACCCTCCGGGCATTTCATACGCAGGCAATCCCGATGGGTTACCCTTCAGTTCTCAAGCTTCAGCCAGCCGAAAGATCAAGCAGCTCCACTCCGGGCAAAAGCCAGCAGCGCCTCGTAGCGGCCTTGATCCGCTTCACGCAGGGCTTGAATGTAGGTTTCCCGGCATTTTCCCACTGGAACAAGATCGCCCTGCCCCCAGGTGAACGGCTGGCCCCCCATTTCTACGGCCAGCAGGTCCGCGGCCAGGCGGGCATGGCGCCCGTTTCCGTTGGGGAAGCAATGAATCCACACCAGCTTGTGGTGAAACCGGACGGCCAGTTCATCGCCACTGAATAACTCTTCCTCACGCCACGCCCTCACTTCCCGGCACAGTTGTTCCAATTCAAAACTGATCCGCTGCCAGGGCACGCCGAGGTTGCGGTCGCTGCGGCGGTATTCCCCGGCCCACTTCCAGGTGCGGTCAAACATCCTGCGGTGCAGTTCCTTCAGAAACCGGGCTTCCGCCACCCCGGCGACTCTTTTCCCCAGAAGCCACAGGCGAGCGGACAGAATGTTTTCCTGCTCGCAGGCGTTCAATTCCTGCTTCAGCGAGATGTGCGAAGGGATCAGCCCTTCGATCTCCTCCGGGGTCAGGGGTGTGGCTCCATCCGGCAAGTCCCCCATCATTTCCAAAGCCTCCGCGGACGGGCCAGCAGTTGCTCCATCAGGGCCTCTGCCTGCCGCCGGTGCTCAGCGCTTTCAACCGCTTGCGCCTCCAATGCCATGGAATGCCCCACCTTCCCGATCAAGTCCTCCGCCACGGACCGGGCGCGATTCTTGAGCATGGTTTCCATATCCGTTCGTGGCACCAAGGCATAGACCAGGACCGCATCCATGGCTTCGCCCGCACGCTGGAGCGTTTTCAAGCTGATGGTCCCCTCCTGCTCCGACACCTCATACTGGTGAAGCGTGGAAGGCCGGACCCCCATTTTTCGGGAGAGGTCCACCGCATCCATCCCCAGGCTTTCCCGCAAGGTGCGTAGCCATCCTTTCACAGGACGCGGCTGATCCAGCAGCTTCTTCCAAGGCTTCAGCTTCTCCGCAACCTGCAGTCGCATGAGTGTTTGAGGAATACTGACCATAAATATAGTCTATGAGCTAATTTATTGTTGTCAATTTAGGTTTTAATCTAATTTCATGCCACCCGCATGCGCAAGGGTTCTGGATGCTGGCAGCGGAAATGGACGGCATGGCCGCGGCGGAGAAGCTTCAGGGCGAAGGGCGGGACGGCAATCACTCCCGCCTGCAAATCGGCCAGCGCCTTGCGGAGGCGGGCAGGGTTCGCCGCCTCTGCCAGATGGCAAAATCTGTGTCGCGGCTAAACTCGGCCGCGCCGTAAAATACGCACTCCTGCCCGCCCATGAGCAGCGCGCGGACGCGGTGCGCGCGCATCGAAGAAAGGACTTTGCGTATCGGGTTCGGGATCAAGAGAACCTCCCAGCGCGAGGTAGGTCTGCCAGAGCTTCTCGCTCTCCAGCCAGCGCTGTGCGGGCGCGAGGCGACGCCACTCGGCCCATTCGTCGCCCACCAAGTCTTCCGGTTGGATAGCAAAAAAACGCATCACTTCCCCGCGGCATGCAAATCTCACGACCTCAGGGCCGTTTACGCGGTCAACCGGCATCGAAGCGATGCCCTGCACCTTGGTTAAACAGGCTTCCTCAACGGCCACCGCCCCCACCAGCTGGCCCCAACCTTGACCCGGGAAATAGCCCGGCCAGAATGAAGCCATGGGCGGCATGGCACACATCCTGGGCTGGCTGGTTCTCAGTCTGGCCGCTCCACTGGGCCTCTGCGCGGAAACCCAGACGCTGCTGGCCGTCGATTTTGGGCCGGACGATGTTCCCGCCCGGTCCCCGCAGGACGGCTCTGCGGTGACCCGGAGCGGAGATACATCCCTCACCCACGCTTGCCTGCAGCCACTCCAGCCATGTAGCTGTTGATCAGGCAGCGGTAGCTGGGAAGGTGGTTGGAGAAGAGCGCGCCGAGACCTTCGACGTCATTGCGCCAGTCGCGGTGCAGTTCGCAAGCCGCACCAAACCAGGTCATGAGCTGGGCCCCGGCCGATGACATGCGGTTCCAAGCGGCGTCTCGCGTCGTTTGATTGAAGGTGCCCGAAGCGTCGGTGACCACGAATACCTCATACCCTTCCTGGAGGGCCGAGAGGGTGGGGAAGGCGACGCAGACCTCGGTGACAATACCGGCGACGATGAGCTGCTTTTTGCCCGTGGCCTTCACCGCGTTGACGAAATCCTCGTTGTCCCAGGCATTGATCTGGCCGGGGCGGGCAATGCACGGCGCCTCCGGGAACATTTCTTTGAGTTCGGGCACGAGCGGGCCGTTCGGTCCATCCTCGAAACTGGTGGTCAGAATGGTCGGCAGGCCGAAGTAACAGGCGGACGCCGCCAGGGCCAGGACATTGTTCTTGAAATCGTCCGGAGAGAAATCATGGACGAGATTGGTAAGGCCAGTCTGATGATCGACGAGCAGGACGGTGGCGTTGTTTTTATCAAGACGGTTGTAAGAGAATGGTTTCATGGGGTTTCTTTCTGTGGATGGCTGGGTTTCTGGGAATCGGCGATTGCGACGGGTGGGATGGTATTCATTCCTTGCGGACATGAAAAATACTTCTTTCCTTGCCCTTCCATACCTGGAAAGCATGCTCCTCTTTTAAATGGAACTGCGGCATTTGAGGTATTTTGTTGCGGTCGCGGAAGAGGAGAATGTGACCCGGGCGGCAGCGCGCCTGCATGTTTCCCAGCCGCCGCTGAGCCGGCAAATCCGGGATTTGGAGAAGGACCTGGGGGTTGAATTGTTCGAGCGCAAAGCGCAGTCGCTGGCTTTGAGTCCGGCTGGGCGGCTTTTTCTGGTCGAGGCCCGTGCGGTGCTGGAGCGGGCGGAGCAGGCTGCGCGGATGGCGGCCACTTTGTCCCGGCAGGGACGGACGGAAATCCACATCGGCTACGCTCCTTCCCTTACCATTGGCCTGCTGCCCCAGGCGCTGCGGCGTTTCGGAGCTGGGCACGGGCTGGTGCGTGTCCGGCTGTACGACCTCTCCAGCAAGGAAATGCTGGAAGGCCTGAACACCCGGCACTTGGACGTGGCGATGATGATCCGCCCCGGCGGATTGCGGCCCTCCACGGGCATCAGCTTCCGCGCCCTGCGGACCCACGCCGTCTGCCTGGCTTGCCATCCGGCACATCCACTGGCCCACGCTTCCAGTATCTCCTTGCGCCAAGTGGCCCAGGAGCGGCTGATCGGGTATTCCAGGGGGGATTATCCCGAGTATCACACTTGGCTGGAGAGCGTGTTCCGCAGGCACGGGCTCGTTCCAAGCCTCAGCGAAGAACACGACAGTTCCACCAGCGTCATCGCCGCAGTCGAGGCAGGCCGCGGAGTGGCCCTGGTTCAGCAGGGATTCGAGTGCTTGTCCGGGCCGCGCTTGGAGGTGCGTCCCCTGAAACCTGCTCCAACTCCGTTTGTCGTCGGAGCGGCCTGGCGGAAAAACAACCGCGATTCCGTGGTCACTGCCTTTCTCAAGGCTCTGGAAGGCCTTTGACGGGCGCATCGGCCCGCCTCCTCGCCGCCACCCCCAACAGCCATGCCCCCGTTTTCGACAGCAACCACGCCTTCTCCGCTTCCGGTTCCATCACCGCCGATGCCGGGGGCGTGGTGCGCGCCGGCTTCGTCCGCACGGCCGGCAACGGGGTGATCAATGGACTGGCACTCTCCCTCCCCTCATCCTTCGCCCGCCTGGAGCCCCATCAGCGCATGCTGGATCCTTTCCTCTGGCTGCGGACCGCTCCTTGAAAGGCTTCCATTCTGAATTCCCCCTCAGGGCTCCCTGCGGCTCCGGGGGGTTCTCGTGGGACCGGCTTCCTTGCCCAGCCGCCATCCCTGCCGCCCGCCCGGAGTGCGGCCGGTGACCTGCTTGATGATCCTTGAAAAATGGGTGCGGTCGCGGAACCCGGTCAGCCGCATCGCCTCCGCCGCAGGCACACCCCCCTCATCGATCATGCGCCGCGCCGCCTGGGTGCGTTCACGCACCAGCCATTCCCTCGGCGAGAGATCGAAGGTGTCCCGGAACACCCGGGTGAAGTAATCGGGCGTCAGCCCCACCACCTGCGCCAGATCGGCAGGCGTGGGCGGATCAGCCAAATGCTCCTGCGTCCAGCGGGCCAGCCGGATGCATTGGTGGGGCGTCAGGCGGCGCCCGTCCGGAACCCGGCGCGCGGCATCGGCGCACAAAGCAAAGAGCAGGCCCAGCCGCGCCCGCATCAGCGGCCCGGCGGAGCCGCTCCGCTCCAGCGATTCCAGCCTCAGGTGGTCCACCAGCCCGCCCACCTCCGCCGGTCCCCGCACCACCTCGATCTCACGGAACGAACCTGGCGGCCGGGCGATGCCGTCCAGCGCGAAATGAAGGTCCCAGATTTCCACATGCGGGCTCCACTGCACCCGCGGCAGCGCCAGCGCCCCGAACACCACCGCCTGGCCCGGGGTGACCGCAAACGACCGCCCCTGCCAGGACACCCGTATCTCACCCGATTGCACCAGATGGAACACATGCCACACCCCCTGCCGGTCCCAGCACGGCGTTCCCCACCCATCCCGGCGCACGATGTAGCCGCAATACAGGTCGTGCACCCGCGCCCGCACCTGCGGCCGCATGACCAGCCCGGAAAGATCATGGAACAAGCTCGGCATCACATCATCACCGTTTTGCGCAACATGCCCCGGCAGTGCACGGTTGTCACCCAAAGAATTTCATCCAAAAATCCATACACACCTCACTCCTCCATGATCACCTGGAAACCCACTCCTGAGCAGGCATCGCAATACGAGCGCGATGGCTACTGCATCCTCCCCAACCTCATCACCCGGGACGAGGCGATGATGATCAAGGGCATCATCCTCAACCACGTGCTCCAGCCCGACGCCGGTTCGAGCTACGTCAATGAGCGCGACCCCATGGACCCGATGAACGCCTCGACCGCGGACGGGCGCGCCGCGCGCTTCCGCAAACTCAACGGCTTCGGCCCCCTCTCCCCCGTCCTCTGGCACACCGTTTACGCCAACGAGCGCGTCCTGGCCGTCGCCCGCTATTTTCAGCAAAACGACAACCTGGTCTTGAAATTCAGCTCCACCTTCCTCAAACCCGCCCGCACCGGCGGCGCCACCCCCTGGCACCAGGACAACGGCCTGTGGCGCGATGGCGAAATCACCCCGTTCAACATGTGGATGGCCATTGATGCCGCCACCAAAGAAAACGGCTGCCTCCAATTCATTCCCGGCTCCCACCGCCTTCCCATCATCCCGCACCTGCTCTATCCCGGCGGCGTCCACGGTGAAATTCCCCGCGGAGAGGTCCGCCGGGCCATCGCCGAATACGGCCTGCATCACATCGAGCTCGAACCCGGCTCCGCCGTGTGCTGGCACTCGAATCTCTACCACTACAGCCCCCCCAACGAATCGGACAAGAGCCGCATCGCCGTGGCCGCGGTCATTTGCACCGAGGAACTTGCCGCCGGGAACCCCCATCACCGCCAGTGCCTCTCGGTCCTCAAGGACGGCGTAGTCCGCACCGACTACCCACCCGTTCCCTTCACCGGCTACCGCTGTCCACAAACCGATCCCGCCCCCTACCCGCCGGCCCCGGCGGAAGAACTCGCCGCCGCCTGAACGCACCCCTACGCTGTGCGAAAACAAGGCGCTGATTTGTGACCGTCCCCTCACGCTACCAAAAATCCGCCTCCTGGTTCCGCCGCTGCGGACGCTCCGGGCTGCGCCTGCCCGCCATCAGCCTGGGCTGCTGGCACAACTTCGGCGCCGCCGGCACCGCCTCCCATGGCGCCACTGAGGAAACCCCATTCCACGAACGCGCGCGGGAGCTGATCTTCACCGCGTTCGACCACGGGATCACCCACTTCGACTTCGCCAACAACTACGGACCTCCCCCCGGCGCGGCGGAAGAACGCTGCGGACGCATCCTCCGCGACCTGCCCCGCGGCGAAATCGTCATCGCTTCCAAGGCCGGCTGGCCGATGTGGCCCGGCCCCTACGGCGACGGCGGCTCGCGCAAATACCTGGTGCAGTCCTGCGACGAGAGCCTCAAGCGCCTGCGCGTCGATCACCTCGACATCTTCTACCACCACCGCCCGGATCCTCACACACCTCTGGAAGAATCCATTGAAGCCCTGGATTTCATCGTGCGCTCCGGACGTGCCCTCTATGCCGGGATCAGCAGCTACCCCGGAGCCCTCACCGAAGAAGCCCTGCGCCTGGCGGAAACCCAAAGCTGGACCCGCCCCATCATCCACCAGCCGAAATACAACCTCTTCGAGCGCGGCATCGAGGACGGCCTTCTTCCCGTCGCCACGGAGCGCCAGCTCGGACTCATCGTCTTTAGTCCTCTTGCCCAGGGCCTTCTCACGGACAAATACCTCCGCGGGATACCTTCCGATTCCCGCGCAGCCAACCCCGCGGGGGTCCTGAAGGGCGAGTCGCTGACCCCGGCTATCCTAACACGAGTTGCCGCACTCGACGCCATCGCCCGGGACCGCGGCCAGACTCTCGCCCAAATGGCCATCACCTGGGTGCTGCGCCATGACCTCATCGCCTCGGCACTCATCGGCGCCAGCCGCCCTGCGCAAATCACCGAGCTAGCCGCCGCCGCGGAGGCCCCGCCGCTCAGCGCCGGAGAACTCGCCCGCATTGAAACCGCACTCCTGCAAACCGGGATGTGATACCCTCTATCCGGCATTTGCCACCCCTTGGAAATCCGCGTTTAGCCCCCCGCCTTGACGTGAGGGCCAAACTCCGCCAGTGAAGAAGAGGCGGCGGACTCCAGGGGGTTGCGCCTTCACTCCAACTCTCCAATCCCTCTTGCCCATGAAAAGCCGCCCCTTTGGAAAACACCCGCTCCATATTTCAGAAATCGGCTTCGGCGCCTGGGCCATTGGCGGCGGCTGGGGGGCGCAGGATGACGATGCTTCCCTCGCCACCCTGCACCGCGCCCTCGACCTCGGCTGCACCTTCATCGACACCGCGGCGGGGTATGGCAAAGGCAAAAGCGAGGAGCTGATCGGACGGGTCCTTCGGGAACGCGGCAGCGGCGGGGCCAAGGTCATGGTCGCCACCAAAACTCCGCCCAAATCCGGACCCTGGCCCCCCTCGCCTTATTGCCGCTGGGAGGACCGCTATCCGGAGGATTACCTCCGCGCCAATCTGCTGGAACGGGCCGGAAAACTCGGCGTGGAAACCCTCGACCTCCTGCAGCTGCACACGTGGACGCGCGCCTGGAACCGCGATCCGGTGCCTTTCAAAATCCTGCGCCAACTCCAGGCCGAGGGGCTGGTCCGCTTCCTGGGCGTGTCCACACCGGAACACGATCAAAACGCCGTCATCGACCTCATGCGCGGCGGATGGGTCGATGCGGTCCAGGTCATCTACAACATCTTTGAGCAGGAACCCGCCGCCGAACTGCTCGATGCCGCCCGCGATTGCGGCGTCGCCGTCATCGTCCGTGTCGCCTTCGACGAAGGCTTGCTCACCGGCAAGTTCACCCGCGACACGGTGTTTGAGCCGGACGACTTTCGCTCACGCTATTTCGCCGGCGACCGCCTCGCCCGGGCAGTGGAGCGCGTGGAGCGCATCCGGGCCGATGTCGAGGGCTCCGGCCTGACCCTGGCGCAGGCCGCGCTGAAATTTGTCCTCGCCCACCCTGCGGTCACCACCGTCATCCCCGGCATGCGCTCAGTCCGCCAGGCCGAGGCCAATTGCGCGGTCAGCGACCTGCCCCCGCTGCCCGAAGCCCTTCAAACCAAACTGCGCAGCCACCAGTGGATCCGTGCCTTTTGGTATGGCGGCAAATGACACCCCGCGTCCACTCGCCCTCACCAGCCTGGCCCTGGGTTGTGCGCTTCCGGACGTCATCCCTGGCCAGCCCATTCCTGCCACCAGTCCTCGACCCCACTGCGCTCCACCGCCCCCCGGTGCACCACGATGCGGTAACGCAGCAGCAGCGGAACTCCCGGACGGATCACCATCGGCGCCCGCTGGACCAGCGCCGCGTTCACTTTCTGCATGTCCCCATACAGGAGCCAAGACACCGGATGGCCCGGGTTCATTGGCGCATCCATCAGCGTGAATCCGAAATGGTGCTCGTGCCAGGTCCGCGAGGGCAGTCCGTCTGGGTTGAAGGTGAAATCCACCCAGCAGGCGCGTGGAGAAGCATCCGACCGCCCACGGAATCCTCCGTCCGGCGTGGTGAAAACAGGCGCCGATCCCCGTGCGCAGCGCAGGGAAAGCCCGGCATACCCGCCCCATTTCAACTCCCGCTCGCACACCACCTCACCCTCTGCCGCTTCAAATGTCGAGGTCCAGTCGATGACCAGCAGCCCCCGCGCCGTGTCGAAATCCGGGCGGATCATGCGCCGCTCCAGCAGCATCGGGACTCCCGCCTCGTCCACCCAGTGGCTGCGGTGGAGGAAGCCGTCCGTTAGAACTTCGATGCCGGCGTGGCGGACGCCGCCGTGCGGCTGCGCCGCGGGCTGGTCCCAGACGTTGCGCCCATTGAGGTATTTCCAGGAAAAATACAGGCCGTTGTGCCAGGGATGGTCCCCCGGCCGGACCAGGGTCAGATCCGGCGAGCCCGGCAGCCGGATCGGATGGAAATGCGGATGAAAGTCGTATCCATCATACTGGTAGCGCCAAAGGGTTTCACCGGCCGCGTGGAACTCCAGCGCCCTTCCGGCCTCATCGTTTCGGAGCGACCCGTTCACAGGGCAAACTCCCGGCGGACGTCCTCCACCGCCACCTTCTTCCCGGTTTCGGCGGACCGGTAGGCCGCTTCCACCACGGCCAGGGTTTCCAGGTTGTCGCGGCCCGCCGCCATCGGCGCCCGCCCGGTGTGCACCGCTTCCAAAAAGTCGCCCATCACCGCCGTGAACGCACCCGGAAACCAGCTTCCCTCCAGCGCGGGCCGCAGCTCCACCCGGCTGAATTCCGGCCACACCGAAACGCGCCCATCTTCGCCGCGCACGGTGGCCGCGGTCCCGGCAACCTCGAACTGCCGCGCCGCCGGCCGGGACAGTCCTAACGCATTGGTTTCGATCAGGCTGGCCTGCGCCTCGCCCCCGAAGTCCAGCGCCACCGTGGCCATCATGTCCCCCCGGAACTGCTGGCCCGGACGGCGGCTGATCTGCGCCACCACCGCCTGCGGCGTGCGGCCGAACCAGAACCGCATCAGGTCGATGTGGTGCACCCCGTATTGCACGATCTGGTAGCGCTCCGCGCCCGTCAGCCAGGGCGCGTGGTGGGGCATCTGGTCGTGGTTCGACCATAACAGGTGCGCGGCATAGAAGACCCCGCCCAGCAGCCCGGACCGGGCCATTTCCGCGGCAAACCGGTAGTCCGGCGCCATGCGTGCGTTCTGGTTGACTGCCAGCACCACTCCGGCTTTTTCCGCGGCCAGGACGATCTCCCGCGCTTCGGCCAGCGTGTCCGCAAGGGGTTTCTGCACCAGCAGATGCCGTCCGGAGGCGGCCGCCTGCCGCACGACCTCCAGCCGGCCCGCCCCCGGAATCGCCACATCCACCACCTTCACCTCCGGAAGGCCCAGCAGCTCGTCCAGCGAGCGCGCCACCCGGGGAATGCCAAAGGCCTGGGCCAGCGCCTGCGCTTTCGCCGTGTCCGCATCATGGATGGCCTCCACGCGGAAGCCCCCGGCCCGGTAAGCGGGCAGATGCACGTTCTTGACGATGTTGCCCGCGCCCACGATGCCGATCCCGGCGGGGGGCAGGTCATGGGCGGGTTTCCATCGATACGGCAACTGTTCCAAGGTGGCGGTGTCCATCCACCCACCCTGCCCTCTGCAAGACCGGAAATCTTCTCGTTCCCTGCCGGAAAGTTTGCATATTCTGCTGCATGCGTGTGCGCCTGCACTTGCCCCGGGAAGCGGAAGGGTCGGTCTTCCGCTTCGATGGCATGCCCGAACTCCACCGGTCCGGTCATTCCCACCGGGAGCTGGAACTCAACCTGGTCGAGCAGGGGCCGGTGGTTTACCGCGTGGGCCGGCGCATCCACACCCTGGCCACGGGGACCATGGCCTGGTTTTTCCCGGGCCAGGAACACAAGCTCATGGGCCCGGTGTCCGGCCACGCCCTTTGGGTCGCCACTTGGAAGCCGGAACTCGTCCACCGCCTCAGTCGCTCCCCCGCCCGGCGCTGGCTGCGCAGCACCCGCACCGCCCAGACCCGGCTGCTCCCGCCCCGCTCGGCCCTTCAGTTGCGCCAGTGGATGCTGAGGATCCGCCAGGCCCGGGACATCGACGAACAGAACTCCGCCCTTGGCCAGCTGCTGGTCGATGCCGCCGCGCTCTGGCACTCGGGACGCGAGACCACCGCCCCGCGGCGGCTGCACCCCGCCGTCGAACGCGCCCTGGTCCACATCCAGGATGAATCCCTTTCCCTTGCAAGGGTGGCGGCCCGGTCGGGCTTGAGCTACGGGCGCTTCTGCCGCGTCTTCCGCCAAGAGACGGGTATGGCACCCGGTGCGTGGCGCGAACGCCTCCGCATCCGACGCTTCCTCGCCCAGGCCCGCCGTGGGGAGCTCCTGCCCGCCGCCCTGGCCGCGGGCTTCGGCAGCTACGCACAATTTTTCCGCGCCTTCCGCCGCCAAACCGGCATGAGCCCCCGCGCCTGGCTGCAGCATTGCCCTTCCCGGGCGCTTGCCGGATGATCCTGTTTCCTGTCCCGCGTCCCTGGTTTCACCAAAATGAATCCACCCCCCACCGCCCCCCATCCCGACCTCCATCCCCATCTTAACGGCGAAACCTGAATCCAAGGCAGTGATCTTCAATTTAGGATAAGAAAACCCACACCCTCATCCTGGCATTTCCTCTGCGACGTGGTGGATTTTCAAAGATGGAAGCAAAAATGCCGGACCCACTCTCACCACACACCTCGGGCGTCACCCGGCCATGGACTTGATCGGTCCGCATCCGGACGGGAAGGCTTGATCACCTCCGGCGTCGGCGAGCGCTGGGCGATGGAAATCAAACGCGGTTTGGCCCCGAAGCTCCCCCACGGGTTTCACGACGCGGTTGCCGAACTCAAGCCGCGGCAAGTTGGCTGGTCTATTCAGGAGTGCAGTGCTAACCGCTCGGAGCCAACACGGAGGCCATCCCACTCCCGGAGTTCATCGCGATGCGGCGCGGCCGCTCCTGCGAACAAGATGTCCACGTTCCTCCATACCGGAGGGAGCCGGATGAGTGGGCGTTTGCACTGCCCCTGACCCCCATTTCCTCGGGAAATTGAATTTGAGTTTCCTAAAGTCTTACTTTAGGATTCACAACATGCGCCACATCGCCCGCTCTTTGGAAGCACCGCTTTTGAAGGCCAGCCGGCAATTCCCCGCCGTGGTGCTGACCGGCCCCCGGCGTTCGGGCAAGACGTCGCTGCTGCGGCACGCGTTTCCCAACGCCACCTACCGCCTGCTGGAAGAACCCGACACCCTCCTCCGGGTGCAGAGCGATCCACAGGCCTTTCTGGATGAACTCCGTCCTCCCGTGATCCTTGACGAAATCCAGAATGCCCCTGCGCTCTTCGCCTACGTGCGCACACGCATCGATGCCGCCCCGCGCCGCACGGCCCGCTGGCTGCTCACGGGTTCCCAGGAATCCGCCCTCATGCAGGGCGTGAGCGAATCCCTGGCCGGCCGCGCCGCCATCCTGCAACTCCTGCCCTTCTCCCAGGCGGAATCCCCCAAGGTCGATCTCCTGCGCGGCGGGTTTCCCGAAGTGATCGCCCGCCCTTCCAGCCGCGAGCTCTGGTTCAGCTCCTACGTGCAAACGTATCTGGAGCGCGACGTGCGCGCGGTGACCCAAGTGAAGGATTTGATGACCTTCCGGCGATTCATGGGCTTGGTGGCGACCCGGCACGGGCAGGTCCTGAACAAGACCGATCTCGCCGGGCCCCTGGGCGTGTCCGTGCCCACCATCGGCCAATGGCTCGGCGTGCTCGAAACCACGGGCCTCATCACCTTGCTGCCCCCGTATTTCGAAAACTTTGGCAAACGCCTCACCAAGTCACCCAAACTTTACTGGCTGGACTCCGGCCTCGCCGCCCATTTGCTCGGAATCCGCAGCCAAAGTGAACTCGTCCGCTCGCCTTTTTATGGCGCACTGTGGGAGGGCTTTGTTGCCTCGGAAATCCTGAAACACCAAATCAACCGCGGCGGTCGGCGCGAACTCTATTGCTTCCGGGATGAGCAAGGCCTCGAAGTCGATTTCCTCGTGCCGGGCACCGGCGGCCGCCTCAGCCTGATCGAGGCCAAGGCTGGAAAAACGGTGACCCCATCCATGACCACGTCCCTCCACTCCCTGGGCCGCGCAATTGGCCCCGCCAAGCTCCAGGACGCCTGGCTCGTGCATCAGTCTCCGGCCAAAACCGGTGTTACCACGAAAGCCATTGCCCCGGGAGTCTCTGCCGTGACGCTGGCAGAACTCATCCACGCCTTGTAAAACCGATCAGTCCCCTACCCGTTCTCCAGACCCTCTCATGACCCCACCGCCTGACTCCCACTACTGGCTCGGCGGCTCGCCTTGCGCGGGCAAAAGCTCCGTGGCCGAACTGCTTGCCGTGCGCCACGGCTTGACGCATTTCAAGTGCGACGACCACTTCGACCGCCATCTGGCTGAAGGCACGGCCCGCGGCTTCCTCTGGAGCACACGGGTCCGGTCGGCCGATGCCGAGGCCGTTTTCCTGCGCAGCCCAGAAGAAAACCTCCGCCTGGCGTGGGAACTCTACCGCGAGCACGCCGGCCTGATTTGTGAGGAAACCGGTTCTTTGCCCGGCCCGCTCCTCGTTGAGGGAGCCCAGCTTCAGCCCGCCGAACTTATCGCCCACGGCGTGCGGCCCGATCAGGTCTTCTACCTGATCCCCACCGAGGAGTTCCAGCGGAAGCACTACGCGCAAAGGACGTGGGCACCCGAACGGGTCGCGGGAACCAGCAACCCGGTGCTAGCCCTCGAGAACTGGATGCAACGCGACGCCGCCTACGCCCGCCGCATCGCCGAGGAGGCCGCCCGCTTCGGCTGCCCCTTCCTTTGGATCGATGGCCGCCTCGGCCTCGAAGCCGTCGCCGCGCGTGTGGCCCGGCACTGGAACCTTCCAGCCCCAGCGCAAGAGGGGAAAGCACCTGGCAAGGGACCTTCCGCGCCAACATGACGGCTAGCCGGCTCCTGTTTTACTAACATCTACGGACTTGCGGATCCCGCTGGGGGATCGTCCGGCACGGCGGCGGATGAAGCGGGAAAATTCACAGCCGTCGGGAAAGCCGAGTTCCGCGGCCACCTCACCGATGCGCAGGTTGGTGAAGGTCAGGAGCTGGACCGCCCTCCGGGTGCGCGCTTCGTCGATCGCCCGCTTCAGGGAGCCCCCGGTTTCCCTGCGGAAGAGCGAGGCCAGGTGGCCCGGACTGACGTGCAATTCCGCGGCGAGTTCGGCGACTCCCAGCGTTCTGCCTTGCGAAGACTCGATGGCTTCCCGGGCTCTCCGCACCAATTCCGTGGTCGCGGCGGGCGGCGCTGCGGGAAGGGCTCCGGCGAGCACCGCGGCCAGCACACCCGCTTGAATGGCTGTGGCCCGCGATCGCGGCTCGGCCACACTCGCAACCAGGCACCGCACCAGCAGGGCCAGGCACCCGCTGCGTTGCAGCCAGAGAGGCTGGGCCTGCACTGCGGGACAGGCGGCATCAAACTTGAACGTGGCCCAGCGCACCCGGGAGTCCGGGTAGTCAAACCCATGGGAGACCCCGGGCGGGAAAAGAATGGCGCGTCCCGCAGGAAAGCGGTGCGCCACGCCCCCCGGCAGGCGGAGCGCAATCTCTCCCTCCAACATGACCTCCAACTGCCAAAACGCGTGCTGATGAAGCCGGCAGGTGCGGCGGGCCCCGCTTTCCCCGCGGTGGGCAAAGAGCACGGAAACCGCATCCCGCGGGCTTTTATTCGAAAATGCCAAGTTTTTCTTTGATACTGCCATTCCGCCGCCCTGTCCAATGCGATAATGCTATATTCATGCCCGACCCAGGAGAACCTGTCAAATGACCACCATCGGAATGCTCATCCCGGAAGCGAACCGCCCATCCTTGTTTTCGGACGGGGACATGGCCCGCCTGCAGGCCTTGGGCCGGCTCAAACTGAACGAACGGAACCGGCACATGGATGGCGCCGAAGCGGGTGGCTTCCTGAGGGATTGCGGGATCGCGCTGGGTTCCTGGGGAACGCCCCATCCCGGAACCCCCGGCCTTCTGGAAAAATGCCCTCACCTGCGCTTGTGGGAGCATGTGGCCGGTTCGGTCAAAGGCATGTTCGGCCCTCATCTGCAGGGACGCACCTTGACGATCGCCTCCTGCGCCCCGGCCATCGGGGACAGCGTGGCCGAGTTCGTGCTTGCCCAGCTGATCGATGGATTGCGCGGCATCAGCAGCAACGCGGAAGCCAACCGGCGCGAGCCGCGCCCCTATCCAAAGCACCGCAAGTGCCTGTTTGAATCGGTGGTGGGGGTGCTCGGCGCTTCACAAGTCGGCCGAAAGGTCATTTCACTGCTCAAGGGGATGGGCGCCGGGGTGGTCGTCTATGACCCCTATTTGGAACCCGGAGAGGCGCAGCGCCTCGGTGTCATCAAGGAGACGGATTTGACGGCCTTGTTCCGCGGGGCGGATGCGGTCACCATGCACACCCCCGCCCTGCCGGCCACCCGCAAGATAGTAGGCGCGGAACAGCTCCAGGCGCTGCGCGATGGTGCGGTGCTGGTCAACGCCTCGCGCGGCGAATGCCTGGACGAGCAGGCCCTGGTGGAAGAATTGAGGAGGGGCCGCATCACCGCTTTCCTCGATGTTTCCAGTCCGGAACCGGCGGCAATGGACAGCGAACTCCGCTCCCTGCCCAACTGCCGCTACACCTCCCACATCGCCGGCGGCCCCAGCCTCCGCCTGGGCCGCCAGGCGGTGGACGATGTGGAGAAATTCCTGCGTGGAGAACCTCCGCTGATGCCGGTCACCGAAGCCATGCTGGAACGCACTGCCTAACGCCCTTGCCCAATCCGTCCATGAAGCCCAAGATATTTATCCTCTCCGGTTCCCAGGAATACCGCTCCGCCGAAACCCTTGCACTCTGGCGCCGCCGCCTCGAGGCCGCCGGCCACAGCTGCACCCAAGTGGACGTTGCCGACCAGGCGCCGGAGCTTCCCGGCTGGGAACAGCTCGCGGAGTACGATGTCCTGGTGGTCTTTTGCCGGAGGCTGGAACTCCAGGGAGCCACGCTCGCCGCCGTGCAGTCCTGGTGCCGTGCGGGACGCCCCCTCATCGGCATCCGCACCGCCAGCCATGCCTTTCAGACCTGGCTGGAATTCGACCGGGAGGTTCTGGGCGGCGATTACTCCGGACACGGGGCGGAAGAAACCGTTGAAGTGAGCCTTCATGCCGGCGGGCACCCGGTCACCGCGGGAATGGCCGGATGGAGGCGTCCGGACAAGCTCTACCGAAATCCGCGGATTGACCCCTCCTGCATCGTCCTGCTCCACGCCACCGGACAAGACGGGCGGCAGCCGGTGGCCTGGTGCCGGCACCGCGTGGAAACGGGCGGGCGTGTCTTCTACACCTCTCTGGGAACGCCGTCCGATTTCGCCCACGACGCATTCCTGGGCATGCTGGATCGTGCTGTGGAGTGGGTGGCCGCGAAGGGATTCGCGGGCGGTTATCACGTCGCGCACCTGGCCGACATCGATGCGGTGCCCTGTCCCTGCGGCATGTCGCGCCGCGCCTTCCTCTCGCCGGAAAACAAGCTGGCCACGCTCCACATGGTGGACATCACCGAGGACGCCCGCACTCACTATCACAAGAAACTGACAGAAATTTACCTGGTCCTGGAAGGCAGCGGCCACATGGAGTTGAATGGCGAACGGGTCCCCGTCGGCCCGCTGACCACCATCTTCATCGAGCCCGGCTGCCGCCACCGGGCCGTGGGCAAAATGCGCATCGTCAACATCCCCATCCCCGCCTTCGATCCCCACGACGAGTGGTTCGATTGAGGCCCGCGCCCAGCCCAGGATGCGGTTCATGCAGCAGAATCCTGCTGCTGGGTTCCGGCCGGGAACGCTTCGGCCTCACTCTTTCAAGGCGGTGCGGAGGGCGGCCTCGAGCTGGTGCGGATGGAACGGCTTCTGGACAAATCCGGCAAGGCCCCGGCCCACGAAGCGGCTCACCGCCTCCTGCTCATTGAACCCACTCATGAGAATGACCGGCACTGCCGCGTGGATCATCCGCATTTCCCGGAAAGCCTGTTCGCCGTCAAGATGCGGCATGGTCAAGTCCATCAACACGGCGCGGATTTCTTGCCCATGCTTCCGCAGGGTTTCAATCCCCTGGCGCCCGTCCGCCGCAGTCAGGCAGCGGAATCCCCAGGACTCCAGGATGCGGCTGACCACCGAGCGGAGCGTCTCCTCATCGTCCACCACCAAAATCGTTCCCCCGGACTTCCAGGGCGCCTGCGGTGCGGGGAGCCGGGTGTCGGCATCGGCCGGATCTGCGGTGGCGGGCAGGAGCATTTTGAACGTCGTGCCCTTGCCCAGCTCGCTGTAAACGCGGATGGCTCCCTTGTGCCCTTTGACAATCCCGAGCACAGCAGCCAGCCCCAGGCCGCGCCCGGTGAATTTGGTGGTGAAAAACGGATCGAAAATGCGGGAGACCGTTTCCGGGGCCATGCCGCATCCGCTGTCACTGACCTCCACATAGACATAGTCCCCCGGCTCCAGCCCCGGGCTGCCGTAAGTGCGGCTCAGGTAGCCGGCATCCGCCCGGACCGATCCGGTGTGGATGGTGATGAATCCGGACCGGTCACCGATTGCATCCGAGGCATTGATCACCAGATTCATGAGGACCTGGCGCAGCTGGGTGGCGTCCCCCTCACAAGCCGGAAGGTTCGGCTCCAGATGGAAGCGGATGACGGCTTTTTTGCTGATGGAGGACTGGATCAGGGTGGTGGTCTCTTCGATCAGGCGGGAGATGTCGATCCGGGCGACGACAAACCGGCCCTTGCCGGAATAGGCCAGCATTTGGCGGCACAAATCCGCCGCCCGCAGCGTGATCTGCTCGATCTGCTGGAGATGCTCGCCCGCGGGGTGGTGGGCGGGCAGCGCCATGTTCGCCAGCGTGGAACTGCCCAGGATGCCGGTGAGCAGATTGTTGAAGTCGTGGGCCACGCCCCCCGCCAGCACCCCCAGGCTCTCCAATTTCTGGCTTTCCTGGAGATGGCGCTCCAGCTTGACCTGCCGCTCGGCATCCTCCTTTTGCGCCGTGATGTCGGCGGCAAAGCCGACCCAGCGTCCGCCTTCCGGCCCGGTCGCGGACGCCCGGACCAGAAACCAGCGTGCGTCTCCGCGCACGGTCTTCCAGCGGCATTCAGCCGCGAAAGGCTTGCGCTGCTCCACCGCGCTGTTCCAGGCCTTGCGGAACGCCTCCCTTTCCTCGGGCAGGATGGCCTCCATCCAGCCCTCGCCGGCCGCTTGCGCGGCGGCGCGTCCGGTGGCCTGCGTGTAGGCGGAGTTGATGAATTCCACGCCGCCCCGGGCATCCGCCGTGAAGATGGCCAGGGGGACGTTTTCGGCCAGAGTGCGGAATTGCGCCTCCCGCTCCTGCAGCTCCGCCTGGGCGCGTTCCAGCTCACGGATTTGCACCTCCCGCTCCCGGCTCAGCCGCAGCGCCCCGGGGAGGCGCACCGCTTCCGGCAGATACCGCAGCAGCACGATCACCGTGGCCCAGGAGACCAGCCCGGTCGCCAGGTGGATCAACCCGGCAAACCGATACCAGGGCCGCCAGAACAGCGTGGCATCCACCAGGTGGCCCACCCCACACAAGAAGATGAACGCGGCAACAGCCAATAGAGCGAGGGAAAATACAGCTCCTCCCGCCGCCGGAGGTAATAGACGGCGATGGATATCGGGATGGCCAAGTAGGCACTGGCAATGAGCAGATCGGCCCCGATGTAAGTCCAGCCAAATGCCTCCGACCAGTTCCCACACTGCCACCTCGGGGGAAAGTCCGAGGTGTCGAACAATTGTTCCAGCCACCCCACGTCAAATGCCCTCCATAGAATCACCGCATAACAGCATGCGATTAGCCTAGCCGCCTGCGCCGGCTCCAGGCAAGCCGGGACTTGTGACAATGAGATGATGAAAGCTTTGGGAAAACCGCATCGGTCCTCGGACTTGCGCTGACTGGGTACTTGACCTGATGGAAGCAGGACCGCGCCCTGCTTAGGGTATCCCCATGCCCCAAACCATCAATCCTGCCAACGAGTCCCAAATCATCGGCGGCATCTTTTCCAGCCACGATCATGCCGACCAAGCCGTCGCCGCCTTCCGGGAACTCGGCATCTCCCCGGACAACCTCCAGGTCGTTGTCAAACTCAACAGAGACGAGCATGAAGACAGCTACACCAGCTCGCTGCTGGCCCGCGGTTTCTCCGAAAGCCACGCCCTCTACTTCAACCAGGTGGTCCGCCAGGGCAAAGTGTTTGTCGCCGTTTACAACGTCACCGACCCCGCCGCCGTAATCGACGTCTTTGACCGCTGCCAGGCCGAATACAACCCCAACGGATCCCGCAACCTCCGCCAGGACGTCGTCGGCATGACCGCCGGCGCCATGATCGGAGCCGCCACACTGGGCGCGGTGGGCGCTGTCATTGGCGGCCCTGTGGGGGCGGTGGCAGGCGCCACTGCCGGAGCCGCCCTCGGCGGCGGCACCGGTGCCGCTGCTGGCACCTCCGTCGAACACCGGAAATAGAACCGCCCGCAGCTTGCCTTGATCTGAATGATGCGCGGCCCGCCGGATTGCGCGTTGAACAGGGCCAGCTCGCGAAAGCTTTCGGAGCTGTCCCCGCCGCGGTGCAGCGGCAGGGCTCGAACCTACGATCCACCGAAGGCGGATTAACGGCCGAATTTTTGCTTGAGCCAGGCACGACCTTGGCCGGATTTAAGTTGTTTTTCACGAGCCATGGCAGCAGAGCGAGATGGCAGCGTTTCCCAGTAAACCAGCTTCCAAGGTCCGGGATACCGCTTGGTCGTGCGGGTCAGGGTATGGATGGGGTCGTTGTGCTGATGCAAGCGCCATTCCAGTCGGTCGGTCTGGCCAATATCAGGAGTGTCCGGCTATAAGTCCCACAACTGCATTTGGTTATGAGTCACAGGCATTAGATTATTGGGATGAGGTTCTGTAAGTAGTTCATGGAGAGGCATTTTCTCAAAAGGATGAACGCTCAAAAG
>Ga0209172_10004185_pt1 | contig 20074 bp, 16 predicted proteins | sample LarsenN4metaG_FD_184113 | JGI IMG/M metagenome (GOLD analysis project Ga0209172, IMG submission 184113) | Hot spring sediment bacterial and archeal communities from British Columbia, Canada, to study Microbial Dark Matter (Phase II) - Larsen... ... | reverse complement strand
CAATCAGACATGCTACTGCAAATATTTGCAACTGTAGGGCTCATTGACAAGAACTTGACCTAGAGCGTGGCAGCAAGTCACGGAAAATTAGGGCCTCTGGCGATTCCTTATCCCGAACTGACGTTAATTAAGGCCACCAGAAAGTAGTGCTGAATTTGTCTGCCAAAAAGATGGCTTGTAGCGTTATTGGCGACTGACAAGTGGGAACTCTATTTCTTAATCGCTTTACTCAATCCCGCTGTCAGTTCCAATTGGAGGTATCATTTTCTCGCGTTAATTAGAAACGTAGCCAACTATGAAGTCGAGACTTTTATCGCTGTTTCTACTGTTCTTGATTGCCAGTTGCAAATCTGCACCTAACTTAAGAGGCAAGTATGAATCTGTCAGCTCAGGGCTAGAGTTTACGTCAACGGGTGAGGTGCGAACCGATTTTAGAAATCCTAAATACAGCGATTTTGTTAGAAGGTATAAGCTCTATCCCGACGAGCAAGGCTACTTGATCAAGATGTTTGACGCGATCGGCACGAGCAATAAAAGAATCAAAGTATTGAAAGACGGGATTGTTTTAGAAGATTTGGATGGAGATAAGAAATCAGTAGAATATCGTAAGGTTGAACGGTTCTCTTGGGAGTAGAAAAGGAGTTAAGAAAACAATGATGCAGCATATCAAAAAACGCTATCTTTTCTTGTTCTTCCTTAGTCTTGTTATCGTTAGCTGCCAGGGAAATTCTGTCGATCGCACACTTTACGTATCTAGCACCTGTGCCTCTAAGCAAGTTGAAAATACACAAGTCCATTATGTGTCAATTAAAGACAAACCCACTCTGGTGATTTGGGCTGATTATGTTGGCACTGAAGCTAATACTTGCCAGTCGCCATACAAGGGATCTTACAAAGGCGAAATCAGTGAAGGAGCTAGACGCATTGACTGGGAATGGGGTAGCCCAGACGGAAAGCAAAATATTGTGGCAATTAACGGAATTCAATTTGTTTTTGATAAAGGAAACGTGTTTTTAGTCAATATCAAAGGAGATGATCGAATTCAACAGCTTCAACGTGATCTCAAGTCAGGCTCAAATACTGTCGAACGACTGAGCAAGGATGATTCAGAGATCCAAAAGTTTGTTCAGTCTGCGAATCAACCATAAAGTCTAATCAGTCTAGTTCGCTTCAGTTCAAGCAGTCTTTGTCAAACTTCAACATTCATTAAAAAAGCCCTCCAGACAGAGGGCTTGCAATCACTAGAGCAAGTAAAGCTGTGTGAACTTAGGAGCGTGATACCGAAAGCGTTACTTCGCCTTCGTTGTCATCAATAAATGTATCGATGAAGAACGCGGACAGAGTTGCAGGTTCAATCACTTCTAAGATCAACTCATCTTCGTAACCATTTAAGGTCGTCCAGGTTGCAGGAACAGGCACATTCGTCTTCTTGTTGATGACTTTGCCACCATAGATCCACAGTAAGACCCAGGGTTCACCAACATGGCCGACCTCTTTCTTATAGTCAAAGGCTCCATCTTTGATGCGCACTTTGTAGATACCTGGTTCAAGCTTGGTCGAAACCGCCTTTTGTTGGATGTTGTTCATCTCTTCGGGGGTGAGCAGGTAGCAGTTACCCCGATTGTGAACCTTAATCGCTTGGGTCACACCAGGCGCAGGTTTAAAGCCACCACTGGGAACCCGAATATGGTTTGAACGAGCCAACTTAATCCAACGCTGGTCAGCCGTTTCATAACCAACTTCTGCAATGTAGTCGCGATCGAGCGAAGGCACTGGCAGAATGCGATCGTTATCCTTCTCATCCCAGCCAAAGACTTGCACGTTGTGGGCCGGGGTATGATCCATATCGATGCCAGTCACGTCATAAAAACGAACCTGTGGCTTCACGCCACCCTCTGTTTTCGCGCTTGCTTTCGCGGCATCTGGCACTTGCCAGTAAGCATAGGCTTGCTTGGTGCCCCGCGCACTTAACGTCATACGGCTTTCATCCGGCGATTTGTCTTTACCCACCAAACCCGCAACCGCTGCGGCACCTGCAACAGCACCCGCAACTGGAGCGATCGCACCCAGATTTAGCCCACCATTAGAAGATGGGGGTGCTGCCACGTCAGGAGCGGCTGGAGCCGTTACCACCGCTTCGACATCACCAGGTTTGCAGGCAGGCACCCGCACATACTCCGAGCGGCAGAGCGGCAACCACCCACCCGACTCTGTGGTGTAGCCCACTTCTACTAAGTAATCGCGATTGTCAACCGGAATCGGGATATGCCGATCAGGATCCGACTCGCTGCATTCAAATTGTTCAATCCGATTCGCGGGTTCACGATCCAAATTAACGCCCGTTACGTCATACAGCCGCACCATCAAGTTTTTGCCGCCTTCAGCCTTGAGCGCATTTTTAGCGGACTCTGGCACTTCCCAATAAGCGTAGGCATCCCGACAGGTACGTGGAGTGAGGATGACGCGGCTCTCAGCCGTTTCAGCGCGATCGCCCAGTAAACCAGGAATTGCCGCCGCTCCTGCTGCCGCCGCTGCCACCCCGATCGCTGGCACAACCGAAGGAATGGTCGGGGGTGTAACCGTTTCTATCGGGCTGACCGTTGTGTTCAGCACATCCGGCTTACAGGCAGGCACCCGCACATGCTCAGAACGGCAAAGCGGCAACCAACCGCCATCATCGGTGGTGTAACCCAACTCAACGAGATAGTCGCGATCGTCTTGGGGAATGGGGATGTGCAGGTCAGGGTCAGACTCTTTGCAGTCAAACTGCTCAACTCGATGAGCCGGAGTTTTGGTGTAGTCAATTCCAGTGACATCGCAGAGTCGCGCTACCAGCTTCTTACCACCTTGACGCTTCAGCGCATCCTTCGAAGCCTGGGGTACTTCCCAGTAGGCGTAAGCATTGCGGCAGTCGCGTGGTGTCAGGATGATGCGACCTTCAGGCGTTACCGGGGGCGCGATCGGCGCCGCGACTGGGGCTGCAACTGGAGCTGCACCGCCACGGGGTCTGAGGAACCAAAACAGCAAGCCTGCTAACGGAAGCAGTAATAACCACCAGGGGAAGCCGCCCCGCTGTTCAGCCGCTGTCGTCGCCGCAGGAGCCTGTGAAACGGTCTCACTGGGGCTGGCTTCAGGTGATGCAACTGCCTCAGGGCTTACGGCTGGGTCAGGAGAAGCCTCACCGATCGCCTCTGCTACCACTTCTTGACCTGGATCCGATGTCGCAAAGCCTAAAAATGCTTGCGTACCGGGTTTTAAGTCTTTGGTATAGGCATAGCCGCGCGGTTGTGAGTAGGGATAACGCGGATCGGTGGGCAGCGTTTTGTGCATTTCCAAAATGCGAACACTCGGATTTTCAAGCACCTGGTCAGCAATCACATAGCTAATGCCATTAGTGCCCAGTTCTTTAACGATCTCTTCGGGAGTATCATCCGCCGCTTTTACCGCGTTCGGCCCAGCAATAAAAGGCTTCCCTTCAAATACTTTGTATTTGCTCAACGATAGGCGAGTGTCGCTCTTATCGGGATGGTCAACAAACTTGATTGGTCCTGGCTGACCGCCGACTTGCTTCCAGTCGGTGATCTCGCCACGAAAAATCTTGGCAAACTGGTCGAAGGTAAGGTTGCCATTAAAGGGGTTTTCGGGCGAGACGATGATGGCTACTTTACCGCGCTGTAGCAGGGTTTGTTGCAGCCCCTCGGCCTTTTCTTTATCAGTCAAAGGCCGCCCGATCGCCGCCAGGTCAATCTTGCCACTGGTCAGGGCATCAAGAGCATCGACGGTACTACTACCTGCGAGAGTGACATCGGTGCCTGCATACTTTTCTTCAAAGCGCTTTTCGAGAGCCGCATTGGGCACAGCCATGCTGTTAGAGCCATCCACCACGATCTTCGTGCCGTCTGGTAGAGAAGCGGGCAGTTTAAATAGGGGAGTGGTTGCTTCTTGGGCGATCGCAGGCAACACTTTAATGGTTTCAGCTAAGGGTTTTGCACCCGCTGCCATTGCCACCATCAGCACTGATGCTTGAATAATTGTTTGTTTTCGTTTCATTTTCATCACACTCTTGTTTGCTAGGAAAGCATGAACAAATCCGGGTGGTCGGTAGGTGGGGAGTAAGCCTGGTAAGCCGACGAGCCTTACCAAACCGAGTTTTGAAAGGGAGATTATTAGACCCGCGTAATCGATAGCGTTAATTCGCCAGCGTTGTCTTCTAAGTAGGTATCAAAGAAAAAGGCATTCAACGTAGCCGTTTCTAGCACTTTGAGTTCGAGGCTGTCGTCTGCGCCATTTAAGCTGGCCCAGGTCGCAGCGACTTCGACATCGGTTTGACTATTGATCACCTTGCCACCATAAATCCAGAGCAAAACCATCGCCTCACCGGCATAACCCGACCCAGCAATGTAATCAAATACGCCTTCCTTAATCTTGATGGTGTGAGTCCCAGGCTCTAGCTTGACCGCAACGGCTGTGTCTTCTAACCGCTTCATCTGCTCAGGGGTAAACAGATAGCAATTGTCTTTACTGTGAACCTTAAGTTCGCGAACAACTTCCATGAACGTATCCTCACTGGTAGCAACTGTGCATCTAAACGGGTAAAGGCTCTTGCGACTATGCCTGAGCATATTCCTGCTGAGCCGTCAGGTTTGGCTCAATCTGCCAAATGTCTTGGCAGTAGCCATAAATGGCGCGATCGCTCGAAAATCTGCCGATGCGAGCAGTGGTGTTAATCGAGCGGCGAAGCCACCCTTCGCGATCGCGAAAGGCTTGCCCAACCTGAGCCTGACAGAGGCTATAAGCCTGATAATCTGCCAGAACCATATAGGGGTCGTGAGCAAGCAACTCATCGGTGAGCGGCTTAAACAAACTCCCGTTCCCTAGAGAATAATCCCCTGCATTGAGTCGATCAACAACCTCTTTCAATTCGGGAATTGCATCATAAACGCTCCAGGGCTTGTAACCGTTGGCTCGCAACTCTGACGCTGCCGTCGTTGTAAGCCCAAACGAAAACATATTTTCAGCCCCAATTTCATTGCGCACTTCCGGCACTACGCCATCGGGGGTCGCCAATAACACGGCGCCATTCATGCCAAACATCAAGCTTCCTGTGCCACAGGCTTCTGTACCCGCGAGGGATAGATGCTCTGACACGTCAGCTGCGGGATAAAGCTTTTGAGCCAGCTTTACAGTCAGGTCAGGCAAAAAGGCAACCTGCAAACGTCCAGCCATATCGGGGTCATGATTCACCAGCCCGGCGATCGCGTGAATCAGCTTGATCATCAGCTTCGCCATTGAATAGTCGGGTGCGGCCTTCCCGGCAAAGATAAAGACACGCGGCGGCATATCCAGATTAGGATTCGCCTTGATCTGGTTATAAAGCGTCAGAATGTGCAAAGCATTCAGGTGTTGGCGCTTATATTCGTGCATGTCCATCACTTGCAGGTCAAACAGCGCCTCTGGGTTAACCGTTAAGCCAAGCTGCTGCTCGATCAGGCTGGCTAAGTCGCGCTTTGCTGCTTGTTTTATCTGCCACCATTCCTGCCGAAAGTCAGCGTTGTCGATAAAAGCGCCCAGCCGACGCAATTCGTCAAGATTTGTGACCCAGCTATCGCCAATCTTGCTGGTAATGAGCGCTGCCAAACGAGGATTGCTCACCAACAAGAACCGACGTGGCGACACGCCATTGGTTTGGTGACTAAACTTCTCTGGGAAAAGTTGGTAGTAATCAGGCACCAGGGAGTGCTTCAGCAAATCGGTGTGGAGCTGCGATACACCATTCACGGCATGACTACCCACACAACCTAAATGCACCATGCGCACAAATTTCTCGTTGCTCTCATCAATCAGCGATAGCCGACTGGCGAGGGCATCATCACCGGGGTTCGCCTCTCGGATGCCATTTAAGAAGCGGCAGTTAATGCCCAGAATGATCTCATGGTGGCGTGGTAATAGGCTGTTGAGTAACGGCAGCGAATAGTAGTACTGATCAAGTGCTTCCGGTAAAAGGCTGTGATTGGTATAGGCACAAGTCCTTTGTGTGAGTTCCCAGGCTGCATCCCACTCCAGGGCATACTCATCCATCAACAGGCGCATCAGTTCTGCGATCGCGATGATGCTATCGGTGTCATTCAGCTGCAGGGTAAACCGCTCTGGTAGGTTCTCGACAGTGCCACCTCGACTCAGGTGCGATCGCACCACATCCTGCACTGAGCAAGCCGTAAAGAAGAACTGTTGCTTGAGCCGCAACTCCTTACCCCATTGCTCCATATCGCTCGGATAAAGCACATTCGAGAGGTAATCAGCCCCTTCAGCTCGCCACAACCGCATCACGTTGGCACTGTGGTTGTGATAACCCGGAATCAGCGTGTCATAGGGAATGCCTCGAATCACTTCAGCAGGTACCCAGCGCATCCGAAAACGACGCTGGTCATCAATGTAGGCTTCCGTTCGCCCACCAAAGCCAATCTCAACCGTAGATTCGGGCCGCTCGATTTCCCAGGGGTTGCCGTACTGCAACCAGCGATCTTCAGCCTCAACCTGCCAACCATCCTGAATCTCTTGATCGAAGATGCCCCGTTCATACCGAATGCCATAGGCGATCGCAGGAACTCCCAGGGTTGCCATTGAGTCGAGGTAGCAGATGCCCAGGCGACCTAAATCACCCCGACCTAAACCGGGTTCTTCCTCAACTTCGATCAAGCGGCGCAGATCAAAACCGAGGTTTTGGCTGACTGTTGCAGCGCGATCGTAGACACCCAGAGCAATCAGCGCATTCTCTAAGTGGGGGCCGGGGAGATACTCCGCTGACAGATAACCGATGATGCGGCGATCGCTCGTCTCCAATGCCATTGTCGGAAGTTGGGTGATCGATTGTCCTAAATGGTTGTGAATCAGCGTTGCCAATGCGAGATAAGCGTCAGTATCGGTCGCCTCTGCCGGAGTTTTGCCACGACTCGCCAGGTAATCGATGATCAGCGGCTCCCAAGCGTCACCTGATGTCGCAGCTACCTCAGCGATCGCGGGTGCAGTTGTTGTATCAACATCCGGCGCAATTTGGGGAGCAGGTTCCGCAACCTCAACTACGGATTCGGCAATTGCTTCTGGTGCTTCAAATTCAGCCGTCTCTGTCACAGGTTCGATGAGTGGCTCAGTCACCGCCTCAACAGCTGCCTCCACTGGAGCGGGTTCAGCCTCCACTCGCACAGCCCGCTCAGGAGCCAGCTCAGCCAAGCGAGCGTAGGACACAGTGGCTTCGTCGGTGCGGCCTAACTTCACCAACGCCTCGCCTCTGCCTTGCAACGCGTCCAGTGTGTCAGGTGCAATTGCCAAGACTCGCTCAAAGCTAGCCAGAGCTTCGGGCGATCGCCCCAGCGCCAACAAGGTCTTGCCTTGAGCCAGCCAGGCCTCGTAATAATCTGGTTTTTCTTCAACTGCCTGGTTCAAATAGGGCAGCGCCTCGGCATAGCGCCCCGTAACCATGAGCTTGACCCCCTCTTCGTAGAGTTTGAAGATGGTTGGCAACGCGATCGCGGGTGTCACCGTACTCGTTACTTCTGCAACTGTTGGTGCAGCAGGTTCCGCTTCTGGGACTGGCTCAGGCTCAGGTGCAGCTTCTAGTGCGGGTGTTTCGTTAACGATAGAGGCTGTGATCACTTCAGGAGTCGCGGCTGGTTCACTCGCTACCACTTCGGCTGGAGCCTCGGTTGTAATCGCGCGTGTGGTAATGGACTGAGCCGGTTCAACCGATTCGCTGCTGCGTCGATTGAGGAAGCGCAAAATGCCCTGAAGCAAAACGCCCAAAAGCACCAAAGGTAATAACAGCAAGCCAAACCAGTAAAAGACACCGCCTTTGCCTCTGGGTAGGTAAGCATCATCAGCCGGGGGGACTGCTGTGATTTCAGGCAGTTTGATGGCAGGCTTTGGCTTCAAGGCAGTGGCGATCGCCTTTGCTTCTTCAAGCTTGGCTGTACCGACAACGGCTTGCCCTGTGGGTGCATTGGCAAAGTCAACAAACGCCGCAGCGGTAGAGTTAGGCTTCTTCTTATAGGCGTAGCCGCGCACCTGCGAATAGGGATAAAGCGGATCGTCAGGTAAGGCTTCATGCATCACGACCAGCTTGACAAAACGCACGAAGTCTTGATTCACCAGTTGCCCGGCGATCGCGTAGCTAATTCCATCCCGGCCCAACGCTTTGATCACAGCGGCAGTGTCATCCGTTTCCAGCCGAATCACACTCTCACCCGTGACCAACCCGTCTGGCTGAAAGATGCCGTAGCGACTGAGGGCAATGCGCGTGTCACTTTCGAGCGGGCGATCGATGACGCGAATCGCCCCTTCAGGCCCACCTACCTCAGACCAGTCGGTGATTTCGCCCCGCAAAATTTGAATGAATTGTTCAACGGTTAAGTTGCCCTTAAACGGATTGTTTTTGCCTACGATGACGGCAATTCGCTCTTGGCTGAGGGGAATTTCAACTAAGCCCTTCGCCTTTTCTGAATCGGTCAAGCGGCGACCGATCGCAGCCAAATCGATATCCCCCTCAATCAACTCTTGAATGGCGGTTTCTGTCCCATTTTTATCGACATCAACGGAGATATCTGGGTACTCCTCCTCGTAACGCTGCTTGAGCAATTGGTTAATTACTTGCATATCGCTAGAGCCATCAATGCGCAGAGTTGCTGTCTGAGTTGGCTCTGCTAGTTGAGGAATCTCGTCGAGCGCATCTGCCCAAGCAAGCAGAGGAAAGATTGCCCACGTACCGGCTAGCAGGCTAAGGAGCAGGAGAAAACGAGTCATAGAAGTCTGTAATTGCCGCATAGTCATCGTTTAGGTTTAAGCGTTGCAAGGTCTCAGGCTCATCCAGTTAGGTCGTAAATCGCAGAAGCGAATTTAGAGCGCAAATCCAAATGGTGTGCTTCTAGAAAGGGCAGGTCGCCAGTTAAGCACAGTCACTTACTCAGTTGAAATCAGGGTTTGTCGGATGTTAAGCGAAACACAAACCACCAATGTCAACAATTGAATCGCTCTCTAAATAAATAAAGAGAACCCTAAAGACCAGGGCTGTTGGGCAATTCAACGGATCAAAAGCTCACCTATCGGAAATCAGAGCAGTAGAACAGTGGCCTGAAGCCATAAGCTTCATAGCCTGATCTATCACCCTTGAAAGAAGCCGAATTTAGGTAGAGGTTGCTGGTCGAGTAACGTGAATCTCACTCAACGGAAATTTAGAATATTTACGGAGGAAATACAAGTAAACTCTCCCTTCTTTTTGAGATTTCTTGGAATTTTGCGTCGTTGCATTTTTGCAGCAAATCCTCTTTTAAGGGAGTCTTAATTTTTAATTAAAAATTTGGGATCTTAATTTCGCACAGAAAGCAAAACTTGTTAGGACAACCTTCGAGCGATCGCACTCAAAATCCTACATTTATATCAGCATCGTTTCTCAAAACTTGAAATCACATAAGTTTCTACTGTTGTTAAAGGTGACGTAGAAGACACTTTCTCGTCTTAATTCTTGTTAATTCATGACACTTTAAACAAATCCTGGTAAGCCAATTGCCTTGTATCTATCTTGCGATAGTTTTTGGGTTGACAGGATGTAAAGTTAAACGAAGGCGTGGGGCAATCGCCTATTCCACTAAAGAACTCTGTTGCCTATCAACCTGACGCTGACGGAGCCAGTAATCAATTGCAACATAAACCAGGCCGACAACTAGAAAACCAAGTGCCACAAAACAGGCATTGCGAAAAACAGTCGAGTAGCCCAACTGCCCAACATCAATAAACGGATAAGGATAAAATCCAAAGATTGCTCCCCAAAACAGCGCCCAGACCGCAAAGCCCAGCGGAAACAGGAGCCATCGCAGGGCATCTTTCCAGGTGAGCTGCCCTTTGGGTGTGAACAGTAACCAGTCCAACATATAGAGAATCGGCATCACATAATGCAGCAGCACGTTTGCTAGCAGCGCTAAACCTTGGGGATCCCACAACTGATCAAGAATGAGGATGTAAACAATTGCCGTAATTGAAATGTAGACTGCAACGCCTCCTTTGACTTTGGGCTGGGTCAAGCAGCGCACAAGCGGATGACCCGATCGCACCAGATGAGCCGTAAACACACTTGCAACCAGGATGTTGCTCAAAATGGTGAAGTAATCAAAAAACTTCATTACGCCTGTAATGGGTGATGCGCCACTTTCAATCGCGGTTTGAACCAGCAGACAAAGCTGAAGCATCAGGGCGAACCATCCACTGACAACTGAAAAGGCTCGATACAGGTGTCTGAAATTCATTCTCTTAAATTTTCCCTGTAATACACCGAGGAGATTGAGGCGCGCGAATGAATCAATCCGCAACTAATAGGGACGGGTTTAGCCGACCCATCTGTAACCCTGCAATGGACTGAACGGTAAGACCTGCCCTTACCAAGCAGCGAACTTATTTAATTTCCATTTCTTAGGGGCTTTCACTACATTACTCTAAGGACAAAATTTAACTCTAAACTTTTGAGTTAACTGCGAACTGATCGAAATCCAAGACCTCAATGAATTGCGTATCCTAATTTTGAACCCAAATTTAAGGTGTTGATTATTACAGAGTATTTTAAGGATGGGTCGCTTGTAGACGCGCGATCGCACGATAACAAGGGCAAACGTAAAATGATCCTTAAAGCCGAGAAAAGATCTTTTTCAGCAAAAGCTCTCATTTCACTCAGGAGAAACTCATTTTTCTCAAAAAATTGCCGCTACAGTAAAAGCTAGACTACTTTTTTGCTTCAAACTTGATGCATTCACGATGCGCTAATTCGACGCCGATTGAGTTCGGCAGTCCCCTACTTCAAAACTCGACAAGTCATGACCACTCAACACCAAGCCGACGTGCATGGTAGGAACCACCCGATGACAACTCACATTCTATTGGTCGAAGATGAAGTCAAGCTTGCCCGGTTTGTCGAGTTGGAGCTAACTAGCGAAGGCTATCAGGTGAGTGTCGCCCATGACGGGATGGCAGGCTTGTCATTAGCGCGTGAGGCAGAACCGGATTTGGCGATTTTAGATTGGATGTTGCCAGGTCTAACAGGCATCGAGCTATGTCGGCGGCTTCGGGCAACGGGGAGCAAAGTTCCTGTGATTTTGTTGACTGCGCGGGATGAAGTGAGCGATCGCGTCACGGGCTTGGATGCTGGGGCTGATGATTATGTTGTGAAACCCTTTAGTATTGAAGAATTACTGGCTCGCATTCGCGCTCACCTACGCCGTACCCAAGAATCAGACGACGATCAGTTGCAATTTGAAGACTTGACTCTCAATCGACGCACCCGTGAGGTCTATCGCGGACAACGGGCGATCGAACTAACAGCCAAAGAGTTTGACTTACTGGATTATTTGTTGAGTCATCCCCGACAAGTTTACACCCGTGATCAAATTCTTGAAAAAGTCTGGGGTTACGACTTCATGGGTGACTCCAACATTATTGAAGTCTACATTCGCTACTTACGTTTGAAGTTAGAAGAACAAGGCGAAAAAAGATTAATCCATACAGTGCGTGGTGTTGGCTACGCTTTACGTGACTAGCCTCAAAAACAAAACCCAGACCCGCCCAAATAAGGAGGAATAGTCTGGGTTTCAACGTTAAGCTAACCGCTTGTTATCTTCTTCTTAAGCCTCTTGAACGGCTACCAAAACCACTACCAAAACCACGGTTACGGCGATAATTTCGGTTTGAGTCACTGTTTGATCGCCGCAGCGTTGAAGACCCAAAACCAGAGCCAGATGAGCGATCGCTCTGAGAAGCTTTAGGTCTGTTTGAGCTGGATGTCGGGGTTCTTAACTGCCCCGTTGAGCGAAACACTTGACGGTTGCGCACTTCAGCGGGAGGGGCATTGTACCGAGTCTGGTAACGGTTTACTGCCTGGTCGTAGCTTGAGCCATAACCACCAAAGCCGGACAAACCGCCTCTAGAGTAAATGGGTGGCACATAGTATTGAGGCGTGAACAGTAGACTGCCAAGCGCCTGACCCGCGAGCGCACCTGCAAATGGAGTCCAAAAGCTCGACTCTTGCCGCACTACAACCGTCTCTCGCTGCTGCGTCTGAGGGTTGACCTGGGTTTCAGTGACGTTATGGACGTACTCAATCTTAAAATCTTCCGTCAAATGCAAGGATGGCTGACCCTTTTCAACCTTGAAATAGCTCTTTTTGCCAGCCTTCACTTCTGCTTCAGTCAAGCGAGCCATGCGCAAGTTGTTAGCCCGAAACACAGAAGATTCACCCGGTTTTGTGTCGAGTAAAACCACGCTGTACTCGCCAGTCCCATCGTTGTAGGTGGCCTGCTGCACCCCGTATTGCCCATCTGAAAGGCGGTTTTGGCTTTGGCGAGTCTCTCCAGTAGCGGCTGGGCTTGCTTCTGGCTGAGGGTTTGATTCATTTAATACAGCACCACCACAACCAACGGTTGTGATCAGCATTGTCAGAGCCAATGAATAAGTTAGAGTTTTGCGCAGCATAGAACAGTAGGAGTCCGTTAGCGAACGAATTGGAAAAAGCGAGCAAGTCAGACAGATCTAGATAGAATAATGTCTTAGGCTTCCTATCCTAGCGCACGCGCAAGTCTTGCATCTATCTCAGATGGAGTATTGATTACACCCACAAATCAGTACGGTTAGCTAACAAAGAGCGATCGCCAGGTTCATCCAGTTCGGCTAGAAGACGATTGACACTACACATTTCAAAATCAACAAGCCAAAATCAACAGGGAAGCCATAAAAATCTAGCGAGAGAGTTTTGGCTCAACAACATTTGGAAAATTCTTAAAGTTACGTCGTACCCAATTCATTCCCACTTCGTTGTTCAACATTATTTTCTGTGGCGTATCTGCGTATAACTTCCCTAAAATATCTGCATCTTGGTCAACCACAACTTTAGAGAAATTAAGAAAGGTCTTACCTAATACTTTAAATACAGGATGATTTGGTTGAGCAAAAAGCAGAACATAAGTCCGGGTGAGGTTTTCAGCTTCCGGGATGAAGAGATGACACTGAGCTACTTTGCCAAAAGATGTCTCACCATAGAAGATGACTAGAGAAGGAAAGTAATTTTCTAAATGGGCTTTAATTTGTGCTGGCAATAAAAATAAGTCAGGTCTTCTCAACTTTTCTAGCAAACCGTAAGGGGCTGTCGGCATCTCATAAAAAGCATGAGAATGCAGCCCATTATCAATGAATTGTTGAAAGTTGACTTCGGTGATGCGAAAAAGATCGCGATGGGTACCATTTTGGTGATTATAGTCATGCATAATGAGCAGCATTGTTAGCAAATCAGTCTCAATGCTGAGATCGCCCGTATGCCCTACTAGCGAGTAGTTCTCTGCAATCTCATTTAGCACAGTCGGAATCGGTACTTTTGGCTCAAATCCTCCATAAGACCAAATAAAATCACCTTGGAAGATCAGCTCAAGCGGCTTAAGTTGAGGCAAAGTCTTTTTACTGGAGCCTGGCAAGATCGTGCAACCTTGTGAGGCAAATGCTAACGCATGAAATGGGCAAACGACCTTGCTTGTACCGTCTGCTTGTGGCTCACACCAACCCTCTGACAGCATGGCACCCATATGGGGGCAAGCATTGGGCAGAGCGAAAACGTCACCCTTCGCATCTTTCCACATGACGTAATCAGTGCCGTAGAGCGAAATTTTTTGGGGTTGGTTCACATTCAGCATCGATTTGTGCGCCAACAACCACGGCGCACCCGGAAGCATCGACTGCATAGCATCCTCCAAAGAAGATAAAATTGTGAAAATTCCGTCGTGTTTTAAAAATATGACAGAAAGTTCACGTTCGTCAAGCAGTTTTCGACGGCAACCGAAACAACAAAGAGGCAAAGAACGGGTCGAAAAAATCTTAGAAGCTGCCGCAATGGTCTTCGATGAGGTTGGCTATGAGGCTGCAACAACCCACCTGATCGCTGCACGAGCGGGGACGGCGATCGGGTCTTTGTATCAGTTCTTTCCTGACAAGGCTGCCATCTTTAAGGCAATGGAGTTGCGTCATACCGAGCGGGTGAAAGCAATGTGGGCGCAGATTGATATTCCCGCGATCGCCCAGTTACCCTTACGCCAAATGATCCATTCCCTGACAATCAGCGTGGCAGAGCTATTTGAGCAGCCTGTTTCGCGAGTTGTCTTTGTGCAGTTTTACTTGGCACGCGAAATTTTTCAATCCATTGATGAAAGCATGACCCAGGAAGCGATCAACTTTACCGCCAACATTTTGCAGCAACGCAACCCGGCTTTGCCAGAAGCAACCCATCAACTCCTTGCTGAGGTCTGTGTCCACAGTAGTAATGCTGTCATGTTAGCGGCTCTCCGTAGCCCTGACCCAGAACACCAACAACGGTTAGGACAACAAATTGAGGAACTGCTGATTTCATATTTAGAACCACACATGGGAGATCAGCAGCTCAAAAATGTAATGAAAGTAATGATATGCCCTCATTGCCAGTCCGATCAGTTATCTAAAAACGGCTATCGGCGCGGCAAACAATGCTATCGCTGCAAAGACTGTGGAAAACAGTTTGTCGAAAATCCCCGCGATCGCACTGCTAGACATTCACTTTAAAGCGACGGCAACCCAGCACTCTGTTGTCGGTTCTATCGCGCGCTCAAGTTTTTCTGGATGGTGAGTCGAGTCTACAAATTCTGCAAAAGTGTTTCGCGTTTTCATCGCATCGCGATTAGAGACAACACCCCTGAGACGGAGATACCGAAAATCATATCTAGACTCAGTAATACCAATTCTTCAAAACTGGGCTATAGATGATTATCTGTAAGAGCGGTATTTCCTTAGGAAACGCTACACGAACGCGAACCACCCTTATGAGGATCTGTAAATGGGATTTAGAGAATTGGTATAACGCCATTTTCTGACTATCGTGGTCTTTGGGCGATCGCCCTGAACTAAAGCGTTTCGGCCCAAAAAACACAAATTTCTGATGCAGAACCTCCAGTTTGCTTTACCCTAGATCCTCTGAGGATAAGCACCTTCACTACTTCCCACACTGGAGTCAACCGGAGATGGATCTCTGCCAAATTATCGAAGAAACCCTACGTCGTCCACCTGTACCTTACAACCCCACCCAGCAAACCTTAAAAGGCTGGGTGATGTTTTGCTTGCGCAACCGAGGGTTTAAAGTGACTTCAACCCCTAAATATGACTTTGAAATTGAAACGCGCGATCGCAAAGTGAGTTTCAACGTCACTGAAAACCCTGCTCAAGTAGACGATAGCACTGGCTGGATCGTGCGTAACCCAGTGGACGGAGATGTTTCGGTGATTCAACCAAAAGCGTAAACTGATTAGCCTGCCTTAGCTCTGAGTGGCGATCGCACTGCTACTTTTCGTTGAGATCTGACACTAACGCTACTGAGTCGGCTGTCGCGCCCAATCTCGTGTTTGCGACGAACCCCAATCACATCGCGCAACTCTTCCATCAGCGATCGCTGTGAATGGTGTAAGTCAAGCACCATGCAACACACCGCCATCAACAAAGCCGCCGCCCCAACCGTAAAACAAAACAGCGACAGCGGAATCAAAAACTCAAAGGGCAAAAGCGCCCGCAATGCCAGCAAAAAAGTACTTAAGACCGCTCCTAACAAAGCAGCATAAGCCGACGACGCGCCTCTTTGCAAAAGCTGAAATCGTTGCTGTAGCGATCGCATCTGCTTACGAAGTTGCATGAAGTTCTCAGTTAGAGATTCGTGAGTCTCATACCGCTGCTTTAGATTTAGCAAGTGGATTTCTATCGCTTCTTGCCGTTGCACAACTCGCCCCAGCAGTAACGCACAACCCAAAACCATTAAGGCAGAGTTGAGAATGAGCTGAATTAGCTGGGTTGTGTGCTCAACACTCATGAAGTGTTCCTTAAGAAATTTCGTTTTGCAATGAAAACCTACATGCCTGACAATCCTAGGTCAAGTTTGCATTGGTGGAGCAACTTTTAAAGGAATGAGAGGTAGGGTTTTGTAAAATTAGTCAAATTATAGTACAAATGAACTGTTTTACGAAAATTTTTTGGAGTCAGCAGCGAGTCAAGGGGCTGATTAAACGTCTGAGAACACTGCCTGGATCCACCCAGCTCAAATTAATGGAAGTTGCGTTTAATTTACGTTATTAAATCTCAACTTTCGGTAGCATCTGCTGAGAGATTAAGACGTTAGGATGAAGCTGCAACCAGGTTTGCTGGTGTATTGCGTGAATTTTGTATGAGGTGATATGGCTTACATTCATACGTTGGGGGATGGGCGATCGCTGTCTTTAGACAATCAGGGCAATCAGACAACGGTGACGCTTGCCAGCACAGGCATTGGGCAGCAGCAGCAGACAAGTTATGGGTTTCAAACCGGAAGCTGGACTCACCCCCCTGAGGTCGCTCAGTCGGCGACTGGCTTTGTGGTTAAGCTGACAACAACGGAGGGGGAGTCATTTATTCACGTGCAAGGAAGTAGTGTCAGCCTGAGCAGCAAGAGTTCGTCTGCTTCCAGTTTTCAAGCCATGCAGACAACCTCTAATGAACCAATGCAACCGATGCAACCGATGCAACCGATGCAACCGATGCAGCCCATGCAAATGGGGGACATGCAGATGAACCTCAATCCGATGGAGATGCGGATGGGCAATATGGAACTGCGGATGGGTGACAAACCTGACGAAAGTGGGGCAAAAACTTCAACCCGTCGTTTCTGTAGCCAGTGCGGAGTCGCTGTTAAACCGAGCGATCGCTTCTGCTCAAGTTGTGGCAGCTCGCTGAGTTAATTCTTGCGAACCTGAATTCTCGACACGCAGCACATTGAGTTGGCACCTCTCGACCAACACGAATGGTCACTAAACACCGTATTCTGGTTAAGGAAATTGACCGAAACAAACTTGTGAAAGAGCAGCTTAGAGGCATCAGTATCTTCTTAATTGGCATGATGGGAGCTGGCAAAAGCACCCTTGGCAGCCGCTTAGCCCACCAGCTTGAATATCGCTTTTTTGATACCGACACCATCATTGAGCGAGTTGCCCAAAAAACAGTGCGTCAAATTTTTGCTGACTCCGGTGAAGACGCCTTTCGAGATCTCGAATCTCAAGTTTTAGCCGAGCTAGCCGCTTACACCCGCTCAGTTTTTGCGACAGGTGGCGGCATTGTACTCAAACAAAAAAATTGGAGCTATCTACGTCACGGTGTGATTGTCTGGTTGGATGCCCCCGTCGAAGTTTTAGCAGCCCGTCTTCAAAGTGATACTCAGCGTCCTCTCTTGCAAGAAGCGGATCCGGTTGAAAAGCTGCGATCGCTCCTAGAACAACGAAAAGCCCTCTACAGTCAGGCTGACGTTCACATTGCCTATGCGCCAGATGAGTCAATAGAGCAAACCTGCGATCGCGTGCTAAAAGGCATTGAACCAGTCTTGATGCAGCCTCAGTTGTTTGATAACGGCAATTAAACGCCAAACGCGATTTTGAGTCATTAGCCCCAATTTGCCCCTCTCAGACAGACCCGTTGGTGTTATTTTCGACTGGCTCGCTTCTGCGTCGCTTCTCGCTATCTTTCACTACAATGAGGGGCAAGTCTTCGTTCTGTCATTGCTCATGCGTCCGGTTGGATTTTCGCGCCTAATTATCTTGTTCTGCGGGATTGTACTCATCCTGGGCATGGGTATTTGGCTGATCGATTCTCTATCGCGCCTCTACTGGCAAATTGCCTACTACCCACTCTTATCGCAACTGCTGATCGTGCTCATTATTGGGCTGCTAGCGGTGCTGTTGGGGGCAGCGGTCTACTACCTATTTATCTTGCCGCACCAGCAAAAACAAAAGCCCCGGCGTCCCCGTCCAGTCTTGCCTTCTGACAAAACAGGCGTTGCCGAAGAAAATCTCAAGGCAGTGCGCCAGCAGGTCGCGCAGATTCAAGATGAAGTGGTCAAGCAGGAGTTACTGACGCGATCGCGCGAAATTGAGCAAAACCTCAATCGTGGTGAAGTGCAGGTTATCGTGTTTGGCACAGGCTCAGCCGGTAAGACCTCGATTATCAACGCTTTGTTAGGGCAAATTGTGGGTCAGGTTGGTGCACCAATGGGCACTACCGAAGAAGGCGCAACCTACACCCTGCCCCTGGTTGGCATGAATCGCGATATTTTAATTACCGACACTCCCGGCATTTTAGAAGCGGGCGTGGCAGGCACCGAGCGTGAAAAGTTAGCCCGCCGACTTGCAACCGAGGCTGACCTGCTTTTATTTGTTGTGGATAATGATCTGCGCCAATCAGAGTTCAACCCATTGCAAATGTTGGCAGAGATTGGCAAACGCTCAATTGTTGTGCTCAATAAAACCGATTTGTATACCGATCGCGATCGCGAGACCATTTTGGCACGTCTGCGCGAACGCCTGCGTGGTGTTGTGGGAGCGGCGGATGTGGTTGCCGTGGCGGCAAACCCTGCCCCGATTCGAGTTGAGACAGGCGAGTTTTTTCAGCCCGATGTCTACATCGATCCCCTGATTCAACGGATTGCGACTGTTCTACGATCCGAAGGCGAAGACTTGATTGCAGATAACATTCTGCTGCAATCGCAACAACTCGGTGAAAAAGCGCGAGAATTGCTCGACACCCAACGCCGCCAACAAGCCGAAAAAATTGTGGAGCGCTACCAGTGGATCGGGGCAGGCGTCGTAGCAGCAACTCCTTTACCCGTCATTGATCTGCTTGCCACCGCTGCTGTTAATGCTCAAATGGTGGTCGAGATTGGGCGAGTTTACGGGTGTGACATCAACCGCGATCGCGGTCGTGACATGGCGCTGTCTTTGGGGCGCACCCTGGCCAGTTTAGGGATTGTGAAAGGCACCATCACGCTTGTCACAACAGCGCTGCAACTAAGTTTAGGCGGCATCATCGTCGGGCGCGTGATTCAAGGGGTGACAGCCGCTTACCTGACTCGCATTGCTGGCAAAAGCTTTATTGAGTACTTTCGGCAAGACCAGGATTGGGGCGATGGTGGCATTACCGAGGTGGTGCAGCGCCAGTTTCAACTAAATCGACGCGATGAGTTTATTAAATCGTTTGTGCAAGAAGCTGTCGCTAAAGTGATTAAACCTCTGCAACTTGACAGTCCCGATGTGCCCGAAACATTGGAACCGCTTGAGCTTGAAGCCGAGTACGACCCCGAATTGGAGGAATGGCACCGTTCATAGCCTGACCTCCGCTTTCGCGCAATCTGCTTGAATCCAGCATGTTATTTCCTGGTCTCTAAATCCCATTTACAGATCCTCGTAGGGGCGGTTCGCGAACCGCCCTTACAGATAATCGCGCAGTCTGCTTGAATCCAGCGTGTTATTCCCTGTTCTCTAAATCTCATTTACAGATCCTCGTAGGGGCGGTTCGCAAACCGCTCTTACAGATAATCATCTGTAGCCCAGTTTTGAAGAATTGGTATTATTCCCTGTTTTTAGGAAAAAGTTTCCGCGTAGCATCCTCTCTGCTGCTGTTTGATTTGCCTGAATTGGTGATCAAAGAATGTTGTCAAGTTGCGATCGCAGAAGTCAGATGCTCTCGTATAGTGAGGAAGAGATACACAGAGGAAACGATCATGTTTGGTTTGGGCTGGACAGAGGTAGCTATCATCGCACTCGTCGCAATTCTAATCTTCGGTCCTAAGAAGATTCCAGAGTTGGGTAGCACCCTGGGCAAAACCCTGCGCGGCTTCAAAGATGAAATGAACAAACCTTTAGGTGAGTCTGACGACGAGCCGCAAGAGTAAAAAGTGTTTTTAGAAGTCTCACCTGGTTGAGGCGCTTAACAAAGCCAAGCCGCTTGGCTGAAGGGCATGAGTCTGCAACTCTAACGATAGGGAATGGCATGGCTGCCTTCGATTTTGAGCAGTTAGCACCGTTTGCACATAGTGTTGCATCCAATCGTCGATTAGCGGTAGGGTATGTCAAATAGATTGTGTCAAAGGTAAAAATTCAAGTTGGAAAGCGATCGCCAAACTCAATGGCGAAACGGTTGAGGGCAGGTTTCCAATTGGAAATCGGCATCGTCCACTTTTGGGCAATAT
>Ga0209172_10004181_pt1 | contig 20106 bp, 18 predicted proteins | sample LarsenN4metaG_FD_184113 | JGI IMG/M metagenome (GOLD analysis project Ga0209172, IMG submission 184113) | Hot spring sediment bacterial and archeal communities from British Columbia, Canada, to study Microbial Dark Matter (Phase II) - Larsen... ... | reverse complement strand
TCCCGCCCGGCGTTGCTCGGGAGCTGGTGTACACGGGCGACCCTATCGACGCGCGGCGCGCGCTGGCGCTCGGCCTCGTCAGCCGCGTCGTCCCGCGTGAGCGCCTCGCCGCGGAAACGCTCGCCGTCGCCCGCGCGCTCGCCGAGCAGCCGCCGGCCGCCCTGCGCGCGACGAAAGAGGCGATGCAGCGCGCCTACGAGCTGCCCCTCGACGCCGGCCTCCGCGCTGAGCGCGCCGTGGCCGGGCGACTCGCCGGCCGCTAACGCGTTGGTTGTCCTGTCATTCCGAGCAAAGCGAGGAATCTGGCCGCATCTGCCGCCGGACGTCGGTTCGTGGGCGGCATCGTCCGATCGACGCGTAGGACAACCGAGGCATCGACAACCGAGGCGTCCTGTCATTCCGAGCGAAGCGAGGAATCTGGCCGCGATCTGCCGCGGTGCGAACCGCGTGTACGCCGTCCGCGATGAGGCCACCGTGAGCCGTCTCCTATCCTGATCCCGTGACCACCGGACGCCCCCGTACCACCAGCCGCACCGGCTGCCTGCTGCGCGTCGCCGCGGTCGTCGCCGTCGCCGTCGCCGCCATGTTCGTCGTCGGCGCCTTCTGCGCCGGCAGCGGCGACGACGGCGGCGCGGCAACCACCTACGACGCCGGTCCTGCGTCCGCCTACGAGGACGCCAGCGTCACCGCCGTCGAGCCGCAGCATCTCCTGATCGTCCGCCTGCCCGGTGGCGAGTTCCGCGTCTTCCGCGACATCTCCCCCCGCCAGCAGGAGCTCGGCGGCGACTGCCGCGTCGTCTACGACGAGACCGCCGGCACCGGCACCCTCCCCCAGATCGAGGGCATGGCCGGGGCGCTGGTCGAGGACTGCAACAACAGCCGCGCCGTCTGGCGCCTCGATGGCCGCTTCGCCTTCGGCAACGGCTACGGCGACCTCGACCGTTACGACACCCGCACTGATGGCGCGGGCCACCTCATCGTCGACCTCGACTCGCGCACCTGCACCCGCAGCCGCGGCGTCATCGGCGTCGCCCCCTTCGATGTGAAACGCTGCGACGCCGGCCAGTAGCGAATCGTCGTGCGTGCCTGAGCCGCCGGCATCCCTCATCCGAGGTGGCGTGCGGCTGATCCGGTGCAGCGCGTTCCGGGCCCCACACCGCGCGGACTTCAGCCCGCACGCGCGACCCGTGCCCCCGCCGCACCACGGCGTAACCCAGCGATCACCTCACCGAAACGTGGCCGTAACAATCCGCGCCTATGCTCCCGGCGAACCAGCACGCGCAGCAGGAGGACGCATGACACCCACGATCGAACAGCTCGATTCCGGCAGCATCGCCTGGATGCTCGCCGCATCGGCCCTGGTGCTCTTTATGACGCCGGGCCTCGCGTTCTTCTACGGCGGCTTCGTCCGCTCGAAGAACGTCCTCGGCACCCTCATGCAGAGCTTCATTACCATGGGCCTCGTCGGCGTCGCCTGGGTCGTCATCGGCTACACGCTCGCCTTCGGGCCGGACGTCAAGGGCTGGGGCATCATTGGCAACCTCGACCACTTCGGTCTGAAGGACGTCGGTGCCCTCGGCGACTCGCAGGCCGGCCCGGGGATCCCGGCCGAGCTGTTCATGGCGTTCCAGCTCATGTTCGCCATCATCACCCCCGCCCTCATCACCGGCGCCTTCGCCGAGCGGGCGAAGTTCCTCCCCTTCTGCATCTTCATGGTCGCCTGGTCGCTGCTGGTCTATGCGCCGGTCGCCCACTGGGTCTTCGCCGTCGATGGCTGGATCGCCTCTGACGTGAAGGGGCTCGACTTCGCAGGCGGCACCGCCATCCACCTGAACGCCGGCGCCGCTGCCCTCGCCGCGGCCATCTGCTACGGCCGGCGCCGCGGCTATGGCGAGGAGCCGATGGAGCCGCACAACGTGCCGTTCATCCTGCTCGGCGCGGGCATGCTCTGGTTCGGCTGGTTCGGCTTCAACGCCGGCAGCGCCGGTGGTGCCTCCGCCGTCGCCGCGAACGCCTTCACCGTGACCTCGACCGCCGCCTCCGCTGCCGCCCTCTCCTGGGTGATCATGAGTTGGTTCGTCAACGGCAAGCCGAGCGTCGTTGGCGCCGCCGCAGGCGCCGTCGCCGGCCTTGTCGCCATCACGCCGGCCTCCGGCTACGTGCAGCCGATGGAGGCGATCGCCATCGGCGCTATCGCCGGTATCGTCTGCTTCCTTTTCGTCCAGTGGCGCTCGAAGTCCCAGCTCGACGACTCGCTCGACGTCGTCGGCGTCCACGGCATCGGAGGCCTCTGGGGCGCGCTGGCGACCGGCATCTTCTGCGTCGCCGCGCTCAACACTGGCGCCAACGCCCTCGGCGTGCAGGTCGATGGCCTCACGAACGGCGGTGGCTTCGACCAGCTCGGCCGCCAGGCCATCGGCGTCATCGTCGTCGCGCCCTACTCCTTCATCGTCACGTTCGTCATCCTGAAGGCCCTCGACCTGACGATGGGCATCAAGCTCGACGAGGAGGGCGAGGAGGCCGGCATGGATGTCGCCGAGCACGGCGAGCGCGCGTACATCTTCGGTGGCTCCGGCCCGGTCCTTGGCATCCCGGAGGCGATCCCGGTCGACGTGCCGGGTCCCGCACCGCAGCGTGCCGCGCAGCCCGCGCAGGCGCAGAGTTAAGCGGGCCCGCGCGCCCGTAGTCAGGGGAATGTGACGTTATGAAGAAGATCGAGGCGATCATCCGGCCCGAGAAGCTGGACGACGTGAAGCATGCGCTTGCGGAGCGTGGGTACATCGGGCTAAACATCGTTGGCGTCACGGGCCGCGGCGTCCAGAAGGGCATCGTCCATGCGGGCCGCGCCGGGACCGCCTACTCGGTCGATATGCTCCCGAAGGTGAAGCTCGAGACCGTCGTCGCGGACAAGAACGTCGACGAAGTCATCGACATCATCTGCAAGTCGGCCAACACGGGGAACATCGGCGACGGCAAGATCTTCGTCCTCCCCGTCGAGCAGGCGATCCGCGTGCGCACCGGCGAACGCGGCGACGTGGCAATCTGAGGCCCGCACAACGAGCGGGGAGTAGCGCCCCGGGCGGGCGGAAAGGCAGGAGCATCGATATGGCAGGGTTCTACAGGGCGGAGTACATCTGGATCGACGGCACGCAGCCGACCGCGAAGCTGCGGTCGAAGACGAAGATCGTGCCCAAGGGCGAGGCGCCGCCGATCTGGGGCTTCGACGGCTCCAGCACCAACCAGGCGCCCGGACACAACTCCGACTGTGTCCTCAAGCCCGTGCTCGTGCTGCCCGACCCGATCCGCGGCGGCGACGACAAGCTCGTCATGAACGAGGTGCTGCTCACCGACATGACGCCGCACCCGACCAACACGCGCGCCGCCTGCGTCGAGACCGCGAAGAAGTACGCCTCGCACGACACCTGGTTCGGCATCGAGCAGGAGTACACCTTCTTCGAGGGATCGCGCCCCCTCGGCTTCCCGGAGAACGGCTTCCCGCCGCCCCAGGGCCCCTACTACTGCGGCGTCGGCGCGGACGAGGTCTTCGGGCGCGAGATCGTCGAGGCGCACACCGCCGCCTGCCTCGCCGCCGGCATCAAGATCTCCGGCACCAACGCCGAGGTCATGCCCGGCCAGTGGGAGTTCCAGATCGGCCCGGCCTCGGCGCCGGAAGTCGCCGACCACCTCTGGGTGGCCCGCTGGCTGCTCTACCGCATCGCCGAGGACTTCGGCATCAACGCCACGCTCGACCCCAAGCCCGTCAAGGGCGACTGGAACGGCGCCGGCGCCCACACGAACTTCTCGACGAAGGAGATGCGCTCGAGCTACCAGGCGTGCGTCGCCGCCGCCGAGGCGCTGAAGAAGAAGCACGACCTCCACATCGCCAACTACGGCCACGGCATCGAGAGCCGCCTCACCGGCCTCCACGAGACCGCCTCGTACAAGCAGTTCAGCTACGGCGTCAGCGACCGCGGCGCCTCGGTCCGCATCCCCTGGCAGGTCGCCCGCGATAAGAAGGGCTACATCGAGGACCGGCGGCCGAACGCGAACATGGACCCGTACGTCGTCACGCGCCTGATCATCGACACGGTGTGCAGCGCCATGGAGGGCAAAGGCGGCCGCCCGGCCGCCGCCGCGAAGGTCTCGGCCAACGGCGCCAAGGGCGCCGGCAAGATCCCCGCCCGCGCGTCGAAGAACGGCGCGAAATCGGCGAAAGTGCCGGCGCGGGCGATGGCGCGCCGGTAGGCGCGCCGGCCAAGCATCAGGCACGCACGAGAGGCCTCCCGCGCGCGCGGGAGGCCTCTTCACATGGGCAGTCGATACTGGCCGCGAAAGCGGCGTCGGCTGATCTTCCGAAAGAAGTCGGCGCCTCGCGGGTGCTTGCTTGCGAAGACCAGGTGGTAGATCACACCTTCATGTTTGTTCAGGATACGCACATCATCGTCGACGTGGCTATATCCGATAGCTCTCAGGCCATCTTCGTACGCGTCTAACAACTGGCGGTAAGTGACACGTCCGCCCGATTCACGAATGTCGACGAGGCTCCGCCAATCGACCGACCCGAAGAAGCGGTCCAGGCGTCGTTCCATCGACGCAGTGCCTATGAATCGGCGAAGGTGCCCTGTCATGACCGTGATGATTAGATCTATTGGCCGCCCCCGAGTCAGATTGGCAATTGAATCCAATTCGATCTGGAATCCGGTTGGATCGATTACGGCGAGACTGAGTGTCCTGGGGCGGTCTAGTTCAACCGCCTCTATCGCATCGAGCGCAGCGTCGTTGCAGTCCAGATGGCGGATGATTGCCCGCTCATCTGAGCCGAATCGGGCGCGCAGTGCGTCGAAGGCGGATTGGTCGAGGTCGTTCAGGTAGCAGCGGGCGAAACCATAGCGAGATTGTAGAGCCAATGTTGGGCTCCCGGGGATCTCAGTCGATGTTCCCTCGATGATGGACAAGCCCGGACCCGAAAACAGGTCGATATAAACCAATCGTGCCCAAAGATCCTTCATGCCCGTGGTGAAGATGTCAATGTAACCGTCAACGTAGTGAAGCTTCTCTTCGGCCCAGCGCTCGACGACACGCGCGGGAAGGCCGTCCGAAGCAATCCGGTAGTCGGTCATGGTGCGAACGAGAGCGACGGCGGCATCGCATCCCAGGTGCGGCCGTCGAGCACCCGCCCGGCCCGGCCCTTACCGACGCGCACGCCGCGCTCGTCGTGTGCGCCCCACTGTTTGAAGAAGAACGGCACACCGGCCGCCTCGCACTGCAGGCGCACATCGCGCGCCCAATCGGCACGCATCGGCCGCGCGCGCGGCCCCGACTCCCCGCCGACGATGACCCAGTCGATCTCCCGCAGGTCGAGCCGCAGCGGCCCAAGCAGCGGCTCGCACGACAGGAACTTCGTCCGGGCTCCGGTCGCGCGGAGCGCGTCAATGCGCGTCGTCCAACGCTGGTTCTCGACACTAACGCCCATCCAGACGTTCTCCGGCCAAGGCAACTGGGCGGACAGGGCCACCGCTCGCTCCGGGCGCTTCGTCAGCACCTGGAATGTGTGCCAGGGTGCCCGCTCCATGACCATGAACACGTCGCGTACGAAGCGCGCCGGTACGTCCTCGTGGAAGAGGTCGCTCATCGAGTTCACGAAAATCAGCCGCGGCTTGCGCCATGTCAGCGGCAATTCGAGCCGCTCGGGCCACAGCTTCAGGTCGAATCCCTGCTCATATGGGTGCCCGCGCACGCCGCGGAAGCGCTCGGCGAGCGTCTTCGCGTAGCACTTCGCACAGCCGGGAGACACCTGCGTGCACCCGGTCACCGGGTTCCACGTCGCCTGAGTCCACTCGATCGCCGAGCTTACTGACACGAGCGACTCCTCCGTTAGCACACATATTCTATTTCTGGCACGACTCTGTCAAGTGCCTCGGGCCGAGGTTACCCTGACACCGGCCATGAAGATCTGCTTCCTCATGTATCAGGGCAACATGTACTCCGGCGGGCAGGGCGTCTACCTGCACTACCTCACCCGCGAGCTCGCCCGCATGGGCCACGATGTCCATGTCATCGCCGGCCCGCCGTACCCGACGCTCGACGAGCGGGTAACGGTGCACCGGATCACCGACTACTCCTACTGGACCTACCACCACTACAAGAAGGACTTCGTCTTCAATCGCCCGCCGGCCAGCTACTTCCACCCCGTCAACTTCTACGACTTCATCTCCACGCGCATCGCCCTGTCGTCCCTCCTCGCGAACTTCAGCGTCCGCGCTTACCTGCGCCTGCGCGAGCTGTCCCGCGAGCACCGCTTTGATGTCATCCACGACAACCAGACGCTCTCCTACGGCGTCTGGGCCGCGCACGCCACCGGCTGGCCCGTCGTCGCCACCATCCACCACCCGCTCTCGTACGACCTCCGCAACCAGCTCCGCCAGGCGCGCAGCGTGTACGAGCGCGCACGCCGCATCCTCTGGTCGCCGTGGCGCATGCAGGAGGTGACGGCGAAGCACGTCGACCGCGTCATCGTCGTGTCGGAGACGTCGCGCGTCGATGTCGAGCAGGCGTTCGCGTTGCCGCCGGAGAAGGTGCGCGTCGTCCACAACGGCATCGACACTGACACCTTCCGGCCCCTGCCCGGCGTCGAGCGCCGGCCCGAGAAGCTGCTCTACGTCGGCAACAGCGAGGACCGCAACAAGGGCGCGCGCTACTTCCTCGAGGCGCTCGACATCCTGCAGGACGAGCTCGACTTCGATGTGACGTTCGTCGACAACGCGCGCCACAACCTCAAGCTCGCGCCGCGCCTCGTCGACCAGTTCGGCCTGCACTCGCGCGTCCACTTCACCGGCCGCGTGCCGACCTCCGAGCTGGTGCGCCACTACAACGAGGCGCGCCTCTTCGTCACGTCGTCCGTGCACGAGGGATTCGGCCTCCCGCTCGCCGAGGCGATGGCCTGCGGCACACCCACCGTCTCGACCGACATCGGCGCCTTCCGCGAGGTGGCGGTGCACGGCGACAGCACCTGGATGGTGCCGCCGGGCGATAGCCGCGCGCTTGCGGAGGCGATCCGGATGCTATGGAATGACGCGGGCCTGCGGCACCGCCTCGGCGAGGCCGCCCGCAAGCGGATCGTCGAGCGCTTCAACTGGCGCAAGGCGGCGGAGGAGACGCTCGCCGTGTACGAAGAGGTCGCCCCCGCCCGCGCCCGCCGCGGCTTCCGCTGGGTCGGCACGCCCGTCGATGTCGTCGCCGCGCAGTTCTCGGGGAGTGAGACATAAGTGTTGACACGAAGGAGGCGCTGCCCCGTCCGCACTCGCACCGCGCGCTCTCGAACAGCGCGCGGACTGAAGTCCGCGCTACCTCCGCGGACGAATGCCGGCCGACGACTGACGACTGACGACTGACGACTGACGACTGACAACGACAACTCACCCATGCCCGACAACATCGTCACCATCGACTTCCGCCGCCACTTCCGCATCGCGCCCGGCGAGCGCGTGCTCGACCTTGGCTGCGGCACCGGCCGCCACACCATCGAGGCGGCGCGCTTCCCCGGCCGCGCCGTCGGCGTCGACATCTCGGCCGACGACCTGCGCGCGGCGAAGTTCATGTATGACGACCTCAAACGCAAGGGCGAGCTCGCGGGCCGCGCCGACTTCATCCTCGGTGACGCCACCCGCCTCCCCTTCAAGGACGCCGCCTTCGACCGCGCGCTCTGCACCGAGACCTTCGAACACATCCCGGACGACCGTGCGGGCATCCGCGAGTTCCTGCGCGTCACGAAGCCGGGCGCGCCGGTCGCCGTGAGCATCCCGGCGTACTGGCCCGAGCGCGCGTTCTGGGCGCTCAGCTGGGACTACTGGCACTCGCCCGGGGGCCACGTGCGCTGGTATCGGCCCGGCGAGATGCGCGCGCTGCTCGAAGCGCACGGCGTCGATGTCGCCTTCGAGCGCCGCCGCCACGCCTCGCAGAGCGCCTACTGGTTCCTGCGCTGCATCCACGGCCTCCCGAACGAGTCGTTCCCGCCGGTGCGCTTCACGTGGAAGCTGATCAACTGGCACCACACCAGGCGCATCAAGCTCCTCGAACGCATCGAGGCCGTCGCCAACCTCGTCATCGGCAAGGACCTCATCTTCTACGGCCGCAAGCGAGTCGCCGTGCCGCCATCGACGCCAGCGCAGCGCGAGCCGGCGCACGTGGGCTGATCGCGTCAGTGGTAGCGGGCTACCCGCCGGTTCGGTGCTTCGATATCGGCGGGGCCTCGTCGTGGGGGCTACGCCACCTGCTCGCGTGGACGCGGCCGCGTCACATACGAGACCAGCCCCGCCAGGCCCGTCCGCTCGTCGTACTCGACGGAGTCGAACTCCGGCACCAGTTCGCAGTCGTACGACTGCGCGACGAGCGGCAGGCTCCGCTCGAGCTTGCCGATGAGCGCAAACAGCCGCAGGCGTTCGCACGCCGGCAGGACGCCGATCACCCGCTCGTCGCTGACCGGGAGCCAGGCGCCCCCGCGCGCCGCTGCCACGAACGAAGCGCCCACCGCGGCGTGGAAGTCGCGGAGCGATGCGTCGTCGCGCTGATGGCGGATGACGCCCGCGCCGGGCAGGTCCATGACGACGACTACGGGCGTCTCGCCCCGGCCGAGGATCTCGTCGCACGCTGCGCGCAGGGGGTCGCGGATGTCCTCCATCAGCGAAAGTATCGGCCGCCGCGCGGGTCGCCAGCAGGCCAGACGGCCCGGCCGAGAGCCAGCGGCGGCGCGGCCGGGCGCGGCGGTCGGAGGCCTCCACCGGCCGTCGGCCGACGGTGGCCATCGTCCGGGCGGGTTGGGCGTCCGTGCTGCGGGGTCGGGGTCGCGCTGGGGGTCCACGCCCCCTCGGCCTAGCGGCCCTCGCGCGTCCCCGCCGACTCTCGCTCCTCGCGCGGCTCGCCGGCGCCGTAGCCGGCCGCGTCGGTCCGCATCGCCTGCACGATGCCCATGCGCTTCACGACGCTCTTCCCCATGCGCGGGAACAGCTCGTTCAGCGCCAGCAGCGGCCGGATCGGCCCCGGCGTCACCAGCACCTCCGGGTGCCCTTCGATCGCCTTCAGCACCGCGTCGGCGACCTTCTGCGGCGAGACCTCCCGCATCCAGCGCGGCGCCTTGCCACCGCGGTCCGCCCACATCCCCGCCGATGCCACGAAGCCGGGGTTCACGGTGCTCATCGTCACGCCCGTGCCATCGAGCTCGAGGTTCATCGACGCGGTGAACCCCTGCAGCCCGTGCTTCGTCGCCGAGTAGATCGCGTTGAACGGCGCCGGCCCCTTGCCCGCCATCGACGAGATGTGCACGATCGCACCGCGCCTGCGCGCCACCATGTCCGTCACGGCGATCTTCGAGAGCCAGATCGGCGCGTTCAGGTTCGTGCGGATGATCGCGTCGATCTCGTCGAAGGTGTACGACGCGAGCGTGCCGATCTGCTCGATGCCCGCGTTGTTGATGACGATGTCGACCGGCCCCAGCTCGCGAACCGCCGTGTCGTACAGCCGCTGCAGGTCGAAGCGGTCGCTCACGTCGGTCGGCACGCACACCACCTTCACGCCGAACGTCTCGCAGGCGCGGCGCGTCTCCTCAAGCTTGTCCGCGGACCGCGCCGCGAGCGCGAGGTTCACGCCGCGTGACGCGAGCGTGCGCGCGATGTACGTGCCGATCCCCCGCGAGGCACCGGTGAGGATCGCGTTTGCGCCCCGGATGTCCTTCATCGCCTTGCCTCCCGCCTGTTCGTTGAAGCGTGTGCGGACGGGCCACCGCCCGTCGAGAAGATCATAGCACCGGACACGCGTCCTGAATACTGGTACGCCAGGGGACGGTTGCCGCCGGCCTCTCCAAGGGCGGTCCGCCCCAGACGCCCGGGGCCGCGCGGGTTAGCCGCGCCCCGCCCGCATCCGCTCGCGGTCGCGCTCCTTGTCCACGAACAGCTGCACCTCTTGCGGGTGCGGGATCCCTACGAGCCGGAAGTTGCCACGCTCCGACGCCGTCTCGCAGACGATGTCCCCGTAGTTCAGCAGCGTCCGCAGCACACCGTTCCGCTCGACGCTCATGTCCTGCACGTTCACCAGGTCGGTCGTCGCGATGCGCAGATTGAACGGCGTCGTCTTCAGGCTGTCGATGATCCGTTGGTTCGTGACCACCCAGATGTCGTTGTGATACTGGTAGTAGTTCAGCAGGATGCGGAACAGCCAGAACGCCAGCCACACCACGGCGATGGCCCAGTAGACGACGTTCAGGTCCGCCACCCGCGACCACACCCACCCGAGCGCGACGACCGGCACGACCGCCAGCAGCGCGTACAACACCGTCCGCGGCCACAGATGCACCCAGTGCTTGCGTGCCACCAGCAGCACGCGCTCGTTCTCTTGCAACGGGAAGGGCAGCGAGGGCGCGCGCTCCTGCGCGCCCGCATCCGTGCTCATGACGTCCTCCCTCGGGCCACGCACGCGCGCGGCGCGTCGTCGGACATAGCGTACACGAGCGTCCGCACCCCTCGACGCGCCCGCGCCCGATGCATGGGGACGGTTACGACGGCTCCTCGCCGGCTTCCCACAAGCCGGATTTGCCGCCCGTCTTTCGCACTAGCCGCACACGCTCGATGCGCATCCCGCGGTCGACCGCCTTGCACATGTCGTAGACCGTCAGCGCCGCCACGCTGACCGCCGTCAGCGCCTCCATCTCGACGCCCGTCTTACCGGTCGTCCGCACCGTCGCCTCGATCTCGACCGCGCTCCGCGCTCCGTCTGGCGTGAGGCGCACGTCGATGCCCGTCAGCAGCAGCGGATGGCACATCGGCACGAGCTCGTGGGTGCGCTTCGCTGCCATGATCCCCGCCACCTGCGCCACGGCCAGCACGTCGCCCTTCGCGACGCCGCCCGCGGCGATCAGCGCCAGCGTCTCCGGCCGCATGACGATGCGCCCGCGCGCCGTCGCCTCGCGCGCGCTGTCCCCCTTCGCGCCCACATCCACCATCCGTGCTCGCCCCCGCGCGTCGACGTGCGAGAGGCGACTGCGTGATTCGGTGCGCTCCGAGGAGTCCATCATCCCCCGATGTACGACATCTCGACGCGCGGCAGCCCCGCCGTCGCGCGCGAGCGCAGCTCCGAATACCGGTCGTCGCGGGCGCGCCAGATGCCCGCGATCGCAGCCGCGAGCTCGGCATCGCCGCTGCGTCCGTCGCGCACGAGCGCCCGCAGGTCGGTGCCCGCGACCGCGAACAGGCACGTGAAGAGCCGCCCGTCCGCCGAGAGGCGCGCGCGTGTGCAATCGCCGCAGAAGGGCTGGGTGACGGACGTGATCACGCCGACCTCCCCCGCGCCATCGCTGTAGCGCCAGCGCTGCGCCACCTCGCCGGCGTAGTTCGCGCCCCCCGGCTCGAGCGGCATCGCCGCTGAGATGCGGCGCACGATCTCCTCGCCCGGCACGACATCGTCGAGCCGCCACCCGTTCGTATGGCCGACGTCCATATACTCGATGAAGCGCACGATGTGCCCTTCGCGACGCGCCCAGCGCGCCAGGTCGACCACCGTGTGCTCGTTCATCCCGCGCCGGACGACCGCGTTCACCTTCACCGGCCGCAGGCCCGCCGCCGCGGCCGCCTCGATGCCCGCCAGCACGCGCGCGACGGGCACGCCCGCGTCCGTCATCGCGCGGAACACGGCGTCATCGAGCGAGTCCAGGCTCACGGTCACGCGGCGCAGCCCCGCCGCTGCGAGCGCCTCCGCCTGATCGGCGAGCAGCGAGCCGTTCGTCGTCAGCGCCAGGTCGACGCCCGGGATCGCGGCGAGCATGCGCACGAGCGTGGGCAGGTCCGTGCGCACGAGCGGCTCGCCACCCGTCAGGCGCAGCTTGCGTACGCCGAGCGAGACGAAGACCCGCGCGAGCCGCGCGATCTCCTCGAACGTCAGGATCTCCTCGCGCGGCAGAAAGGCGAAGTCCGCGCCGTAGACCTCGCGCGGCATGCAGTAGGTGCACCGGAGGTTACAGCGGTCCGTGACGGAGATGCGCAGGTCACGCAACGTCCGTCCGAAGGCGTCCCGGAGCGGCTCGCGGTGCTCGCCCGCATCCGCGTCATCCCGCTGCATCGATGGCGCCCTCACGGGCCAGCTCCTTCAATATCTCGACCGCCTTCGCCGCCGCCTGGCCGCGATGGCTGAGCCGGTCCTTCTCGTCCGGCGCCAGCTCCGCGCTCGTCAGCCCGCGCTCCGGCACGAAGAAGATCGGGTCGTAGCCGAAGCCGTTCTCGCCCCGCTCTTCATGCGCGATCTGCCCCTCGAAGACGCCGTCCGCGTACCGCACCTCGCCGTCCGGCGTCGCGATGGCGATGATGCAGCGGAACCGCGCGGTCCGCCGCTCGTCGGGCACCCCCGCCAGTTCGTCGAGCAGCAGCCGCCGCTGCTCGGCCTCGCTGATGGTGGCGCTCGTCGTGTCTCCACCAGCATAACGCGCCGAGAGGACGCCGGGCCGCCCACCCAGGGCGTCGACCTCGAGCCCGGAATCGTCCGCCAGCGCCGGCAGCCCCGTCGCCACGGCCGCCGCGACCGCTTTCAGCCGCGCGTTGCCCTCGAACGTCCGTTCCGTCTCCTCCACCTCGAACGGCACGCCGAGCTCACCCGGCGTCACCAGCTCGAATCCGCAGCCCGCGAGCAGCCGCCGGAACTCCCGCAGCTTGCCCGGGTTGTTCGTCGCAATCACCAGCCGTCGCACGCGCCCGGCCATCTCCTTCCGCTGCCGCTCTGTGCCGCCATCATCATCGCGGGATCAGGTGCACCGCCGTCGCCTTGAACGACGCCACTACCTCGCTCCCCTCGGCCAGACCGAGCTCCGCGAGCGAGCGCGCGGTCACCCGCGCCACCACCGGCGCGCCGCAATCGACCTCGACGCGAGCGTCGACGCCGGTGCGCACGATGCGGCGCACGCGGCCACGCAGGTGGTTGCGCGCGCTGCCCGCGCCGGCCTGACCCGCCGGCGCGATCGTCACGTCCTCCGGCCGCAGGCACACCAGCGCCTCGTCGAATGCCCGCTCGTCGACGGCCTCGATGCGCTGGCCCGCGGCGTCCAGCGTCACCACCCCGCCCTCGCGACACAGCACCCGCCCCGCGAGCATCGTGCCGATCCCGACGAACGCCGCCACCTCCGGGTCCGTCGGCGCCGTGAAGACGGCCTCCGGCGGGCCGACCTGCCGCGGCTCGCCGCCGATCAGCACGACGACCTCGTGGGCAAGCCGCGCGGCTTCGTCCTGCGAGTGCGTCACGAAGACGCAGGTCAGCCTGGTCTCCGCGAGCAGCGCGGCGAGGTCCTCGACGAGCGCCACGCGCGTCGGCTCGTCGAGCGCGCTGAAGGGCTCGTCGAGGAACAGCACCTCCGGCTCGAGCGCGAACGCGCGTGCGAGCGACACGCGCTGCGCCTCGCCGCCCGAGAGCGTGTGCGCCGCCTGCCCGGCCACCCGGGCCACGCCGAGGCGCGCGAGCCAGCGCTCCGCACGCGCCCGCCGCTCCCGCCGGCCGACGCCGCGCAGACGGAGGCCCGTCTCGACGTTCGCCAGCGCCGTCCGGTCGAGCAGCAGCGGCTGCTGGAACACCACGGCCATGCGCCGGCGCAGCCGCAGCTCGCGGCCGCGCGCGGGTGCGCCCTCGAAGAGCACTTCGCCCGCGTCCGGCCGCTCGAGCAGCGCCAGCTGTAGTAGCAGCGTCGTCTTCCCCGCGCCGTTCGGCCCCAGCACCGCCAGCGTGCGCCCGGCGGGCACGTCAAGCGCGTCGATCGCGAGCACCTCGCGGCCACCGCGCCGCACCCGCAGCCCGCGCGCCGCCAGTTTCGGCGGCGCCGTCAGCTCCGCGGCCACGGCGTCAGCGTCGCGACCCGCGGCGCGTCCTCCTGCGCTGGCGCGGCGGCCGCGCGCTGGCGGCGCGCGCCGAGCTGCACCCACGTGAACAGCAGGTTCACGGCGACCATCATCGCGAGCAGGATGATGCCCAGCGCCAGCGCCGTCCCGAAGTTGCCCTTGCTCTGCTCGAGCAGGATCGCCCCGGTCAGCACGCGCGTCTGCCCGGCGATGTTGCCACCGGTCATCACCGACGCGCCGACCTCGGAGATCGCCGCGCCGAAGCCGGCCATGATCGCCGCCAGCAGCGGCAGCCGCACCTCGAGCAGCAGCAGCCACAGCGCCTGCAGGCGCGAGGCACCGAGCGCGTACAGCTGGAGGCGCAGACGCGGGTCGAGCGCCGACAGCGACGCCGCCGTGAAGCCGGTGATGACCGGCGTCGCGATCGCCGTCTGCGCGATGATCATCGCCTTCGTCGTGTAGATCCAGCCGAGGTCGCCGAGCGGACCGCTGCGCCACAGCAGGATCGCCACGATCAGCCCGATGACGACCGGCGGAAAGCCCATACCGGTGTTCACGAGCGTCAGCGCGATCAGCCGCCCCGGAAAGCGCTTGAACGCCAGGAACGCGCCCGCCGACACCCCGAGTACGAGGCTCACGAGCGTCGCGACCCCGGACACCTCGATCGAGCGCAGCGCGATCTCGTAGACGCCGTTCCGGTTGTGCACGAGCAGCCAGAACGCCTCGCGCAGCCCGTCGCCGATCAGGTCCATGCCCGGATCCTACCGGCTGGGCGCGGCGTGTGACTCGTGCGGCGCCGGAATCAGGAAGCAGACCAGCCGTCAGCCACCCCCCGCACCCTCCTTCACCCCCCACCTCCACTCCCTTCTCGCCGCGCCACACACGCGTCACGCAGGGGGCCGCGACGTGGCCGGACCGCACGGTTACACGCATGTGACAGTCGCGGCGCACCCGGCACGGGCTTCGGTCGCGCCTGGCGGCTTCGCTTGACCCGTCTGTTACAGTCGATCTGGGCGGTCCGCGGCGCCGCCCAAGCGCCGATTCAGGCACACGCCCGTCCTTCCGACAACCCTTGTGCCGCGACCGGCGTCTTGTATAACAAGCGGGGTTTGCGACCCGGCGGAATCGAGAACGAACGTATGCGAGACGATATCGGGCAGGACGCCCTTCAAATGAACAGCGTGAATGGCGCCGCCCCCGGCGGCGCGCTCTTGCCCGTGCCCGCCGCCAGCGAGACGACGCGCGGGGCACCGACGTCGCCGGAAGCGCCTGCGAAGGCGCCGGCGCGGAAGCGCGCGACGGCCACGAAGAAGACGACGGCTAAGAAGGCGGGCACGCGGAAGACGGCTGCCAAGGCCGGCAAGGACGGCGCCTCCGCCAACGGCCGCGCCCCCCGCGGCCGCCCGCTCGTCATCGTCGAGTCGCCGGCGAAGGCGCGCACGCTCTCGAACATCCTCGGCCGCGAGTACGAGGTGCAGGCGTCCGTCGGCCATGTGCGCGACCTGCCGAAGTCGCAGCTCGGCGTCGACGTCGAGCGCGACTTCGCGCCGAAGTACATCGTCCCGAAGGACAAGAAGGACGTCGTCAAGAAGCTCCGCGAGTCCGCGAAGTCGGCGAAGACCGTCTTCCTCGCGACGGACCCCGACCGCGAGGGCGAGGCGATCTCCTGGCACTTGCTCCAGGCGATGGAGATCGACCCGGGCCGCTACAAGCGCGTCGAGTTCCACGAGATCACGCCGGACGCCGTGCGCGCGGCGTTCGACCACCCGCGCGAGATCGACATGCGGCTCGTCGACGCCCAGCAGGGCCGGCGCATCCTCGACCGCCTGTACGGCTACAAGATCAGCCCGGTGCTGTGGTCGAAGATCCGCCGCGGGCTCTCGGCGGGCCGCGTGCAGTCCGTCGCGCTGAAGATGGTCGTCGACCGCGAGCGCGAGATCGAGGCGTTCGTCCCGCAGGAGTACTGGACGGTCGACGTCAAGCTCGCGCGCCAAAACGACGCCGACGAGCAGGCGTTCACAGCGCGGCTGGCGGGGCTGCCGGGCACGCGCAAGGCGGAGATCACCAGCGGCGAGCAGGCGGAGGCGGTTGCCGCCGACCTGCGGGCGGCGGCGTACGCCGTGCGCGAGGTGAAGAAGAAGCAGCAGAACCGGCGCCCCGCGCCGCCGTTCACGACGAGCACGCTGCAGCAGGAGGCGTCGCGCCGCTTCGGCTTCTCCGCGAAGCGGACGATGGCCGTCGCCCAGCAGCTCTACGAGGGCGTGAATATCCCGGGCGCCGGGCAGGTCGGCCTCATCACCTATATGCGCACCGACTCGCTGAACGTCGCCCAGGTGGCGCGCGACGAAGCGCGCGGCTACGTCACCCAGCGCTACGGCGCGGACTTCCTGCCCGACCAGCCGCGCTTCTATAAGACAAAGGCGAAGGGCGCGCAGGAGGCGCACGAGGCGATCCGGCCAACGTCCGTCTTCCGCGACCCGCAGTCAGTGCGGAAGGCGCTGACGCCCGACCAGGCCAAGCTCTATGGCCTCATCTGGCAGCGCTTCGTCGCCAGCCAGATGGCCGATGCCGTCTTCGACCAGGTGAGCGTCGAGGTCGACGGCCGCGCGCCGTCGCAGCAGCAGCCGTACCTGCTCCGCGCCTCGGCGAGCCACCTGCGCTTCCCCGGCTTCCGCCAGGTCTACATCGAAGGCCGCGACACCGAGGACGAGGACGAGGACGCCGAGCGCACGCTGCCGGAGCTGCGCGACGGCGAGCCGCTGCGCCGCATCGCCGTGCAGCCGGACCGGCACTTCACCGAACCGCCGCCGCGCTACACGGAGGCGACGCTCGTCAAGGCGCTCGAGGAGAACGGCATCGGCCGGCCGTCGACCTACGCGCCGATCATGTCGACGATCCAGGAACGCGGCTACGTCAAGAAGGAAGGGCGCGCCCTGCGGCCGCAGGAGCTGGGGCGCATCGTGGCCGACATGCTGACCGAGCTGTTCCCGGCCGTCGTCGATGCGAGCCTGACGGCGCGCATGGAGGACGAGCTGGACGACGTGGCGAGCGGCGAACGGCCGTGGCCGCCGGTGATCCGCGAGTTCTACGAGCCGCTGAAGGCGGAGCTGGAGGCGGCAGCGGTGGCGCCGCGCGTCGAGGAGCAGACGGACGAGGTCTGCGAGAAGTGCGGCAAGCCGATGATCAAGCGGTGGGGCCGCTTCGGCCAGTTCCTCGCCTGCTCCGGCTTCCCCGAGTGCAAGAACACCCGCCCGCTCGACGGCCAGGAGGCGGCGGCACAGGCGACCGACGAGACGTGCGACGAGTGCGGCGCCCCGATGGTGATCAAGCGCGGCCGCTTCGGCCCGTTCCTCGCCTGCTCGCGCTACCCGGAGTGCAAGGGCGCACGGCCGCTGCTGAAGAAGGTGGGCGTGGCCTGCCCGAAAGACGGCGGCGAGATCGTCGAAAAACGCAGCAAGCGCGGCCGCACGTTCTACTCCTGCGCGAACTACCCGAAGTGCGACTTCACGAGCTGGTCGCGCCCGCTGCCGCAGCCCTGCCCGAACTGCGGCGGGCTGATCGTGGTGGCGGCGCGCGGCCAGGCGAAGTGCACGGCCTGCGAGTGGAAGGGCGAAGCCGACGCCGCCGCGCCGGCGGAGCCGGCGCTGGCGAGCGCGTAGCGGACGCCTCGCGGAGAAGAGATGAAGGCGAGCGTTCAGCCCGCGCATCTCGGCGGGCGATACGCAGGCATCGTCGTCAGGACACCGTCAAGCAGCGTGACGTTCGGCGGAGCCGAGCGCCGCAAGGAGTGAGGGGCAACCCAGTGTCGGTCCGTGCACGCTTGGCGGCGGTCTGAACGCCCGCGCTCGCGGGAGCGGCGACGTCGGCGGTCCGACCTACATCCGTTCCGGCGCCGCCACCCCCATCAGCGCGAGCGCCCGCGCGAGGGCCACGCGGGCGGCCGCGCAGAGCTTCATCCGCGCCTTCGACAGCGCCACGTCGTCCGGGTCGATGACGCGGCACTCCGTGTAGAAGGCGTGGAAGGCCGTCGCCAGGTCCTGCGCGTAGTGCGGCAGGTGGTGCGGCGCCAGCGTCTCCGCCATCAGCTGCACCAGCTCCGGCAACGCCAGCATCTTCCGCACCAGCTCCAGCTCGAGCGGGTGGCGCAGCAGCGCCACGTCGGCGTCGTCGTACGACGGGATCGTCTCCCGCGCCTTCGCTACGATGCCGGCGATCCGCGCGTGCGCGTACTGCACGTAGTAGACGGGGTTCTCCGACGACTGGCGCTTCGCCAGCTCGAGGTCGAACTCCATCTGGCTGTCCGCCGAGCGCGCCAGGAAGAAGAAGCGCGCCGCGTCGCGGCCGACCTCCTCGACCACGTCGCGGATCAGCACCAGGTTGCCGGCGCGCTTCGAGAGCCGCACCAGCTCCTCGCCGCGGCGGAAGCTGACGAGCTGGTAGATGAGGATGTCGAGCCGCGCGGGGTCGACGCCGACCGCCTGCACCGCCGCCTTCATGCGCGAGACGTGGCCCTGGTGGTCGGCGCCCCAGATGTCGATCACGCGGTCGAAGCCGCGCGTCACGAACTTGTCGTAATGGTAGGCGATATCGGACGCGAAGTACGTCGGCCGGCCGGTCGAGCGGACGACGACGTTGTCCTTGTCCTCGCCCAGCTCGCTGGAGGCGAACCAGAGCGCGCCCTCCTTCTCGACGAGGTACCCGTGCTCCCGCAGCACACGCATCGCCGTCTCGTAGGTGCTCGGCGCGCCGTCCCGCGCGGCGTAGAGGTCGCGCTCACGGAACCAGACGTCGTAGCGGACGCCGAGCGCCTCGAGGTCGCCGCGGATGGCCTCGACCATGAGGTCGACGCCGCGCAGCACCAGCTCCTCGGGCGGCTCGCCGGGCGGGGCGGCGAGGAAGCGGTCGCCGGCCTCGTCCTTGATCCGCTGCGCGAGCTCGACCATGTATTCGCCCGGGTAGCCGTCGGGCGGCACCTCGACGTCGCGGCCGAAGAGCTGCAGATAGCGCGCGAAGAGCGTGCGGCCGAAGACCTCCGTCTGCGTGCCGGCGTCGTTCACCAGGTACTCGCGCTCGACGGTGTACCCGGCCGCCTCGAGGACGGCGGCGAGGGCGCTGCCATAGGCGGCGCCGCGCCCGTTGCCCGCCGTCAGCGGCCCCGTGGGGTTCGCCGACACGAACTCGACCTGGACGCGCGCGCCGCCGCCGAGCGGCACGTCGCCGAAGCGCTCGCCGGCGGCGACGATCGCGTCGACCTGCTCGGCCAGCCAGTCCTCGGCGAGGCGCAGGTTGATGAAGCCGGGCGCGGCCGCCTCAGCGGAAGCGAGCAGGCCACCCGTCTCGATGCGCGCAGCGATCACCCTGGCAAGGTCGAACGGCTTGGCGCGCGCGCTGCGGGCGAGGCGCAGCGGCAGGTTCGTCGCGTAGTCGCCGTGCTCGGGCCGTGCCGGCTTCTCGATGACGACCTCGGGCAGGGCGACGGACGGCAGCTCGCCCGCGGCGATGGCGGCCTGGGCGGCGGCTTCGATGCGGCGGGCGAGCTCGGTGCGGATCATTGTTGGCTACCGGTGTCTGGCCGTCGGTCCTCGGTCGTTTGAGACTGTAGCGCGGACCTCAGTCCGCGCGGTGCTCGACATGAGATCGGGGCCGCGGCGTCCGATGCAGACGCGCGACCGACAAAGCAAAATGCGCGCCGCACGGACGACGCGCACGCCTCGCTGACGCCGCAGCGTATCGGACAGGCGCGCGGGCTGAAAGCCCGCGCAGCGCTGCGCGGTACCCGGCGACCATGGCCAACCGCCTATGACAGCGGACAGCGGCCGCAGCCGTTCTGCGTGCACCAGTCCCGCCGCAGCGCCAGCAGGCCCTGCGCGCGCCGGGCGTTCAGCGGCACCCGCACGCCCTCGGCCGCCAGCGCCTCCTCGATGAAGCGCGTCGCGCCGTAGGAGGCCGGGCGCGGCAGCAGCGCCCACAGCGCGCGGGCGTCCGCGGCGAGCGCACGGTCGCCCGTCGCGCAGGCGACCGGCAGCACGACGTTGAGGACGACCTCGAGCGCGCGGCCGCGCCCCACGAGGCCGGGCGGCAGGCGACACGGCGCGGCGGCGAGGTCGTGGTGGTCGCGCCACCATCCCTCCGCCGCGACCAGGAGCGGCGCGACGGCGTCGGCGGCGCGCCCGGCGCGCGCGACCGCGAGCAGCGCCACCGGGTCGCCGAGGCGGTCGAGCAGCGCCGCAGCGGCGGCCGCGCGCCA
>Ga0209172_10004179_pt1 | contig 20117 bp, 20 predicted proteins | sample LarsenN4metaG_FD_184113 | JGI IMG/M metagenome (GOLD analysis project Ga0209172, IMG submission 184113) | Hot spring sediment bacterial and archeal communities from British Columbia, Canada, to study Microbial Dark Matter (Phase II) - Larsen... ... | reverse complement strand
GGCGATTCGTCCGCCTCCGATGAGGATGATGAAAAAGGCACGCTGTGGGTTTTTGATTTCGTCACTCAGAAGCTCGAAGCGATTGCGTACGACGTGCAATCCATTCAGGTCGCCAACGGCGGCAAAACCTTGAGCTATCGCAGCGGCCGCCGTTTGCGGGTTTTAAAAGCGGGCGAGAAACCGAGCGACAATTCCGACAGCTCGGCGACGCGAAAAAACGGCTGGCTCGATCTCGACCGCGCCAAATTTTCCGTCGAGCCGCGCGCCGAGTGGCGGCAGATGTTTCGCGAAGCCTGGCGCTTGCAGCGCGAATTTTTCTGGACGGAAAACATGTCCGGCGTGGATTGGCAAAAAGTTTTTGAGCGCTATTATCCGCTCGTCGAGCGTATCGCCACGCGCTCGGAATTTTCGGATTTGATTTGGGAGATGCAAGGCGAGCTGGGCACTTCGCACGCTTACGAAGCCGGCGGCGATTATCGCTCCACGCCGCAATATTCCATCGGCCGCCTCGGCGCGGATTTGGATTACGACGCCGAGAACAAGCGTTATGTTTTTGCGAAAATTTATCGCGGCGACGTGTGGATAAAAGATTGCGCCTCGCCGCTGTGCGCCCCGGGAATCAATATTTCCGAGGGCGATGCGCTGCTGGCGATCAACGGCGCGCCGCTGAGCGCCGCCATAACACCGGGCCAATTGCTGGCGAATCAAGCCGGCCAGGAGGTGGTGTTGACCGTGCGATCCGCCGCGCCGGAAAGTGCGCCGCGCCACGTCACGGTAAAAATGCTGCGTGATGAATTTAAAGTACGCTACCGCGAATGGGTCGAGCGCAACATCCGGCGGGTTACCGAAGCCACGGCCGGCCGGATCGGATACCTGCACATTCCCGACATGAGTACGGAAGGGTTGATCGAATTTCATCGCTACTATCTGGCGCAAACGAACAAGGCGGGGTTGATTGTCGATGTGCGTTACAACGGCGGCGGCAACGTGTCGGAAATTTTATTGGAAAAATTAATTCGCCGGCCGCTTGGTTACGACGTCCGGCGCTGGGGCACGCCGCAATCCTATCCGCATCATTCGCTCGGCGGCCCGATTGTCGCGATCACCAATGAGTTCGCCGGGTCGGACGGCGATATTTTTTGCCACAGTTTCAAGCTGCTGAAAATCGGCCCGTTGATTGGCAAGCGCACGTGGGGCGGCGTCATCGGCATCGATCATCGTTACACGCTCGTGGACGGCGGCCGCACCACCCAGCCGCAATATTCGTTCTGGTTTACCGACGTGCAGTGGCAAGTGGAAAATTACGGCGTCGATCCGGACATCGTCGTGGATTTTGATCCCGGCTCGCATCTGCGCGGCGAAGATCCCCAACTGGAACGCGCGATTGTCGAAGCGCAGCGCCTGTTGGAAGAAAAGAGAAATGAACCGCCAAAGTTTGATGGCCGGCCGAATTTGGCGCTGCCGGAGTGAAGGCTCTTAACAATAAAAGAAATCCGGCCGCAACATGACAACGACGTTTTCGTTTGGCGATAATGCCGTGCGCTCAATCGGGCAAATGAGATAGGAATTGCTTTTGGCATACGTGACCGCATCGCCGCTGCCTTTGGATTTGAGCGGGCGTACCAGGAAACGCTTCTCTTCGTACCACGTCACGGCCGGCGCATAATTCTCGCGGCCGGAGCGATTGACAAACGGCTCGGTGAGCGTCGCCAGCACCATTTGATTTTGATATATCGGGAAGCCCATCATCTTGCGCATCACGGGCCGGACTAAAACTTCAAAGACCGTCGTGGCGGAAACCGGATTGCCGGGCAAGCCGAAAACAAGCCCGCCTCGCGTCGAGCGCGCCATCACCACCGGTTTGCCGGGTTTCATCGCAATTTTCTCAAAAAAAACTTCAAGGCCGAATTCGGCAAACACCTCTTCGACGAGATCGAGGTCGCCCATCGAAACGCCGCCGGTTGCCAAAAAAAGATCATAGTGCAAGCCCTCCGCAATGTGGCGGTGCAAATTTTCTTTGGTGTCTTTGGCAACTCCCAAAAGATGCGGCTTGCCTCCCGCCTGCTTGACTTGCGCATACAACGTGAAACTGTTGCTGTTGCGAATTTGTCCGAGCGCAGGTTTGGCCGCAATGTCGACCAGCTCGTCGCCGGTTGCCAAAATGCCGACAGAGGGCGCGCGATAAACCGCAACCGAGCTTTTGCCCACCGCCGCCAGCAAACCGATCACACCCGGGGAAATAAAAGCGCCTGCCGGCAAGACGACGTCGCCGCGCTGCGCCTCGCTGCCAAGCGGTGAAACATTATGGCCGGACGAGACGGCTTCTAAAATTTCAACCGCAGCGCTATCTTTAAGCGGCCGCGTTTTTTCGACCATTTGCACCGCATCCGCCCCAAGAGGCAAGGGCGCGCCGGTCATGATCTTGGCGGCTTGCATCGGCTGCAGAGAAAAGTTCGGATACGAACCAGCCGGAATCACGCCGGCAACTTGCAGCCGCGCCGGCGCCAAGCGAACATCTTCACTGCGCAGGGCATAGCCATCCATCGTGCTGCGCGCAAACGGCGGCATGTCAACGTCAGAGATGACATCTTCGGCCAAAACCCGGCCGGCGCTTTCCAGCAATGCCATCGTTTCAGCCGGAAGACGCTTGGTTTTCTGCAGGGCAATTTCCAAAGCTTGACGGACGGAGATCATGGTCTGGTTTCTCGTTGCTGGTTGCTGGTCGCTCGTTGCTTGATGCTCGATGCTGGTAGCTGGTGGCTCGTTACTTGTTACTGATGGCGAACTACCAGCAACCAGCTACCAGCTACCAGCTACCCTCTTTTCACCACATGACTCTTGACTTTGTATTTTCGTTGCAACTCATCGGAAAACTTGCGGGCTTGATTACGGTCGGTAAAATCTCCCACCAAAACTTTATAAAATATTTTTCGCCCCCGGCGCTCTTCACTGATCTCCGTCGGATAATTCGCCTTTGAAAAAACGGCTTGTTGGCGCACGGCTTTTTCGCGGCTGTCAAACACACCGATTTCGACCGTATAAATGCCCTTGGGTTTTTTCGGCGCCGGGGGAGGCAGCTCAGATGATTTTTGTTTGGGCGCGGCCACGGGCTGCTGCAAGTGGGCCAAATCTTCCGCGGCAAATTTCGCTATCCAGGTGCCGGGATATTTTTCCACACAGCGCGACAATTCCTCGCGCGCCTGCGGCAAGGCTACGCCCGCCGGCGTTCCGATGATGACCAAAGATTTAGCCGCATAATAACTCGCCTGCGGCGCCAGAGTTGACTTGGGATATTGTTCGATCAAACTGGTAAAGTATTGCCGGCCGCGATTGTAAGTGCCTTGGGCGAAGTGATACTGCCCCAGGCGAAACAACGACCGCTCGGCGTAAACTGTGCCGGCAAAACGCGAAGCGACCTCCTGAAAATATTTGCTGGCCGTCTCGCCGTCTTCCTCGAGCATCGCATGAAAATACGCCGCGACGGCCGAATGGGGATATTGGCGATACGCTCGATTGATGCGCTCCCGCGCGGTTGCGAGTTCGTGGCGTTCGAGCAGGGTGAGAATTTCTTCTTCGGAAATTTGGCAGACGGCGGCGAGAGGCAGAAAAAGCCCGATGACGACAACAAAAAAAACGTGGCGTTGCATTTTTTTTCTAAAAGTATTGACCGGTCACTTCGAAGTGACCGGTCAATATCACTCAACAGACTAGGCCCGTAGGGCAAACTTCACGCTTGCGGCTCAGGCTCAGCCACGGTAAATTCCGGAGCGGGCATCTCGGCCGGAATTTCCATCATTGGAGGGATCGTATCCGACAAAACCTCATCGGCGGCGGCCAGCTCTTCCGGCGTCAGCTTCACTTCGGTCGCGCCGGCTTCAGCAGGTTTGCCCCGGCCTCGTTTCCTCTTTCCGCCTTCACCCTGCGGCTCTTTGGTTAATTTCTCCGAAAGAATGATTTTCTTATTGTCCTTGTTGAACTCGATGACGACCAGTTCAAGCTCGTCGCCGACGGCGTAACCGTCCGCGGGCTTCGCGAGATTGGTTTTGGCGAGATGCGACAACGGCACAAAACCATCGACCAGCGCCGGCAATTCGACGATCACACCTTTGTCGATCATGCGAAGTATCTTGCCTTTGGTTTTGGTATGGACGCCGTACGCGCCTTCAAATTCATCCCACGGGTTGTCCTTCGTTTGTTTGTAGCCGAGCGAAATGCGGCGATTGCCCTTGTCGACGTTGAGCACGATGATTTCGATTTCGTCGCCTTTCTTCACCACCTCGCCGGGATGGCGAATCTTTTTCGTCCACGAAAGATCGGAGATGTGAATCAAGCCGTCGATGCCTTCTTCCAATTCAACGAAGGCGCCAAAATTGGTGAGGTTGCGCACGATGCCTTTTTGGCGCGAGCCGACCGGATATTTAAGCTCGATGCCTTCCCACGGATCGGGATCGAGCTGCTTGAGGCCGAGCGAAATTTTGCGTTCTTCCAAATCAATGCTGAGCACCTTGGCCTCGATCATTTCGCCAACCGAAAGAATTTTGCTGGGATGGCGAATGTGCTGCGTCCAGCTCATCTCGGAAATGTGAATGAGACCCTCCACGCCTCGCTCCAATTCCACGAACGCGCCGTAGTCGGAGATGCTGACGACCTTGCCGCGCACCACGGCGTCGACCGGATATTTCTTGTCAACCTCGATCCACGGATGCGGCTGCAACTGCTTCAGGCCGAGCGAAATCCGATCTTTGGCCTCGTTGAAATCCAAAACCATGACTTTGATTTTCTGATCGAGCTGCACGGTTTCGGAGGGGTGATTGACGCGGCCCCACGACAAATCGTTGATGTGCAAAAGCCCGTCAACGCCGCCGAGATCGATGAAAACACCGAAGTCGGTGATGTTTTTAACCATGCCGTCCAGCACCTGGTTTTTGGCGAGATTGGCGAGAATGCGCTGGCGCTGCTCGGACATCAGCTCTTCGACGAGCACGCGATGCGAGACCACGATGTTTTTGCGCAGCTCGTTCACTTTGACAACTTTGAATTCCATCATCTTGCCGATGAACTGATCAAAATCACGAATCGGCTTGACGTCAATTTGCGAGCCGGGCAGAAAGGCGTCGATGCCCATCAAGTCCACCACGATCCCGCCTTTGATGCGGCGCGTGCAGCGGCCTTCAATGATCTCGCCGGTGGCGTGCGCGCCCAAAACACGCTCCCAGACGCGCATAAAATCGGCTTTCTTTTTGGAGAGCACCAACTGGCCCTCCTTGTCTTCGACATTGTCGAGAAAAACTTCGATGTCGTCGCCGATTTTAATGGCTTTGGGATCGAGAAACTCGTCGAGCGGAATCACGCCTTCGCTCTTGAAGCCGATGTCAATCGCGACTTCTTTCTCGTTGATCGCCGAAATTTTGCCGGTGACCAATTGGCCTTCGACAAATTCCGTGAGCGTGTCTTCGTAGAGCCGCTGAAAATTCGACAAATCCTCGTCGGAATATTCACGCTCTTCCTGGATCTCATCCTTGCTCACGATTTTCACCGCGCCGAGCTTACCGTTGGTAAGGCTGGTTTTTTTTGCGAGTGCATCACCTCCTATCTGGGGGCTATGACCCACGTTGGTTTCCGCTGCTGCGGATGTGAATTGAATTGGTTGAAACATGGTTAAGTTAAACCTCCTACAGGTTATTTATTGAGCTCTCCTCTTAAGAGAAGAGCACGAGTCTCCCGATTTCCCCTTTAAATTTTAAAAAGGATATCGGGAGATCATCGCCGAAATCATGCCGCCAGCGCCGTGTCCATCACGCGAATGCGATCCAGCACCGTGCTGGCGATTTCCCGGTAGATTCCCTTGGTGGCCGTTCCGTTTTGCAAAAACGGCGCGACGGAAATCACCGAGCCGAAAATAACTTTAATCCGGGGCCGGCGCCATAACGAGCCGCGTCTGCCAAACAAGCCTTCGAGGCGCACCGGCAGAATGTCGGCTTGATTGGCGGCGGCGATCATGCCGACGCCGGATTTGCCCGCGCCGATTTGGCCGGAGCGGCTGCGCGTGCCCTCCGGAAAAAGCAGAATGGCTTCGCCGTTTTCCAGCAAGTGATTGATTCGGCGAACCGTCGTATGGCCGACATCACGGCGGTCAACCGGAACAGCGTGAAGCAAAACGCGCAAGATCGCCCCCAGGACGGGGTTTTGAAACAACTCCTTTTTGGCCAAGAAGTAAAGTCCGCGCGGCACCAGCGAGCCGATCACGAACGGGTCGTAGGCCGAAACGTGATTGGCGGCCAGCAGCAATTTGCCGCGCCGGGGAATGTGCTCTCGCCCTTGCACTTGAATACGAAACAGCAGGAGAAAGTACATTCGAAACATCAGTTGCATCAATCGAAAAACCAAACGCCTCTCTCAACGCGATTTCAATTTCTTTTCCAGTTCGCCGACGATGAAGTCGACTTGCTGCTCAATCGTCAAGTTGGTTGTATCGAGCAAGATCGCGTCGGCGGCGCGAATCAACGGCGCGACCATGCGGGTGGAATCATTTTGATCGCGCCGCGCGATTTCTTCCTTCAAGATTTCCCCATCACGGACAATGCCCATCGCCGCCAGCTCTTCCTGCCGGCGGCGGGCGCGCTCGTCCAACGAAGCTTGCATGAAAATTTTCAGATCCGCGTCCGGAAACACCACCGTGCCGATGTCGCGGCCTTCCATCACCACGCCGCCATTGCGGCCGATGGCGCGCTGCTTCTCAACCATGATGGCGCGCACCTGAGGGTTTGCCGCAATCGGCGCAACGGCATTGGTCACGGCCGGCTCGCGAATCATTTGCGTCACCTCACGGCCATCCAGCAACACGCGATTTTTGTCTTCCAGTGGTTGCATCTCGATTTTCATCTTTTCCGCCAGTTGCAATATACTGGCGCTGTCTTCCGGCAAAACGCCGGCATCTAAAACTTTGAGGGTGAGCGCGCGATAAAACGCGCCCGTGTCAAGGTACATATAACCGAGCCGCTTCGCCAGCAAGCGCGCCGTCGTGCTTTTGCCGGAACCGGCCGGACCGTCAATCGCGATAATCAGTCGTCGTTCTCTCAAGATGAAGTCTTCTGCGGTTCGAAGTTGTGCTGATCCATCATCCTGCTGCCAGTCGTTCGCTGCGTCCGAGGTTGAGCCAACGACTTTTTCGTTTTTAAGTTTTCTTAAAATTTTAAATCAATTCACCGCATACTGAGAATGTTGCCGCCTTTCCTTCGACATAAAAGCAAGAACGATTTGCTCCTTTGGTATGCCACGATCGGCAAGCTCTCTCGCTATACCGTATTCGGTTCCGTCGTATTCAATCCACGCTTTTTCATCAACGACATCAACGTGAACAACGCTGCCGTCTATACGCATTCCACCATCCCATCCTGCATATATAAGCTCATAGTGGCCTAATTGATCATCAAAAACTTTTCAGCGGCAATAAGACGTTCCGCACCGATGTCGACATATACCTTTCGGATTCCAAACGCCAGAAGCAGTGGATCATGAGTGATTGTCCAACCCTCCGCAATCAACAATTCTTTCACCAGATCGTGATAAATATCTTTTGCCGCCATGATTTTCATCCCGAGCAAACTTGTGCATTAAGCAACGGCTTCCTTCAAAAGTTTAATCTCTTTTTCCGTCAAATACCGCCACGCGCCAAGCCTTAGTTTCCCCAACAACAACGGTCCAATCTGTGTGCGCTGCAATCCTTTCACACGGTAACCGAGCGCCGCAAACATTTTTCGAATCTGTCGATTGCGGCCTTCAAAGATCGTCACTTCACACCGGCGGTGATCGCTCGCGTGATCAAAACGCAATTCGCCCTGAACGCGATGGGCCTCCTCGATGATCACGCCCTCGCGAAAACGCTGCGCCGCCGCCGGCCGCAAAGGCTCGTTCAGCAGCACGCGGTAAACTTTCGGCACTTTGAAGCGCGGATGCGTCAACCGGTAAGTCAACTCGCCGTCATTCGTCAAGAGCAGCAAACCCTCGCTGTCCAAATCGAGGCGGCCAACCGGAAAAACCCGCACCGGATGATTAACCAACGCAAAAATCGTTTGCCGGCTCGCTTCATCTTTCGCCGTCGTCACGTAGCCGGCCGGCTTGTTGAGCATGAGATAAACCAGCGCGGTGACCGGCCGCACGCTTTCACCGCGCACCTTCACTTCATCGCGAAGCAAATCAACCCGCGTCGCCAAATCGCGCACGTTTTTTCCGTTAATTTTGACTTCGCCCCGCGTGATGAGCTTTTCAACTTCACGGCGTGAGCCTAACCCGCTTTGCGCCAGGTAACGATTCAACCGCATCGCGCCCGGCTGCGGTTGAACGTTTTGCAATTCGCTCCGTACGCGCTTCATCAGCTCTAAAATTTTGCTTCAATAAACGTGATCAGTTTATTGGCCGTGCGCCTGATCCAACCCGCGACACGTTCACGCCAAGTGCTCGCGCGATGGCCGTCGTTTGCAATCACCGGCGTGGTTTGCGACTGCACCGTCGAGGCTGCGCCCACCTGGGTTTCGCTGGGCCAGGCGCTCTCGACAGATTCGACTATCGGTGGTTCGTCAAACTCAACAATCGTGACGTCTTCTAAAAAAAAATCATCGGATTTTTTTACAAAATCCGGCTCGACGATCTCTTCCTGTGAAAATTCTTCCGCCATCCAGCCGTCAATATCCTCATCCCCGTCGGCTTTAAGCGCGAGCGGCGGCGACTCTTCATCCGGCGCTTGGGGGCCGTGCACTTCGACGACTTTTACTTCCACTGCCGGCGAGGCCTCGATCATCTCGGCAATTTCTTCCACTTCGGCAACAACTGTTTCCGGCCCCAGCGTCTCATCGCTGCCGGCAACGTCATCCGTTCGAACAAAATCTGCCGTAATGTCCTCCATCATCGCCGCAATGGACGACGATTTCGCCTCGGCGCCGGAACTTTCCTCTGCCCTCAATGTCTCGGAAACGACCTCTGTCACGCCGGCAAAAGTTGGCAAATCATTCTCTGTTTCGATCAATTCTTCAATGGCGAATTCAGCGCCGGTAAAATCTTCGACCGGTTTGTTCGCCTCGCTGTTCAAACTAATCCACGCGATTTCGTCCTGGCTGGCATTAGCCGGCGGCGGAGAGGAGGTGGCCGTCCCTGGCCTGCCTAGAGCCTTTGGCACCGCGTGGCGCGCGGTGGGCGCCAGGGCAGGCGCGTCGCCGTCGCGCGAAACTTCAAGCTGCGTCACGACTTGTTCATTGATATCAATGGAAGAAGCAGCGATTTCTTGATTGGCAGTTGGATTTTCAATACTGGCCGAAACGGCGGCGGTTTCCGATGGTACGTTGGAAGAATCAACAGTGGATGAAACTTCAGCGGTGAGTAGCGGCGGGGGCGCCGGCGTCTCGGTTTTGTTTTCAGCCTCTTCCGTCGGCGCGGGCGTTTCGCCGTCGATGTTGATCGGCAGGCTGAGCTGCGCGTCGGTTTGGCTCAGCGCCTGCAGCAGCTCTTCCGGCATGCCTTCTTTGCTGAACAGTTCTTCAATTTCGCGCGGTTTGGGAAGATCGGCGATATCGTTGATGCCGAAATATTTTAGAAATTCCGGCGTGGTGCTGTAAAGCAACGGCCGGCCGACCGTCTCGGAGCGGCCGCTAATTGTGATCAATTTGCGCTCCAACAAAGTGCCGATCACGCCATCGGAATTGACGCCGCGAATTTGCGCGATGTCGACGCGGCTGATCGGCTGTTTGAACGCAATAAGCGCCAAGGTCTCCAAGGCCGCCTGTGAGAGGCGGTTTTTTTGTCGGCCAAGATAAAGCTTTCTGATCCAGCTCGCGTAGTTTTGCTGCGTGACGATTTGGTAGCCGCCGGCAACTTTTCGAATCGTGAAGGCGCGGCCGCTTTCGTGATAGTCACGGTTTAGTTCCTCAATCAAAATGCCGAGATCGAAACCGTTTTGCAATTCCAGGGTTTCGGCGATGCGATCTCCGCTCAACGGCTCGTCCGCCGCGAAGATCAACGCCTCGACGATGCGTTTTAGCTCTTGCGTTTCCATTAAACTTTGTTGATCCAAATTTCTCCGTACGGTCCGGATTGCGTCGCCGTCGCCATGCCGCGTTTCATCATTTCCAAAAGGGCGATGAAGGTGACGATCATATAAATCTTGCTCGGCAGCTTCTGCAGCAGCGAGAGGAAAAGCAATTGTTTGTTGATCTGCAATTCCTGCTGGAGGTATTCGATTTGCTCGTCGACACTGATCGGAATGCGCTCGACCCGGTGCTGAATATCTTTGGGCACGCGCATGAGCACCTGCTTGAACACCGCCATCAAATCGAACAAACTTACGTTGCCCTTGGCATAATCCACCCAATCGCTGAAATCGTGATCGTCGAAATTAAGATCGAGATGGCCGCGCGAGTAAAAATAGCGTTCATTAGCCTCGAACACGGATAGGTGCTCGGCCACTTCTTTGTAGCGCTGATACTCCAATAAGCGGCGCACCAATTCCTGCCGCGGGTCTTCTTCCTCCTCTTCCTCGGCCTCCGGGGACTTGGGCAGCAGCATTTGCGCTTTGATGCGAATGAGCGTGGCGGCTAAAAGAATGAAATCGCCGGCCCCCTCGAGATCGAGCATTTGCAGAATCGCGACGTACTCGAGATACTGTTGGGTGATGGAAGCGATCGGGATGTCGTAAATATCCACCTCGCTCTTCTTGATGAGAAACAACAAGAGATCGAGCGGCCCTTCAAAATTGGTCAGTTTAACGCGATAAGCCATGCTGAGCTTTAACTTTGCCTTTTATCCGTGAAGTCGATTTTCCATTCGGGCTGATAAGTTGTTCTAGCTGTTTGAGGTCATTCACTCTGAGTAACTCACCGACTATGCGCTCTAGCCGTTTGGGATTAGTGATTTTCTCAACTCGCCGTCGAATGTTAACCGGTACAGCACCAAAACGATGTTCAATTAAACTAAAAATTGCACGGCGGAGACCGATGTCAATGAGCTGTTTTCCAACCAGTGTATCTTCCATTTTAAATCCTCCGAAAAAATCGTTAAGCTTTTCCAGAGTTAAGCGTTTAACACGATGTATAGCAAAACCACCAAGCAAAGCCAAAAGATCGGCTCGTTGCGCTTCGGTTATTTTCCTAGCTTGTTTAATTCGTTTACCCCAAGCCGGCAATGAAGCTTCAATTTGTCGCGATGAAACTTTACAGAGTGGATACAGTGGAATCAAGCAAACTTCCTTCAAGCTTTCCAGCGCTTCCACTTTGATCTGATTCATCACCAGAGCAATGGGCCGAAAAGACAGTTCCGCATGTCCATCGAAATGATGAGTGAGCTTTCGAGCAGCTTGATGATGTGACTTTTCCAATTCTCTGTCGCTTTCAAGGTTAAGCTGCTCACTTCGTAATCTTCATCATCAGCCATGCCGAGAAGCTTCAAAATTGCCGCCGGATGCTTCTTCGCTAATTTGTAAAAGAGCGCATCGGTTGCCAAAGCTTTCCCTCCTCTAACTGCCAAATTAAAAACTCAAACCTCGCCCAGCTTCATCGCGCTGCGCACTTCCGCCATCGTCTTTTGCGCCTCACGGCGGGCGCGATTTTCGCCGTCGAGGAGAATGTCTTTCACCTCGTCCACATGCGCTTCATAATACGCGCGTTTCTCGCGCATCGGCGCCAGAAAGCCGGCGATGCGGCTGGCGCATCGCATCTTGCAATCGACGCAGCCGAGCTGGCCGCTTTCGCAGCCGGCGCGAATTTCCGTCTCTTCGGCCGGATTGAATTTGCGATGATGCGTGAACACCACGCAGATGTCGGGCCGCCCCGGATCGCCACGCCGAATCTTCTGCGGATCGGTCACGGCTTTGCGCATTTTCGCGGTGATCTCCTGCAGCGAATCCGCAAGCAAAATACCGTTGCCGCGCGATTTGCTCATTTGGGCCTGGCCGTCGAGGCCGGTGAGACGCGCAAACTGCGTCAGGCGTATCTCCGGCTCCGGAAAAACCGGGCCGTAAGTCGCATTGAATTTTCGCGCGATTTCGCGGGTAATTTCAACGTGCGGCAGTTGATCTTCGCCGACCGGAACGACCTCGCCTTTATAAACGAGAATGTCGGCGGCTTGCAGCACCGGATACCCCAGATGGCCGAACCCGATCGTTTCGCCCAAATTTAAATCGCGTACCTGCTCTTTCACTGTCGGGTTGCGCTCCAGTCGCTCTTTGGTAATGAGCATGCTGAAAATCAAAAACAACTCGGCGTGCTCTTTGATTTGCGATTGCCGGAAAATCGGGCTTGCTTCCGGACGAATCCCCGCGCCGAGCCAGTCGATGACCATGTCGATGGTGTTCGCATAAATCTCGGAGGTGTCGAGATCGGTGGTCAACACATGGTAATCGGCGATCAAATGAAAATTCTCAAAAACTTCCGCGGCCGTGGGTGAATTTGCCGTTTCTTGCAGCTTAACCCAATTTTCCAACGCGCCCACGTAATTGCCGAGATGCAGGCGGCCCGTCGGGCGCATCCCGCTCAAAATTCTTTTTTTAATTCGGTTCATTCAAATTGAATCCCGTCCTTCCTTGATCAGCATGAAGGAAAGGCGGGATTATTTTTAAAAGCTCAATCGAAAAATAAATCCGCCTAATCCGCTCATCCGGTTACAAAAATTAGTACGCGGATTGAGCAGATTAAGCGGAGAATAGGCTTCTTCTGCAACGATCCTATTTGAAAGAAACTAATTCATAAAAAGATACGGTTTCCAGCGCTCGTCGACGATGCCGACAAAATGCTGAATGAAGAACAGATGATTGGGCCGCTGCGGCTTTTTCGCCAAACGCATGCCGGCCTCTTCCGGCGTGCGATTGCCTTTGCGATTGTTGCAATAGACGCAGGCGCAGACCAAGTTTTCCCACGACTCTTCGCCGCCGCGATTCTTGGGAAGAACGTGATCGACCGTCACCGGTTTGTGCGTGGCGCCGCAATACTGACACCGGTGCCCATCGCGCTTGATGATGTTTTTGCGCGACAGCACGATGCGCTTGCGCGGCACATGAATGTAAGAAACCAGACGCACGATGCTCGGAAACGGCATCTCTTGCCGCACCGAACGAATCACCCACCGCGGATGCCGTTCGATGATTTCCGCCTTGCCGAGATAAATCAGGATCACGGCTTTTTTCGCCGTGATCACGCTCATCGGCTCGTAGTTTTGGCTTACAATCAAGACGTTGTGATTGAGCGATGCCATATCTCTCATTTACGCCTACGGGCGCAGCCCGACTTTCAGTCATTCGCCAATTTCTGCCTCGAAATTAACTCAGAAAAAGGTCGAAACAATGCTTCTAATTTACAAGAAATCAGTCAAAGAGTCAAGTTATTTTCTGCCCCGCTTTTGGCGGGGCAACAAGAAGTCACCTACAACTCATAGGGGTTGCGCTTCATCAAGCAACAAAATCGGAATGTCGTCTTTGATGTCATATTGCAAACGACAATTTCGGCAAATGAGTTTCGGCTCCTGGTCTGCTCCATCCTCGGGGGAGCCGCCTGCGTCTGCCGGGGCTGCGCCCGCCGGCATACGCCCGTAGGGGATTTGGTATTCCAATTTGCCTTTGCATTTCGGACAGGCAATGATTTGCAAAAATTCTTGATCGAGCATGAGATGGTCTCCTGAATTGAGATTTTATTTGGTCTTGCCGTTTTTTCCATTCGCGCCCTCGCTCGGCAACTCGAGGGGATCAGCTTGAAAGTAAGGCTGCAAGACGTCGAGCAGCGATTTGGGCGCCCGCACCGGTTTTCCGCCTTTGCCGATAAACGGATGCGTCGTGTAACCGTCCACCAGCAATTCCTGCTGTTCGTTGTAGATTTTGTACTCGATGCGAATCGTCACGCGCGGCAAAGTTTTGACCGCGCTCACGATCCGCAGCAGTTGATCGTACGTCGCCGCGCGATGATAACGGCAATACGCTTCACTCACCGGCAATCCGATGCCTTCCTTTTCCAACTGCGTATAGGGAAATCCGATGTCGCGCAGCATTTCCGTGCGCCCCACCTCGAACCATTCGAGATATTTGCTGTAGTACGTAATACCCATCTTGTCGGTATCAGCGTAACGCACGCGGACATAAGTCGTGTTAACGAGCATAGAATAGCGTTATGTTCGCTCCCAAAAGCCCATTTTGCCGTATTTTTCGATGCGTTGCGCCACCAAGCGCGCCGCCGGAATTTTTTCCACCTCGTCGATCTCTTGCAGTAAGCGGGTTTTGAGAATCTGCGCTGCGGCGTCGTGATCGCGATGCGCGCCCCCCAAAGGTTCTTGAATGACGCCGTCAATCACGTTGAATTGCAAAAGATCGCTGGCGGTGAGCTTCATCGCCTCGGCGGCCTGTTCGGCTTTGGTGCTGTCGTGCCAGAGAATCGCGGCGCAGCCTTCCGGCGAAATCACCGAATACCACGTGTTCTCCATCATCAGCACGCGGTCGCCGACGGCGATGCCGAGCGCGCCGCCGCTGGCGCCTTCGCCGATGATGACGACGACGATCGGCACCGGCAGATGTGACATTTCAAACAGATTGCGCGCAATGGCTTCGGCCTGGCCGCGCTCTTCGGCGCCGATGCCGGGATACGCGCCGGGGGTGTCCACCAGGCAAACAATCGGCCGCTGGAATTTCGCCGCCAGCTTCATCACGCGCAGGGCTTTGCGATAGCCTTCGGGATGGGGCATGCCGAAATTGCGATAAAGTTTTTGCTTGGTGTCGCGGCCTTTTTGCTGGCCGACGAGCATGATTTTTTTATCGCCAAGTTTTCCGGCGCCGGCGACAATTGCCGGATCGTCGCCAAAGGCGCGGTCGCCGTGCAGCTCGATAAAATTTTCCATCATGCGTTCGATATAATCCAGTGCATACGGCCGCTGCGGATGCCGCGCCAACTGCACCCGCTGCCATCGCGTCAAGCGCGAATAAATCTCCTCGCACAGGCGCCGCGCCTTCTCCCCCAATTTTGCCGCCTCGGCTTCAACCTCCCTTCCCTCTTCTGCCGCCTTTTGGCGAAGCTCTTTAATCTGATTTTCTAATTCAACAATCGGTTTCTCAAATTCTAAAACAAATCCGGCCATCGGTTTCTCCGTTCCATCGTTAAATCTTCTAAAATATAACAGAATTTCTCTTTGATGCAACGACTATTTCAAATCCGAAATATCCTTCGCAAAAGAATTTCCAGATCCAAAAAAGGCGAATAATGCGTGACGTAATAGAGATAAAGCTTGTGTTTTTCTTCCTCCGAAAGCCGGCTGCGCCTGCCGCTGCTGTGAATTTGAGTAACGTCAATGAGGGCAAGGGGCAATTTGTAATTGGCAATTTGCAAGCTCGAAACAGACAAGCCGATCCAACTCAGCCTGCCGGAAAGTATCGCCAACAGCCATGGCCATTTCGCCAATTTTCCCTCGCCTTTCTTTTGAAAAGATTTAAAAGAAGAGCGGGATAATTGCCAGAGCCGCAAGGAACCGCCGTGCGGTAATTGAATCGTCTGCGGCTGGAGACGGCCTCCGAACAGCCACGCCAGCAAAAAAAACGGCGCGCCTGCGAGCAAGCAAAATCCGGCCAGCGAAATGTCCAAAACTCTTTTTCCCAGCGCCGGCCAAAACCGTGACAAGCGGTTTTCAATTTCCAGCAGCGGCGTTTCCGCCACCTGATCGATGCCGGATTTGCCGATGATCACATCAAGATGGCTGGGGACTAATTTGAAACTGATGTCTCCCCCAACTTTTCTTCCCGACGTCTTCGCTGAAGATCGCGGAGACTTTGAGATGACTTCGAGAATGCGGCCAAACGGAATGCGCTGCGTGGAGAAAATCACTTGCTGAATCCGATGATCTTTTGACGCGTGGAGCCATTCTGCCAAGTCGTCCAAACTGGTGAGCACCGGCACACCCGCATATTCTTTTCCCACTTCACTCGCGTGCAGGCTCACCAAGCCGACGAGATTATATTTGTCCTCAAAGCCGAAGCCCGCCTGGATTTTTAATTTCTCGACCAGCGCGCCATCGGTCTCGAAGTCACCGACGATAATCGTTCGTCCCGCTTTTCCTTTTGAAAAAATAAACGAAAAGCGCGACACTTTCACCAATAAACGCCAGCCGGGCAGCAGCAAGATATTCATGGCGCCAGCCGCCAGCACCACGGCGCGCGAAAACGCGTATTGCTTGAAAAAATACGTCAGACTGGCATTGATCAAAAAGCCGAGAGCTGCCGCCGCAAAGGCTTGAGAAAAAGAAAATCTCGAGCGGTTGTAACAGCCGAAAAGGGCCAGGCAAATCAACCAGATCGACGAATAGACGGCGTCGACGATGAGAAAGCGCGGCAAAACCTCGAATGTCTCGAAGCGAAACCACACAGCCGCAGCCATGCTGAGCTGCATGAGCGTCAAATCGGTCAGCGGCGCCGCAGACTTGCTGAGCAGGGATTGCGCAAATGCGATCACCGCGCGAAACCAAATTGCCGCGTGCAGAAGCCAGTATGAAACCAATCCCGATCTTCCTTTATAAAAATTCGAAGAAGAATCGGGACGAAAATGCTTGCGCACGAACAGGCCCATGGCTTGATAAAACAAGCGCAGGTTATCGAGATCGCTCTGCTTGGCGCTTTCGCCTTTGAAGTGAATGATTTGCGTGCCGGGGAAATAATGAATTTTCCAGCCGGCGGCGCGCATCCGAAAACACCAGTCGAGATCTTCGCCGTACAGAAAAAAATCTTCGTCGAGCAGGCCGACCTGGTCGAGCGCTTCACGCCGCACGGCCATGAAGGAGCCGGAAATCGCTTCGACCTCGGCGGTTTCATTTTCGGGAAGATAGGTCAGATTGTAGCGCCCGAACCAGCGGCTGCTCGGAAAAAGCCGGCTCAAACCGGAAAGACGGGTAAACGCGACCCACGGCGTGGGAAAACTACGGCGGCAAGCGAGCTGCAGCGTGCCGTTGGGATTGAGCACTTTGCAGCCGACCATGCCCGTTTCGGGATGTTGATCAAAAAAGGCGCGAATGGCGGTAAAGGTGTCTTCCTGCACGACGGTGTCGGGATTGAGCAGCACGAGGAGCCGGCCGGTTGCCTGCCGCAGGGCTTGGTTGTTGGCCCGCGCAAAACCGAGGTTGTCGCGATTGGCGATGAGCTTCACTTCGGGAAATTCGCGCCGCACCATGTCGGCGCTGCCGTCGTTGGAGCCGTTGTCAACGACAAAAATTTCCGCCGCCAGGTTGACTACGCCCATTGGGGCTAAGGCTTTGCGAATTGAAAGCAGGCTCTGCCGCAAAAACTCGCGCACGTTGTAGTTGACGATGATAATCGAAATTTCATACAACGTTGCGTCAAGATGTGAGACGTCGCCGTATTCAGAACTGTCGTGATGAAGACTCATGAAACGACTGCGACAACAGATTTTGCTTGATCAAAAAATCGGACAAAACTTCCGCGCAGAGTTGATGTGCGCGTGGCCGCCAATGTCCATCCAACACAAAATACAAGTCTTGCGCTTGCAGTTGGCTGTTATCCATGGCCGGCAGCAGCCCGTCAACGAATAAAATGCGCTGTGTCGCTGCAAAGTCTTTTATGAGCCGGCTCATTTTTGCAGTTTCAACGCTGCGAAAATTGGAAAAAGGAATATGCAACAAAACCAAGTCAAACTTTTGCTGCCGAGCCAATTCTTGAAAGCGCAACACCCATTCTTGTGTTATTTGCCAACCTTTCTCGATTTTTTTTCGACTGGCTTCCGCTTGCCAATGTCCAAGCCAACTCGGAAATTCCTGGCCTTTGAATAACTCAAAGCGTCTATAGAAATGCGAATGCTGCAATAACCATTGCCGTTGCAAGCGCAACTGATAAAAAAGCCTGCTGGTAGCCTGAGAATGTTCTTGTCGAGACGCGGCATGATGCGATTCGCGAGTCGTGGGGGCAAGCTCATCGAGGCGGGGAATCGCGTTTTTCTCGGAAAAGTCAAGATTACCGATGAGATCGTTGCCGGTTTTGTCGGCGTAAGTCGCAAGAAGGCCAATGATCACAATCTTCGGTTGTAAATGTAAAACGTTTTGAAAGAGCCGATATTGCCGGGCGGTTGCCGTGGCTGGAACGCCGAGATTATAAACTTCTGCGTCATATCCCCGTGAAAATAAAGTCTTCTTAATTAAGCTGCTGTAAGTTTCATCGGCTTCAACGCCGTATCCAAAAGTGAAAGAATCACCCAAAACACAAATACGGGTTTTCGCATGCCTATTTTTCTCGGAAAAACTTTGGTCACGAAATCCGTCTTCGTTGATTCGAATGGAAATATCAAATTCCGATGAAACAAATTTCCCGCGAAAATCCGGCCGTAAGCCGATAATTTCTCCTGCGGCATTATACAAATACCAGCTATCATGCCCGGATTCACTGATTAAACGCGGCGGATATACGGAAAAAAAATTGCAACTAATCAATTCGCCCAGCAATAGTGCCGCTACAGTTGAAATCGCCAAGAGCAGAACATTGTAGAAATACCGAGACATTGTCCAAGGTCTTAAATGCGCCAATCAAAAGTCAATTTACACAATATCACTGCCAAAACAAAAGCAGTTTCTGATGACTTCATTCATGCTGATTTCATTCTGCCAAACTTCGCGACGGGCGCAGCCAATCCGCCAGCTTGAGGCGCCAGACCATGGTTGCGGCTTCGAATTGAACTTTGCGCGACATTTTGGATTTGCCCTGCCGGCGCTCGGTGAAAACAATCGGCACTTCACAAATTCGAAAACCCTGCCGCCAGATTTTGTAATGCAGCTCGATTTGAAAGGCGTAGCCGTTGGAAACGATGCCGTCAAGCGTGACCGCTTCGAGCACGCGGCGATGAATGCACTTGAAGCCGCTGGTGCAGTCATTGATCGGCATGCGCGTAATCGTGCGCGTATACCAATTGGCAAAAAGACTGAGCAAAAGCCGCGATAACGGCCAGTTGATGACGTTGACGCCGGTGAGATAGCGTGAGCCGATCACCAGGTCATAGCCGTTGATTTTTTCCAACAGCCGCGGCAGATCATCGGGATTGTGCGAAAGATCGGCGTCCATCTCGAAAATATATTCGAAGCTGTTTTGGAGGGCATAACGAAAACCGGCGACGTAGGCCGTGCCCAAACCCATTTTTCCTGGACGCTGCAGCAAATGCAAACGCGGCTCTTGTTCCCGCCGGCGCGCTACCAGCTCGCCGGTGCCGTCGGGCGAGTTGTCGTCGACGATGAGAATTTCTATACGCGGTTCATTTAACGCGAAAATGCGATTGATCACGTTCTCAATATTGCCGGCTTCGTTATAGGTCGGAATAACGACCAACGCCCGAGGCGAATTGACTCCTGACAAAGCAGAATTCCTTTCTATCTTTTAATTGCAGGTCACTAATACAAAATAAATCGGCCATATTTCTTTCGCACGCCCTCGACGACGCGTTCAATCCCCTCGGAAACATTTCGCCAGGCGGAATCCTTGTCCGGCCACTTGGTCACCGCCAGCCCGTCTTTGGGCAGGGCCTGCAAGCCGGCGAACGGCGCGCGCATCCAACTCACCTCGCGCAGAATGATCGGAATCACGCGGGCTTCGCCTTGATCGTGGCGTTCCAGCGCGCGCTTCATCTCGATCTCGTAGCAATAATCCGAGGCCATGAAATCGGCGCTGATCAGCAGCAGAATGATATCCGCCCGCTCCAAATTTTCATCGATCTTCCGTTTCCATTCCTCGCCCGCTTCGATTTTGCGATCATGCCAGGTTTCGATCAGTCCCTGCCGCTGTAAAAGCTTCAGATGGGTTTCCAGTTCGTTGCGCAGGGTCTCGTCCTTGTGCGAATAACTGTAGAACAGCCCCACGGCCTCTCGTCGTTCTTCGATTATTTTCTCCTTTCGGCGTGTGCCTTCAAGATCGACGCCGTTGAGCAGTTCCCGCACGTCCAGTTCGATGACCGCGCTGCCGGCCACTTTCGGAAATTTATTGATGCCGTTGCTTTCCATCACCAGCAGCTCGTGATAGGGCATCACCACATCGGGATGATTCGGCAGCGGCACCATCTCCTGCGGCTGCAGATTGCGAATATCGCGATGAATGCGCTCGAAATCCGACCGGATGATGGCCA
>Ga0209172_10004178_pt1 | contig 20119 bp, 14 predicted proteins | sample LarsenN4metaG_FD_184113 | JGI IMG/M metagenome (GOLD analysis project Ga0209172, IMG submission 184113) | Hot spring sediment bacterial and archeal communities from British Columbia, Canada, to study Microbial Dark Matter (Phase II) - Larsen... ... | reverse complement strand
CATCTCCTGGTCCTCGATCGCCTCCTGCAGAAACACCTCGCGCGGCGGAGACGGGGCTTCGGCATAATACTGGGTCAGGAACTGCCCGAGAATCTGCGCCCGCCCGAATCCCTGCGTCCCGTCGAGGAAGAAGTGCTCCTGCCCCTGCACTCGCCCGCCGCGGATGAAGAACATCTGCACGCAGGCGACATTTCCCGACTGCGCCACGGCGGCGACGTCCCGGTCCTCCAGGCCGGTGCTGGCGATGCGCTGCCGCTCGTAGACGGCCTCCATGGCCTGGATGCGGTCGCGCAGCTGTGCCGCGCGCTCGAACTCCTGGCGCGCCGCCGCCTCCTCCATCTCGTGGCGTAGCGCCTCCAGCAGAGGCGCCTGCTTGCCCTCGAGGAACTGCGCCGCCTGGCGCACCTGCTCACCGTACTGCTCCCGGGTGGCCCCCCAGGCGACGCACGGCGCAGTGCACTGCCCGATGTAGTAGTCCAGGCAAGGCCGCGGCAGATCGGCGGTAATCTCGATGGCGCAGGTCCGCAGTTTGAAGAGCTTGCGTACGGTGCGGATGGTGCGCCGGATCAGTTTGGGCTCGTGGTAGGGATAGGGGCCGAAGTAGCGCGCCCCGTCGCGCACCACCCTGCGGGTCATCACGATCTTGGGATACGGCTCGTTGGTGAGTTTGACGTAGGGAAAGGCCTTGTCGTCGGCCATCCGCACGTTGTAGATGGGGCGGTGGCGCTTGATCAGGTTCACCTCGAGGAGGAGCGCCTCGACCTCGTTACTGGTCGCGATCACCTCGACGTCGGCGATCCGGGACATCAGGTGCTGCACCCGCGGGTTGCTCACCACCTCCGGATCCTGGAAGTACTGCCGGACGCGGGTGCGCAGGGAAGCGGCCTTGCCCACGTAGATGACCCGGCCCGTCTGATCTTTCATGAGATAGACGCCGGGTTGCCCCGGAAGGAGTTTCAGTTTTTCCTGCATCTCGGGCTGATCCACGGTTCGATGATAGCATGGGGGGTGTGTCGGCCCGGCCCACCCACCGCAGCGCCGCCGCACAGGCCGCGATCGTCACCGTCCTCTGGTCGACATCCTTCCTGCTGGTGAAGGGCATGCTCCCGGCGGTGCCGCCGGTGACCCTCGCCGGCGTGCGCTATCTGGTCGCGTTCCTCTTCCTGATCGCCTTCGCGCTGGCGGTGGACCGCCGCCGGCCGGGGCGTCTCCCCTGGGCGCTGCTGGCGACCATTGGGATCCTCCAGTACGGCGTGGGCCAGGCGCTGGTGTACTCGGCCATGCGCCTCCTGCCGGTCGCCACCATTGCCCTCCTGTTCAGCCTGCTGCCGCCGCTGCAGGCGCTGGCGGATACGGTGTGGTTGCGCGAGCCGCCCCTGCGCGCGCAGGTCCTGGGCGCGGCCGTCACCCTTGCCGGCATCGGCCTCTACCTCCCCTGGCGGGGATCCTGGGCCTGGGCGGGGTTGGCCCTCATGGGCGGGGTGCTGCTGACCGCTACGATCGCCACGACGTTATCCCGACAGGTGGCCCGGGAGGGCAGCACCTCCACCCTCCACCTGACCCTGATCAGCATGGCCGCGGGGGCCTTCTTCATCCTGCCGGTGGGCCTCGCCGCGGAGCCGGCACCCCGCTTTCCCCTACCGGTGGTCGGCGCGCTGTTCTGGCTCAGCCTGGCCAACACCGCGGCCGCCTTTTCGCTGTGGAACAACGCCCTGCGCACGCTCACCGCGTTCGAGGCCAACATCATCGGCAATACCACGCTCTTTCAGGTGGGGATCCTGGGCTGGCTCTTCCTCGGCGAACCCCTCACCCCGCGACAGATCCTCGGGATCGCGGTGGCCTTCGGGGGCGTGCTGCTGGCGGGGTTGCCGGCGCGCGGCGCGCGGCGGGTCGCCCTCGACGCGATCCGTTGATCCGCTGACCGTCAGAGAGCCGACAGGACGGCGGCGATCCGGCGGAGCCCTTCCTCCAGGATCCGGGCTTCCATGCCGAACCCGACGCGGATGTGCCCGTCCACGCCGAAGTGATCTCCCGGGACGACCAGGACGTCGTGTTCGGTGCGCAGCCGCTCGGCCAGCGCCGTGGAATTCACCGGCGCGTTGTAGCGGAGCATGGCGATGGCCCCGGCTTCCGGCGGCGTCCAGGCGACGCGGTCTCCCTGCTCGGTCAACCAGGCCGTGAGGAGCCCCAGATTGGACTGCAGGGTCAACCGGGTCCGCCGCGCGAGCCGCCCCTGGACGCGCGGGGAGAGGGCGACGCGCGCCAGGGCATCGCTGAGCAAGGCGGGCCCGATGGTGGTGTAGTCGCGCCGGCTCCACAGGGCCTCCACGACGTCCCGCGGTCCGAGGATCCAGCCGATGCGCAGCCCCGGCAGCCCGTAGGCCTTGGAGAGGCCGCCGCTGATCAGTACGCGGTCGGCGGATCCCCAGAAGGTCGGGGTGCGCTCGCGGGTGATCTCAGCCCCGCGGTAAACCTCGTCGGCCACGATCCAGGCGCTGACGCGGGCGGCCGCCCGCACCACGGCTTCCATCTCCGCCGCCGCCAGCACGGCGCCGGTGGGGTTGTTCGGGTTGCAGACGATGATGGCCTTGGTCTTCTCCCCCACCAGAGCGGGCAGGGCGTCGGGGTCGGGGCGCCAGCCTTTGTGTGCCTGCAGCCACCAGGCCCGCACCTCCCCCCCGAACCCCCGGACCAGCCCGTGGATCTGCATGTAGTTGGGCAGCATCAGGACGACCTGGTCTCCGGGCTCCACCAGCCACCACGTCACCAGGAAGTTGGCCTCCGCCGTCCCCGTCGTCACCAGGACCTGGTCGGCCGCCGCGCCGGGATAGAGCGCGGCGATGGCCTCGCGCAGTTCCGGACTCCCGCGGGTGTGGCCGTAGCCCAGGGCCTGCCGCGCGAGCACCTCGCGGATCCAGGAGTGATCCACCAGCGAGGCCAGCGTCACGGGCAGCACGCCGCTCTCGCTGAGGTTGTAGGCCACCTCCGCCTCGTAGGTGGACTGCCACCGTTCCATGGCGAAGGGCTCGAGCGGCATCAGGAACCCTCCTCCCGACGTTCCGTCTGACGCCCGGTCAGGTGGCGCGCCCCCGCCGCCGCGCGCCGCCGGCCGTTCCCGGCAGGACGCCCTCGACCGTTCCTCCCGAAGAACCGGCGCAGAAACTGCCCCGTGTAGGAGTGCGGGAGCGCGGCCACATCCTCCGGCGTCCCCTCGGCGATGACCTCACCACCCAGTTCCCCGCCCTCCGGGCCCAGGTCGATGATCCAGTCCGCGGTCTTGATCACGTCCAGGTTGTGTTCGATGACCACCACCGTGTTGCCGGCGTCCACCAGCCGGTGCAGGACCTGCAGCAGCCGCTCCACATCGGCGAAGTGCAGCCCGACCGTCGGCTCATCCAGGATGTAGAGGGTCTGCCCCGTGTCCTTGCGCGAGAGTTCCGCGGAGAGTTTCACCCGCTGCGCCTCGCCGCCGGAGAGGGTCGTGGCCGGCTGTCCCAGTTTGATGTAGCCGAGCCCGACGTCGTGCAGGGTCTGGAGCTTGCGGCGGATCCGCGGCACGTTCTCGAAAAAGGCCAGCGCCTCGTCCACGGACATCCCCAGGACGTCGGCGATGTTCTGCCCGCGGTAGAAGACCTCCAGGGTCTCCCGGTTGTAGCGCTTCCCCTTGCAGACCTCGCACGGCACGTAGACGTCGGGCAGGAAGTGCATCTCGATCCGGACGATCCCGTCCCCCTCGCACGCCTCGCAGCGGCCCCCGCGCAGGTTGAACGAGAAGCGTCCCGGCTTGTAGCCGCGCATCCGCGCGTCGGGAGTCTGGGCGAAGAGGTCGCGCACCAGGTCGAAGGTCTTCGTGTAGGTGGCCGGGTTGCTGCGCGGCGTCCGCCCGATCGGCGACTGGTCGATGTTGATGACCTTGTCGATCCGGTCCAGGCCGTCGATGCGGTCGTGGGCGCCGGCGCGCAGCCGCGCTCCGTGCAGGGCGTGCGCCGCGGCGCGGTAGAGGATGTCGTCCACCAGGGTGGACTTGCCGGATCCGGAGACCCCGGTGATGCAGACGAAGAGCCCCAGGGGGATGCGGACATCGATGTGCTTGAGGTTGTGCTCGCTGGCGCCGCGGATGATCAGCGACCCGTCTCCGCGGGGCCGTCGCCGCGGTGGGATGGGGATGCTCCGCCGCCCGGAGAGGTAGAGACCGGTGACGGAGGTGGGGTGGCGGGCGATCTCCTCCGGCGTGCCGCTGACCACGATGTAGCCGCCGTCGGCGCCGGCCCCCGGCCCAATGTCGATCACCCAGTCGGCGCTGCGGATCGTCTCCTCGTCGTGTTCTACGACCATGATGGTGTTGCCCAGGTCGCGCAGTTCCTTCAGGGTGGCGATCAGGCGCCCGTTGTCGCGCTGGTGCAGCCCGACGCTGGGCTCATCCAGGACGTAGAGCACGCCCATCAGCCCCGAGCCGATCTGCGTGGCCAGGCGGATGCGCTGCGCTTCCCCACCGGAGAGCGTGGTGGCGGTCCGGTCCAGGGTCAGGTAGTCGAGGCCCACGTTGACCATGAAGCTCAGCCGCGCCCGGATCTCCTTGAGGATCTGGTGGGCGATCAACTGCTCGCGCTCCCCCACGGCCAGGTCGGCGAAGAACTGCTGGGTCTGGCGGATCGTCCGCGCGGTCAGTTCGGCGATGTTCAGCCCCCCGACCCGGACGGCCAGCGACTCCGCCCGCAGGCGCGTCCCCCGGCAGGTCGGGCAGGGGAGCGTGGTCATGAAGCGCTCGATCTCCTCGCGGATGTACTCCGAGTCGGTCTCTTTGTACCGGCGCTCCAGTTGATGGACGACGCCTTCGAAGTGCGTCTCGTAGACGCGCAGCGCCCCCCACTTGTTGTGGTAGCGCACGCGCACCGGCTCGTCCGACCCCTGCAGCAGGATGTCCACAAACGCCCTGGGCAACCGCCGTACCGGCGTCTTCATGTCCACCCGGTAGTGGGCGGTCAGCGACTGCAGCAGTTCCTGGTAGTACTCGCTGGTCGAGTCGGCCCAGGGGACCACCGCGCCGTCCAGCAGGGAAAGGTTACGGTCCAGGACCAGCTCGGGGTCGATCTCCTGTTTGAAGCCCAGGCCCGAGCAGGTGGGACAGGCGCCGTAGGGACTGTTGAAGGAGAAGATGCGCGGCTCGATCTCCGGGAGCACCGTGCCGTGCTCCGGGCAGGCGAACTGCTGGCTGAAGACCAGGAGCTCCCCCTTCTGCCCGTTGGGCAGGACGTCCACGTACACGATGCCCTGCCCGAGCTTGAGGGCGGTCTCGACCGAATCGGCCAGGCGGGTCTTGATCTCCGGATGAATCACCAGCCGGTCAACGACGACCTCAACGGTGTGCTTCTTGTTCTTGTCCAGCGGGATCTCTTCGCTCAGGTCGTAGACGCTGCCGTCCACGCGGACGCGTACGAACCCCTGCCGGCGCAGATCGTCGAAGAGCTGCCGGTACTCGCCCTTGCGCCCGCGCACGATCGGTCCCAGGACCTGGATCCGCGCCTCCCCCGGCAGGGCCAGCACCCGGTCCACGATCTGCTCCCGGCTCTGCCGGGCGATGGGGCGGCCGCATATGGGGCAGTGCGGCTGGCCGATCCGCGCGTAGAGCAACCGCAGGTAGTCATAGATCTCCGTCACGGTCCCCACGGTGGAGCGCGGGTTGCGCGGCGCCCCCTTCTGATCGATCGAGACCGCCGGGGAGAGGCCCTCGATGTAGTCCACCTCCGGCTTCTCCATCAACCCCAGGAACTGGCGGGCGTAGGCGGAGAGCGACTCGACGTACTTCCGCTGCCCCTCCGCGTAAATGGTGTCGAAGGCCAGGGAGGATTTGCCCGACCCGGAGATGCCCGTGAGGACGACAAACTTGTCCCGTGGGATCTCCACCGTGACGTTCTTCAGGTTGTGTTCACGGGCGCCGCGAACGATGATCCGGTCCAGCGGCATCGTCTACTCCGGTCCAACCGGCTCGCCGGGCTTCGGCGGGCCGACGATCTCGACCATTCGCACCCTCCGCTAACGCCGCCGGCCGCGGCCGGACATGCCGGGACGGCCCCGTACCGGGACGCCCGGTCTCCCCCGGCGCGGGGCGAAGAACGGCTCGCCCAGCCCGTGCCGTAACTCCTGGACCTGATCGCGCAGGGTCGCCGCCTTCTCGAACTCCAGGTTGGCGGCGGCCCGGCGCATCTCGCGCTCCAGCGCCTCGATGGTCTGCTCCAGTTCCTGCGGCGAGAGCATCAGGAGGCGGGCCACGCTCCAGGGTACCTTGCCCCGCTGCGTCTCGGCCAGCTTGATCAGTTCCTGCGCCGTCAGCACCTCCGTGGAGGGCTGGTAGGTCGCAATCTCCTCGGCCACCTGCGCGATATCGATCAGGTCGCGGATCGGCTTGGTGATGGACTGGGGGGTGATGCCGTGCTCCTCATTGTAGCGCAGCTGGATCTCCCGCCGCCGGTTGGTCTCGGCGATGGCCCGGCGCATCGAGTCGGTGGCCTCATCCGCGTAGAGGATCACGCGCCCGGAGATGTGCCGGGCGGCGCGGCCCATGGTCTGGATGAGTGAGGTCTCCGAGCGCAGGAACCCCTCCCGGTCCGCGTCCAGGATGGCGACCAGGGAGACCTCCGGCAGGTCCAGCCCCTCCCGCAGCAGGTTGATCCCCACCAGCACGTCGTAGGTCCCCAGCCGCAGGTCCTTGAGGATCTGCACCCGCTCCAGGGTCTGCACCTCGGAGTGCAGGTAATGGACCTTCAGGCCCATCTCCTGCAGGTAGGCCGTCAGGTCCTCGGCCATGCGCTTGGTCAGCGTCGTGACCAGGGTGCGCTCGCCCTTCTCGGCCTGGGCTTTGATCTCCGCGATCAGGTCATCGATCTGCCCCTTGGCCGGCCGCACCTCGACGTGGGGGTCGACCAGCCCGGTGGGACGGACGATCTGCTCGGCGACGTGCTGGCTGACCTCGTACTCGAACGGCGCGGGCGTGGCCGAGACGAAGACGCACTGGTGCACCAGCCCCTCGAACTCGTCCCAGGAGAGTGGCCGGTTGTCCAGGGCGGAAGGGAGGCGGAATCCGTAGTCCACCAGGTTGACCTTGCGGGAGCGGTCCCCCTCCAACATCCCCTTGATCTGCGGCACGGTGACGTGGCTCTCGTCGATGAAGAGGAGGAAGTCCCGCGGGAAGTAGTCCAGCAGGCAGCCGGGGCGCTCTCCGGGGTTGCGCCCGTCCAGGTGGCGGGAGTAGTTCTCGATGCCGGGACAGGTCCCCACCTCGCGCAGGAGTTCCATGTCGTAGCGGGTGCGGAACTCCAGGCGCTGCGCCTCCAGGAGCTTGCCCTGCGCCTTCAGCCAGGCCAGGCGGTCCTGCAGCTCGGCCTCGATGGTCTGCAGGGCGCGCTCCAGGCGCTCCTCCGTCGTGACCCAGTGCTTGGCCGGCCAGACGGCCACCGTGGGCTTCTGCTCCAGCACCTCCCCGGTCAGGGGGTCGATCTCCATGATCCGGTCCACCTCGTCGCCGAAGAGCTCGACGCGCACGGCGCGCTCTTCGTAGGCGGGGTGGATCTCGATGACATCGCCGCGCACGCGGAAGCGGCCGCGGGCGAAGTCCACGTCGTTGCGCTCGTACTGGATGTCCACCAGGCCCCGGAGGATGTCCTCGCGCGAGCGCCGCTCCCCCTGGCGGATCAGGAGCATCACTTCCTTATAGTCTTCGGGGCGCCCCAACCCGTAGATGCAGGAGACGGAGGCGACGACGATCACGTCCCGCCGCTCCATCAGCGCCTTGGTCGCGGCGTGGCGGAGGCGGTCGATCTCGTCGTTGATCGAGGCGTCCTTGGCGATGTACAGGTCGGTCTGGGGGACGTAGGCCTCGGGCTGGTAGTAGTCGTAGTACGAGACGAAGTACCGGACGGCGTTCTCGGGGAAGAACTCGCGGAACTCGCTGTAGAGCTGCGCGGCCAGGGTCTTGTTGTGGGCGATGACCAGGGTGGGCCGCTGCATCCGCTCGATCACGCGGGCTGCGGTCATCGTCTTTCCGCTACCGGTGACTCCAAGCAGGGTCTGCCAGCGGTGCCCCGCCTCCAGCCCCCCCACCAGCTCCTCGACCGCCTTGGCCTGGTCCCCGCGGGGCACCATATCCGTGACCATTTTGAACATGGGCATAAAAACATTTTAGCATCTGGCCGCGCGGGCCAGCCACCCGGCCCGTCCGGACCACGGGGCGGCCCGGGACCGTCCCGGGAGCGCCTCGCCGGGGGCCATGAAGCCCCCGGAAAGTGGCCGGGGGCGGAGGGTTGCCCCCCCACCCCCGCGAATCAGTAGGGGCCGGGCGACAGCCAGCCCGGGGAAAGGGTGGCAAGAGGCATGCCGCGAGGGACGGTCAAGTGGTTCAATGCCGAGAAAGGCTACGGGTTCATCACACCCGACGAAGGCGGCAAAGACGTCTTCGTGCACCACTCGGCGATCCAGATGGAAGGGTACCGGTCTCTGGCCGAAGGCCAGAAGGTCGAGTACGAGATCACGCAGGGACAGAAAGGACCCCAGGCCGCGAACGTCCGTCCCGTCTAACCCCCCGCCGCCAGGAGACTGATGCAGGCTCCGGTGCGCCCGATCCGGATCGCTGTGATCGGGGAGCGGCAGGCTTCCGCCCACCTGGTGGAGGCTGCCGAGGCGGTCGGACGGGAGGTTGCCCGGCGCGGGGGCGTGCTCATCTGCGGCGGCATGAGCGGAGTCATGGAGGCCGCCGCCCGGGGCGCGTCCGCCGCGGGCGGTGTGGTCGTCGGCATCCTCCCCACCGAAACCGCCGAAGAGGGCAACCCGTTCGTCACCATCCCCCTTCCTACCGGTATGGGCGCGGCCCGCAACGTCATCATTGTCCGTTCTGCCGAAGCGATCATCGCGGTGGGTGGGGCCTACGGCACGCTCTCCGAGATCGGCTACGCTCTCAACCTCAACGTCCCCCTCATCGGCCTGGAGACCTGGACCGTGAGCCGGGCAGGCCTCACCGGAAGCGACCCCATCCCCCGGGCGGAGACGCCGGAAGCGGCGGTGGATTGGGCCTGGGCGGCGGCACTGGAACGACGCGGGCGCAACCCGTAGGGGAGCCTACCGTCCCGTCCCGGTAGAGACCAGGCGCCGCCACAGATCCTCCGCCTGGCGGCGCGTCTCCTGTCGCGACTGACTGTTGTCGATGATCCAGTCGGCTTCGGCGACCTTCTCCCGCAGGGGCCGCTGAGCCTGCAGGCGCCGGCGCGCTTCCGCCGCGCTGATCCGATCGCGCCGGCGCAGGCGGTCCACCTGGGTGGCCTCATCCACGGCCACGACGATCACCCCCTCCAGGGGAAAGACATCACGCGGCGCGGTATCCAGCAGGAGGGGAATGTCCAGCACGATCACGGCATCGGCAGGGAGAGAGCGCTGGAGGCGGTCTACCTCCTCGTGGAGGCGGGCCCGGATGCGGGGGTGCGTGATCCGGTTCAGGAGCGCGCGAGCGTCCGGATCGGCGAAGATCAGCCGGGCCAGGCGGGCCCGATCGATGCGGCCGCTCTCCTGGAGGACCTCGGTCCCGAAGGCCTGGATGATTTCGGCGTAGGCGGGGGTGTCCGGTTCCACGACCTCCCGGGCGACCTCGTCGGCGCTGACGACGACCGCGCCGAGTTCCCGCAGGATCCTGGCCACCGTGCTCTTCCCGCTGGCCAGGCCGCCGGTCAGACCGACGACGCGCGCCATCACCCGGCGAGCGGCACCATGTCCCGCCAGTTCGGTCCCGCCCGGGCCTCGGTGCGCAGCGGAACCTTCAGCGGGTAGGTGCGGCTCATCACATCCTGGATCGCCCGGGCGGCGTCGGACACCGCGGCCGCCGGCACCTCGAAGAGCAGTTCATCGTGGATCTGCAGTATCATGAGCACGTCGGGCAGGCGCGGCAGCACGTCGCGCGCCAGTTCGACCATCGCCTTCTTGATGATGTCCGCGCTCGTCCCCTGGATCGGGGTGTTGATCGCCGTGCGTTCCGCCGCCTCCCGCACCACCCGGTTGCGGCTGAACAGGTCGGAGAGATAGCGCCGGCGGTTCAGCAGCGTGGTGACGTACCCCTCGCGCCGCGCTCGCCCCACGATCTGCCCCATGTATTCGCGCACCCGCGGGTAGCGGGCGTAGTAGCGCTCGATGTACTGCCGGGCCTCCGTCCGGCCGATCCCGAGCTGTGTCGCCAGGCCGTACTCGCTCATCCCGTAGGCCACGCCGAAGACGATCGTCTTGGCCCGGCGCCGCAGGTCCGGGGTCACCTGGTCGCGGGGGACGTTGAAGACCTCCGCCGCCGTGACCGCGTGCACGTCGTCGTCGCGGGCGAAGGCGTCCAGGAGCCCGGGATCTTCGGTGATGTGCGCCAGGACGCGGAGGTCGATCTGGGAGTAGTCCACGCCCAGCAGCACCGCCCCCTCGGCGGGGATGATGGCGCGGCGGATCTTCCGGCCGACCTCGGTGCGGATCGGGATGTTCTGCAGGTTGGGCTCGGTGCTGGAGAGCCGTCCCGTCGCGGCCAGGGTCTGGATGAACGTGGTGTGCACGCGGCCGGTGCGCGGGTTGGCCAGGCGCGGGAGGACGTCGATGTAGGTGTTCTTGAGCTTGACCAGTTCCCGGTACTCCACGATCTTCGCCGCGATCTCATGCTCACCGGCCAGGTACTCCAGGACCTCCTGGTCGGTGGAGAGGCCGGTTTTGGTCTTCTTGAGGACGGGGAGCTGCAGTTTCTCAAAGAGGACGAAGGCCAGCTGCTTGGGGCTGCCGATGTTGAATTCGGTCCCGGCCAGGCGGTGGATCTCTGCGGCCAGACCGTCGATCTGCCGCACGAACTCGCCGTCCAGCGCCTGCAGATAGGGGACGTCCACGCGCACCCCCGCGCGCTCCATCTGGGCAAGCACAACCGCCAGGGGGATTTCGATAGTGGCGTACAGACTGGCGAGCTCGCGCTCGCGAAGGTGGTCTTCCAGGATTGGGCGCAGGCGGATGAGGGCGTCCGCGGCCCAGCAGGCGCTCAGCCCGGCGTCCAGCGGCAGTCCGCCGGCCGTACCCTTCCCTTCCGCCTTCTCCCCCTCCCCCTCGAGCCGCCAGCCCAGATACTCCCACGCCGTGGTCTCCAGCGTGTGCGTCCGCTTGCCGGGATTGAGCAGATAGGCCGCGATCGCCACGTCGAAGTCCCAGCCCCCCGGCGTGATTCCCGCCTGTCCCAGGAGATGGTGGTCCGCCTTGATGTCGCCACTGATCTTGCGAACAGCGGGATCCGCGAGCCACCGGGCCAGCTCCCCGGGCACCTCACCGAGCAGGGGCAGATACTGCGCCCTCCCGGCCTCCCCCGCCACGGCGATCCCCGTGAGAGCGGCGGCCAGCGGGTGGCCGGGCGTGCGCAGCAGCACGACGCCCACCTCGCCTCGTCCCCGGAGCGACGCCAGCAGGTCCGCCGCTGAATGCAATTCCCCGTACTCTCCCGCGGTCGGCGGCTCCGGCGGCGGGGTACCCAGCCGCTCCAGGAGGGTCTTGAACTCCAGGTTGAGCAGCAGCGCGGTCAGGCGCTCCCGGTCCGGCGACCGGCGCTTCAGGTCCTCCCAGGTCCACGCCACCGGCGCGTCCACGACCGTGGCCAGGTGCTTACTCTGCCGGATCTGCTCGGCATGCTCACGGAGGCGGTCACGCAGCTTGGGCGGAGCCTCGGCCAGGCGATCGAGGAGCGCCTCCACCGACCCGAACTGGGCCACCAACGACGCGGCCGTCTTCTCCCCGACGCCGGGCACGCCGGGGATGTTATCCGTCGTGTCCCCCTTCAGCGCCTTGTAGTCCGGCAACTGCGCCGGCGCGAATCCGTAGCGCTGCCGGACCGCCGCCTCGTCGTAGAGGGTGGTCTCCGTGATGCCCCGGCTGGTAATCATGACGCGGATGCCCGGCCGCACGATCTGCAGCAGGTCGAGGTCCCCGCTGACAATCACGACGTCAAACCCCTCATCCGCGGCGCGGCGGGCCAGGGCCGCGATCAGGTCCTCCGCTTCATAGCCTTCCAGTTCAAAGAGGGGGATGCGGAAAGTCTCCAGGATCTCCTTCGACAGCGCCAGCTGGGGTCGCAGATCGTCCGGCATCCGCTCCCGCTGGGCCTTATAGGCGGCGTAAGCCTTGTGCCGGAATGTGGGCGCAGGTTTATCGAGCGCGGCGGCGACGTAGTCCGGCGCCTCCTCGGTCAGCACCTTGAGGAGCATGTTCGTGAACCCGTACACCGCGTTGGTCGGCCGCCCGTCCGTCGTCGTGAAGTACGGCAGGGCGAAAAAGGCGCGGTAGACCAGGCCGTTGGTGTCGAGGAGGACGAGTTTCTTGGACAAGGGAGAACCCACCCGAACAGTATAATGCGCGAACGCCGCGACTAGGGCGCGGCCGTGAGAATGAGCGGGGTGCGGCAGACGGGCCTGGTGTCTTCGTCCTTAGGAGTGATGGTGACGGTCCGCCGGCCGGCGCTCACCTCCACGAGCGCGTACGTGAAGCGGTCAATCACAACGCAGGACATGCCCGGACCCCGTGGCGGCGGGGTGACGGCGAACGCGGCAAAGGCCACCGGCGCCACGGGGCCCAGGACCTCAGCCATCTCCTGGCCAAACGACGCCGTGGCAATGGGGCCGGCGACCACCTCGGTCATCCCCGTGCCCTCCGGCGCCGGGGTGAACGTGCCCGACCGGATCTCGTTCACCAGGACGGCGTGGGTGTCGGCGCTGAACCACACGATGTTCCGGATGTGGTTCCGCTGGATGAAGGACAGAATCTCTCCGCGCTCCGCGGCGTACCCCTCCCAGCGGTCGTAGGGGAGCGCGCCGAACTCCTGGACCGGGACGGAACTCACGATGAACTTCCAGGTAGCGTCGCTGCGGAGGAGGCGGTCCATCAGCCAGGCCTTCTGGGCGGGCCCCAGCAGAGTCCGCTGGGGATCGCGCAGCGCTTCCAGGCACCCCGGCGGGACGGGCAGACTTAAGGTTCGCGCCGCCACAGCAAAGGCAGAGCGGAGCGACGACGGGAGCGTGGGTGCCACGTCCGGCGTGCGGCTGCCGGGAGGATTCGCGCAGAGCGAGGTCTTCGAGAGCTGGCGCGTTCGGTGGGAGCGGAGGTCGAGAATGAACAGCTCCACGTCTCTGCCCCAGCGGAGGGTGCGGTAGAGCCGTCCGCCCGGCTGCTCGACCATCGGCCAGGCCTCGGTGAACGCCCGGTACCCCGCGGCGAACCGGTCCGGATCGACGGTCTCCCGATCGAAGTCGTTCTGCACCTCGTGGTCGTCCCAGATGGCCACCGTGGGGACGACCGCCAGCAGCCGCTGCAGCGCCGGAGCGGACCGGCTCTCCAGGTACTTCGCGCGGTACTCGGCCAGCGTCCGGGCCGGGCGGCGGGCGCGCGGGGAGTCAGCGTACATCGTGTCGCCGATGAACAGGAACAGATCGGGGCGCTCTGCCGCCATCGTGTCGAACAGATCGAACGCGTAGGCGGGGAGACCGTTGACGCGGGTGCCGTCGGCATCTCCCGAAAAAACCAACCGGAGATCGGCCGGCGCTTCGGCCGCCGGAGCGGTCAGAAATGACGCGGTCTGTGAGGGCACAATCCCGCCGGCCAGGAAGCGGTAGAAGTACCGTGTGGCCGGACGCAGCCCCCTGACGGCCACCGTGGTGAATCCACCATGCTCCCCACCGGGCGTCACGGTCGCGGAGAACACGGGTACAGTCAGACCGGGATCCGCGAAGACCTGCGCACTGATCTCCAGTGGAGAGTCCCGGTGGGTCCACAGGACGACGCCGTCGGCAGTGGGGTCGCCCGCGGCGAACCCGTGCGGGAAGAGAAAGTCAACCTGGGCGAAGCCGGGAAGGGTAGCGGCGGCAACGAGCGTCGCCACCAACCCTAGGGGAATGAATCGCACCTATGAGGAGTTCGGCCTTCGGGGTGTCACCCCTGGGGCCGGCCGCTTCAGACCGCGCTCGCCCGGCGGCGCAGCAGCCAGCGCAGCGCGCCCCACCCCAGCACGGCGAGCAGCGCGAGGGGCACCAGGGCGCTCATGGCGACCACCAGCCATTCCGTGGCGGCCAGCAACTGCCGTACGGTCCCCAAGAACGCCGCCCGGACGTGCTGCAGGGAAGCGGTGAAGTCCCAGAAGAGGGAACTGCCCTGCTTCGCCTTCTCCCGCAGGGCCACACGGACGGTGGCCAGTTCCACCCGGTTGGCCAGGAAGCGCACGCGCCCGGTCAGTTGCTCGATCTCGCCGCGCACGCGGGAGAGTTCCTGCTCGATGGCCAGGAGGTCGCTGACGCGGTTCGCCCGCCCCATGAAGGTCAGCAACTGGCGCTCGTGGGTCTGCAGGTTGCGGATGCGCGCCTGCAGGTCCACGTACTCTTCGGTGATGTCCTGACCGGTGACGCGCCGTTCGGTCACGCGACCGAGGCCTTCCACTCGCTCGAGCACGTGGGTGAAGCGACCGGCGGGAACGCGTAGGACAAAGACGCCGGACGGCGGCTCTTGCTGCGTGACGGTGGTGTCGGCAACGAATCCCCCGGCGTCTTCGGCGATGGCGATCAGGGCATCGGACGCCTCGTCGAACTTCGGGACCTCAACCTGCAGGTCGGCGGAGCGGATGACGTACCGGTCGAAGATGAACCGGGGTCCCGGTGCCCCCGGGAGTTGCGCCGCGGGCGGATTTTCCGGGATGCCCACGCGCTGCGCGCTGACCGGCGACTCGGCCTGCCCGGTAGCGTCCACGGACTGCGCCGGTACATCGCGGCGGAAGATCCCCTCCCGCGCGTCGCGCGCGCCCATCATGGGCTGGAGCAGGTTGATCGTGAAGAGCCCGATGACCAGGATGGCCGCGGCGGCCAGCGCCAGACGCCAGGTCGGACGCGACAGCGATTGCGCCCAGGGCCGTACCCGGGTGCCGGCCGGCGTGTGATTCGGCGTCAAGCGGGCGCGCACGGCGGAGCGCAGGATCGCGGGGGCCGCGACCGGCGGCAGGGTACGCACCAATGTCGCGGTCCGGCGCAGGCCATTGAGGTCCTGCCGGCAGGCCGCGCACCCGGCCAGGTGGGCTTCCACCTGGCGGCGCTCGCCGGCGCTCACCTGCCCATCCAGATAGCCGGAGAGCCATTCTCTGGCCAGATGCGTGTTCATGATCCTTCCTCCATCGGGCCCTGCGGTCCCAGGTCGCCGAGCAGCGGGCGCAGGGCGTCGCGGGCCCGGCTGAGCCGCGACCGGACCGTCCCCACGGGCACACGCAGCACCTCGGCGATCTCCTCGTAGGCGAGCCCCTGCAGGTCGCGCAGGACGATCACGATCCGGTGGTCGGGCGAGAGACGCTGCAGGGCGCGGTGCACCCGGCGCTGTACCTCCTCGCGCTCCGCTTCGGCATCGGGGTTGTGCGCGGCCGCAGGGAGAATGACGTCCTCCAGAGAGGCCGGCGCCGGGGGCCGGCGGCGGACGATGTCCAGGGCGGCGTTGACCGCGATGCGGTAGAGCCACGTCCCGAAGGCTGCCTCATGCCGGTACCGCGGCAGTGCGCGGAACGCCTTGACGAAGGTCTCCTGCGCCGCGTCCTGCGCGTCGTCGGCATTGCCGGTGATGCGGTAGGCGGTGTGGTAGATGCGGTCCTGGTGGGCGGCGACCAGCCGGTCGAAGGCTTCGAGGTCGCCACGGCGGCTGCGCTCGACCAGCCCGGCCTCCTCGGGATCGACCTCCGGCCGTTCGGCCTGTGGGCCCGCGGCAGGTGCGTCCCGACCCGGCCATCCGTCCGTTGCTTTATGCGCGTTCGTCACGTCCTGCATCCGCCTCGTTAGACGATTCTCCCCGCGGGGAGTTCCAGAATCTCCCGTGAAGTTCCCTGGCGGCGCCGCGGGTTGGAACCCGTGCGTTCCTTGAGGAACCGCACGGGTTCGTGTTAGGATGCTTGTGCCTCCTTCGAGTTACGCCGGGGTGGCGGAACCTGGCAGGCGCGCTGGACTCAAAATCCAGTGGGGGAAACCCCGTGCGGGTTCGACTCCCGCCCCCGGCACCAACAAGATCCTCCCAGGCTCGGACATACGGCCGCCGCAATACGCCCGCCCAGCTGACGATTATCTTCTTGAGTTCCTCGCGTTCCTGTTTGGCTCCGTGGAGGCGTGCGCGTGCGACCGGGTCCCCTACCCCGCGGTCCCATCATCCGACGGAGATGGCGGCCTGAACTTGCATACGCGGTCGGCCTGCTCGCTACGGACGGGCACGTTTCCATCGCCCATCGCCATATCGTCCTAGTTTCTGCGGACTTAGCATAGCTTGAGACTTTCCGGAAGATCCTCGGGCTCGAGAATCAGATTTCCAGACACCCTGCAGGCCGCCTGGGGCTCTCAGCGCATCGAGTCCAACTTGGGGATCGCCTGTTCTATGACTGGCTGACGGCTATAGGGTTCCCCGCTCGAAAGACGTATGATATCGCTGCCCTCGCGATTCCTCCAGAGTTCTTCCGTGACTTTCTCCGCGGCCATTTGGACGGGGACGGGTCGATCAGCGCTACGTCGATCGGTACAATACCAGGCTCCGTCCCGAAGACTCAATCTCGCTTCTCCGCTGGATCTACGATGCGCCCGACGTACCGTGCCTGACCAGAAAGGGCGCAATCGCTGAGGCATTCCTCACTGGAGACCTGAGGACGTTTCGCTACCCGATCGGCGGGAGGCCATGAGGAACTCGGGCGTCTGCGCGCTCGAAGCCAGAATGCGCATGTAGTGTTTGAAGAACGCGGCCAGCACACCGGGACGCGTCATGCCCCGGGCGAGCCAGCGCAGCAGCGGCCGGGGCAGCAGGAGGGCGGCGACATTGCCCCACAGCAGCGCGCGGTAGCGGCGCCGCTCCCGCGCCACGACCGCCCGGTAGCGCGCCGCGGCCTCCTCTTGCGACCAGCGCCCCTCCAGGACCCCGCGCAGGAGAGCACCGCAGGCTTCTCCCGCGAGAATCGCCGTGCGGATGCCCTCGCCCGTGAGCGGCAGGCACTGCCCGGCCGCGTCCCCGACGACGAAGAGCCGCTCCCGCACCGCCGGGCGCAGGCCGGTGGCCAGGTACCCGCCGTGCAGTGGACCCGCCTCCAGGCCGAACCGGCGCAGGAACCGCCGCAGCGCCGGAAGCAGTTTCGTGGCGTTGAGATAACTCAACACGCCGAAGCGCGTCACCGGTCCGCAGGGAAACGCCCAGGCATAGCCGTCCCGCACCTCTGGCAGGAAGTAGAACTGCAGTCCCTTCCCCTCCGGCGCCGGGATCTCCGTCTCCAGGCCGAAGGCCAGGCGGCGTCCGCGCCGCACGGCACCGCCCAATGTGGATCGCGGCCCGGTGGCATCGACGACCAGATCGGCCAGAATCTCTCCCGCGCTCGTGCGCACGCGGCGCCCGTTCACCTCCCGCACCGCCGCCTGCAGAAACGTGACGGGCAGCCCCGTGGCGGCCAGGCGGCAATAGGCGGCATAGTCAAACGTGCAGAACGGCTCGGGCAGCGGCCAGGTCACCCGGTCGTCGCCGACGCCAATCAGCAGGTGATCGTGCATCTGCTGGATTGCGCCGGAGGCACCCATGCGCGCTACCAAACCCGCGGGCGCGGCGCAGGCGGAGGTCTGCCCGTCGCCCAGGGGCGCGCGATCCACCAGCAGGGCCGGGTGGCCCAGCGCTCTGGCCGCGGCCAGCCCGCCGAAACTCGCTCCGGCGATCAGGACCTGCGCCGACGTTACCAGCGCCACGGGCTACTTCAGGGGCCGGGCGTGCTCGAACCTGGCCGGCGCGGGCGCCGCCGGGACCTGCAGCCGGTCGTGCCTGGCGATGGTCACGTGCAGCCCGATAGCCCGCAGCGCCTCTACGAGACCGCCCTTGATGTTCAACGCGCCTTCCAGCGTGGCCGGATCACCCAGCGCGGTGAGGCGGAACGGTCCCTGCAGGCGCTGTAAGTTCACGATGACCGTGCCGCCGACCTGGCCGAATCCCGTTGTCGCGGTCACGCGCTGGTCGTTCACGGCGACCGCCTCGGCTCCGGCCGCCCACAGTTCGTTGACCACGCCGACGATGTCCTGGTAGGTGACGACGACGGGCGTGCTGCCGGGGGGCTGCGTCGCCGCGTCCTTCATGTCCACGGTCACGCCCGGTCCCTCCATGGCCTTCAGGCCAACGGCGATGCGCAGGCTCTCCAGGTCGCGGGTCATGGCCGCGGTCACGCTCTGCCCCTCCGCGGCCGCGCGCTCGAAGGTTTCCAGACGGCCGCGCAGTTCGCTCACCTGCCCCTCCAGGGCCGCGCGGGCCTGCCGCTCTTCCCGGAGCAGTGTCGCTAGGGCGTAGACGTTGCGCGTGGGCACCTCCGGCTGCTGAACCAGCGATCGCCCCGCACGAGACTGGATGACCAGGAGGAAGCCCAGCGCCATCAGGATCAGAGCGGTAAGGACCTGCAGCAGCGGCACCGAGGCCGGCCGGGTCGGCGGAACGCGGGTCTCCATGTTCCCTACCGCCTCCCCGCCTCCGCGAGGCGCCGCTCCAGTTCGGCGACCCCCGCCGGACCCAGGAAGGGCCCGACGAACCGGCTCGTGATCTGGCCGGAGGGGTCGATGAAGACAGAGGTCGGCAGACCGACGACCTGATACCGCTCCATCATCCGGTTGCCCTGGTCGAAGACCGCAGGATAGGTGAGGCGATGCCGCGCCAGGAATGCCTGCGCTTCCGTGAACTCATCCAGGATGGCCACGCCGAGAACCACCACGCCGTGGCGCCGGTGGTTCTCGTACGCCCGCTGCAGTTCCGGGACCTCCGCGGCGCACGGCGCGCACCAGGACGCGAAGAAGTTGAGGAGCACGATCTGTCCGCGGAAGTCGCTGAGATGCAGCCGGCCCCCGCGTAGGGAGGGCAGGTCGAAGTCCGGGGCGGGCCGGCGCGCCACGGGCCGCGGCGCACCGGTGGGCGGGACGCGGTAGACACGGACATTCCGGACCGGGTCGACGGCCGGAGATGGACTCGGCCGGAAGAGGACGTAGGCGGCGGCCCCGCCGATGAGGAGGCCGATCAGCGCACCGATCAGCGGCCGGCTCATGTCCCGTCCTCGACCCAGGCTGCCCCCGGACCGAACTCCGATTCCAGATCCGCCGCCACCGCCGGATCGGCGCGGACGCGGATCTCCTGGGAGCGCACAAGGGTCTCCCGATCGTCCCGCACCAGGTGCAGCACCAGCGGCTGCGTGCCCGGGTGGTGATCGAGGGTCACGCGCAGGCGCTCCAGCGCCTGCGGCCCCAGGTGGGCCGGCAGGCGCACGTGCAGTTCGCGCCGGACATCGGCATGAGAATCGTCCTCACCTGGGACCGCCCCGGTAACGGTTCCGTCCCCGTTTCCCGTCTCCGGCAGCAACGCGGGGGCGATCGCCTCGTGTGCCGGCAGCGTCTCCGCCGCCAGGGTTTCCGCCGCCGGAGCCTCCGCCAGCGGGAAGAGGCTCTCGGCGAGAATCTTCACCTGCTGCTCCGCGACATCGGCCCGGCCACGCACCACCAGAATGGCATCGCGCTTGAGCAGGAACGCGTTCTGCTCGTAGGTCCGGGGGAAGACGATGACCTCCACCGACCCGGTGAGGTCTTCCAGCGTCAGAAAGGCCATGACCGATCCTGCCCGGGTGGTCGTGCGCTTGAGCGCCGTGACGATCCCGCCCACCGCGACGGTCGCGCGGTCCCGCACCTCACCCAGTTGCCCGAGGGGGACGCTCACCCGCGCGGCCAGGTCGGCCTGCACGTGGACCAGCGGATGGTCGGAGATGTACAGGCCCAGCATCTCCTTCTCCATGGCCAGGCGCTCTTCACGCGTGAACTCGTCCACGGTCAGGAGCGTCTCTTCCGCAGGCGGCGCCTGGCCCAGATCGAACAGCCCCTGCTGGGGCGAGTCGCGCAGCCGCTGCGCGCGCTGCGCCGCGGCGAGCGCCTGATCCAAACCCGCCAGCAACTGCGCCCGGTGCTGCCCCAGGGAATCGAACGCTCCCGACTTCACCAGGCTCTCCAGGACGCGCCTGTTGACCATGCGGCCGTCGACTCGCATGCACAGGTCCATCAGGGATGCAAACGGACCGTCCCGCTCCCGG
>Ga0209172_10004173_pt1 | contig 20143 bp, 16 predicted proteins | sample LarsenN4metaG_FD_184113 | JGI IMG/M metagenome (GOLD analysis project Ga0209172, IMG submission 184113) | Hot spring sediment bacterial and archeal communities from British Columbia, Canada, to study Microbial Dark Matter (Phase II) - Larsen... ... | reverse complement strand
GAGTCCCGTCTCTCCAGTTTTCTATGCCGCAATACCTTGCCTGCAAAGCGGGATGGGCTCCCCGTCACGGCGGGTATCCGCGCCTCCAGCTTCATCCTCGGGCGCGGCGCGTCACGCGCTTCTCTTCCACCTCACTTGCTTGTTGGCGTCCGCAAAGCCTAAGATGCCGGACACTGGGAACGCAGCATGAATGGAGAGTCCGATGAAAATCCCGCGTTTGCGGATTCTGCTCTGCACCGGATTGGCCTGTCTGGTCGCTTTGTGCGCTGTTGTTTCGGCGCAAGAGCCCAATCTCAGCAAAGAAGAGATGCGGCAATTCCTGCTGTTCGCGAAGGTGGTGAAGAGCAGACAAACGAGTAAAGGTGTGACACGCCCCTCGCGGTTGACACTGAGTGACGGCAAGGTGACGCACGACGCAGCGTTCCAGTCGGTGGACGAAGCAAAACCGGTGGCAGAGCTCGCCTCCGGGCGCAAGGAATTTGGCTTCGTCGATTCCTACCGTTACAACCTGGCCGCTTATGGTCTGGCGGAACTGCTGGGCCTGGACGACATGATTCCGGTAACCGTGGAGCGACGCTGGGGCGGCAAAAAAGGCTCGTTGAGCTGGTGGGTCAACTGGAAGTGGGACGAGCAAATGCGCGTCAAACAAAAACTTGAACCACCCGACCCGGCCCTCTGGAATCAGCAAATCGGCAGGATGCGGGTGTTCAGCCAGCTTGTCTATGATACCGACCCTAATCAAACCAATGTCCTGATCTCCGAGGATTGGAAGGTGTGGATCGTTGATTTCACCCGAGCGTTCCGAAGAAGCCAGGACCTGGAGAATCCGAATATCCTGCTGCGCTGCGACCGGCAGTTGCTGGAAAAGCTGCGACAACTCGAGCGGAGCACGGTCGAGCAGAAAACGGCTCGATACCTCAACAAGTGGGAAGTGGATGCAGTGATGGCACGGCGCGACAAAATCGTGGCGCGCTTCCTCAAACTGATTGAGGAGAGAGGCGAGGACAAGGTTCTCTACTAGCGTTTGAAGCCTGCGTGCGGATGCAGTTCGGCCTCACCTGGGTCGCCTGCCACCGGCTGCAGGGTGATGTGGCAGGGAGGGGATAGACTGCTCCCAGCAGGGCCTTGTTGTTCTGGGGAGAGACATTCAGACCTTTGGCCAATTCTAGACGCTGCGACAGTTTGACTGCTCGCAACGGATGCGGCAACTTGACGCGCAGAGCCGGCAGCAATGAATGGCGTCGCATTGCGAAGGAAGATTTTGGGCGTGCACCGGCGAATCCGCCAGGCGCGGCTCTTCGCCAAGGCCATGCAATCGTCGCGGCATCCGGTCCTGGCGCATGTAATTCCGACGCGGCGTTGCAACCTCTGCTGCGCATACTGCAACGAGTACGACCGTCATTCGCCGCCGGTGCCGGCAGCGGAGATGTTGCGCCGAATTGATCGCCTGGCCGAACTGGGCACGGCCATCATCACCTTTAGCGGTGGCGAGCCGCTGCTCCATCCTGACCTCGACGAACTGATCCGCCGGGTCCGCCAACACGGCATTTTCGCCACCGTGATCACCAATGGCTACCTGCTCAGCCCTAGGCGTATCGAGCGGCTGAACCGCGCGGGTCTCGACCAGCTACAGGTCAGCATTGATAACGTCCTGCCTGACGAAGTTTCGAAGAAAAGCCTGAAGGTCATTGAGAAGAGGCTCCAGTGGCTGGCCAGGTATGCCGAGTTCGACGTGAGCATCAATTCGGTGATCGGAGCCCCAGTACGCAATCCGGCGGATGCGCTGGTTGTGGCTCGCCGGGCGGTGCAGCTGGGGTTCGCGGTCACCGCGGGCATCCTGCACGACGACTGCGGCCAGTTGGTGCCGTTGAGCGAGCAACAACACGCGGTCTTCAACGAGATGGTGAATCTCCAGAAGCCGTTTTTCGGATACGGGCGCCAAGATCCGTTCCAGCAGAAGCTGGCGCGCGGGCTGCCCAACAACTGGCACTGCCGCGCGGGCTGCCGGTACCTCTATGTTTGCGAGAACGGACTGGTGCATTACTGTTCGCAAGAGCGCGGCTTTCCGGGGATTCCGCTCATGGAGTACAGCACCGAGCACCTGAACCGGGCGTACGAAACCGTAAAACCCTGTGCCCCATATTGCACGATATCCTGCGTGCAGAGAGTAGCGATGCTCGACCAATTGCGCGAAGCACCGCTCGAGGCAATCCTCAACCTTTTGCAGCCGCCTCTTGGACAGCAGTCGCCTCGCGAGCCACCTGTTCTTCTAAGAATGCTCACCTGGATGTTTCTCACCGGCGCCGGCAGGCAGCTTTTTCGCAAGGCGGCGCTGCGAGTCCTGGGCGTGAAATAGTCGCAGCAGGCTGCTCTGAAAGCAGGTGATGTCTAAGAGGTTGTTGAAAAATATCCAATGACTTGTCGTTCCGAGGAGTCCCGGCTTGCCAGGACGACGAGGAATCTGCATTTTGGCTTGGATTCTTGCGAAAAGTAGATTCCTCGCACCGATCCCGAAGCTTCGGGATCGGGACCCGGGGCTCGGGATGAGAAGTTGTGGCGTCGCACTAGCCGGATCAAGTTGGAACGGCACTAGACGTAGATGGGTGGCAACAGACCACTCACCCCCATAACAATGCCATAGACACTGTTGGCGGTGAGTGCGGCGACTTCGCCGACGGAGATGGTTTCGCTGCCTTGCGCGCCGATGAGGACGGCTTCGTCGCCAACGGCGGCGGGCACGTCGCCGAGGCGGAGGATGGTGGCGTTTGCGGTGATGGCGAGGATAGCGCAGCGATGGCCGGAGATGAGCACGTGGCCTTTGCCGGCCAGCGTGCGCGGGTAGCCGTCGGAATAACCCACAGCAAGCGTGGCCACGCGCTCAGGCTGCGCGGCGGTGAAGACGCGGTGGTACGAGACGGACTCGCCAGGCCGAAGAGTCTTCACGTAGGCCACGCGGGCTTTGAGCGCGAGCGCGGGCTTCAGATCGAGCTTGCGCTCCTTTTCGGCGCGCACGGAGGGATAGAGGCCGTAGAGCATGATGCCGGGACGAACCATGTCGAGTTCGGCGCACGCGGCCGGGAAGTCGAGGATGGCGGCACTCGAGGCGGCGTGACGCAGGCCGACGGCGATGCGGCGTTCGGCAGCACGCGTGCAGATCTGTTGGAGACGGGCGAGCTGCACGGCGTCGAACTCCGCGTCTTCGGTGAAGGTGGTGAAGACGCCTTCGATGACGATACTGCGAAGGCCGGCGACGCGCTCGATGAATTCCAGCGCGTGGTCGTGCGGGGCCCCGAAGCGGCCTAGGCCCGTGTCCACCTTGATGTGCACGCGGGCGCGGCGGCCCAGGCGGCGCGCAGCGGCGTCGAGCGCCTGCACTTGGTCGGTATAGACATTCTGCGAGATGTCGAGGCGGACGATGTCTGCGGCATCGTCATCGCTGAACGGCCCGAAGTTGAGAATGCGGCCGCGAACGGCGGCGGCGCGAAGGCGCCAGGCCTCGTCGAGCTTTCCGACCAAGAAGTGATGCGCTCCGGCGGAGGCCAGCGCGCGGGCTGTGCCGACCAGCCCGTGCCCGTAGGCGTTGGCCTTGATGACAGCCATCACCGTCTTGCCGGGCACGCGGGATTGAATCTGGCGCAGGTTCCAGGCAAGGTTTGCCGAGCTGACTTCGATCCAGGGATCGCCGCGGCGCGTCGCCGCGGATGCCCCCGCGACGCAAGGTTGGAGCGCGGTTGGCTGGGCGGAAGGATTCTGCGTCAGAGCGCTCGCGACTCCGCTTGCGGCCAGAAAGCCCAGGAATTCTCGGCGACGCACGCTCATGGCGCACCTCCACAGACGCGGCTGGAACGCAAAGGCTTCCGCCGGCCGGACTTAATGGAGATGAGTCTAGATGGCCGCAAAACGAAAGCAAGCTTTATTGGGGGAGGCCTGCCAGGTTTTCTCGAGCTGCGTTTTAGGATTCCGTGGATATCTTGAACCGCCGCAATGCGACAAACTTTTCGCCGGAGCGAGTGGAGAGCTTCGCACCGATTTCGTTGCGACCAGCAGGCCACCGTGCTGCGGATGCAGAGCCCAATCACCGCGGTTCTGTTCGGGCTTGGGACAAAATGCCATCGCGTCGCATTACGTTGACATGGTTGCACCTGCGACGTAAGATGAGCTTTGGTGCTCAGGAACCACACCATATGATGGGGCAGAGCGTCTCACACTACCGCGTCCAAGAGAAGCTGGGCGGGGGTGGGATGGGGGTTGTATTTCGGGCCGAAGATACGCGGCTCGGACGCCCGGTCGCACTGAAATTTCTGCCGGAGGAGCTTGCCACCGACGCGCAGTCGGTTGAACGCTTCAAGCGCGAAGCGCGCGCCGCTTCTGCGCTGAACCACCCGCACATCTGCACGATCTACGACATCGACGAGCATGACGGACGGCCGTTCATCGCCATGGAGCTGCTGGAAGGCCAGACGCTGAAGGCGCGCATCGCGGGCCGCCCGCTGGCCACGGAAGAACTGCTGGAGCTCGGCATCCAGATGGCCGACGCGTTGGGGGCCGCGCACGCCAAAGGCATCGTACACCGGGACATCAAGCCTGCGAACATTTTCGTGACGGAGCGCGGGCAGGTGAAAGTTCTGGACTTCGGCCTGGCGAAGTTGGTGGAGCGGCGCCGCGTGGGCGAAGCCGCCGGCGCGTCGGCAATGGCGACGAAGGGGCCGGGCAACGAGCTGCTCACCAGCCCGGGCTCCACGCTGGGCACCGTAGCGTACATGTCGCCGGAGCAGGCGCGTGGCGAAGAGGTGGATGTGCGCACGGATGTGTTTTCGCTGGGCGTCGTGCTCTACGAGATGGCCACCAGCCGCCCGGCGTTTACGGGCGCCACCTCCGCGCTGGTCTTCGACGCCATTCTGAATCGCTCGCCGCTCGCCATCGCGCGCGTGAGCCCCGACGTGCCAGTGGAGATGCAGCAGATCATCAGCCGCGCGCTGGAAAAGAGTCGCCATGCACGCTACCAGTCCGCGGCGCAACTCAAAGCCGACCTGCAGCGGCTGAAGCGCGAAATCGATTCCGGCCGGGCCACGGCAGCTTCTAACCAGGCGGAGAGGTCGGTTGCGGTGTTGTACTTCGAGAACCTGAGCCGCGGCGCGGAAGACGAATACTTCCGCGACGGCATGACGGAAGACATCATCACCGAGCTCTCGGCTATCAAAGACCTGCGCGTCTTCCCGCGTTCGGCGGTGTTCGCCTACCGCGACAGGCAGATCACCGCGCCGCAAATCGGACAGGAACTGAACGCTGCCTACGTGCTGGAGGGGAGCCTGCGTCGCGCGGGCGACCGCATCCGTATCACCGCGCAGCTCGTGGAGAGCCGCACCGGCCACACCATCTGGGCACGACGCTTCGACCGCACGATGGAGGACGTGTTTGCCATCCAGGACGAGATGGCAAAGAACATTGCGGAAGCATTGCAGGTGATGCTCACGGAGGAAGAAAAGCGCGCCATCGAGAAAGTGCCCACGGCCAACGTGGAGGCGTACGACTACTATCTCCGAGGGCGACAGTATTTCCACCAGTTCCGCCGAAAAGGCATCGAGGCCGCGCGCAACATGTTCAAGCGGGCGATCGAAAACGATCCGAACTACGCGCGAGCCTGGGCGGGTCTTTCCGACTGCCACTCGTTTCTGCAATTTTACTGGCAGCCGACGCGTGAAAACCTGCAGCAGGCCGACGCGGCCAGCCGTAAAGCGCTGGAACTGGATCCCGAGCTGGCCGAGGCCCACGCTTCGCGCGGTCATTTCCTTTCGCTGTTGGAGCGCGATGAGGAAGCGCGGCGCGAATTCGAGGCCGCAATCCGGCTGAACCCGAGCCTTTTCGAAGCCTACTATTTCTACGCGCGATCGTGCCTGATCCACGGCCAACTGGAGGAAGCTGCGAAGTTTTTCGAGGAGGCGTGCCGCGTCCGGCCGGATGACTACCAGGCTCCCAGCCTGCTGGCCAACACCTACGACGGGCTGGGAGTGGATGCGTGCATCGTGGAGGCCGCGCATCGCCGCGCCGTGGAGAGGATTGAGAACCACCTGGAGATGCATCCTGACGACGTCCGCGCGCTGTACCTCGGCGCGCAGAACCTGTGCCGCCTTGGACAACACGACCGCGGGCTGGAGTGGGCGCAGCGCGCGCTCAGCATCGACCCGGAGGATTCCGCCGTCTGCTACAACCTGTCCTGCATCTATGCCATCCTCGGGCAGACCGAGGAGTCCGTCGCCTGCTTGGAGAAATCAATTGCCTGCGGCTTCGGCGACAAGAAAATCATTCGCAACGACCCGTACCTGAATCCGATCCGCACCCACCCGCGCTATATCGCTTTGTGGAATAAGCTCGCCGCCGCGGACTCCCGCGGTTGATCAGGCTGCCAGGCCTTCTCCGTATACGCTTGCAACGACTGAAACCACGCACGGACGTCGCGTGTGCCGCACGGAACAGCGCACGGGGAGAAGTACGAAATCGTGCGTCCCGCTTCACGGGACTCAGGATGACAGCCATGCGACTTACTGCGCCAGCCTGCTAGTCCGGATTCCTCACCAGGGTGTCACGCTTTGAGCTCTGCCGGAGCGAAAGATTGTTAGCCCAGGGTGTCAGCCCTGGGTTCCCGGGTCCCTCCTATCCGGAGCCCCGCCAGGGGCGAAAGAAGACAGCTAGTATTGGGGGCCTAGCTTTCGCCCTTTCAGGGGTTATTCTTCTTCTCCCTTCCTGACCCAGGGCTTGCGCCCTGGGCTATGGTTCTTTCGCGCCTTTGGCGCTCGGCTTGGTGAGAAATGCGGGCTACGGTTTGGCGGATTTGCGCGGGAGTTTCTTCTCGGCGGGGCGCGCGCCGGCGTAGAGCGTGAGCTTGGCGTCGGCGACGTTGGCCAAGTAGCGGCCAGCCTGGGTGAACTGCATCACTTTCTGGCCGGCGCGGGCTAGCTCGGCCCAGCGCGATTTTGTTTCGGGGTTCTGCTCGATGCCACGGTAGGGCTGGCCCTCGAATTCAAAGTCAACCTGGCGGAGGCGGCGGCGCTGGGTCCGTTGGACCGGATAGCGCCGCCCGCCCAGCTCGACGATGTTCGCGTTTTCTTCCAGCGCCTGGCGCCAGACGGCCAGGAACGTTTCTTCCAGGGTCATTGTTTTGCTGCTTTGGCGCGCGCCTCTCTCATCTGCGCAAACTGGCGCATTTTTTCGGTGGTGCCGGGGGCTTTGGCTTCACGCCAGGCATCCAAGCGCTTCACACAGGATTCGAGGTTCGCGAAGATATGCGGATTGCCGAAGAAGGCGCGCCAGGCCGGCACAGCTACCCTGGTCTTCTCCCACACAACCCAAATCTCGCCGTTGTTTTCGAAGAACAGCTCGTCGTCAATCAGGCCGCGGTTGACCAGCGAAGCGCACATCTCCCAGTAGCTGGTGACCATGCGGATGTAGGCGTTTTCTTCGCTGCCGGGCGGGTATTTCGCCATAAATTCTTCGGGCGTCGCGGCCGGAACGTAATGATCCACGTACCACGCGCGCGCCTTGCGGAGTTTTTCTTCGCGGCGCAGTTCGTAGAGGTGCAGCATCAGGTTGGCTTGCTCGTGTGTGACCTGTCCCATTTTTCTTCCCCCTTTTGGAAGTATCGAAACTCGAAATTCGAAAACCGAAAAGCCCTACGCGATGCAACAGACTCCGATTCCAGACGCGTTCCCCACCGGCGCTACTCCTTGCCGCCGATGAGGGCGACCTTCTGGACGGCGGTGACGCCGATGTGCTCCTGCTCGAAGCGCGCGCGGATGCGGCGGCGCAGCTCGCGCGCGACTTCATGCTGGCGCGTGGGCGCAGTGCGGAGCTGGATGCGCAGGGTGACGCCGTTGAGCGCGAGGGACTCTACGCCAAGCACGCGGGGGCCGTCCAGCAGGGCGGCGCGCCAGGTCTCGTCGGCGCGGAACTGGGTGGAAACGTCCTCCAGCGCAGTCAGCGCGCGGGAAACTTCTTCTGCGCCGGAGAGGGTGACGTCCACGAAGAGTTGCGACCAGTCGCGGCTGAGGTTGGCGACCTGGCGGATCTCGCCGTTGGGCAGCGTGACCAGCGCACCCTGGGCGTCGCGCAGCACGGTGCGGCGGAGCGTGAGGTGCTCGACGCGGCCGGTGTGCTCGCCGATGCGCACCGTGTCGCCGACAACGTACTGGTCTTCAAAGACGATGAAGAAGCCGTTGATCAGATCGCGCACCAGATGCTGCGCGCCGAAGCCGAGCGCAAGGGAGGCCAGCCCCGCCGCGGCAGCGATGGGTGCGATGTTGATGCCGAGTTCGGCGAGGGCGGTGACGACGGCGACGGCGTAGATGAGCGCGGTGCCGGCACTGTGCAGCAGGCCTGCCAAGGTACGCGTCTGCTGCTCGCGCATCAGCGCCACGCGGGATTCACTGGTGGCGAGCTGCACCAGCCGTTGCGTGAACATCTTCAGCAAACGGCTCAGCAAGACGGCCAGCAGCAGGATGCCGATGATGCGCAGGCCGGTGGCAAGCGTCGTCTCGGTCCAGGCGGCAAGGGAAGTGGTCATAATCGGTCCGCGAAGGGAAGGGATTATACCATCGGGAGCTTCGCAGCCGTCTTTTTTGCCTCACCGGAGGAAACGGGAGGCGCAGGCGGTGCGTCTGTAACGGCAGAAGGGAAGCGCGGGGTAGTGTGGCCGCGCGATAGGCGGCGAAGCGTTCGCGGGAACTCCGCCGTAGAGTTTCGGACTGATTTCAGCAAACAAGGCATGAACGAGGAGGGCGCTGTGAGTCATTCTGGTTTCTCATTCGTGTCCATCAGGACGAGCGGAATCTGGCGCGTGCTGGCGATGGCCGCGTGCGTGGCGTTGCTGGCGACGGTGGCGGCGGCGAAGCCGATCCAGATCCCGCGTCATCCGGACTATCACAACGGAAAAATCGCGTTCAGCTACCTGGGCGACATCTGGGTGGCCAACGAAGATGGGACAAACCCGAAACGCCTGACGGTGCACACCGCGCGGGACGTCTTCCCGCGGTTTTCGCCGGACGGGAAATGGATCGCGTTCTCGTCGGCGCGCTACGGCAACATGGACGTGTTCCTCATCCCGGCCGAAGGCGGCGAAGCGAAGCAAATTACCTTCCACAGCGGCGGGGACACCGTGGTGGGTTGGACGCGCGATTCGAAAAAAGTAATTTTCAGCTCGGCGCGCGGGCTGATGTATCCCGGCACGCCGAACCTCTATGTGGTGCCGATTGACGGAGGACTCGAGCAGGCGCTGCCCACCGATTGGGGCTACTGGGGCAGTTTTTCGCCGGACGGGAAGAAGTTCGCGTTCAACCGGCACCCCATGGTGTGGTGGCGCAAGCACTACCGTGGGAGCTACTCCGCCGACCTGTGGGTGATGGACGTGGGGGCGAAGACATACAAGAAAATCCTGGACGAAAACACGCCGGACGAGCAGAAGCCCAACAACTTCTGGCCGATGTACGGGAGCGGGGAGATCTATTTCGTGTCGGACCGGGACGTAACGTCCAAGCCCGGCACGAAGGAAGTGCTCGCTTCCACGAACAACATCTGGAAGATCGCGGAGGGCGGCGGGAAGCCGGTGCAGGTGACGCGGCACAAGAGCGGATCGCTGTTCTTCCCCTCGATGTCCGCGGACGGCAAGGTGATCGTCTATGAAGAGAACTTCGGGCTGTGGAAGCTGGATGTCGCGTCGGGGAAGACGACGGAGATCAAGCTGAATATCGCCTCGGACTGGAAAGAGAACAACTTCGAGGTGTTGACCATCAACGGGGAGGCGGACGGCTACCACCTGTCGCCGACGACCAAGCGCGCGGTGGTCTCCGCGCACGGCGAACTGTTCACCATCGCCACGGACCGCGGGGACGTGACGCGGGTGACCTCCAGCTACTGGCGCGACGGCAACGCGCAGTGGTCGCCAGACGGCAAGCGCATTGCGTTCGTGAGCGACCAATCGGGTCGCGACGAAGTGTGGGTGTGCGACGTGGACGGGCGCAACGCGAAGAAGCGATCCGATGCGGACACGGAGAAGCTCGCTATCCGGTGGCTGCCGGAGGCGAAGTCGCTGCTGTACACGGCGTCAGACCGCAAGCTGTATGCCGTGGAGGTGGAGACCGGACAGACCAAGGTGCTGGCAACCAACGATGCGGGCAATATTCTGGGGCCGGACGTGTCGCCGGACGGGAAGTGGGTGGCGTACACGAAGTCGGACCGGGATTTCCGGCCGCATGTGTACATCGTCTCGACGGCCGGCGGAGAAGAGCACCGCTTGAGCGACGACCTGTACTTCAGCAGTGCGAGCCCGCGGTGGACGCCGGACGGGAAGAAGCTGATCTTCTTGGGCGGGTACGTGCAGGGTGGATCGGCGACGATCCGGCAAAACGTCTCGGTGCTCTACAGTGTGTCGCTGACGAAGGAAGACAAAGACCCCATGAGCCGCGACATTGACGATGAAGACGCGGCGGTGGCCGCGGAACGCGCTGATGCCGCGGCGCGCCGACCAACCGGTGCGCCCGGTGCCACGCCGGCGCCTCCTGAAGTGAAGATTGACTGGGAGGGACTGGAGCGGCGCATCCGCCAGGTGACGCGCATTTCCGACAACATCACCACGGCTGTGCCGGCGCCGGATAGCCGCAGTTACGTGTTCGTGGCGACGGGAGACGAGGATGGGCGACCGGTATCCGCGATCTACACGATTCAGGCCACCGGCGAACAGATGCGGCGTCTCACCACGTCGCAGCCACCGGCGGAAGGCGACGGGCCCCCGACCTTCGGCGGCGGGATCGGCTCGCTGCAATTTTCCAAGGATGGCCGCACGCTGTTCTTCATGGAGGGCGGAAGGCTCAACTCCGTGGGCATCGGCGGCGCTCCCGCAGCGGCTGCTCCAGGCGCGGCCCAGGCAGCAGACGGCCCGCCGAGCGCGCGGCGGCGGATCAACTTCACGGTGCGAGTTGAAGTAGACAACCGCGAAGAGCGCAAGCAGGTGTTCGGCGAGGCGTGGCGCGTGATGAAGAACCGCTTCTACGATGCCAACATGCACGGCGTGGACTGGGCCAAGATGCGCACGGTCTATGAGCCGCTGCTGGCGGACGTGGCCGACCGCGACGAGTTGCAGAACGTCATCAGCCAGATGATCGGCGAGCTGAACGCGTCGCACACGGGCATCAGCGGCGGCGGCCAGCCGGAGCGGGACACCATCCAGACGCGATATCCGGGGTTCGAGCTGGAGGCGGACGCGTCGGGGTACTACAAGGTGACTCACGTGTATAAGAACGGCCCGGCGGACCGCGACTACGTGAAGGTCAAGACCGGCGACTTCATCCTGGCCATCGAGGGCACGCCCATCAAGGCCGGGGACAACTACTGGAAACACTACAACCTCGCGCCGGGGCGCAAGCTGGACTTCACGGTGAACTCCAAGCCGTCTATGGAGGGCGTGTGGACGACCAAAGTCGAGCCGGTGAGCGGCGGCGCCTACAGCACGTTGCAATACGAGAAGTGGGTGGAGGAGCGGAAGCAGATGGTCGAAAAGATGTCGGGCGGCGAGATCGGCTACCTGCACATCCGGCAGATGAACCAGCCATCGCTCAGGAGGTTCGAGCGCGACCTGGCCGACAACCACTTCAAGAAAGCGCTGATCATTGACCAGCGCTTCAACCCCGGCGGCGGGATTGACCAGGAACTGCTGCAGATTCTGCAGCAGAGACAGTACCAGTTCACCCGCGGGCGAGACTCGGTCTATGTGACGCGTCCGCAGCGCGCGTTCCTGGGGCCGATCGTGGTGATGCAGAACGAACGGTCCACTTCTGACGCGGAAGTTTTCCCGGACGGCATCCGCACGCTGAAGCTGGGCAAAGTAGTCGGCATTAACACCTACGGCGCGGTGATCGGCACGGGGTCGTTCCGTCTGCTGGACGGCTCGTCCATCCGCACGCCGGGCTCGGGGCTGTGGAATGTCTCCGGGCAGAACCTGGAAAATTACGGCGTGCCGCCCGACGTGTACGTGGACAACACGCCGGCCGACTTCCTGAGGGGCCGCGATGCGCAACTCGAGAAGGCGGTCGAAGTTCTGAAGGAGGAAATCAAGAAGGCGGCGCAGAAGAACGTCTTGGGGCCAGTGAAGTAGAGGTGAACGAAAATCCTAAGGTCAGTTCGGCCCCGATTCGTCGGGGCCGAACGGGACCTGAGCTATAAGGGCCGCGAATGTCCATTTTGGATGTTGACCCCACCGTGTGTTCCCACGAGACTACAGGCGGGTAAGGTGGTTCGCTTACAGACGGGCATGAACATGCCCAAGAGTGGACAGGCGGACACCTAGGTCCTCCCCTACAAACCATGAACATCCTCGAACAAATGGCGGTGCACGATCACGAGCAGGTGATTGCGTTTCAGAACCGCGAGACAGGCCTGCGCGGTTTTCTGGCCATCCATGACACGACGCTGGGGCCGGCGCTGGGCGGAGTGCGCCTCTGGAGGTACGCGAGCGAGGACGAGGCGCTCGACGACGCGCTGCGGCTTTCGCGGGGGATGACCTACAAGGCGGCGATTTCCGAGCTGCCGTGCGGCGGCGGGAAGGCGGTCATCCTGCTTCACGACGGACTGAAGCGCGCGGAGGCGTTCGAGGCGTACGGGCAGATGGTGGAAAGCCTGCGCGGGCGCTTCTTCACCGGGAGGGATGTGGGCATCACCGATGAGGATCTGGCGGCCATCGCGCGAATAACAAAGTACGTGGCGTTGGAGCCGGATCCGCGCCTGGGCGACATCAGCGAGCACACCGCCATCGGCGTGTGGCATGGGATGAGGGCGTGCCTGGAGTTTGCGGATTTCGCGCGCAGCAGGAAGAATATTCGCGTGGCGATTCAGGGCGTGGGCAGCGTGGGGATGACCCTGGCGCGGATACTGAAGCGCGAAGGGATGGAGATGGTGGTCGCCGACGTGAATGGCGAGCGGGCGAAGCAGGCGGCCACGGAGTTGGGCGCGCGGGTGGTGCCGCCGGAGGAGATTCTCTCTGTCCCGTGCGACGTGCTGGCGCCGTGCGCGCTGGGCGGGGCGATCAGCGTGAAGATGATTCCTCGCCTGCAAGCGCGGATTGTCTGCGGTTGCGCGAACAACGTGCTGGCAACGCCCGAAGCGGGCGAGGAGTTGGCGCGGCGAGGGATCCTCTATGCGCCGGACTACCTGGTGAACGCGGGCGGGCTGATCCGCGGGGCGGAGTATTTCCTGTTGGGGCGGGCAGACAGCCTGGCGAGCCTGGAGAGGATTCACGAGCGGATGCTGCGCGTGCTCGAGTTGGCGCGGGAGCGCGGAGCTTCGACGGCGCGGGTTGCGGATGAGCTGGCGGAGGCGCGCCTGAAGAAGGGCAAGACGTTTCGGGACTTGCATTGGGGCGCGGAAGCGAATTCCGCCACTGGTCATGCAAAGGCCCGCGTCTTGCCGCCATAGGACGGCGGGGCGCATGAGGCGCGAAAGAGGCGGGATGCAAGTGGACTGCAAGCTTGCAGGCTGGCATGCGTCAACGACGTTGAGCAAACTGACCGTGGCTGAGCGAGTTGGCGCAGGGCACTGTTCGAAAAGCGCAAAGCGGCGCAGGAAATCGCATCGGAACGCATAAGTAAACCGATAAGGTATTTACATACAACAATTTACGGGTACATATGTGGGCAGCGAATGGAAGCCATCTTGCCATCTACTGTAAATAGAGGGATTGGCAATGGCCCAAAATGTGACTGTAGAGCCTCCTCCGACGGAAGAGGCCCAAAAACAGGAAATCGAAAAGAAGACTCGCGCGCGGGAGACCCCAGCGCCGAGGAGCGAAGTGGTGACGGTGCGTCACCACGACTGGCTGACCGAAGCGCTGCTGGAAAACAGCGCCACGCGGCCCAAGAAGGCTTTCTGGGAATGGATGGTGTCCTTGGCGGTGCACACGATTCTGTTGTCCGTACTGATCCTGATGCCGCTGGTATTCACGGATGCGATTGACATGAGGCAGTTCTCGACGACGTTCCTGGTGGCGCCGCCACCACCGCCTCCACCGCCGCCTCCGGCTGCGCCGCAGGTGACGAAGATTGCGAGGCCGGCAATAAAGGTATTCCTGCAGTCGGGCAGACTGGTGGCGCCGACGGTGATCCCGGAAAAGGTGGCCATGCTGAAGGAGTCGGACGTGGCCCCGGATGTTAGCGGCGGCGTAGTGGGCGGCGTGCCGGGCGGAGTGCCCGGAGGGCAAGCGGGCGGCGTGCTGGGCGGGATTATCACTGGCGCGCCGAAGGCGTGGATTCCGCCGGCGCCGGCTACGGCGCCAAAAGCGCCGATCCGCGTGGGCGGGCGTGTGATGGCGCCAAGAGTGATCTCCGCGCCAGACCCCGTCTATCCGCCGCTGGCGAGACAGGCGCGGGTTTACGGCGACGTGGTGATTGACGCGGTGATTGACACCAGCGGAAACGTGGTGGAGATGCAGGTGATGTCCGGCCACCCGCTGCTGGTGTCCGCGGCCCTGGACGCGTTGAAGAGATGGAAGTACCAGCCCACCATTCTGAATGAGCAGCCTGTGCCGGTGCAGTTGCTGGTGACTATCCGGTTCCGGCTGCAATAGGCTGCGGACAGTTCCTGCGCGCTGTGTCCCTCCGCCCCGCCGGTCCGAGCAATCGGGCTGGCGGGGCGTTCTTTTGTGCGCTAGAATTCAGATGTTGTGAGTGCGGTGCGCCCCGCAGAAGCGTGCGGGACGCAAGTAGCGCGTCCCGCAAAGGCAACCGGGACGCAAACAGCGCGCCTGTAGCTCAGTTGGATAGAGCGCTGGTCTCCGGAACCAGAGGTCGGAGGTTCAAATCCTCTCAGGCGCGCCATCCTTGTCAATGCACAATTCCTGAGTTGGAGCAGGTGTCGAAGGTGTCGGCCTTCGTGCGCCTGCCGTGGACTGGGGCGGACAGGCCCCTCGGCAAGCTCGGGACTAGCAAATCCTCGCAGGCGCGCCATTGGTTTCCTGCTCCCGCATGTGTTTCGTCAACTCCCAAGGCAGGCGGACTGTGCGAAAACGGATCTGGCTCAAAGTGCTGGGGGCGGCACTGGTCGCGCTCGGCGTGCTCGGCTTTGTGACGGTTGCCGATGATTGGCGCCACACGGGGGAAGTACTGGGGGTCGGCAGCTTGCTGTTTGCGGGAGTGATCCTGCTCCTCATTGCCTTCCTGTGCGGCAAGAATCACCGGTAGAAAGTTCAGAAATCGTCCCCTAAGGCGTGCCATTTACGTTCTTGTGATTCCTCCATCCTTGCAACTCCGCGGGGGTTGGCTCCGCGAAATCAAGTTCGGTGGTTTCAAATCCACAAGGTGATATCATCACGGCCACGCCGAGGCGTACAGCGAGAAAGCAACCGCGGGGCAGGGTGAGCGACTGCGTCAACTCAATTCACAGCGGAATCAATGCCCTGCGCAAAAGGAGGGGAAAACCATGGGACAGATTAATTGGGGGCGCGTGATCGGCGGCGGGCTACTGGCCGGGCTGGTGATGAACATCAGCGAGTTCGTGCTGCATACGGTCGTGCTCAGGGCAGACGGGGAGAAGCTAATGGAAGATTGGAATAAACTGGGATTGAAGATCGCACCCGACCCCATGATGCTGACCTGGCTGATCGTCATCACCTTCGTGCTGGGCGTGCTGGCCGTGTGGACGTACGCGGCGATCCGTCCGCGCTTTGGCCCTGGGCCGAAGACGGCCATTTGCGCGGGCCTGGCGGTGTGGGCGATGTCGTATCTCTATGCGGGCGTGTATGTGTACGCGGGGATTGTCATTCTGCCGCTGAAGCTGACCTGGGTGCCCGTGGCGTGGGGTCTGGTGGAGACGCCCGTTGCGACGCTGGCAGGGGCGTGGCTATATAAAGAGTAAGCGGCCGGTTCAAACTGCTGCACACAGCCGCATAGCAGCGCCATGCCCGCGTGCCGCCGGCTTCGAGGGCGCGGGAAGTCGCAATCGTCTCTGGCGTGAAGTTGTTTCAAGAATGGGTCCATGCCCCTGCAGATTCAGCACTTGCATCCACCAGGGGCTAAAGCCCATGTTCTTATGCCGCTTTTATGGCAGGGCTTCCCGGCCAAGTACACCGTGACGCAAAGAACGCGAAAGCCGTGCCCTGACAACCACGTTGCGAAGGTTCGTTTAGGGGACGGTCTCGTGCCACTTTTTCTGAAGCTTCCTTCTATTTGCTGAGCGCTCGCGCCAAAAAGGCGCTGCAACAAGCCCAGGTGGACTCCGGTCGGGGCGCCCGCCATCCCACTCCCGCTTGTCTGGGTTGTTGGTGTGCGTTGACTTGTCTGTGAGTGCGGCCTAAGATGCGAAGTAGCCGCGCAAGGGGAGGCTCCTCCCCATGATCCGCAACGGCCCGCATCGAGCTCAAAGCATCTCCGTCCTGCACAGGTGTGCGCGTTGGCCCCGCCTGAACGACAAGAATGGAGGGAGTCATGTTTGAGGTGCCGAAAGACACGGAAGAAACGAAAAAGATGCGCTTGCTCATCGGCAGCGCCGTGGTTGTGGTTGTTCTGGTCCTAACGGCGATCTACCTGGTGCCGCGGCGCGGAGCCGAAGGCCCACCGGTTTCGGCTGCGACAGCAGTGAAGTGCACGCCGGATCCGGTCAAAGACCTGAAGGTTGACACCGCAAAGATGGACAAGGACTACACCGGGACATGGGCCGTTTGGGCGGTGAACATCCACAACAACTCCGCCGGGTGCGCTTATGCCAGCATCGAATACGAGACGACCTATGTGCGCGCGGACGACACCGTCCTGGTGGTGAACAAGGGCACGCTCACTGGCAGAATCGGGCCCGGCGAGGAGAGGGATTTCCCAGAAATGCGCGACGTGCTCTTCCCGACCGGCACGGCGTTGTACCGGTTCAAGATTACTGGCGCGAAGGTCGCCACCCCCTAACCCGCTGGAAAGGCGCCGGCGTTGTATTGTCGGAAGCAAACAGGGAAGCGCCAGCCGTTAGCGGAAATTCTTCACCAGCACGAGGTCAATCATCTTGTGGTCGAGCTGGCTGAAGAGGACCCAGCGTTCGTCGGGAGAAACGGAGAGGCCCGCGTCCCAGGAGTCCGGTTCATTTTCGAAGCGGGCCAGGCGCCGCACGCGCCCCGTAGCAAAATCGAAGAAATCAATCGTGCCGTAGCCGCCGCCAAGGCCGTTCACGTAGTAGATGCCGTGCTCCGTGACAGCCCACGAGGCGTTATCCGGTGACTGAAGATCCTTGACAACCTGCAATTTCTCACCACCCTCGACAGGTACTTTCCAGATTCCGTTGGCGTCCAGACGCGAGTAGAAGATGATTGTTCTGTCCGGCGACTCGAACGGCGCGCCGCCATTGCGCGTGACTTGGACAGGCTCGCCTCCGACCACCGCCGCCTTCCACACCTGGGCGACTCCGCTGCGCAGCGAATAGAAGTAAATCCACAGGCCGTCGTGTGACCAACTGGCGCACTCGGCCGCGTACGGCCCGGTAGGAATCAGACGCGGAACTCCACCTTCGGCGGGAACGACAAATACTTTCCAGGGTGATTGCGGATTGCTGCCATGGGAGGCGAACGCGATCTGCCGGCCGTCCGGCGACCAGCGCGGCGTCCCCGTCAGACCTTCGCCGAAGAAGGCGAGCTGCACGGCATCGGAGCCGTCGCTCTTCGTAACCCAGACTTCCCGGCTGCCCGAGCGATCGGACTGAAAGGCGATCTTCTGTCCGTCCGGAGAATACTCCGCCGCGCCATCTTCACGGCTGGAACTGATCAACACGGAGCAGGATACTCGCTGGCCTTCGCGGGCCCTTTCTCGGGGACGAGGGCAAGTGGGCTAAATGTACTTCAGTCTTATATCCGGAGCCCCGCCGGGGAGAAAGCAGACCGCTTGTGTTGGAGGGCTATCTTTCGGCCCTTCAGGGCTTACACTCCTTCTCGCTTGCTGACCCAAGGCTTGCGCCCTGGGCTATGGTTCTTTCGCGCCTTTGGCGCTCGGCTTGGTGAGAAATGCGGGCTTGGACTGGGGACTTTGGGAAATCGGAAACGAAGAGGAGACCGGAGCCTGTCTCATAAATGCCTCCAATCCTCGAGAGAGGAAGAACTTCAGCTCCTCAGGGGCTGAAGCCCCTGAGGAGAAATTGAGAGGGCAGGCTTGTTGTCGCGGCTCAAGCCGCGACCCACAAACACCTAAGACGAGTCAGCAATGATGTGGCAGCCTCTCGATCAAAAGCATCAGGACGCCTCGACGTGAGTTGTCGCGGTAACCTCCGAAAACGAGAGCGGCGCCTTTTCGGTGCCGTCGTCAAAAGCCATCTATGAGATGGCTTGAGATTCAATTCCCTGGGAGCACTCCTCAGTCACTTGTTGTGCTGGGCGTTGCCACCCCAGGCGAACCAGCCGTCGGCGTCTGAGCTGCCGGTCTTGAGGCACATGAGCAGGCCGTTGGCGGTGCCGACGTAAATGTTTCCGCGGGCGAGCGCGGGTTGAAAAACCATGGGCTGCTGGAGCGCGTAGGCAAATCCGAGCGCACCGTCCTGCTGGCGCACGGAGACCAGGAAACCCGCGGCGCTGCTGAGATACATGAAGTCGCGCCCGAGTGCAGGCGGTGAAAAGACCTGAGCCGCTGGCGCGAGGCCGCCGCCGGAGACTTCCGCGCGCCAGGCGAGTTGGCCGTCGGAAGAGCGCACGGAGTTGATGTAGCGCCCCTGAGCATTCAACATCTGGCCGCGATTGACCGCGGCCCGCGAGCCCTGGTAGGCCCAGGCGCCGACAACGGTGCTGACGCCGATGTGTTTGCTCGCCTCGCCGAGCTTGGCCGGTGCCGGGGCGGTGCTGAAGCCGACTGAGGAGTCCAGCGTCGTAGTTTGCGACGCGTTCAGGCCCACGCCGCCGCCTTTGCCTTCGGCCAAGTACTCGGCCTCGCCTGCGGCCAGCAACTGAGCATCTTTTTCGTGGCCCTGCGCAGGATCCGCGCGGGAAATCCCTTCGAAGGCTTTGCCGCCTCTTTGCATCTTGCGCGTCATCACCACCTGACCGTCGTAGACCACAGGCGCGCTGGTGCCCGCGTTCGCTTTCTTCCACACGATGCTGCCGTCGGAGAGGTTCAGCGCGAAGGAAGTGCCGTCGAAACAGGTGAAGTAGATTTTGTCGCCGGAGATGACCGGGGCGGAGATGACGTCCCCAGTGATTTCCTGTTCCCAGATGTGGCGGCCGGTTTTCAGATCGGCGCTGAGGAGGCGGTGCGTGCCGGGGCTAACCGGCGGCGCGCCGGGGTGGGTTTCTGCTGCGGGCGCTGGCCGGCGGGATAGGCGATGTAGATGCGTCCCTTGTGGGTGGCCGGCTGGCTCATCAGCGGATCGCCGAGCCATTCCTGCCAGGCGAGCTTGCCGGTCTTTTCGTCCACGACAATGAGCGTGCAGCTTTCCGTGTTGAAGGCCACATAGCCGTCTTCGACCACGGCGGCGGTGGGGCCGTCGTCGCTGGTTGCGATTTTCCAGACGAGCGCGCCAGTGTCGGCGTTGAAAGCGTAGAACTCGTGGGAGCCGTAGCCGCCGCCGACGAAGACCATTCCGTCCGCGTAGGCCGGCGTGGCAATCGGACGCCCGCCGGGAATGCGAATGGCCCAGCCTTCTTTGCCGTCGGGAGTCTTGAAGAGAGTGGCCTTCAGGTCGGGGAGTTGCGCGGGCAGGGTGACGGGCACGGCGCGGGTCAGATCAATGGAAACCTTTTTGGGAGTTTCCGGCGCGGGCTTCTTTTCTGCGGCCTGAGGGGCAGCGGCGGCCTGGACGGATGGCGCCGGCGAAGACTGGCTGGCAGAAATCAGCGCCACAGCAAGCAGCAGGATGAGCAGCGTTGCGAGAATGACCTTCTTCGGAACACGGTTGCGTATGGTCATGGGACACTTCCTCCTTGGCCCGGCGGGCCGTGGCCTTTTCCAGGACGCAGGCCCTACCATTGGAACGGAACAGCGAGGCAAACTTGCAGGGAATCTCAAGGGCAGCTTGGATTCCTCAGGGGCTGAAGCCCGGCGCTACAGGTGCCGCGAAGATGGGCGTGCGAGAGTGCTGGTGAGTGGCTACGATCAATCCAGGGCGTTGGTGGGCAGGTTCCCGTAACAGCTTTCCAAGACACAGGCAAAGCGGG
>Ga0209172_10004172_pt1 | contig 20151 bp, 17 predicted proteins | sample LarsenN4metaG_FD_184113 | JGI IMG/M metagenome (GOLD analysis project Ga0209172, IMG submission 184113) | Hot spring sediment bacterial and archeal communities from British Columbia, Canada, to study Microbial Dark Matter (Phase II) - Larsen... ... | reverse complement strand
TCGTCGATCCCGGGCTCGGCGTCGGGGTGTGCGAAGCGCACGCGCCGACCGGCGGCCGCAACATCATCATGCTCACCTACGATCTGGAAGTCGATCCGTCGGCCGAGCCGGCGATGGTCATCACCAATACCGCCGAGGTCACGAACTACTCCGGCGAAGAGGGCGGCGAGGACCACACCGGCGGCGCGCCGAACTCGGCCTTCCAGGACGAAGCCCAGGTCACGATCGCCTCGCCGTCGGTGATCAAGACGATCGCCGGCACGAATCAGGCCCACACGACCGACCCCGACGCCGCCATCGGGGAGCTGGTCGAATACCAGGCGACGATCACCGTCCCCGAGGGCACCTCGTCTGCGGTGACCCTGGTCGACACGCTCGATGCCGGGCTGGCGTTCGTCAGCCTCGATTCGCTGACGGCCTCGCCCGCGCTCGCCACCGACGTCGTCGGCGGGTTCCCGCAGGTGCTGGCCGACGCGCAGGCGGCGCTGGCCGCGCCCGGCTCGACGGCGACTTTCGATTTCGGCGCCCTCACCAACTCCGACAACGACAACACCAGCGCCGAGACCATCGTCATCCGCTATACCGTTGTCGTCCTCAACAGCCCGGGCAACAACCGCGGCGTCGGACGCAACAACACCGCCGTCTGGACGTGGAGCGCGGGCAGCGTCAGCGGCTCGGCGCCCAACGTCGTCTTGGTCGAGCCGACCCTGCAGGTGGCCAAGTCGGTGCTGCCGACGACCGGCGACGCCGGCGACACCGTCACCTTCACGCTCGTCATCTCCCACACCGCCGCCAGCGACAGCGATGCCTTCGAGGTGGCGCTCTCGGATGTCGTGCCCTCCGGGCTGACGTACACCGCTGCCTCGCTGGCCAACACCGCCGGCCTGGCGCCGACGACGCTCGATGACTCGACGGCGCCGACGCTGACCGCGACCTGGACGACCTTCCCGCTCGGCGGCACGAGCACGCTGACGTTCCAGGCGACACTCGACGCCACCGTCAGCCCGGGCCAGGTCCTGACCAACACCGCCAATCTGACCTGGACCGGCCTGCCAGGCGACGTCACGACGGCGCAGTCGGCCTACAACTCGCTCTCGACCGAACGCACTGGGAACACGGCCAACCCCGGAGGCGCCGAGAACGATTACCGCGCCGCGGGCTCGGCCGCGGTGACCGTCACGACGACCCCGACGAAATCGATCGCCGCGACGTCGGAGGACCACACCGGCGTCGTCGGCGGAGTCGAGAGCGCTGCCGTTGGGGAGATCGTGCGCTATCGACTCGTCCTGCAGTTGCCCGAAGGCACGGCGGTGAACTTCCAACTGCAGGACCTCCTGCCCGCCGGGCTCCAGTTCCTCGATGATGACACCGCCACCGCCGCGCTCGTCTCGAACGGCGGCGTTCCGCCCGCCGGCGGGATCTCATCGTCGACGCTCCCGGCCACCGATGGGAGCGGCAACCCGCTGGTCGTGACCGGCGACCAGACGTCGATCGGCGGAATCGTGCCGGCCTACGTCCTGCCGGATGACGCCGTCTCGTCGAGCGCCGCCGATCCCAATGCCGACGCCTACGCCAGCGGCACCGACCCCTTCTTCTGGTTCGGCACGCTCGTCAACTACGACCGCGACCTCGACCAGGAGTTCGTCGTCGTCGAGTTCAACGTTGTGGTCGAGAACATCGCCGGCAACCAGGCCTACGACAACGGCGTCGGCACGCCTCTGACGACGAATCTGGACGATACCTTCCAGCCGCGGATCGACGGCGTCAACGGCGGCTCGTCGAACAGCCTCCGGGTGCGGATCGCCGAGCCGCTCATCTTCAACCTGGGCAAGAGCCTCAGCGTGGCGCCGTCCGACGCCGGCGACACCGTCGAATACACGCTGACCTTCGACAACACCTCCTCCGGCTTCCGTGCCGCGGCCGCCTTCGACCTGCGGTTGCTCGATACGCTCGACGCCAACCTCGAGCTGGTCGGCGTCGTCGTCACCGCGCCCGGCTACGCCGTCGTCACGGACAACTCGAGTACACTGACCGATGTCGTCGATGTCACTATCAGCGAGCTCCGACCGGGCGACTCGGTCACGATCACCATCACCGCGCAGGTCGTCGACACGGCGCCCTTCGACGCGACGATCCCCAACACCGCCTCGCTGACCTACACCAGCTTGCCCGGCTCGAGCGGCACCACGTCCAACCCCACCGGATCAACGACGCCCGGTGGCCCCGGAACGACGACCGGGGAGCGCAACGGATCCGGCGGGGTCAACGATTACACTGACAGCGGGAGTGTCAGCCTGTCGCTCGCCGACCCGGCTGTCTCGAAGTCGATCCTGGCGACCTCGGTCGCCGCGACCGGCAGCGGCCAGGTCGATCCGTCGCTGGTGGATCTGGTCATCGGCGAGACGGTCACCTTCCGGATCACGATCACGCTTCCCGAGGGCGACGGGCCGGTGACGCTCACCGACGATCTGCCGACGAGCGGCGGCGTCCTGGGCGTGGTCTCGTCGCAGGTCATCTCGATCGGGGCAAGTCTTTCGGGCTCGGCGCTCGGCGTCGGCGACCCGGGGGTCGCCAGCGACGTCAACCTGGTCGACGGGATCCCGGACCGGGTGTTCTTCGACTTCGGGACGCTCCACAACGAACCCGACGGGGTCGTCGATGGAGGCGACCGGATCGAAGTCGAGGTCGTGGCCCGGGCCGAAAACGTCGCCGCCAACCAGTCCGGCGACACCCTCGCCAACACCGCCACCCTCGACTTCGGCGCCGGGACCGTTGCGGATACGGAGTCCGTCGATGTCGTCGAGCCGGCGCTCGATATCACCAAGTCCGCCGACGACGACACGCCGGCCTTCAGTCAGACGGTGACCTATACCGTCACCGTTTCGCACCTCGGGCCCAGCACCGCCGACGCCTTCGACATCGTCGTCCGCGATACCGTGCCCGCCGGGATGACCTTCGTGGCCGGCTCGGCCTCGCTGCCGCCGGCGCAGGTCGACGAGTCCGGCGACCCGACGATCGTGTTCACGATTCCTTCGCTCGCCCTCGCCTCGGGCTCGACCAGCTTCACCTATCAGGCGACGGTCGCCGCGTATCCCACGGTGACCCTAGGCGACACACTGGCCAACGCGCCGTCGATGACCTGGACCTCGATCGGCGGCGTGGTCGCCGGCGAGCGCACCGGGGCCGGCGGCGTCGACGACTACAGCGACGGGACGAGCGAGACCGTTACCGTCAGTGGGCCCGACCTGCAGCTCACGAAGGACGACGGCGGCGCGACCAGCGCGGCGGGCGGCGTGGTCGCCTATACCTTGAGCTATCAGAACGTCGGCAATGCCGGCGCGACGGGCGTCGTGATCCAGGATGCCGTCCCGGCCGACGCCACGTTCAACGCCGGAGCGAGCACGCCCGGCTGGTCCTGCATTCCCGACGCCAGCGCCGGCAGCTTGTGCTCGCTCAGCATCGGCGCGCTGGCGGCCGGCGGAAGTGGTTCGGCCGTCTTCGCCGTCACCGTCGACAATCCGCTGCCGGCGTCGGTCATCCAGATCGATAACACTGCGACGATCTCCGATGACGGCGCCAACGGACCCGAGCCGACGCCGGCCGACAACACCGACGCCGATTCCACGCCGGTGGCCGCCGTCCCCGATCTGAGCATCGTGAAAGACGACGGGCGGACGATCGTCGGCCAGGGCGCGACGCTGGTCTACGTGCTGACGTATGCCAATACCGGCGATCAGGACGCGACCGGCGTTGAACTGACCGAGACCGTCCCGGCCGCCACGACCTTCGTTCCCGGGTCGAGCACGCCCGGGTGGACGTGCCTGCCGGATAACAGCGCCGGCAGCACGTGTGCATTCGTGTTGGGGAACGCGCCGTCCGGAAGCGGCGGGAGCGTCGCCTTCGCCGTCGTCGTCGACGACCCGGTGTCGCTGGGCACGACGCAGATCAGCAACACCGTCACCATCGCCGACGACGGGACGAATGGGACCGATCCGACCCCGCTCGACAACAGCGACACCGACGTCGACAACCTGCTGCTGGATTCGGCGCTGACGAAGTCGCTGAGCGCCACGAATCAAGGCCACACCACCGGGACCGACGCCGCCATCGGCGAGATCCTGACGTACGTCGTGACGCTGACCGTCCCGCCGGGGACGCTGGAGGGAGCCGTCCTGACCGACGTCCTGGAACGCGGCCTGGTCTTCGTCGATTGCCTCAGCCTGACTCCGTCATCGGCCGGGCTGACGACCTCGGCCGGGACGTTCGCCGACGTGTGCAACACTCCGACGGTCAGCACCGAGCCGCCGGGCAGCAGCGATCCGGCCGACCCGGGCCGGCGGATCGCCTTCGATCTGGGCGATGTCACCAACGCCGACGCCTCCGACGCGACGCTGACGCTCACCTATGACGTGGTCGCCCTCGACAGCGCGCAGAATGTGCGCGGTGTAAGTCTGCGCAACGCCGTCGATCTGGCCTGGGCGACGGGCGCCCTGTCGGCCAACGCCGCGCCGGTCACCCTGGTCGAACCGACGCTGCGGCTCGCCAAGGCCGCCGCGCCGGTGTCGGCCCTGGCCGGTGACGAGATCACGTTCAGCCTGACGATCGAGCACGATCCTTCGAGCGACAGCCCGGCCTTCGATCTGCTACTGACCGACACGGTCAACCCCGACCTGACCTATGTTCCGGGCTCGCTGGTCCTCGTCAGCGGACAGGCGCCGACGACGATCGACGACAGCGGCGCACCGACGCTCGTCGTCGGCTGGGACGTCTTCACCGACACCGGCGCCCCGACGGTCGTCGAATTCCGAGCGTCGCTGGGGAACCTGTCGGCCGGGGATTCGACGACCAACACCGCGGCGCTCGAGTGGTCGAGCCTTCCCGGCGACTTCACCGCACCGCAATCGGCGTTCAACGCGCTATCGACCGAGCGCTTCTACGACCCGGGCGACGCGGTCAACGTCTACGGTGTGACGGCGACGGCGACGGTGGGGGTGCCGACGCTGCCGGCGACGGGCTTCGCGCCGGGGCGGACGACGAACCGGACCCGCGCGCCCGAGTCGGTTTCGCTCCGTCAACTCGGCGGGCTCCGCCTCGAGATTCCGGCCCTCGGGGTCGACGTGCCGATCGTCGGCATCCCGCGTGGCGCCGGTGGCTGGGATCTCACCTGGCTCTGGTCGCAGGCCGGATACCTCGAGGGCACGGCTTACCCGACCCTCTCTGGGAACTCGGCACTCACGGCGCATGCGTACCTGGCCGACGGCACGCCGGGGCCGTTCGTCTCCCTGGCACGGCTCACGTGGGGCGACGAAATCCGCGTCGTCGGCGACGAGGCGGTTTACGTGTACTCGGTGCGCCAGGTGGTCCACGTCCAGCCGGAGAACCTGAACGTCCTGCGCCACGAGGAGTTCTCCTGGGTGACGTTGATTACGTGCGAGGGGTTCGACGAGGCGCGTGAGGCCTACAGTCGTCGTGTCGCCGTCCGGGCCGTGCTGCTCCGGGTCGAAGCGCGCTGACGTCGGGCTTCCCGCGAGCTTAAAGCTCGCGGGAAGCCTCCACTACAATCGAGGAATGTCCACCCGGCTGGCGGCGGCCTTGCTCACCTGGTATCGGGTCCATCGGCGCGAACTCCCCTGGCGCCAAGCGCGGGATCCGTATGCCATCTGGGTTTCCGAGGTCATGCTCCAGCAGACCCGCGTCGAGACGGTCGCGCCTTACTACCGGCGGTGGATGCGACGCTTCCCGACCATCGGACGTCTGGCGCGCTCGACCGAAGGCGATGTCCTCGCCGTCTGGGAGGGTCTGGGCTACTACCGCCGCGCCCTGCAGCTGCGTCGGGCAGCCCAGGTGGTCATGCGGGAGCATGACGGGTTCCTGCCTCGCACCGCCGACGGGCTGCGCCGCCTCCCGGGGATCGGGCCGTACACCGCCGCGGCCATCGCCGCCATCGCCTTCGGTCGCGATGAAATCGCCCTCGACGGGAACCTCCGGCGAGTGATCTCGCGGTTGATCGACCTCGAGGTCGACGCCCGATCGCCGGCGGGCGAAGCGCGTCTGCTGGCGTTCGCCCGTCGACATCTGCCGCGCCGACGCGCCTCGGCCTTCAATCAGGCGCTGATGGACCTCGGCGCCGAGGTCTGCCGGACGCGTCGGCCGGGCTGCGAGATCTGTCCGATTCGGCGCGACTGCCGCGCCCGCCGCCGCGGCACCCAGGACCTTCGACCCGTGCGGACGGCGCGCCGGGCGTCGCCGGATCGAATCGCCACAGCCGGGGTCGTGCGTCAGGCGGGCAGGGTGCTGATCGGGCGGCGGCCCGAGGGGCAGCTGCTGGGCGGGCTGTGGGAGTTCCCCGGCGGAAAATGCCGCTCGCGCGAATCGGCCGGAGCGTGTTTGCGGCGAGAGCTGCGGGAGGAACTTGGGATCGAGGTCGAGGTTGGCGAGTCGCTCGGCGTCTACCGCCACGCGTATACGCATTTCCGGGTGACGGTGCACGCCTTCGAGTGCCGGATCCGGACGGGAGCTCCGCGGGCCGCGGAGCACACGGCGATCCGCTGGGCCAGGCCGTCCGCGCTGGGGAAGTATCCGATGGGCAACATTGCCCGGCGCATCGCCCGCCGCGTGGCGGCCCCGGCCCGGGGGTAAAGGCGACTCATGTCGAACCGTCTGGCGAGCATCGATCGCGGCGAAATCAGCTTCGAGGCCTTCCGCGCCTCCGGCCCCGGCGGACAGAATGTCAACAAGGTCTCCACCGCCATCCGTCTACGCTTCGACGTCGCCTCGTCCCCATCGCTTTCCGAACCTGTGAAGGAACGTCTGCGGCGGCTTGCGGGAAGCCGAGTTTCGAAGGACGGGGTCTTGCGGATCGAGGCGCAGCGCTACCGATCCCAGGAGTCGAACCGCCGCGATGCCGAACAGCGGTTCGTCCGGCTGATCGAGGCCGCCCGACGCCCACCCCGACTTCGCACGCCGACGAAGCCGACGGCGGCGGCCCGCCGGCGGCGGCTGGAGGCGAAACGGAGGCGCGGGGCGACCAAGCGACTTCGGGGGCGGACGGGCGATCCGGAATGACCTCGCATCGGGAGGCACGCTGATGGCGGAAGACGGGAGCGTCGAGCGAATCCGGCACCTGAAGGCGGAGGGCGCCTATCACGTCCTCGCGCAGGCGCAAGCGATGGAGGCCGAGGGGCGGTCCATCCTCCACCTGGAAGTCGGAGAGCCGGACTTCCTGGCGTCGGAGGAGATCCTCGACGCCGGCGTCGAGGCGTTGCGCGCCGGCCGGGCGCGCTATGTGCCTCCGGCCGGGATCCGGCCCCTGCGGGAGGCGATCGCCGAATTCGCCGGCCGCCAACGCGGGATCGAGGTCTCGCCGGCACAGGTCCTCGTCAGCCCCGGGGCCAAGCCGAACATGTTCTTTCCGACCCTGGCTTTGATCGATGCCGGCGACGACGTGCTCTACCCCGATCCGGGATTCCCGACCTATGCTGCCATGATCGGGGTCGCCGGCGGGCGCGGCGTTCCGGTGCCCGTCGTGGAGGAGCGCGGCTTTTCCTTCGACCTGGAGGCCTTCGATCGGGCGCTCTCGCCGCGCACAAGACTCATCATTCTGAACTCTCCGGCCAACCCGACCGGGGGCGTGATCCCACGCGACGACCTGGAGCATATCGCCGCCGCGGCCCAGCGCCACGATGCCTGGGTGATCTCGGACGAGATCTACACCCGCATCACCTTCGACGGGAAGATCGCGCCGAGCATCGCCTCGCTCCCCGGGATGCAGGAACGGACGGTGGTCGTCGACGGGTTCTCGAAGACCTACGCCATGAGCGGGTGGCGGCTGGGGTACGGGATCATGCCGGAAGGACTGGCGCGCAAGGTCGAGTTGTTGCTGACGCACGCGTTTGGCTGCACGTCGGAGTTCGTCCAGGTCGCGGCGGTCGAAGCGCTGCGCGGCTCGCAGGACTGGGTGGCGGCGATGGTGGCGGAGTATCGGCGGCGGCGCGACCGCGTCGTGACCGGGTTGAACGCCATCCCGGGGATTCGCTGCCGCGAACCGCAAGGGGCGTTCTACGCTTTCCCCAACGTCACCGCGCTCGGGCTGTCGTCGGACGAACTGGCAGAACGGATCTTGCGAGAGGCGGGTGTGGCGCTCCTCCCTGGGACGGCCTTCGGAATCAACGGAGAGGGCTACCTGCGAATCTCGTACGCGACCTCGATGGAAAACCTGGAGCGGGCGCTCGAGCGGATCGACAGATTCGTGCGGAGTCTATAGGCATGCCCGAGGGGGGATGGGCTTGTCCAGGATCTCAGCACGCCGCGTGATCGCCCGGGCCATGTGCGAGAAGATCAGTGCGTGGACCGGGTAGAGGCCGTACCAGTACAACCATCCGCTCAGGCCGCGTGGGGCGAAGACAGCCGTCTGGGACAGCACGGACCCCGCAGCGCTCGGGTCCACCTGGAACTGAAGCCACGCCCGACCCGGAACCTTCATCTCGGCGCGCAGGCGAAGAAGGCGATCGGGGTCGACAGCTTCCACCCGCCAGAAATCGACGGCGTCTCCCGGTCGAAGCCCATCGGGCTCCCGCCGGCCACGCCGCATTCCGACCCCGCCGACCAACCGGTCGAGCAGGCCGCGCAGCTGCCAGGCCCAGTTCATCGTCAACCACCCCCGATTCCCCCCGAGCCCGGTGAAGACCCTGAAGACGGCGGCGACGGAGGCCGGGGTGGCCAGCGTGCGGCGCTCCAGGATCATCCCTTCTAGGGATTCGAGCACGACCGGCGGGCGGCTGCCCTGGGTCGTCGTCAGGGCGTCGCTCCACGTCGTTTCGATTCGGCTGGCGTCCAGTTCGGCCAGAGCCAGGGCGACGGCCGACTCGTAGTCGATCAGCTCGATCTCTGGAAAGAGGCGCCGCGCCGCCGGATCGCGGACGACGACTTCGTTGCGCAGGCTCTCGATCAGATGACGGCCGACCCCGGCCTCGACCGGGGTCACCAGGTGGAGCCAGTAGGACGAGAGGCGCGGGGTAAGCACCGGCACGGGGATCATCAGGCGCCGCAAGCCGCGCGCCCGGGCGTAGCCTTGCATCATCTCACCGTAGGCCAGGATATCGCTGCCTCCGATCTCAAGGATCCTGCCCGTTGCCTGCGGGACCTTCAGGACGCCGACGAGGTAGCCAAGAACATTCGCGATGGCGATCGGCTGGGTTCGGGTGTAAACCCAGCGCGGGCAAACCATGACCGGGAGCCGCTCGGTCAGGGCACGGATCATCTCGAACGAAAGACTTCCGGAACCGACGATCACCGCCGCCCGGAACTCCGTGACCGGGACACCGGCGGAACGGAGGGCCTCCCCCGTCTCCTGTCGGGATCGCAAATGGGGCGACAGGTCCGCACCCGGATCTCCCAGTCCGCCGAGGTAGATGATCTGCTGGACGCCCGCCCGTCTGGCTGCCTGGGCGAAGTGGCGGGCGGCTTCCTGGTCTTTCCGCTCGAAATCGGCCTCCGCTTCCATGCTGTGGATCAGGTAGTACGCCACCTCCATGCCTTCCAGGGCGGGCCCGAGAGTCCCGGGCTGCATGACGTCGCCGCGCACGGCTTCCACATCGTCGGCCCAGGGTCGGCCGCGCAGCCGGCCGGGGTCGCGCACCAGACAGCGAACGTCGTACCCGGCTTCCAGGAGGCGTGGAACCAGGCGGCCACCGACGTAGCCGGTGGCGCCCGTCATCAAGATACGTCGTGGCTGGGATGCGCTCATGCGGCGTGCTTGCCCATCCAGAACCGGCGCCAGTCTCCGCCCGAAGCTCGCAAGGCCAGGAAGGCGTACAGGCTGGCAGTGAAGAATCCGAGGACCATCACCAGGAGAACCCACACCACGGCCCGCGCCAGCGATGGTTCGCGGTAGAGGATCCAGCCCGAGAAGAGCGTGAATCCCACGTACAGATCGACGAGGGAGACAATCCCCCACGGCATGGCCGCAAGGCGGGCCCCTTCGGCAGCGATGTCCCCCTGGGTGAAGGCATAGATCAGGACGGTGCCCATCGCCGCCGCCCCCAGGGCCGTGATCAGCATAGCCGTTCGCATGGTGTCACCTCCGACAAACCCGTTCTGCCCGGCAAAACGGGTTTGGTGCTTCAGCGCCGCGGCGGCAGCGGGACGAAGGCGCTCGTCCGCTCTATGTACTCGCGATAGCCCGGTTTGGCGTCTTTGAGCGTCTTCTCCAGCAACCCGACACCGGAGACCCGGACGAGCAAGAGCGTCATCAAGAGCGGGCTGAAGACGGTCAGTGCGCCCACGCCGGTGGCGGAAGCGATCAGAAAGAAACCCCACCACTGCGCCGCATCGCCGAAGTAGTTCGGGTGGCGCGTGTAGCGCCACACGCCTCGGTCCATCAACTTGCCGCGGTTGGCCGGATCGGCTTTGAACCGAGCGAGCTGCCAGTCGCCGACGGCCTCAAAAAAGAACCCATAGGCCCAGATCAACACGCCCAGGCCGTCGAGCAGGCCGAGGGACGGCGGGAGCGAGGCCGTCTCGGCCACCACCAGCGGAGCGCTGATGATCCACAGCAGGATTCCCTGCAGCAGGAAGACCTTGAAGAAGCTGAACCACCACCAGCGAGGTCCGCTCTCCTGGCGCCACTTGGCGTAGCGGAAATCCTCCGGCTTGCCCCAGTTGCGCCACAGGATGTAGAGCGATAGGCGCAGACCCCAGATCGTGACGAGCGCCGCCAGGAGCAGCTTGCGCGGCGGGGATCCGTCACCCAGGGCGAAGGCTACCCAGGTGACGATGACGAAGCCGGTCCCCCAGAAGATGTCGACGATGCTCGAATTGCGCAACGCCAGGCTCAGCAACCAGAGCAGGAGCATCAGGCCGAGCACGACGAGCCCGGCCGGCAGGTAGACGTCTAAGAAGTCCATCAGGCAACTCCTTGGGCTCGAGGCCCTGGAGCTTGCAGGCAGATCAGGCCCACGGCGCCGGGGCCGACGTGGGCGCCGATCACGGGGGCAACATCGCCCACCATACGAATCGGAACGCCGGGAAGCTTCGATTCCACTTCCTGGCGCAGCATCTCGAGCCGATCGGGCGCTGCGGCATGGACCAGGCCGACGCTGTCGAGCGGGCCGAGGTCAAGCGCCATCTGAATCAGTCGATCGATGGCCCCCCGGGTCGTGCGCGCCCGCCCGGGGACGACCTGGCCGGCATGCATCATGAGCAGGGGTTTCACCTTCAGCAGCGTGGCGACGGAGAACAGGATCAGGCTGACGCGGCCGCTTCGGCGCAGGAACTCGAGCGTATCGAGGGCGGCAAAGGCATGGGTGCGGGCGGCGAGCGCCTCGACCGAGGCGGCGATCTCGTCGAGGGAGGCGCCCGAGGCGGCCAGCCGCGCAGCGTGCACCGCCAGGAAGCCGGTGGCGAGGGTGATCTGGCCACCATCGAACACCCGCAGGGGAACATCGGTGACGGCCTGGGAAGCCATCTGAGCCACGTTGAACGTATTGCTGAGCGCCGAGCCGACGTGGATCGACAGGATGCCGGAGGCGCCTTCGGCGATCAGCTGCCGGTACATCTCGACGAAGGCGTCCGTGCCCGGGGCCGAAGTGGTCGGCGGCGGGTCGGCGGAGGGCAGGCGCGCATAGAAGGCGTCGCGCGAAAGTTCGACTCCGTCCAGGTAGCTCCGGTCGCCGAAGTTGATGTACAGCGGCACCACGCTGATTCGATGCTCGGCGATCACCTCCGGTGGCAGGTCGCAGGTGCTGTCGGTGACGATTCGGACGGGCATTGTGCTCTCCCAGGCGGCGAGATGACTTACAGGACCAGGATGGCGCCCAGCACGATCTCGGTGGCCAGGCTAATGAGATTCGACGGGATGGCCGAGCGGTCGAAGACGATCGAAACCGCGCGCACGGCGGCGATGGCCAGGTAGCCGACGCCGAGCATGAGGAACGCCGGCGTCCCGAGCCAGAGCGGCGTCAGGCCGAGGGCGATGAACAAACCGCCGAATACGGCGCGCAGTTCACTGATGCCGCGGCCGCCGATCGGCTCGAGGCCGGTGAAACCGACGGTCTTCCGCGGGGCCACCAGGACGAAGACCCCGGTGGCGGCGGTGGCCAGAGCGGCCAGGATCTTGAGGATTTCGACGATGGACATGCGATGTCTCCTTTCTTGTGTGGACGGCGTCAGAAACCGCGACGTTGGCCCGTCCAGGGGGGCTGTGTGCCCGTTTCGTACTCTTCGATGCTGGGTCCCGCGAGTCGGGCGAGACGCCACGTGCCGTACAGATACGTAAGGACCAGGAGCACTACGGTCGCCGGCCAACCGTTCACGATGCTGGCGGCCGCCAGCCAGGCGACTTGCTGCTGCTGGATCAGCGTCCACTGAAAGACCGCCTGGAGGAGGAAGAAGCCTCCCCAGGCCAGGGTCACTTCCTGGTACGCGGGAAGAACACGCGGGTGCCAGAACCATGCGCGTGGCCAGCGCCGCACCAGATGGCTGCTCCATGCCACGAGCGGCCGCCTCAGGGCGACCGAGACCAGGCAGGTGGCCGCCAAGGCGGACTGCACCACCAGGTCGGGGAGGAAGAAGACCTCAGAACGCCGGAGCAGGAGCGAGGCGAGGAGGGCGGCTGCGGAACCTGCAAGACCGAGGAGTGCCAGGGTCACCGGCTGACGTCGAAGGCCTCGAACCAGGACGAACCCCCCGGCCGTGGTCAGCGCGGCCAGAATCGCCGTCTGTGCGCCAGCCAGGGCGCCGACCGCCAGCAAGACCAGCGGCGGGAGGACGGCGTCGAGGAGTTGACCGCGACTCGAAGCGAGCGCGCGCAACTCGTCGACAACTTCGTGCGCTTTACTGCTGGCAGAGCCCATCGGGAGACGTCCTTCGAACTCTCGAGTAACGGTACAGGGCACGGCGAAGGCGTGTGTTGAGGCGCATTCCCTTCCCCCGCGCCCGAGGTTGATGTCCGTAGAACAAGGATAGCATCGGTATCGACGGTGTCCAAGGCTTTGTATAGGGTTTGCGGACCCTTTGCCGGCGGGAGCTAAGGATTCCTGTTGGCCCCCCCACGGGCAAGGGCGGACCGGTACATCGCCAGGACTTCCGCCCTTTGGCGACCGTGGTCCACGATGGGTGCGGGATAGTCCCGTCCGATTTCAAAGTTGAGATCCTGCATCATGGAGGCGGGCGTGCGCCATGGCTCATGCACGTACTCGATCGGCAGCGGACTCAACTCAGGCACCCAGCGGCGCACATAGGCGCCGGCCGGGTCGAACTTCTTGCCCTGCAACACCGGGTTGAAAATGCGGAAGTAAGGCGCGGCGTCGGTGCCGACGCCGGCCGTCCACTGCCAACCGCCGTTGTTGGCCGCCGGGTCGCCGTCGATCAGGTGCTGCATGAACCAGCGCTCGCCCCAGCGCCAATCGATCAACAGGTCTTTGGCAAGGAACGAGGCGACAATCATGCGCGCCCGGTTGGGAATCCATCCCGTTCGTCGCAGCTGACGCATGGCGGCGTCGACGACGGGGAATCCGGTGCGGCCCTCGGTCCAGGCGGCGAAATCCTCCTCACGGTTGCGCCAGCGAATCGCCCGCAGGGCGGGGCGAAACGCCTGGCGCAGAACCTGCGGGTTGTGTGCCAGGAACCCGATGTAGAACTCGCGCCAGATCAGCTCGTCGAGCCAGGCCTCGATGCTGCTGAGCTCCGTCTCGTCTGCCGCCTCCGTGGCGGCGCGCCTGGCGTGCACGACGGCGGTCCGCGCCGAGACCATGCCAAAGCGAAGATAAGGCGAAAGCCCCGACGAGGCTGCAGGCTCGAGGGCGTTGCGACCCGCGGCGTAGGAGGCGATGGGGGAGGCGATGAACCTCTCGAGGCGTCGCAGCGCTTCGCCTTCACCGGGTGGGAAGTCCGGGTTGGCCTCCCAGGCCGGCAGCGGTTCGCTCTCCAGCGGCGGCGGAGGGCGGAGAATCGCCGGAGGCGGAAGGATCGCCTGCTCGCCAGGGAGAGGCAGCGCTCGCCAGGCGCGGCGGAACGCGCCGTACACGGCGAACGGCGACCCGTCGGGCCGGGTGATGAACTCCGGCGGATGGACTGTGACGCCACCCACCCAGCGAAACGGGAGGTTGCGAGAGACGGCCGAGTCGCGGCGGCGGGCGTACGGCGTGTAGTCGACCTCGGCAATCACCTCGTCGGCGTTCACCTCCCGGGCCAGTCGGGCGATTTCCAGCCGCGGGTCGCCCCGCCGCAGGATCAGGCGGCTGCCACGTTCCCGCAGACCCGCGTCGAGCGCTGAAAGGCCTCCGAACAGGAACGCGTTGCGCCAGGGCGACGCCGTTCGGCCCTGCAGCAGCCGGTCATCGAGAATGAAGACCGGCACGACCGTCCGGCCCATTTCGAGAGCGGCGTGCAAGGCGGCGTTGTCGCCGAGGCGGAAGTCTCGGCGGATCCACCAGACTGCCGTTGGCTCGGTCATGGGGTCGTCGTCGCTGCGACGCTCGGGCGCGGAGAAGAAGCCGGCCACTCGACGATTGGGGAGGCCGTGCGGAGGCCGGCCCCGGGGCCGGCCGAACCGCCCCCCAGAACGGTTCTCCCCGCGGTCAAGCCGTCTCTCCGGGGATCCCGGCGGGGGCGTCGCTTCGGAGCCATTCGCCGGCGGTGAGATCCATGGTCGACTCGCGGGCCGATCCGTCGGGCCGGGTGACGACCAGGTACAGGCGACCCGAACGGTCGAGTTCTACCCGGCCGGTATTGCCGGCGCTGTCGTTCATCTCGAGCCACCCGTGACCACGTACGCGGGTGGAGCGGAGCAGTCGCGGGGCCAGTTCGCTGGTGATCGTTCCGCTGAGGCGGGCGTCGTAGCCGAATGCGGGCAGGCTGTACGCGTAGACCGAGGGGGCTGGCATACCCAGCCCGTGCAGGCCCACTGTCGTACCCAGGATTGTTTCTGAACCGACAAACGTCCCGCCCTCGAGCGGTGTGACGCTCACGGCGATGCGGATGTTCGGTGAGGTGGACTCCAGACTCGCTTCAACGGCGGCGCCGGTGGCCGGGTCGGCCTCGCGGATGCGGGCCCCGGCCGGATTGAAGGAAGGCTGGTAGCGCGCCTCTCCGAAGGAAGAGGCTGCCATCATGGCATACCTCCCGAGGCGTGCCAGGGCATCGCTCGTCTTCCCGGCCTCGACCAAGTGCGGCACATCCCGTATGAGCGCCGTCTTGTGCATCCGCCGGACGATGTAGCCGAGCAGCGAAATGCCGCCGTCAGGAAGTTCATAGTCGGCTGGCGTGGGGAGTCTCATGTCGAGTCGAAGCCCCTTGTGGTCGGAAACGGGGCGCCGGTGTCGCCGCGAGCGTTGCGGAGCGACCAGCGCATCACCGCCGAGCGGTAGGTGAAGAGAAGGAAGAGCATCGGTCTGGAGAAGAGGAAGCGCGTCAGCAGGCCGGCCCATCCGCCGCCGTGTCGGTAGTCCACGTGCTCGACGATGTCCGTCCCGCCTGTGGGGACGGGCTGAAATCGGTGGGAGTGCCTCCACTGAGGAAAGGGCCCGGCGGTCTGGATGTCGGTGAAGCCGGCTTGTGGATCGACGTCGACGTGTAGGGCGGTCCAGCGGACGGGGAGAGGGCCGAACCACAAAGTGAACTCGGAGATGGAACCTTCCGCCAGTGGGTCCATCCGATGCGTGGACATCGGTACGACGAATGGCGTCAGCCGCCGAATGATCCGAGGCGCGGCGTGGAAACTTGCGACCGCGGCGACCGAGGCAGGCACGCGCGTAATCCAGTCAAGCGCGGGCACGTCGCACACCCCCAGCAACGGGTCGCACGGGCACCGGAACGGGGACCGGCACGGGCGCCCGCGCGACGAGTGGATGGCCGCCGCGATCACCGACGAGCCGGTCGAGCAGTCGTCGCAGCCAATTCATACGACGGGCTCCACCATCGCCGGTGCTTCCGAGGCCTCGGCCGGCGGGAGGTCGAACCGGCGGTCAGGGATGCGGCGCACGGCGAACAATGTCGTCCAGGCAAGTAGCAGTCCACAGACGACACCGGGAGCCCACGCGCCGACGTCCTGCAGCAACCAGGCCCCGAACACCGGAGCCACGATCCGCGACAGGCTCTCGAGGGAGGCCGAGAGGCCGAGCGTCCCCCCGACTTCGTCGGGGCCGACCGCCTTGGAGATGGCCGAGTTGATGACGGTGTGCAGGATCCCGCCCGAGATGGCCAGTGGGGTGGCGACGATGATGAGGGCTGCCAGCGTGGGCGTGACGGCCCAGGCGAACAGGGATATGGCCATGACCCCCAGGCTGAGGATGATCAAGCGGCCTTCATCGACTCGCCGGGCGAGCCACGGGATGGCGCCGCCCTGAACGGCGACCGCCAGGAGGCCCACGTACGCCAGAATGAAACCCGTCGTCTGGACCTCCAGTCCGAGTTCGCCCTGGGCGAACAAGACGAAGATCGTCTGGAACATGGCGAACCCCAGGCCGAAGAACAAGCGCACCTGAAGCAGCGGCACAAGCCGAGGGCGGCGCAGCGCGTGACGCAGAGCGGATAGCGAGAAGGAGGCGCGAGGCCGGACCGCCAGCTCAGCCCGCCTGGCCGCGTTGAGCGACTCGGGCAGGAACAGAAACACCAGAAGGAGGCTGATGGCCGAAAGAGCAGCCGCGGCCATAGCCGGAACGGCATACCCGAACGTCGCCAGGGATCCGCCGACCGCCGGACCAATGATGAATCCGAGTCCAAAGGCGGCTCCGATCAGACCCAGCCCGCGGGCGCGATTGCTTTCGTCAGTGATATCCGCGATGTAGGCCTGCGCCACCGAGATGTTGCCACCGGTCAAGCCGTCCAGGAAACGGCTCAGAAAAAGGAAGGCCAGCACAAGGCCCGATGCGCCGCCCAGTCCGAGGCGTTCCGCCAGCGCCTGGCCCATCACCGGGGCGAAGGCCAGGATCAGGAAGCCGACCAGAGTCCCGAAGATGCTGATCAGCAAGACGGGACGTCTGCCGACGCGGTCGGAGAGGCGACCGAGAAAAGGAGCGCCCACCAGCTGGGCGACGGCGTAGGATGCGACGAGCAGGCCAATCAGGGCAGCCCCGGCGCTGTAGCTCTGGGCGTAATAGGGAAGCAGCGGCAGGATCAGGCTGAAGCCGAGCAGGTCGACGAAGACGACCAGGAAGACCGACGCCAGCCGAGGCGTGCGGAAGGTAGATACAGCGCTCACGAGACGATCCCTTTCGGGGGGTGGACTCTGAAGGAGGAGGGGACGACGCGCGCCCGAATCGCCGCCGACGAAGAACGACCGGCCAGGCGCCGTGCCATCCAACGGAAGGTGCGACTCAGGATCGTCCCCATCCCGACTAGGCTGACAACCCGCCCCGTCTTGCCGTCGGTCGCCGGCCCCGCCAACCAGACCGCCTTGCGCGCCGGAAACTCGGCTGGGCTGGCCCAGGCGTTGACGATGAAACCGAAAACGCCCTGCAACTGGCTCTCGCGTCCGGCAATGACCTCCGGCTGGAGCAGCAGATCGGTCAGGACAAGACCGGGATTGAAGGCGAAGATGCCGACGCCGGAATGGCGATACTCGCGTGCCAGCGCCAGCGTGAAGGAGCGCACCCACGTCTTGCTTGATCCGTAAGCCGACTGATAGGGAGCAGGTTGCCGATCTCCTCGGCCGAGCAAATTGATGAGCTTGCCCGAATGCATGGGTAGGAACTCGCGCAGGGCGACCATCGATCCGTGATAAACGCCGAGGACGTTGGTCGACACGACCTGTTCGAACCTGGCGGGATCGACCTCGACCGTCGGGCCGTAGGGCGCCGACACACCGGCGTTGTTGACCCAGATGTCGAAGCCCCCGAAGACCTGACGTGCGTGTTCGGCCAATGCGGCGAGCTGTCGTGGTGAGGTCACGTCGCAGGCGGCCCCGGAGGCGGAGACCCCTTGGCGCTGCAGGTGTCGGACGGCCTCGCTGACGGCCTCGGCTGACCGACTTCCAACCACGACCGAGGCTCCCGCGGCACCGAAGGATTCGGCCATTGCCAGGCCGAGACCTCGCGAGGCGCCGGTGATCACGGCCGTCTTGCCGGTGAGATCCCCGCTCATGCCGCCGCCTCCGCTTCCACCGATCGACCTCGTCCTCGGACGCGGCGGGCAATCCACAACCCGCCGCCGATCAACCCGGCAAGCACCAGAACGGCCAGGTAGTCGATGACCGGGATGCGAATGATCTCGTTCAGTCGGTCCCAGCCGAGCTGGCTGTAGACGGCGATCACCGCCGCAGCGTAGCCGGCGACGATGAGCAACTTGGCCCACAGCTTCAAGCCCAGGCCGTGCATCTGGGTGATGACGAAGATCCCGCCGAAGCCGAAGAAGAACATCGGCCACAGTCCGGCACCCTGGGCGATCGCCACCAGCGTCCCATGGACCAGCACCATCAGCTCGAGCGTCACGGTCCACCAGCGGTTGACATGGACCCGCGTGTACATCAGGCTGCCCTGAAGCAGTAGCAGGAACATATAGATGAAGCCGATCAGATGACCGGGAGTGGAGACCATCGGATGGAACCAGAAGGTGTAGATGGCCGCCCAGGCAAAGAAGTAACCGTGATAGGTGCGAGCCCAGCGCACGATCTCCTGGCCGAGAGGCAACTTCTTTCCGAAAAACATGCCGCGCCGGTTGTTTTCCATGAGCAGGACCCAGACCAACAGGACGATCACCGAACCCTGCGAGGAGAAGATCGAGACGTCCTGCGCCAGCCCGTCGTACCAGAGGTGAGTCTGGATCAGGTGGAGCACGACGAAGGCGGCCGTTGTGGCGAGGGCGGCGATATTGACAGGCTGAAGACCGGTGCTGTACTTGCGTACGCGCGTCTGGCCGTAGTAGATGAGTCCCCAGGCGGTGATCTGGTGTAGCAGGTACAGCCCCCAGGCCGAGAAGCGCGTCCAGAACGTCGGCTCGGGGAGCTTCCAGAGATACCAGGCGGCGCCCTGGTCGGGCAGGAGCCGGATGGCATCCAGTCTTGGGCCGAGCCAGGCGATTAGGGCGGTGAAAGCTAGGCTGAAGGCGATTCCGCCCCACAGGGCGATGACGTCCCAACGACGCGGCTGTGCGGATGTGGTGGAGACGGTGGTCATGCTTTTACCTCGGGCTTGAGCGCCTCGGCGGCGCGCAACAACTCTTCGATCTGCGGGTCGTCGCCCGGGAACCGGGCGTAATGCGCGAAGCGGATGACGCCGTCCTGGTCGACGACAAATGTCCCCGACAGCACGCGCGCGTCGCCGGTCGCCTTACCCTGGAGATGGCCGCCGGCGGCGGCCTTGACCGCGGCCGAGACCATGCCGGGCTGAATCAGGTTCTGCCCCTGGGCGCGACCGATGCCGTAGGCGTAATGCGCTTCAGGAGTCGGCCGGGTTAGGCAGGTGACACTTGGGGCTAGCCGAGGGCCGAAGACGGCGGCGTGTTTGGGTTCTCCCAGGCCGACCGCGACCACGTGCACACCCGCACTCTCAAACTCCACTCGATGCTGCTCCAACTGAGCAAGCCAGTTGCGGCAGAACAGTCAACCAAAGTGCCGCAGAAAGGTCAGGACGACCGGCCCGCCGCGCCACATCTCGGACAGCGCCACAATACCGCCGGAAACGTCGAAGACGGCGACATCCGGCGCAGCGTCTCCGATCGCCAGACGGGATGGGAGACTCTCGTGCGAGCGCTCAGCGGGCATGAGTAGAGGTCCTCCGGACCAGGATGGTTTCGAGTGAAGACACGACGTGGGAGAAGCCGCCGTCCAAGACGGTCGCGGGACTCAGCTCCGCCTGTCGGCCGCGCACGGCGAGCCCTCCCAGGACGACCTCCGCTTCCGAACCGGCCAGCCGGCGTGATACGTCGGCGACGGCGGCGAGTTGCGCCTTGTCGAGGGCAGAGGTGGCTGAGAGGAGTATGACGGCGGGCCGAAGCCCGTCGGCGGCGCGCTCCAGTTCGTCCAACGGGAGATTCGCCCCGAAGTAGATGACGTCCCAACCTCTCCGACGCAGGCCGACGGCGAGGGCGAGCAGTCCGATTTCGTGCTGTTCGCCGGGGAGGCAGGCGGCCAGCGTCCGTCCGGGGCGCCACCCATCGGGGGAAGCCATGTAGAGCGCCACGAGCTGACGGACGAACAGCGCGCTGGCGAAATGCTCG
>Ga0209172_10004166_pt1 | contig 20182 bp, 18 predicted proteins | sample LarsenN4metaG_FD_184113 | JGI IMG/M metagenome (GOLD analysis project Ga0209172, IMG submission 184113) | Hot spring sediment bacterial and archeal communities from British Columbia, Canada, to study Microbial Dark Matter (Phase II) - Larsen... ... | reverse complement strand
GTGCCTGCGCGGCAAGGTGGCCGATGCACGCTCGCGGGATTCGAACAACACGATCCTGCACAAGAAGTTTTTGGGCGGCTCGATTACGCTCGCGGCGGCGAACTCGCCGGCGGGCCTCGCGATGCGCTCGATCCGCTACTGCCTTCTCGATGAGGTGGACCGCTATCCGGCGAGCGCGGGCAGCGAAGGCGATCCCGTGAACCTGGCCATCACGCGCACGGCGAACTTCTGGAACCGGAAGATCGTGCTCTGTTCGACGCCGACGACGAAAGGCGCCTCGCGCATCGAGCAAGCCTGGCTCAACTCGAACCAGCAGAGCTTCTGGGTGCCGTGCCCGCACTGCGGGGCCTACCAGGTGCTCGCGTGGGGCAACCTCGTCTGGCCGAAGGATGCGCCGGAGAAGGCGGCCTACCGCTGCGAGCACTGCTCGAAGCTGATCGCCGACTGGCAGAAGCACCAGATGCTCAAGGCCGGCGAGTGGCGCGCCGCGCGGCCCGAGGTGGCCGACATCGCCGGATTCTGGATCAACGGTCTCTATTCGCCGTGGCGAAAGTGGGGCGCGCTGGCGAAAAAGTTCTTGGCCGACAAGAAGTCGATCGAGACACTGCGCGAGTTTGTGAACACGGTGCTCGCCGAGCCTTGGGACGATGCCGCGGAAACCGCGGTCGACCAGGCGACGGTCATGGCGCGGCGCGAGCACTACCGGGCGGCAGTGCCGTACGGCGCGGTCGTGCTGACTGCGGGCGTCGACGTGCAGAAGGACCGGCTCGAGCTGGAACTCGTGGGTTGGGGGCGAGGCGAGGAATCGTGGTCGATCGAGTACCGCGTGTTGCCGGGTGATCCGTCGGGCGCACTGGTCTGGCAGGAACTCGATACGTACCTCGAGCGCCGCTGGCCGCACGAAACGGGGATCTCGCTGCCAGTTGCGGCATGCGCGATCGACGCGGGCTACGAGTCCCAAGCGGTGTATGAATTCTGCCGGACCCGGTATCACCGGCGCATCTTCGCCGTGAAGGGCAAGGGTGGCCCGCTGCCTGTCTGGCAGCGCAAGCCGACGGCGAAGAACATCCGCGGCGAGAAGCCGTGGATCGTCGGCACCGATACGGCGAAGGAAACGATCTACGGGCGGCTCAAGAACCCGACTCCGGGCACGCCGGGTTACTCGCACTTTCCAGCCGACCGCGAAGAAGGCTACTTCGAGCAGCTCTTGGGCGAGGTCCTGGTGACCACGTATGCAAAGGGCCAGCCCAAGCGCGAGTGGCGGCCGAAACCGGGCGTCCGGCAGGAGGCGCTCGACGCGCGCGTCTATGCCTACGCGGCGTTGCGCGCCCTCGTGTCGATGGGCCTCTCGCTCGACAACGAAGCCGACCGGATCCTGGCCGCGAACCGGCCCCGTCCCGTGCCCGAGGATGACCGGGATCGTGAACGCTGGCTGGGCGAGCGAGGAAGGAAGTGGCTCACGCGATGAAGGTGAGAAGTCAGCCGAGCGCACAGGGTACGCCCGGCGCCTGGGAGTACCTGGTGGTCACCGGCGACGCGGAATCGCCGGACATTCTCGACGAACACGGCGCGCAAGGGTGGGAACTGGTGGCCGTCGTGCGCGAGTTCGGATCGCGGGCGACGTTTTACTTCAAGCGGAGGCGCGGGTAGATGGCCTGGACGCAGCAACAGCTCGACGCCGTTGAAGCAGCCATCGCCAGCGGCGAACTGACCGTCCGCTTCGGCGATCGCACGGTGACCTACCGCTCGATGGATGAACTGCTCCAGGCGTATGCCGTGATCCAGGAAGCCCTGGCCTCGGAATCCGGCACGGCGACGGACCGTTTCTCTTTCGCTCAGACCTCAAAAGGATGAATTGGCTTGATAAAGCGATCGCCTGGGTGTCGCCCGAGACGGGTCTGCGCCGGATGCGCGCCCGCCGCGCGGGAGAATTCATCCGGCTGGCCTACGAAGGTGCGCGGACGGACCGCCGCACAGGCGGCTGGGTCACGACAGGCAATTCGGCCAACGCCGAGATCTCGGTGGCGCTGTCGAAGCTGCGCGAGCGCTCGCGCGACCTGATCCGCAACAACGCCTACGCGGCGCGCGCCGTGGCCGAGATCGTGGGCAACGCCATCGGGACAGGCATTACGGCGCAGGCGCGGAGCGGAGAGCCGGATCTGGACCGGCTCATCAACGTGGCTTGGGCCGACTGGATCGAAGAGTGTGACGCCGACGGGCAACTGGATTTCTTCGGTCTCCAGGCGCTGATCGCGCGGACGGTGTTTGAGAGCGGAGAGTGCCTTGTGCGCTTCCGCCAGCGCCGCGAAAGCGATGGACTCACGGTTCCGCTACAGCTTCAGGTGCTCGAGCCGGACTACCTCGACCACACGAAGACGCAGAAGACCGAGACGGGCTACATCATCCAGGGTGTCGAGTTCGATCTGGTGGGCCGGCGCGTCTTCTACTGGCTCTACGGTCAGCATCCAGGCGATGTGGTGCAGACGGGCGTGCGCGGTGGGGCGTCGCTACAGTCCGTGCGCGTCCCTGCCAGCGAGGTCCTGCACATCTACCGAAAGGACCGTCCCGGCCAGGTGCGCGGCGTGCCGTGGCTTGCGCCGGTCGTGGTCACGCTGCGCGATCTCGATGAGTACGAAGAAGCCGAATTGGTCCGCAAGAAGATCGAGGCCTGCTTCGCGGCGTTTGTCACGCAGCCGCAGGGCCCGGATGGTCCGCCTATTGCGCCGGCAGCGCCGGACCCGGCCACTGGTAAGCGCGTCGAAAGCTTCGAGCCGGGCATGATCGAGTACCTGAAGCCGGGCGAGGAGATCACCTTCGCTTCTCCGTCGGCCTCCGCTGGCTATCGCGACTACGTCGCCGCCAAGCAGGCTCAAATTGCCACGGGCTTGCAGCTCACCTACGAGCAGTTGACCGGCGACCTCTCGCGCGTGAACTACTCGAGCTACCGTGCAGGGCTCCTGAGCTTCCGCAACGGCATCGAGGGTTTTCGCTGGCTGACCTTCATTCCAATGCTTTGCACGCCAGTCTGGGAGCGGTTTCTCGCGGTGGCCTATGCCGCCGGCGCGATCCCCGAGCCCGGGCCGTTCCGCGCCGAGTGGACACCGCCCGGCTTCGGCAGCGTCGATCCGTACAAGGACTCGGTCGCGACGCTCAACCGGCTGCGCACCGGAACGCTCACGCTTCGGCAAGCGATCGCTGAACAGGGTTACGACCCCGACGCGCAGCTCGAACAGATCGCCCAGATCAACCGGATGCTCGATGAGCGCGGCATCGTGCTCGATTGCGATCCGCGCCGCGTGACGCAAAGCGGCGCGCAACAAAAACTGCCGGTCGCTGAACTGAAGCGTGAGTTGCGCGGGATTTCACAACTGCTTGCTGACGAGGAACCTCAACATGACCCCAACGAGAGAACGGCTGGAAGCCCAGTTTGAGGCGCTGGCTCCAGCCGACCGCGACGAACGCACGGCGACACTGACCTGGTACACGGGCGCATCCGTTCGCCGCTACGACGCGCGCGGCCCGTTCGAGATGCGCTTCTCGATGGAGCCAGGCGCCGTGCGCATGGGACGCCTCGCGAGCGGTTCGGCGCCGCTATTGAATTCTCATCGCGACTTCACCGTCGACGATGTCATCGGCGTGATCGCCCGCGCGTGGGTTGAGAACGGCCAGGGTAAGGCTACCGTGCGGTTCTCGAAGCGCGCCGACGTCGATCCGGTCTGGCAGGACGTTCAGGACGGCATCCTGCGCAACGCCTCGATGGGTGTGGCGATTCACGCGGTCGAGGATGTGACGCCGCAGGGAGTGGCGATGCGCCAGGTTCTGGTGACCGATTGGGAACCCGAGGAAGTATCGCTCGTACCCATCGGCGCCGATCCGGGCGCGGGATTCAAGCTTGAACGGGCAACTGGCCCACAGGAGCAGAAGATGGATGAAGCCATCGTTACCGCCACGGGCGAAGAGGCCCGGGACGAACTGAAGATCAACCTCGATGCCGAGCGCCAGGCCGCCGCACTGGCCGAACGCACGCGCATCCGGGAAATCGAGAAGGTCGGCCGCACGTTGAACGTCGATGCGCGCCTGGTCGCTCAGCATGTCGAAGCGGGCACTTCGATTGAAGAGTTCCGCAAGCTTGCGCTCGACAAGCGGGCTGAAGAGGATGAGCGCAATCCCATCCGCAGCGCGGCCGCCGTGGTCACGCGCGATCAGACCGACATCCGCCGCGCCGGGATCATGGCGGCGTTGTTGCACCGCTACGATCCGGCGGTCTTCCCCTTGAAGGACGATCTCGGCCGCGACTGGGCCGGGCAGACGCTGCTCGATCTGGCGAAGGAGTGCCTCGAAACCGCCGGCACCCGCACCAAGCGGCTGCCGCGCCACGAGATCGCCAAGCTCGCCCTGTCGACCTCCGACTTCCCATCGATCCTTGCCGATGTGGCCAACAAGACCCTGCGGCAGGCCTATGAAGCCTACCCGCGCACGTTCCTGCCGTTCTCGCGGCGGCGCTCGGCGGTCGATTTCAAGAACATCAACGCCGTGCAGTTGGGCGAAGCGCCGAGCTTGATGAAGGTCAACGAGAAGGGCGAGTTCACCCACGGCTCGATCGCCGAATCGAAGGAAACCTACAAGCTCGCCACCTATGGCCGCATCGTCTCGATCACCCGCCAGACGATCATCAACGACGATCTGAGCGCCTTCACGCGCATCCCTGCCGGGTTCGGCGTGGCGGCGGCAACGCTTGAAAGCGATACGGTGTGGGGCATCATCACCTCGAACCCGGCAATGGGCGACGGCGTCGCGCTGTTCCACGCGAACCACGCGAACCTCAACACGGGTACGGGCAGCGCGCTGGCCTTGACGGGCCTGGGCGCGGGCATGGCGGCGATGGCCAAACAGAAGGGACTCGATGGCATCACCGTACTGAACGTGCAGCCGCGCTATCTCGTCGTGCCGGTGGCGCTGCAACTCGCGGCCTTCCAGATGATCGCGCCGAACTTGGCGCCTGCGAAATCCGCCGACCTCGTGCCGGACTATATCCGGGCCTTGACGCCGATTGCCGAGCCCCGGTTGGATGCGGCGAGCACGACGGCCTGGTATCTGTTTGCCTCGCCGGATCAGATCGACACGATCGAGTACGCCTACCTCGAAGGCCAGGATGGCGTGTACATCGAAACGCGCCAGGGCTTCGACGTCGATGGGGTCGAGATCAAGGCGCGCCTCGACTTCGGGGCCAAGGCGATCGACTGGCGCGGGCTCCAAAAGAATGTGGGTGCTTAGGAGGATTGAACATGAGGAACTACGTGCAGAACGGTGAAACGCTGACACTCACCGCGCCCTATGCGGTGAGTTCGGGCGGCGGCGCGCTGGTGGGCTCCATCTTCGGCGTGGCCGCAACCGATGTTGCGAGCGGCGAAGAGGGCGAGTTTCAGGTGGCGGGCGTCTTCGATCTGGATCGAGAAGCTGGCGCGAGCACCGGCTGGTCGCAGGGCGCACTGATCTACTGGAACAACACGACGAAGGTGATCACCAAGACCGCGACCAGCAACAAACTGATCGGCGTCGCTGTGAGGGCGGCGGCCGACGGCGACGCCACGGGCCGGGTGCGGCTGAACGGGGCGTTCATCTCCTGATGGCGTTCGCTGATTCCGTCATTAGGGTGGACGGGGCCTGCCTGCGGGTCTTCGGGCGGGAGGTCACCTACCTTCCCGAGATCGGCGGGCAGGCCGCCATCCGCGCGGTATTTCAGCCGGCGCGAGAAGTCGAAGACACCTCGCCCGGAGTCTATGCGGTGCTGTTCGTACGGATCGCGGACCTGGCTGCGGCGCCCGTGCGCGGCGACGAGGTCGAGATAGACGGCGTCCGCTACAAGGTCTTCGATATCGAGGCCGACGCCGAGGGCGCCGCCGTCCTCCGGCTGCGTAAAGCCAACTGACTTCCGGAAAATCTTCCGGAAGTCGGACTTCCGCCAAATCTGGCGGAGGTTTACGACTTGTGGGCAATTGCGCACAAGTTCTCGGAGGCGATCGATGCCCAGTGTTCGTGTCTACCAGAAGAAGCAACTGCGGCTCGACCTGTTGAATTTCCGGCAGCGCCAGATGTATGAGTTGGGCGCGGCGGGCGTCGCGGCGGTAAAAGTGCGGGTCGCCGCGGCTCAGGGTCCGGAGGATTCCGCTGCCAAGCCGCTCACCAAGCGCTATGCGATCTTCAAGACCCGGAAAGGCAAGGGCAATCGCCGCAACCTGACCTTCTCGGGCGACCTGCTGCGCAACTTCCAGGTCCGCACGGTGAGCGAGAAACGCGCCAAGGCGAACGTTTCGACCCGCAAAGACCGGATCAAGGCTTGGGCCAACCAGAAGCGCGAGGCGTGGATGGTGTTCTCGCCGAAGAACAAGGCGGCCGTGCTTAAGGCTGCCCGGAAGATGCTCGACGCAATGAAGCCGCGCCTGCTCATGGAACGCGCCTTGGGAGGAAAGCAGCGATGATCAACCCTTCGGAACTCGTCGACAACCTGGTCGCCCTGCTGCGCGACATCCCGGAACTCGTCGCCGAGATGGATGGCGATGAGCAGCGGATCTTCGCCTACCACGATCAGTATCCGAAGCGGGCGAGCCTCGCGGCGGCAATCCACGACATGCCCGCGCCGGCCATCTTAGTCGCCTGGCAGGGGACGCAGCCCTCGAGCTTCGGCGGCGCCGACGTCTGGCGTCACCAGGTCACGTTGTATCTGCGGGCGCGCGAGACCTTCGAGGGCGATCCGCCGACGGCTTACTACAGGCTGTTCCGGTTGATTACGAAGGGCGTGCCGTCGTCGATGGGCATACCCTTGCTGAACGCCACGGTGCACGGTGCCTGCCACCCGATGGACCTGCCACTCATCCAGCGGCAAACCGACGCCGAGGGGCTCGACTACTTCGAAATACCGCTGAGCTTCACGGAGATGGGAGATGACTGAAACCGTGCTCATGCGCTCGCCCGAGGGCGAGGTGCAGGAAGTGGAAGCCACGCCGGCAAAGATCGTGCCGCTCATGGTGCGCGGCTGGCGGCAAGTCACAGATGAGGAGGTAACGCCTGATGTCCGTCGCGCGGATGCAGGAAATCCAGATCTGCTTCGGTAAGCAGAAGCAAGCCGACATTGCGACCGCCAACACCGGCGTCCAGATGTGGCAGTTGCGGAAGCTGAACGCCACGCTCGCCAACCCGAAGCTGAACACCGAAAACGACGCCGAGGAGTTCGGCAAGGGCCACGAGTTCCCGACGCAGTCGTTCCAGACGTCCTGGGACGTCAACGGGACTCTGGAGAAATATCTCGGCGCGGAGATCGGCGCTTGGGCGATGGCGTTCGGCCTTGGCAAAGTCGTCAAGTCGGGTACGACGCCGAACTTCACCTACACCTGCACGCCGCTGTTCCCCGCAAACGGTGATGCGGCCGAACTGCCCTACTTCTCCTTTGTCGAGCAGATCCGCCCCGGCGCGGGCATCGTCGTCGACCGGATGGCGGTGGGATGTGTGGTCGAAGGCTGGAGCATCTCGATCGGCTCGGGGCCTGGCCGCGCCAACTCGAAGATCACGGTCGAGTTCGTCGGCTCGGGCAAGACCACCGAGCCCTCGGGCGTCACCATGCCGGCGGCGACCCTTGAGAAGCTGCTGCCGTCGGCGTCGCTCGCGCTCTCGATCAACGGTGTCAACTACGTCTCGAACAAGAACATCGTCTCACTTGAAACGTCGTGGAAGAACAACGTCCGGCTGGATGGCGGCTTTTATCCAGGTTCGGGCTTCCAGACGCCCGGCGACGGCGCAAGCGGAGCGATCCGCGGCCGGCTCGAGTTCGGCAACCGCCAGGGGACGCTGCGCTTCGTCGCCCGCTTCGAAAATGGCTCGACGGAACTCACGAAGCTCAAGAGCCAAGCCACGGGCACGGCGGTGCTGGCGCTCACCTACGACGCGAACAACTCGCTCGAAATCACCTGGCACAAGGTCTCCTTCGCCTCGGCCGAGGTCGGTGAGACCGACGGCATCGTCACCGTGTCGGTCGATTGCCTGCCGATGTGGGATGAGACCAACGGCATCGTCTCGGCGGTGGCCAAATGCAACGTGGACGGGATCTGTCAGTAGAGAGGGCTCTCATGTTTGACGCAAAGCAACCCATCACCATTCACCTGCGTACGCCCGATGGCGTCAAGCCGGTCCGGGTGCGGTTCCCGACTGATGAGGAGTGGATCGACCGCCAGAAGAAGCGCAAGGTCATCGTGAAGCAACTGGGCCGCGGCGTGTCCGAAACGACGATCCCCGACTCGGCAGAAGCCGATGCCGCGTTGTTTGCCAAGATCCGAGTTCCTGACGAGAACGCGGCCGAGGTCGATGCCTTCGAAGCCAGCCGGATCATCGAGCAGTTGAGCCAGGCTGAGGTAGATGACGTCGAGCAGGTTGGTGATTCCTTCCGGATGACGCTGCGTGTCCTTGGCGGCACGGTGGCGCATATCTTGAAGATGCCCTCGGCTAAAGACGTCTTCGAATACCGCCGTGGCTTCGCTCGGGTGCTCGATTTGCCCTACAACCGCCAGGAGTTGATCATCAACCTAGCCCCGGCGGGAGCGCTCTTCAAGAAGCTGCTCGAATCCTCTGAAGGGTACGCGGGCGATGTGCCCATCATCCACCAAGCCGTCGCGGTGAAAGCCGCGATCGACGCTCTCGATGGCGCCTTCCAGGAGTCGGGCGACCCAAACTGACGCCCGGGGAGTGGCCTGCCCGGCCCTCCCTGCGGTTCCTCATCCATTGGGCCCTTCGCCGCGACGAACTCTGCGACCCCGGCCTTTGCCCGGACGCTCCCGACGATGCCGGCCGCTGCGACCACTGCCCGCTCGACAAGCTCGATGCGGCGCAATCCTCCGAGGCGGGCCTGTTGCTGCGGCGCGCGCTTGATCTCCGGGCGGCGCTGAAGCTCGGCGTCCGAATTGGCCTCGACGAGATCCGGGCAGACGAGTTCCTAGCGCTGGTGGTGCTGGAGGAGGAACGCGACGCGCTCGACCGCGAGCAGATGAACACTCATGGCCGATAACAGGCTCGAACTCGTCGTTGAAGTCGACACCAACAGGGCCAATGCGTCCATCAAGAGCGTCAACGCGAGCTTGTCCAGCATGGAGGCCTCTGCCGTGAAGACAGCCCGAGGCGCGGCGCAGGGAATCGACGGCATGACCGCCGCCATGGTGAAGGGCGCCACCGCAGGGAACCTGCTGTCCGACGCCATCAAGAGCGCGCTCACCTGGGCCAAGGAGTTCACCCTCGGCTCGGTCATGATGGCCGCCGAGAATGCCAAAGCCGAGGCCTCGCTCAAGGCGCTGGCCAACGCGCACGGCGTGGGAGCGGCAGCTGCGGCCAGGCAAGTCGCCGCCATCGAAGAGATCGGCTTCGAGTACACCGAAGCCGCCCACGCCGTGCAGCGGCTGATCGTGGCCGATCTGGAACTGTCGAAGGCGCAGGGGTTGGCCAAGCTCGCCAAGGACGCTGCGGCGGTCCAGAACATCACCGCCGGTGAGGCCCTCGAGTCCATCGTGATGGCCATCGAGTCGGGCGCCTCGCGCGGGCTGCGCACCCTGGGGCTGTTCGTCGACTTCCAGAAGGAAGCGCAAATCGCCCAGCTTCAACTAGGGCGCGCCCTGACCGAGGTCGAGGAGAAGCAGCTCCGCTACAACGCGGTGATCCGCGAAGGCGCGAAGATCCAGGGCGCACACGCGGCCGCCGCGCAGACGGTCGAGGGGCAACTGGGCGCGCTGCGGCGCGAGTTCAACAACCTCCGCGAAGACATCGGCGCCAAGTTCCAGGATGACTTCAAGGCGCTGATCGGTAATTTGCGCGGCCTGGTCGGCTGGCTCCGCGAGAACACCGACCTGCTTGAAGATTTCGGCAAAGTGGCGCTGTGGGTGTCGGGCATCCTCGCGACCTATGCCTTGGCCGAGAAGATCATGGCGCTGGCGAAATCGATCGCCGCGCTCCAACTCGCGAGCATCAACCCATACGCGCTGCTCGCGGTGGGCGTTGTCGGGGCGGGCTTTGCCATCTACTCGCAGTGGAAGGATACCCAGGATCAGCTTCAGGCCCGTTTCGACGAGATGCAGCGCAAGGCGCTACGCGAGGATCTGCTGTCCGGGCGGACAAATGTCGATGCCCTTCGTAAGCAGGGTATGACCGACGACCAGATCCGAGTCTTGCTGGGCGAAAAGCGCTGGCTGCCCGGCGAGTGGGAGCCGCCCACCTACGAGGGCCCCAAACTCCGCATCAAGACGTCACCGGAGCCGGACCTCGAAGCATTGAAACGGGCTGCCGAGATCCGGAAGCGCCAATTGGAGGTGGAGCGCGAGAGCGCACGCGCGCTCGAGGAAGCGCGCCGGCGCGGCCTCGTGGGATTCGCGCGGGACATGGCCGAGGCCCAGGAACAGATCCGTAAGTGGACTACCTTCGTGGACGAGCGGGGCAACGAGCAGCGGATCGCTCTCACCCGCAATGCGTGGGAGAACGTCATCGGCGAACTGCGCGTGCGACTCGCGAACTGGCAAGAGGAGGTCCAGGAGACGAACCGCAAGAATCTCGCCGAGTATCTGGCGGCGGAGGAAGAAGCCGCACGGAGGCGGCTCGAGATCGAGTCGCATCTGTTCAGTCAGCGGCTGGCCTATAACGAGGAGATCTCCAAGCGGAACCTGGATCACCTGGAGCAGATGCTTGGCATTGAGGAGGCGCGGGCCGGGATTGCGCGCGAGGCCCAATTGCGGGCGCTCGACGCTACGAATGCACAGACGGTTGAGCAGAAGGTGGCGGTCGAGCAGCGCAAGGCGGCGATTGAGATCGAGCACCTCGCGCGGGTCCACGAGATTCGCATGAGGCTGTTTGATCTAGAAACCTCGCGGATGGTGATCGAGGAAGAGGCGCAGCTCAAGCGGCTCGGCTACCGGGCCGACGAGATCCAGGCGCGGATCGCCGAGCTCACCGCGCAGCGGGATGACATCCGGCGGTTCCAGCAGGAGGCCACGGACGCCGCGATCCAGGGCGCGCGCGAGACGGCGGCAATCCGCCAGGCCCAGTTGATCCGCGACCACAACCAGCAGATCTTCGAGTCGTTCAAGCGCCATTCCGAGGGTGTCTTCGACGCGCTGCTCACCAAGTCGCAGTCCATCTGGTCGGCCATCGGAAACTCGCTGAAAACGGCTCTGCTGACCGCCATCAAGGACGTGGTCACCTCGCGCGTCGCCGCGATGCTGATGCAGCTCTTTACTGGACAGCGAGTCTCACTGGCTGGCGGAGGTGCCTCCGGTGGGGGCACGCTCGGCAGGCTCGGCGGACTGCTCGGCATCGGCGCAGCGCCGGTCTTCGGAGGAGCCACTGGCGGTGGTCCCATTCCGGGCGGCGCGGCCGGAGGGTGGGGCACTCCTCCATTCATCCCTTCGAATAGAGGCGGCGGATGGAGTGGGCTCGTTGGCGGGTGGAAAGACTTTCTCGGCTTTGGCGGCGGCGTCCAGTACGCGCCTGGCAAGGCCGTGACCTGGGAAGCCGCCACCATGGGTCAGAAGCTGTCGGCTCTTGGCCGGTCGAATGCCGCGCTGCTCGGTGGCGCGACGCTTGCGCTGCTGGGCGTCCAACGCGGCGGCATCTCCGGCCTCGCGATGACCACCGCCGGCGGGGCGATGATTGGCTTCAAGTATGGCGGTCCACTCGGCGCGGCGATCGGCGCTGGAATCGGAGCGGTCGCCGGGTTGGTGCGGCTGTTTGTGAAAGGAGCCGAGGAGAAGGCTCGCGAGAAGATCAAGGCCACCTACGGCGTCGACATTCGCGACAAGAGCGTGCTGAGGCAGGTCGTCGACATCGCCAAGCAAGGCTTTGGCGGCAACCTCGACATGGCCATCCGCAGCCAACAGATCCGCGATCTGGTCGAACTATACATGCTGTCGACGGGCCAGAGTACTTCTGGGCTCGCGGCCACCGTGCGTCCGGTATCACTCCTACAACAAGGCGGCAGCCTGTTCCAGTCGAGTTCCGGCGGCCTGACGCTGGACCGAATCGGGAACGGCGCGCCTTCGTCCGCCGCTGGGCCCACGGTGATCAACATCACTGTGCCTGGAGCCAAGGAGTTCTTCGAGAAGGAAACGGTCCGCGTGGTGGTTGAGAATCCGCGCGCGGTGCAATCGGCGGCGATGACGGCAACCAAGGCCAGCGCCGGTCGCCGGGAGATGACCGGACTGCAATTGAGTCCAGGATTGATCCTGTCATGACGCGAGCAGAACTCATTGAAAAGATCGCGCGGGCGATCGCGGAGATGGAGGGTTTCTACGCCACCGCCGCGCAGGCAACTCTTGCCCAGCGGAACGCGAATCCGGGCAACATCCGGCAGTGGCGCGACGCGCGCGGCCGGCCGTATCCCACCCATCGCGGTTATGTGGACTTCGTCGCGTGGGCCTCCGAACGGTTTCCCGGCGCATCGCGTGAGGAGATGAGCCGTCGTGCGATCGAGGAAGGCTGGCGCATCTTGCGCGTGCTGGTCGGGCAGTACCTCGACGGGAAGTACACGCAGGGCAAGCCGCCTACCGCGGAGGAGATGTTACGGGTGTACGCGCCTTCGGCGGACGACAATCATCCGGCGAACTACGCGCGTTTCGTCGCGCGCAAGATCGGCGCGAGCCCCGACCAGAGACTCCTCGACCTGGTGACGGCGTGATGCCCGGCTCGGTTCAGAACGCGGCGCCGCTCACAGTGCTGCCGGCGAGCCTGTCGCGCGCCTTCGTCCACGAGCGTGAGTACCCCGCGCTCGACAACGAGTACCGCAACGGCGAGTCGCAGCGGTCCGTCCAGGCGACCAACAGCCGCAAGCGCTGGCGACTGGCGAAGCGGCTGACTCCGGCGCAACTCGCGGCCCTCCGCGATTTCTACGACGCCCGCAAGGGCCCGACCGAGCCGTTCCACTTCTACGACCCGTATGAAACCAGCCCGAAGTTCTCGCATGATCCCACTGGCCAAGCTGTCGTGGGCCGGTACACCGTCCGGTTCGCCGGCGAGTGGAGCCAGTCGGTCGACCTCAGCCGCGCGGACGTCGGAATCGAACTCCTGGAGGTAGCATGAGGCCGCTCTTCGCACTCTTCCTGCTTGCGCTCAACGTTTTCGGAGCGACCGAGATCCGCGATACCAGCTATACGAGCATCAACGGGGGTCTGTTCAGCGGACGCATCACGATCACCGGTCCCGACATGACAACCGCCGACGGAAGGACCGTCCAGCGGACGGTGCAGTCCTTCACGATCACCAACGGCGTGATCGCCTTCGATCTGGAACCCAACGATACGGCGACGCCCGCCGGAACGAGCTACCACGTCGCGTACCGGTCCACCTCCGGCCTTGCGTGGTCCGAGCGTTGGGTGGTGCCGACGAGCGCCACGCCGCTCAAGGTGAGCCAGGTGCGCGTCCTGACTACTCCCACGCCTTCGCTCTCGATCCAGCCATCCCAGATCCTCGGCGGTGGCGCGGCCGATGGCCAGACGCTCTTGTGGAACGCGGCCGTCAATCGCTGGCAGCCCGGCGCGGCGGGCCAGGTGGCCAGCGTCTTCGGACGAACCGGCGCAGTCACGGCACAGGCCGGAGACTACGCAATTGCGGACGTGGCCGGGTTGATGGACGCGTTGGCGGGGAAAGCGCCGTCGTCGCATTCGCATGACATTGGCCAGATTACGAGCGTAGGCGCCCAGAACGCCTCGACCCTTGTGTATAACTCAACGGCCGAGATCTTCGAAGCTAAGCTCAGGTTCGGACCTTACATGTACGCGGACGACTATTGCGCCGCGGCGGGAACGTTCGACGAAACCTGCATCAACAACGCCGTCGCCGCCCTGCCTTCCGGGGGCGGCGTGGTGAAGCTCGCCGCTGCCGAGTATGTCGTCTCGAACCAGGTTCTCGTGAACGCCAAGAGCGTGTACATCATGGCCGACAAGAAGGGTTCGAGGATCAGGGCGGCAAACTCGTACTCGGGGCACGTCGTCAAGTTCATGGAGTGCACAGGATGCGGGATCGTGGGCGTGAGCGTCGACGGGAACAAAGCGAATCGGACCGCCACGGCCTCCGGCGATTATTCGGTTTATCTCTACAACACCTTGCACGGCCTGGTTGAGGAATGCGACTTCTCGGGGTCTGTGTCGGGCTCGGTGCTCGTCGGGGGTGCGACCGCGGCGCAGTCGAGCTGGAACGTGGTCACGAGGAACAGGTTCGACACTCCGGCGCGGATCAACTCGACCCGGGTCGAGACGGCCTCCCTGGTGTTCATCGAAGATAACGACTACGACTACAGAGACCCGCTGCTCGTCGTGCCGACGGCCGACTTCGACCCGGACGCTTACGGGCGGAACGCTCTCGTTCGCCTGAACGCGTGCGAGACCTGCGTGGTGCGCGGGAACAGGTTCGCCGGCAACTACCAAAGCGACCCGGGTGAGTGGTACGCCGATCTTCGGCATGTGCTCGGGAACAACTCCACGTCTCTCATCGTGACGAACAACGTCTTCTGGGGCACCGTGTGGAACGATTCCATCGCCTATTCGGCGATCGAGCTTCGCGGGACCGTGACGAACCCGTACCTCTACGCTGTGGGCAACGGTTTCAAGCCGACGATCATGTGGATGGGCCAGGCCATCTTGACATCCGGCGTCACGTTGTCCGGCTCTTTCATCCACTCGAACTACGGCGTCCAGCAAATCAACCAACTGAACAGCCAGCTACAGACCGGCGGCAGTTTCGTCGCGTGCGATTCATCAGGGACCCCGCACACTCTCGCCACGGTGAGCTCGACCGAGACGCCGGCGATGGTGTGCGCCGGGACGGCGCCGTTCGCGATCGGCGGGTATGAGTTCCCGGACGCGACCACGACGACGCTGTACTTTAACCTGCCTCCTCCGATGGGCGCGGTGCACAGCACGGGTTTCACGGTGAACCTTCCGTTCTGGTCGGCGACGGCCCCCTCGTCGTCGCGGTACGTCAAGTTCGAGGTGGCCTACTACTGCTCCCAGAGCGGAAACGTGGTGGCCACGCCCACGTTCACGGTCCTTGGGACGGGAACCGGGCTTCTGAACCCCGGCACCGCTGGGAAGTGGCAGTACGGCGCGGTGTGGATCTCTTCCCTGCCACCCGCCTGTCAGCAACACATGATCTGGCGGGTGAGGAGGCTCGGAAGCGACGCCGAGGACACGTACAGCGGAAGTATCGTTATCCCCGGCATGACGGTCGTGTGGCCCACGACCGTCTACTACTGAGGACGTAAGAACACAAGTGCCTGATTACCTCGGCAACATTCCAGTGCCCGAGATCGCGCCGTCGGGCGTGTTTCCGCTCACGCCGGACTACCCGCTCGAGGTGCGCCGCGACCATGAAGTCGTGGTGCATCAGTTCGGCAGCGGCAATTCAAAAATGGAGCAACGCTTCCTCCTCGGTGCCGGCGCACGGCGCTTCACCATCCGCAAGCATTGGCTGCGCGACGCAGATCGCATCGCCCTGCGCAATTTCTGGGAGTCGAAGTACGGGCCGTACGGTGCTTTCACTTACAACGCTCCCAACGACGACGGTCTCGGGACTGCGCCGGTCATCTGCCGTTTCGCCAACGAGCCGCTCTCCTGGGAGATGGTCGCCGACTGGGCGTGCTCGCTCGGCGTCACGCTCATCGAGATTCCCCAGACCAGCCCGTCGTATCCGCTGAACCAGACCGTCAACCGCTTCCCGCCTGCCGCCCTACAGACCGCACTGCTCTCGCAGGTCCAAGAGATCATCCCGCTCATTCGCATCCAGCCTCTCCAGCAAGGCTACCCGGCGATCTATGTCTCCGACCGGCGCTGCACGATCGGCGGCCAGCTTTACCAGGCGCGCCTCGTCGAATTCGAGGGCATCTCGCAGTCCATTGGCAATGAGTCAGACGAGGCTCAGTTCACCTTCGGCAACGCCGACCGCGTGATGCGTGACCTCTCGAACGACGTCGACCTCTTCCGGGCCGAGATCGCCTTCAGCCTCTTCCACGTCGGGACCGGCATCAAGCTCGACCTCTGGAAGGGAAACATCGTCAACTGGACCTGCGATGCGGGCCCCGAGTTCCGCGTCACCGCCGCCGACGGCCTCTACGAACTGAACCTGCCCTATCCCAGGCGCAAGATCTCCCGCACCTGCTGGAAGCCGTTCAATTCCACGGCCTGCCCGTTCGCTTCGCAAGGCGCGCTCGATCTGATCAACTTTCCCGATGCCGATCCCACGCGCTGCGACAAGGGCTTCGACACGCCCAACGGCTGCCGCGCCCACGGCATGAACGAATACTACGGGGGCATCATGGCCAAGCCGCAGGGCGTGCGCATCAAGGACAACTCGACCGGCGTCTGGGGCTTCGGCCGCTCGACGCTCACCTCCGTCTCACTGGTCGCCGACTCGATCTACGATCAGGTCCTGCCCGAGATCTACACCGATTCGGCGATGCCCGTGAACTGCAAGATCGCTTCGGGCCGCGACGAGAGCGACTTCTACGCCGCGGTGGGTATCGTCGGCGAAGGTCCCCTGGGCGCATTTGGTGCGGGCCATAAGCTCGACGGGCAGTACCATCACGGCTATCCGGGCTCGCTCGGACTGATGACCAGTCTGGGCGCTGATCCGAACCCAATCACCTTCGGCATGGACACCGACGCTGGACCGGAGCGCGCGGCCGGCACGGCGTTCCTCATGATCCGGCGCTCCGACGCCAAAGGCTTGCAGCTTTCGCGCCTGAGCGAGCACGCCATGGAGGCGGTCGTCGCCCAAGGTCTCGGCGGCTGGGTGTGGACTTCGCCCGGCGTGCGTGTCCACGGGCCTCCGCTGACCAACCCCATTTGGATCGCGGTCAACATGCTGCTGCGCGCGCGAGGCCTGCGTCTGGGCGCGGGCGCCACCACAGAGCAACTCGAATTCGCAGAGACGCTGTTTGATGTCGATGCGGCCATCGCAGCGGCGGCGATCTGCGACGAGCAGGTTTCAAAGTTGGTTGGCACCGGCACAGAGACGCAGTTCAAGTTCCGCGGCGTGCTCCAGGAAGAGAAGCCGTTGCGCGACTGGCTCCAGGAAGTCCTCATCAATTGCCTGGGCTACTACACGTTCTCGAACGGCAAGCTCAAGCTCGGCGTCCGCGTGAACTCCTCGGCCGTCGAGGCCTTTACCGAAGGCAACATCCTGTTTCGCAGTCTGCAACTGGCGCCGCTCAAGCCCTCGTTCAACCACCTAACCGCCAATTTCGCGGACGAGGATTTCGACTTTGTCGCCAACTCGATCTCGCTCTACGACATCGACTACGCCACGCTGATTGCGGGCGGCGCGGGTCCGCTGTTCCTGAAATCGACGGTGAATCTCTCCGGCACGGCGTCGAAGTCGCAAGCGGCGCGCATCATCACCGTGCGGCTGCGCGAGGAATTGGGCGGCATCACGTTGGATGAATGGAAAAGGGCGCGCCAGATGAGTTTCCGCACGACCGTGCTTGCGCTCAACACGGAACCCGGCATGGTGTGCTCGATGACCCATCCCGACATGCCCGGCGGGCAGGGCGAGTTCCGTGTGACCGGGTGGCGGCTCAACCGCGATTACTCGATTGACATCCAGGGCCGCACGACTACGGACTCGATGTACGACCTGGTCGCCGGCCCGAAGCCCGCCGACGTCGTGCCGGAGCCGCCCACCGAGGAAGTGCTCATCGACACGGGTGTCCCCGGCGTGCTGAACGGTGTTCCTCGCCTGGGTGATTACGGCACGTTTGCCATCGACGACATGACGGTTGCACCCGATGCCTCGGGCAACGCCAACATCGTCGGCGCGCACGAGATCACGCTGGCGCTCTACTACGTGGACGAACTGACCACCGATCTCTGGGCGTCCCTCGACACCGCCATCGATGCCACAACCGACCCAGTCACCGTTGTTTGCACGGTCAATCCCGATACGCAACGAGTCTTCCGGGTGGGCGACTTCGTCGTCTTCAACGATGAGTCGGCCGACCCTGCGAACCCTGGCCGGCGATCCTATGAATGCACTCAGATCACCGGCCCCGGCGCGCCCGGCGACGTCGTGCCGAGCGGCGAGTTTCACCTGCGACGCACCTACCCGGGCGTACCCGAGGGCCAGGCGACCTTCGGCACCCTGCGCTGCGCGCATCTCGCGGGCATCCGCTTCTACAAGCTCGATCAGAAGACGTTCACCTTCAGCGTCCGCAAGGGATTCTTCCGCACGCCGGACCTGCCCGCGAGGATTGAGGCGAAGCTGCCGAGCGCCTGCATCGTGGCGGCGCTGGCTGGTGTGGCCAATCATTTCGGCTACGGGCCATTCACCGTCTTCCCCCTCTCGCGGCACAACGAGCCCTACATGCCGGGCCTTCGCACCTGCAACGGCGGCGCCTATACCTTTCAGGTGCCGGGCCCGCTCACCGTCCAGGAGAACGTCGTCATCCCGATGAAGGTTCAGGATGCCGCATCGATCCGCTGCGTCTACGGCTACCTTCAGCAGGGCACGACGGACGGGCAGTCGGCGTTCCTCGTCAAGATCAGCCGCGACGACGGCGCAACATGGGAACCGCTCGAGTACATGGGCATCGCGCAGGCGTTGCCGGACGCCTACAAGACCACCTACGACTTTCTGGTGAACAACGAGGGCTTGGGGCTTCCCGCCACGCGCCGGCTTCCATACGCCGACTACGGCCTGGTGCTGATCTCGGCGGTGACTGCCGGGCCCGATCCGCAGACCTTGCAGACGGCCTCCTATGGCGCGAACCGGCTCGGCCTCGTGGCCGGCGGCTTCGTCTTCCTCGATCCCGGCGGCGCGAACGAGGAGTACGTGCGCGTGATCAGTGTCGATCCGGAGAATCAAACGTTTGACGCCATCGTGACCAAGGACCACGCCGCCGGCGAGCGCATCCGGCCAACCATCTGGCCGACTCCGGTGCTCAACGAGGGCGACGATTTGGCATTCGACATTCTGGCCGTCGCCTCGCCTGATCCAGGGTCAGACATCACGGTTGTGATTCAGACGTGATCTGACCCTACTTTTTCCTGAGGTGCTCCAGATAAGGATCAAGGGAGACAAACTTGGTAGCAACATCCTTCAGTTCCCGTGCAGCGTGGTTCCAGAACACCACCTCGAACCCTAGTCCACGAGCGGTGAGATCTTCGGCAACTGGAACATAGTCACTGTCGCCCGCTACCAATGTGACGGTGTCCCCTGGTTTCATCCTCTGGAAGGAGTCTCGCATGATATCTCGGGCAATGGTTGTGTCGATCTTTTTCTCTCGATTTGCGGCGTTTCGATCATGTACGACAACTTCGAAGCCCTTCGCTTTCGCTACCGCCCAAAGGGAATCATTCGCGGGTGGTCGAGATCCGTAAAGCATCGCGCAGCCGGAAGGATCGCCTCCGGCGAACTCGTAAAGACGCCCAAAATCGATTTTCCAATCGTAATCACAGATCTTGTGCTGTAGGGCGTCCCAAATGCTGGGTGCCAGGCCGCGGGCGACCGCACTAACGTGCATTCCCTCGATCCAGACATTCGAATTGTCGACGTACAGGAAATTGGGCATCGATAGTAAGGATACTACGCACGAATCGAGCCCCCATCGCGTCACAAAGACGCTACGCGGAACCCTTCTTGGATGGCCACCTTGTCACTTCAGATCTTCGATCCCCGCCACACCTTACAGCTTCAGGGCTTCTCCGGCCGCGCGGCGACCACCACGCTCCACGACGCCACCGAGACTAGCTTCCAGATCTCGGGCATCTTCCAGGCGGCCGAGGACTTCGCCAACGTCCAGCTCTTCTCGGCGTACGACTACTTCAATCACCTGCGCCTGAAGCCGCTCCCGGTAACCGACCTCTCCGGGCTGACCCTCCAGTACGACATGGAGATCCTGCCGGTCAACGGCGAGGAGGGCAACGTGCGTCCGGACTGCATGCGTTACGCCTCTGTCGGCTGGGACAAGCTGACCGTCAGCACTGGAGCAGGCGACATCTACGAAGTCCCGCTGATGCAGCACGCGGCAGTAATGTCAGGAGACTACACTCCCGGCAGCTTCGGATTCTCGCTCCACGATCGCGACGCCGCGACGCTCGACGAACTTCTCATCGGTAAGCCCACGCCCGCCCTCACCGACAAGGCCTACGTCTACTTCATGGGAACGCGCTGG
>Ga0209172_10004165_pt1 | contig 20182 bp, 16 predicted proteins | sample LarsenN4metaG_FD_184113 | JGI IMG/M metagenome (GOLD analysis project Ga0209172, IMG submission 184113) | Hot spring sediment bacterial and archeal communities from British Columbia, Canada, to study Microbial Dark Matter (Phase II) - Larsen... ... | reverse complement strand
GGCCTGGCTGCAAAACTTCCGCCGACTGGGGATGCGTTACGAGCGCCATGTCGAGAACTTCCTTGGTTTCGTGCACCTTGGTTGTATCGTTATCTTACTCAGATGCTATTTATGAGACTGCTTCTAGTTTGATCTAGTGATCAAATTAGCAATCACGGTAAGCTTAATCTGTAGCAATTCTGTGTGGTTTGATTTAGAAAGCCTGTAGCTCACCCCTCCATCGCAGCCCTCAATTGTATAAAACTGTAAAAGCTGCGAGAGCCAAAAAAATGAGATTTGACGTCTCTGCTAGAATTCGAGTAGAGTAAAGAAAAAATTATGAAAGTGACGATAATTTCTCCTGAACAATTTGTTCCAAAAGCTAAGAGGTTGGCTGAATGCCTCAAACCGCACAAAGCTGCGGTTAAGACAGCAGCGAATAGCGATACGCAGTCGGACGTAGTGTTGCGATTTACCGATGATGGGCGAGTTATACCGATAAAAGACCGGTCTCGCAAGCTTGATCTCTACATAGTTGTCGAACCAACAGTTATTGTGAGGCAATTAAGAGGTTAAAGTAGCGGAAGGCGCTCATTAATCATAGTGGGTGGATCAATGTAAACCATACACATTACCTGTAGCCAAGAGGGGTAGGTCAATCCTAAATCGATTGGAGAAACCTACCTCTTTTGACCTTATTTCTCTGTACTGGATCAGACCTCGAAATAAGCTTTCTTTAAAGATCAACTTTTCTCTTGATTCTGGTTCGATCTAGGCTAATAATTGCTTTGACCGAAAATAGTTCACCCTGCGGATTACAGCTAGGCCGTCTCTGATAATCTGCTGGTTTTTAAGGCGTCTTTGAAAAACAAACCAAAGAGGTGCAAATATGTTGAGAAGAATCAAGCTCGTCCCGCCCACATTAATCCTTTTGGCGTTCTTTGGGATTCTCACCACCAAAATCGCCAACGCTCAGGTTCCATATAGTTACGGCATATCTGCCAAAGCCGGATATGTCAACTTCGTAGAAGGTGGAGTCGCTTACAAACAGAGCAATAAAGATCAGTGGAAATCAGTGCTGAAAGATACGCAACTGGCCGATGGCGATCAGCTAGAAACGGGAATCACCGGTCGAGTTGAGCTGCTTCTCAATCCCGGCTCATATATGAGGTTAGCGCAAAGATCGAAGCTGACAATTCATCAGACGGATTTTGAAGACATGCGCTTTGGGTTGATTGCCGGAACAATGATTATTGAAGCAAGTAATCTGGAACAGCAGCGGCTTATGATAGAGATTGCCACTCCTGAAAGCAGTATCAAGTTCAAGAAGAATGGTCTGTACCGCATCGATGTGGCATCGGAGGGAAAATCCACAGTAACTGTTTTAAGAGGGAAAGCTATAGTTGGCAGCAATGCTCTTACAGTCAAAAAGGGGCAAAAAGCTCTCATCAGTCGCGCTGGCAATGCATCTCCTCAGTATCAAATTGCGAAGATAGCTAAAGACGAGGTTGACAGCTTCGATGCCTGGAGTAAGCAGCGCGCAGAGCTACTGGCACTAGCCAATCAACGCTTGTCGCGCCGGTTAGTAAGCTCTTTCTCTCAGCGCCCATCCTATGGGATGTTTGGTGTCTGGGTCTACAATTCCCTGTATGGTTGCTACACCTATCTTCCTTTCGGATGGGGCTTCTCTTCTCCCTATGGGATCTCGTATAGGAACAGGTGCTATCCAATCGACTGGTACAGGAATTACAACGACTATAATGTCTTTTCCAATACTGGCGGCGGCTGGAATAGCGGCTCAAGCATAGGTTCCGGGGGCTACAAAGCCGACTTTCCCAGCACCAGCACCTACAGCAGCCCGACCACAGGCGACAGAGGCTCCTACGGTGGGGGCACACCTAGCCCAAGCACGTCGAGCAGTGGTTCATCAGGTAGTACTGGTGGCAGAGGCGGCCGTGTTCAGTGAAGGTAAAAGGCAAAAGGAAAATAGTTTAGCAAGCAAGACTACAGCTGCTGTCAGACGCGCGCAGCGAGATTTGAAAGGCAAAGGTTATCACTTCCGTCGATAAGGTGATAACTTTTGCCTTTTTCTTTCAGCTCTACTCTTACCGAATCCGGCAAAGGGAATGTCAAACTTGCTCAAGCAGGTGACCCATCTTCTCTTTTTTGGTTTTAAGATAATTCAAGGCAGTCTCTCCCGGTTCGACTTCAAGCGCCACTCGCTCAACAACTTCAATACCCGCCTCTTGCAACGCCGCCAGCTTGTCGGGATTGTTCGACAGCAAGCGAATTTTAGTGAGCCCAAGTTGTTTGAGGATCTCTGCGCATTGTTTGTAGTCGCGTGCGTCGGCCTCCAGGCCCAGCTTTAGATTTGCCTCTACCGTATCGGCTCCGGCGTCTTGAAGCTGATAGGCGCGAATCTTATTGAGTATTCCAATACCGCGCCCTTCTTGATTTTGATAGACTATCACTCCGTGGCCTTCATCCTGGATCATTTCGATGGCGCGATGAAGTTGAAAATGGCAATCGCACTTGATTGAATGAAAGACATCGCCGGTCAGACACTGAGAGTGAATACGGACCAGGCTTGCGCGATCTGGTTTAAGTTGCCCTTTTATCAAGACTACAAATACTTCATCATCGATCGCGCTCTTGAACCCGGCAATACGAAACTCGCCGAACTCAGTCGGCAGATTGGCCTCGCCTACTTTCTCTACTGCTGGCACAGCCTTTTGATTTATCTTCTGAGATGACAAAATTACCCCTCCATTCACAACCAGCTTGCTCCCCCCAAAGATCCAATCCACAAACGCCTTCAGCAGGATAAGTGATTTTATTTGTACATTTCTCGCCCTGTCAACTCTATTCAAAGTTTGCTCAAAGCCCATTGATAGACAGTAAGCGAGCGATTTTCAATTGCCGAAAATAATTTAGACCGGCAGTTTATGCTCATCAGATGGAGGAGTATCTTTCTGGAGTAGATTGTAGGCGATGGGCGGCGACAGCAATACGACGATTAAATTGAGTATCAGCGATATACGCAAGGGAGTAGTGCGCCAGCCAGCGCGTCCTGCGCTCGTCTTTCTGCACGGCGATTACATCGGCGCCGCTGTCTTCCTCGACCGGGCTGAAGTAGTCATCGGCCGCAGCGCAAATGCTGATATACGCCTTTACGATTCTCTGGCGTCACGCCTGCACGCTCAGATCAGGACGGTCAAATCAGAGCAGGGCAAAGGGGAGTATATCTTATGCGATCTTGGCAGCACTAATGGGACCTTTGTCAACGGCGAGCAGATCTCTGCGCCTCGACGATTGATGGATAACGACAAGATAAAGATAGGCAATCACATCCTGAAATTCGCCCTTCTCGACGAGTTCGATTCTGAATTCCAGAATCGCGTCTATAACTTGATCCTTCATGACGAACTAACAGGGCTGCTCTCTAGCAGGAGCTTCTTCGCCGAGCTTGAACGCGAGCTTGAACGCTCAAAAGAGAACGATTTTGCTTTCTCAGTTCTTATGATGGACATTGATCATTTCAAGGCGGTCAACGATAGATTCGGCCACCTGATAGGAAGCCAAACTATCAAGCAAGTTGCCACCATACTGCGCAGCATCTTGCGCGATACTGATATTGTCGCACGCTATGGCGGCGAGGAGTATGTTGCCTTCCTGCCTGAGACCGCGGCAGAAAAGGCGATGATCGTAGCCGAACGCATTCGCAAGGCAATTGCCGGGCACCCGTTCCCCGCCTCATTGCACGATCCCAAAGCGACTCACCATATCACCATCAGCATCGGCATCGCATCATTTCCCAAAGACAGCCTCAACCCTGAGCACTTGGTTGAGCTATCTGATAAAGCCCTTTACCGGGCAAAAGAGTCGGGGCGAAATTGCGTCTGTGTCTACAGTCAGGCTTTAGATGAGCAACAATAAAAAAATTCGCCCGCGCCTCTTGCAAAGCGCGGGCGAACTTGAAGCTCGATTTGGTGGTAATCACCAATCAGCGCGACAGGAGTGTGCCGACATAGGTCAGAAGCTCATTAGCGCAGACCGGGCAGTAGCCATGATCTTTTATAAGCCTGTCAACAACCTCATTGATTCGGCGCAACTGATCTGCGTCGGGCGTCTTGGCAGAGGTTGTGATCTTCACTACATCTTTCAAATCGGCGAATATCTTTTTCTCGATGGCCTCTTTCAACCGCTCGTGAGAGTTATACTGGAACTGCTTGCCTTTGCGCGCGTAAGAAGAGATTCGGATCAATATCTCCTGACGGAAAGTGTTCTTGGCATTCTCGGAGATGCCGATCTGCTCTTCGATTGAGCGCATCAGCTTCTCATCCGGCTCAAGCTCCTCTTCGGTTATCAGGTCCTTGATCTTCTCCTTATTGCAGTAGGCTTCGACATTATCGAGATAGTTGTTGCACAGGGTCTTGGCCATCTCCTCAAACGAGTAGACGAATGCTCGCTGGACCTCTGTCTTCGCCATCTCATCGTACTCTTTGCGCGCCACTGCAATCAGGTTCATGTATCGCTCGCGCTCTTCAGCCGAGATTCCCGTGTGCTGCCCGAAACCGTCTTTGATTGCCCGCAATGCATCGATAGGATTGATGCAGGTGACGCCATCGCGGACGAGCGCGCTTGACAATCGATTGATTATGTAGCGCGGGCTGATGCCGTCCATGCCTTCGCGCTGAGCTTCTTCACGAAGCTCGCGCACATCTTTGGATTTGAACCCTTCGACATCTTCGCCATCGTAAAGCTTCATCTTCTTGACAAGATCGATATTGGCCTTCTTGGGCTGCTCAAGCCTGGTTAAGACAGCGAATATCGAAGCAACTTTGAGGGTATTAGGGGCGATATGAATATTGCGTAAAGCCTCGCTCTGTTCCAGTAGTTTCTTATAAATGCGCTCTTCCTGAGAGACTTTCAGGTTGTAAGGCACCTTGATCATGATAATACGATCTTGCAGCGCCTCTGACTTCTTATTGCCAACGAAAGCTAGGTACTCATTCTCATTAGTGTGAGAGATAATGCACTCATCGGCATATATCATAGCAAAGCGGCCTGTCTTTATGCTTTGCTCTTGCGACAAGGTCAGCAATGAGTAGAGGAACTTCTCATCCACTTTCAGCATCTCGATAAATTCCATAAGGCCGCGATTGGCAATATTGAGTTCGCCGTCGAAGCGATAGGCGCGGGGATCAGATTCCACGCCAACTTCGCCGATAGTCGAGAGGTCGATTGAGCCGGTAAGCTCGGTTAGGTCCTGAGATTTCGGATCCGAGGGAGCGAATGTGCCTATGCCGACGCGATCTTTCTCAGAAAAGACTATCCGCTGAACCAGGACATCTTCGTGGCGTCCGCCATAGTTGTGCTCAAGATTATAGCGGCACTGCGGGCAGAGATCGCCTTCAATATATAGACCGTAATGGCGGTCTATTTCCGGACGCAGCTCGTGGGGGATCAGATGCAGTGGCTCCTCATGCATTGGGCAATCCTTGATGGCGTAGACTGCGCCTTGCGGAGTGCGCGAGTACTGTTCCAGGCCGCGCTTGAGCATGGTGACTATGGTCGATTTGCCGCCCCCCACGGGCCCCATCAGAAGGAGTATGCGCTTGCGCACTTCAAGTCTCTGCGCAGCGCTCTTGAAATACTCGACTATCCTCGCTATCGCCTCTTCAATGCCGAACAGCTCATTGCTGAAAAAATTATAGCGGACAACTTCATCGCGAGTGCCCTCATTGATCTTCTCGACGCCCGCCGACAGGATCATATCCGAGATGCGAGCATGCGATAGTTGGCATATCTTAGGATTCTGTACCGCCAATTCGAAGTACTCGCGGAAGGTTCCTTCCCACGCCAGCCGTTCACGTTCACGTCGATGCGCCTCAAGGGCCTCGCTTATATCAAACTTCTTATTCTCTTCCATCACCCTTTATACCCCCATCCACATCAGATGCTTGTGGCCCAGAATTAATCAACCATATAGACCTATTGCCCTTACCAAGTTAAACTACCCTGCGCAAAACAAGAGCGATTGTGCTTGGGAAATCGAATCGGAGGTGATCAGCTAACCGCTACTCCAACAACCTTAATTCTAAATCTAAGCCTCAATCAAATCTCTACTCACTATCATCTCGCATTCTACGCTCGAATGCGAAACAAACCAACAAGATTGATCACGAACCCAACAGCACTTCAGCTTTGAATCCATTATACCACATCGCGCAAGCCTCGTTTATTTCAACGTATCGGCAACTACCACGCGCGGCTGTAGCTGGCTTTTTCCTGCGTTGTATTCCGCTATTGCCAGCAACTGTCCCGCCTTATCGCACAGCTTGAAAAACCGCTCAACCCTTAATGAGTCTCTGCTGATAGATATTGGCTCTCCATTCCTGATGCGCCTGGCATCCGGCCCATCAAGCAATACAACAGGCATACCGGGCAGCAGCTCTGCCATTGGCAAAATCGCCGCTGAGGCCCCTGCTGAGCCCCTCATCTCTTCTAGAGCTTCCAGTCTGATTGCATCATCAACGGTAAAAGGCCCAACCGCCGTGCGCCTCAGCTCTACCAGATGAGCGCCGGTCCCAAGTCTCTGACCAATATCATGAGCTAGCGTCCTGATATAAGTGCCTGATGAGCAGCGCACCCGCATCCGAAAATCGAGAGTTCCATCCACATTTCGCTTCACCTCGTCCTCGGCAAAAGGCAGCAACTCTATTTCAAATATCACTATCTCCACCGGCTCTCGCCCGACTTCCTCTCCTCGTCTTGCCAGTCGATGAAGAGCGACCCCGCGAACTTTTTTGGCCGAATACATTGGAGGCATCTGTAACTGGCAGCCACGGAACCCGGCTAGAACCCGGCGAAGAAAATCTTCTGACATTTGTTCTGATGAAATCAGCGGTGAGATAGGTTGACCTGTCGCGTCTTGAGTATCAGTCGCAAAGCCCAATCTGACAGTGGCTTCGTAGGTCTTATCTGCGCCGACGAGAAACTGAGACAATCTCGTTGCTCGACCAATGCACAATACCAGCACGCCAGTGGCGAATGGATCCAGCGTGCCTGTATGGCCTATCCGCCTGATTTTCAGCGCACGCCGCACTCGATCCACCACGTCGTGAGAGGTGAGGCCAGGTGGTTTATCAATAATAAGACCGCCATCCATACTTGTCCTAATTCAAACTTTCCCGCAGCAAAACCTTTATTCCTGCCCGCCAGTTCTCAGTAATGCCTATGCGAAAGACCTGGGCGCGCCTGTCAATCCAGCGAGCTACAGTCTCAAGTGTGCGGTGAAAGCGAAATAGCGGAGCCACCAGGTAAAGCATCGGCGACTCATCAGAAAGCTCAATCCCGGCGAAATATCCTCGCCGACGAAAATCATTGCGCTTTCTATGCCACTCGACGCGAAGCCAGTAATCAAGCCCCTGCATCGGCAGGTCTATATCTTCAGTTACCTTGAGTTCAATTACAACTAGCCGCCGATTATTATTAACAGCCAATAGATCGATCATTCCGCGCTCGTCTCCCCGGTAAGCAGGGATCTGGGCATAGACATAACGAGGATCGAGCGTGCTATCAAGAGCGCGGATGTCATTGCGCAAAATCTCCTCCAGCCAGCGCTCGGCTTGCAAGGTATAAAACGGATGTTGCTTATCTTCGGCATCGGCGCGACGATGGCTGATGATCTCGCCGACAAGCCGCGCCAGATCAGGAAATGTTGCCGCGGTAAGTTGCTTGCGACTGTCTCCTATGCCGAACTGAGCCACGCCCTTGCTTTTATATACCCTGGCGAACTCAAGCCCACGGACCCGCAGCGATTCATAACTGCTCGTCGGGCGCTGATCAACTGTAATAGAATCAGGGGCAAGCGCAAATATCTGGTCTCTGATCGGATCGGGTTTCAGAGGCCGGTACTCCGGCCAGATATGGTCTTTAGCAGACTTCTCAATCAAATCGCCTTGATCGAATGGGCGCACAGCCGAGGCTGTGCCCATTGCTTCTTCAACCTCATAAAGTTCAAGCTCAACCGCTCCTGTCTTGAGCGCGGTCATCCTCTGAGCCAGTGCCAGCGCGCGCCCGGCAGGAGCAAAGAGCGCGAGCCGGCGCAGGTTCTCAGACGGAATCCTCTGATTGACCCGATCATGCCAGACCAGAGCGCTGCTAAGTAATCTATTGATGGCCGATTGGCTCTCTTGCTGATTAACTCCGATGGCAACTATCTTCTCGCCACGTTTATCGAGCAGCAGCCTGGTATAAATGCCTGAGAGCTGTCGCCAATCGTCTCGTCTTGTCGCCGCTCGTTCAATACGCCATCCGGGGAAAGTCTTCAAAGCAACATCGCAGATCAGATCGTGGTACTCTCTGCGCCTGACCTGAATCTCGCGCGCAACCTCCGTATCCATTTCAACAGGGCAGAGTTCTATCTGCGCTGAGATGCGCCCCAACTGGCGCGAGACCGAGAGCAGTAATCTCTCTTCATTGATCTCATAACCGAGCACGCGCCAGCTTTCTGATAGCTCGTCATTCCAGAAGGCAAATATCAGCTTGCCGAACTCCAGGCCGATCGAGCAGTTGTCTGAGAGGAGCTCAGCGCGAAAGGCGCTATCCTGCAACAGACGCCACTGTTCAGCCTGTAGCAGGAATAACTCTATCTCATATTTAGCTCGCGCCAGGTCCTCTAGCTTCTTCATTTGATCGCCTTGAAGCACCACTATCGCTGTGCTACCATCCTTGAGTCTCTTGTGCGACCGCTGTTTCAGCTTGATCAGGCGCGTCGGGCGCGCGGAGCGAAACAGCAATTTCTAGTGAGAAAGTTTACACCATTATGGAGCAGATGAGGCTATAATATTTAGTGTCTGGAGCCGAGAGCTCACGGCTTCAGAACAGGAAGTTACTCGAGGAGGGGGGTTATGGTTTGCCATAGTTGTGGGCAAAAGATCGAGACCTCACATGGTGTACGTCGCACTGATGTATGCCCTCATTGTGGTTCCGATGTACATTGCTGCCTTAATTGTATCAATTATGATACGAGCAAATATAATTCTTGCGCCGAGCCATCGGCCGAATGGGTGTCTGACAAATCAGCGGCTAACTTTTGTGACTTCTTTGAGCCAAGCACAAGGGTTCCCGTTTTATCTAACAGCAGATCGTCAATTCAAGAGGCGCGCAAAGCGTTTGATGCTCTATTTAAGAAGGAGTGATTCCAAGGAGTATTGCTCCCACAGTCGAGGCGCTGAGGTTAAGGTTCACCCGGCGCCTCTAACTTTGTTAACGGCTTTATTCCTTTATTACTATCTATATTCTCAGCAAAGCATTTATCGCTTAAATCAAATCAAAAGGAGACACGTATGAGCATGAGATCCTGTTTATTAGTGATGGCGCTTATAGCATCTACCTCTGCTTGCAGCAAAAAGGAGACTACAGTGACTACAGATCAGGGCAAAGTTACTGTTTCTCAAGACGGCAACAAGGCCACTATCAAAGATAATAAAGGGAGTGAAATGAAGATTGAGCAAGGAAAACTCCCCGATAACTTCCCCAAAGATGTCCCCATCTACCCAGGGGCCATTGCTACAATGAATGCAGCCGATCCCAAAGCCGCCATGGTAACGCTCAGGTCCGACGCGAGCAAAGATGAGATTGCCAAATACTACACAGATGAACTTAAAGGCCAGGGGTGGAAGATTCAAGCTTCAACTGATCTGGGGGGTCTGTTCACCATGATTGCAGTAAAAGAGCAGCGCAGGTGCACAGTAACTGTAACGGCGGATCAAACCCAGAAAGGAAATACTATAGCCATCACTTTTGAAGGTAACGTCAGTCAATAATGCCTTCGGTCATTGGCCATTTGCCTACAACAGGCAATTGGCCAATGACCAGGAACAAATGACAAAAGGCCGACGGCTAATGCGAAGAATATGCCAGGCGGTAGATCAAGATGTGGTAGATGAATATGAAGTAGTAGCAAACGGTGGCGAACCAGATAGCGATGCGCCCCAACTGCTGATCCTGCTTGATGTAGCAGATAATCAGCGCGGCAGCTGTTACAAAGACCTTGACAAAGAAGAAAACTACTTCGTCCCAACTGAGCAGGTAGTGCATCAGCGGGTTTAGCTCGGATGCTACTCCGTGATAGATGTGGTAGATCGTCGCCAGCCCATCAAAGGCAGAGAGGCAGATGCAGATCACCATAAGAGTGAACAACTTCTTGTCATTAATGCTGCGCGATAGGTTCTGCCAGGGCATCTGTTCAGTTCCTTATAAGAACATGGTTCCTCAACCTAATATAAGAATATAGGTAGATAATTTCATTAAGGTCTATCTTCCATGTTTTTATTAGATAGTCAACCCACAATTTTAATTCGCCTGTGTTAATTCGGGCGCAGCCGGAGAAGTTTAGGAGAATTTGATGACCGACAATCTATGCACCAGGCCATCTGCCGCATGGGCAGTGGCCCTAGCAGCCAAAAAAGACGCTCTGGCTAAGACTCATCCCTGGTCGGCGGAAATAGAGCAGAAGATTAATCGCCACTTGCTGATCAGCCAAACCTATCATAACCTGCTACTTGATGAAGTGGACATTAGTCTAGATCGCGTCAGTGACCTTCTGTTGCAACCTCCTGAACCCGATTGCAATTTGACAGAAGCCGATTGGGCAGCAATGGATTTTTCCCGCGCCGCTCGATTTTTAGTCGATATTGCCAGTAAATATAGCCCCCAATCGCCAGTCAACCTGAACCTCCATTCGCTGCAAGAACTACACAGGCTGGCTCTTGAGCACACAGCCGAAGATGCAGGCCAATTGCGCTCCAGTAATCTGGCGTCGATTATCGGGGGACACCAACCGGCTCCAGCTCAGGCCCTGCCTGGACTGCTGGAGTTCGCCTTCGATTGGTTCAGCGTCGATAGCGTCCGTGAGCTTCACCCAATCGAGCAAGCAGTGCTCGCGCACATCAGACTCTATGATCTGCATCCTTTCACTGTCGGAAGCGGTCGCATAGCGCGCCTTGCAGCGAGCTTCTTCACTATTCGAGAAGGGCTCCCGCCAATCATCATAAGATCAAAGAACGATTATCAAGTGACGCTTGCGTTTGCCCTAAAGATGGCAACGCAACCTATCATCGAACTGTTTGCAAAATCTGTAGGGGAGACATTCGATGAGTTGATTAAACTGGCAACTCTGGAGGGACAAGCAGCCAAGGATGCCTGCGCTCCCTGATCTCTAATTCAGGCCTCTTCTGTTCTTACACCCAGCTGCGCCATCTTCATTCTCAGTCCCTGCCGCGAGATGCCTAATTCCTGAGCTGTGCGAGTCAAATTATAACCATTGCGTGCCAGAGCATCTTCAATCAATCTGCGCTCAAGTTGCTCGGTAGCTTCGCGCAGTGTGCGCGCTCCGGCGCCATAAGTTTCATCCCCTTTGATATGAGATTGCGGCTTCGGATATGATGGCTCGGCCCTTTGCGAGCCTGCGCGCTCATGCAGTTCATGCTCATGAGCCGAAGGCGAATCGGAGCGGAGGCCCCAACCAGGATTAATCGCCTCGGACGAATCGGAATGACCTGATCGAGAGGCTCCTCTACTCTCAATCGTCTTGTAGGCTCCGGGCCAGTAAGGCTCGCTCTTAGATACTTGATAGCGCTCAATGCCACGGCCTGCTCTGGGCCGGAAGCGAGTGACTTCTGATGATAGATCATCAATGGTAATGGATGAGTTGTCAACAGCGTAGGCGACCAGGCGCTCAATTTCATTTCTCAACTGGCGCACATTGCCAGGCCACTCATAATGAGTCAAAGCTTCAAGCGCGTCCTGAGTGAAGTCGATCCCTCTCTTGCCCGAACGTGAAGTGAAGTGATCTAAATAATGGGCGGCAAGCAGCGGTATCTCCTCTTTGCGCTCTCTCAGCGGGGGCACATGAATGCGGATGATATTCAATCGGTGATAGAGGTCTTCACGGAACCGCCCTTCCTCAACTGCGCGCTCCAGATCAGAGTTCGTCGCCGCAAGCACACGCACATTCACCTTTATTGGCTGAGTCTGGCCCAGAGGCTGAATCTCTCCTTCTTGAAGGAAACGCATCAGCTTCGGCTGCACCTCAAGGCTCAGGTCTCCTATTTCATCGAGGAACAGGGTGCCCCCATCGGCGGCACGTATGATGCCTGGATAATTGTTGGTCGCTCCGGTAAAGGCCCCCCTGCGATGCCCGAAGAGATGGCTATCAATTATCTCCTTGGGAGTGGCAGTGCAATTGAACGGAAGAAAGACGGCGTTGCGTCGGGCGCTTTCAGCATGAACGGTGCGCGCCACCAGCTCTTTGCCTGTGCCTGACTCTCCGGTAATTAGCACAGTCACATCGCTATTGCGGATCTTGTGAATGCGGCTGATGACATCTGCCATCGCCGGGCTGGCATAGATAAATCCTGGGATAGCAGTTTTTATGGGGGCGCGGCTGAAATCGGTTACCGCAGCAGCAGGCTTGCCCAGAGATCGTAGAGCGCAGTTTTCCAGGGCAAGCTCTGCCTGCTTGAGAAATGGCCTGAGCCGCTCAAATTCAGTCGCGCTGGCGCCTGGTTTCAAACCGAGATAGATCACCGTCTGTGATTGCAGCCCGTCTCTTAAGAGATATAACAAAGCATTGGCGAGAGATGAACGGTTCTGGGCGATAGCAGAAGCAATCTCCCTTATAAATTGAGTCGCTTCAGACAGAGTGCATCCCTGAGCAACAACCGGCTCAAGCGCCCCTTCCCGATCATCTGCTTCTTGGAAAGCGATAACCCTGGTGACGGGGAAGTTCTCATAAAGGATTGCCACAAGCTCTTGCAGAACCAGCTCGCGCGAGCTTGATGCATCAATCAGCCGCTGGAACAGCAGAATATCTGGCGCCGGCGCAGTGACGATCCGGCGTTGAACGGGAGAGGGGACCTTCTTCTCCAGATGATCAAGCATCTGCTGAGCGCGCCGAGCGTTGGGTCCCGCTCCCAGACTGGTGAATATCTTTGCTGCTTGAATCAGATGAGACCTTGCCTGCGCAATCTCCCCCATTTTTGACAGCAATGCTCCCATCTCCAGATGGCTGACGCCAATCTCGCACTTATCATCAACCGCAGTGAAGATCGATATGCTCTGCGAGATGTGCTGCTGGCTCTCGGCAAAGCGACCGCGAACAGCTTCCAGCTTGCCTGAGAGGCGTTGAGCAAAGCCCGAAGCATAGAGGCTGGGGGTCTTCTTCAATCCATCCTTGGCCAGTTCAAGATACTCTTCCGCCTGATTGAAACTCTCTTGATTGTAGTGATACTCAGCCAGCGATAGATGAGACATGATCACACCATGCAGGTCGCCAACAGCAGTTGCCGATTGTAATGCTGAGCGCAATCTCCTCGATGCCAGCTCAGGGCGACCGATAGTGCTGTAGAAGCCTCCCAGGAGCCGCTCTGCATAAGCTCGCGTCCACTTCTCCCCTAACTCAACAAACAGATCAATCGCTTTTAACAGCGACTCTTCGGCCTGCTGGGTCTGCCCTTGCAGGAAATAAAGCTCTCCTAGAGTCGTCAATGCTTCCGCCTCCCGACGCTTGCTTGCCACTTCTCGCGTCAGGTTCACCGCGCGGTCAAGATAATAGTAAGCCTTCTGCCACTTGCCTGAGCGAATTAGGTTATCGCCGAGATTGTTGTAAGCCAGCATGAGGAGATCCTTATGATTGCCTCGAACCAGGTACTCAATAGCGCGCTCAATGCAGCGTGTTGCTTCTTCTCGCTCCCCTCGTTCTTCAGTGATGTAAATGACGCCAAGATTCAAAAGGATGGAACCCAGCAGCCTGGTATCTGAACTGCCTTCGACAAATTCAAGCGCCTTTGAATAGCTCGCCTTTGCTGAATTGAAATCGCCTTCATAGTAATCGACTACGCCCAGTCGCCAGTAGATCTGGGCGAGCAGCTCTCGGTCGTTAATCAACCGTTGAAACTCGATCGCTTTGAGGAGATGGTCGCGGGCAATCTTATACTCTTCGATCTCGATATAGGTGCGGCCAAGAGCGTAGTGGGCGGCGCTCGCTCCGGCATTGTCTTCCACCTCCATGCACCCTTTCAGAGCTTCATTCAATCGCGCGATTGCTTTTGGATGGTTGCCCAGCCAGCTATAGGCCCAGCCCAGACGGAGGCGCACCTGAGCCTGCATCTTCTGAGAGAGACGGGCGCGCACAGTCGGGTCCTCATAGATTTCAACCGCCTCAAGCGATTCCTGATAGCGGCTGCTCCGCTCAAACACTTCGCTGAGGAGACAGCTAATAAAAGCTTGCGTCTCCATTGAATCATTGGCCGCCAAGAGGAGCGCCTGGCGAAGCCTAGCCTCCGCTTCGCCAAGAGCCCCGTTTTCGATAGCTGTTTGAGACGCGCTAATCAGAGCTTGAATGTCCTGAGTCTCGAAATCGGCAGCCACAGCGGGGCCCCATCTCTCATCGGGGGCGTCTCCTCCCTTCGGTTCCTGACTGGGGTTCCCCTGTTCGCTAGCCAGTTGAGCTGCGCTGACCGGAGTCTGGCTGTACTGAGCCTGGAAATTGGCTGCTATAACGGGGTCCCAATCTTCGCCGGACACATCTTGCTCTTCTCTTCTCAGCTCCTGATAGGGCAAGCAATCGCCTCTGTGAGATGGTTCTTTATTGAGCCCGGCATTAGCAAGAATATTCCTGACAGTGGTCTGGCTGATGCGGGGGATTATACCGCAGCGCATTACATATTCCGCCAGCTTCTGCGGCGTCCAGGCAGAGAATGGCAAGTTTAAAGACTCAGGCGACTGCTTTGCCAGACGCAAAAGCTCATCTATCTGCTCTTGAGTGAAAGGCCGGTCCTGGATGAGGCTGGATTTTGGCCCGCGCTTCTGGATCTCTATTCCGCTGATGCCCGACTTGTTAAATTGCCTGATCCACTTCTTGACCACATCAGGATGGGTGCCAAGTAGCGCCCCAATCTCCATTGCTGTCTTTCCATTGGCAGAAAAGAGGATAATCCGAGCACGGCGCGCCTTCTCGTGATCAGGCGAGCTGAGCCATTGCTGCAAAACATCTCTCTCTTGCGAGGCCAGTTCTCGAACAAATAGCGGAGCAGACATTTAACACCTCTCACTTTCAGGCATGAGGGTTTGTCGTTGCATCAACTTACAATTTCCATCACGGTACTGATCTCGAACTCAGTTTCCATCACAGTGCTAATGGCAAACCGAGTGAGGAGATCTAAAACAATAAGGCTAAAATCTAGAAATAGATAGGAGAGATCCGTGACAGCTCTCTCACAGACTCAACCAACAATCTACTGCCAGCGCACTATAATTGAAATTGGCAAAATTTTCAACAAATAAATTTCAAAGTCTGGCGCCAAGCTCTTGAAAAAGCTATAAAGGCTATGGTATTTTACCGATGACTTTAAGAAGAAAAAATTGACAAGGAGGTGTTTCCGGAGATGCCCATATATGAGTATGTTTGCGAGAGATGCGGTGCTCATCTAGAGGTAATGCAGAAGATATCCGACAAACCACTCACTCGTTGCCGTAATTGTCGAGGCAAATTGACTAAGATCATCTCGCAGACTAGCTTTCAGCTCAAAGGTTCCGGCTGGTATCTGACCGATTATGCGCGTAAGAGCTCCGGTCGAAGCGAGAAGAAAGAAGAGAGCAGCAAGTCGGATACCTCTAGCAGCAAAGACAAAAAAGATTAAGCCAGGCATATAGTCAGATTCAGAGAAGGGATCAAGTTACTCGCGAGGCTTGATCCCTTTTCTCCTTCGCTGAAAGTCTCGCGAGAATGAGATTGCTCATCCACATCTCTCACCGCCGCTCAAAAAGTGATAAAATTTGATCGTTGAGCGCAAAATATGATTCTGGAGGTAAATGACATCAGGCCGTCTGGGAGGCGCTCAATGCGCTCCCATTAATTTCAAATAGGTTGTTTGGCAAGCTATGAAGAGCAACTTCTTTCTATTCTCCATTCTATATCTACTCTGCCTTTCGAGCATTGTGCCTGTGTTAGGACAGTCAGGCAGGCGCGCCCTGGAAAGAGAGAATCTCATATTGAATGTAATCACCGAAGGCGGAAAAAGCACAGCCGAACTGACTAAAGATAAACTGACGCTCTTCGACGGCGGCATTCAGCAAGAGATTCAGAGCTTCATGCCTGACCCGACTGCTTCACGAATCGTCATCCTGGTAGACAACAGCGTCAATCTTGCGGCAGAAGTCGAGAAGCTGGAGAAAGCAGCTTCCGCTTTCCTCGGAGAGCTTTATGAAGGCGACGAGGTTATGGTCATTGGCTATGATGAAAATGCTGAGATAATCGAGGACTTCACCGGCGATTTAGCCAAGCTACAGGCGGCGATGAAGAAATTTCGCAAGCGTGGCCTGCCCAGATTCTACGATGCTCTGCAAGCGACTGTAGAAGAGGCGATGCGCAAAGAGATCGGCATAGACAAACGCATCATCATCTTGATCAGCGATGGCTATGATAGAAAGAGCACAACCAAATTTGAAACAGCTCTGGCAACTCTTCAGAGCGAGAATGTCGTAGTCTATGCATTACAGATCAAAGATCGCACCTTCGGCGCGCCTAACCGCACTGGCCCTAAACCGCCTGATGCTCTGGCAAAGCTGGCAGAGGGAACCGGAGGCCGCGTCTACAAGATAGAAGAGGCAGAGAGAGCAGCTAAAGAGATATCACATGAATTGCGCAGTAACTGGTATAAGCTGACTTATAAACCGACCGGGGTCAATCCGATTAATGCGCGCCGTCTGCTTATCACCTGCGTTGAAGATAAAGTTGTTCTGCGGACGAAAGCGTTACAACCGGGAAAAGTGAGATAGCGATTTCAAATTCCAGACCGTAATTGCTAGTCCGATCTAAATCGAGCCAACATAGATAAGGACAGATAAGATCCACCGCCGTAGGCACAGAGGACACCAAAGAGGAGCCGCCCTCAAGACGGTTTCTCTATGTTACGGCGGCGTCTGAATTCTTCGTTCCATTCTTGTGTGCTCCAATTTAGCAAGGCTTTTAATCTCAATTCTATAAATAGGTCGCTCCTACCGCAGCTAGCAAGGTTTTTTAATCTCAATTCTATAAATAGGTCGCTCCTACCGAAGCTATAGAGCTTAAGAGAAAGATCAGAGTCAGTTCGGGCGGCGGGCGCCCTCAAAACCGCCCGAAGTTCTTGCGCCCTTAAAACAGATTAAATTTAAAACTGTTTTGAGGGCGTTGTACGCCCGAACCGAGAAGTCTTTTTCTTAAAGCTATAGAAAGGCTTTTAATCTCTATTCTACAAATAGGTCGCTCCTACCGCAGCTAGAAAGGCTTTTAATCTCTATTCTAATAGGTCGCTCCTACCAGAGCTAAATCGAACCAACATAGATAGGGACAGATAAGATCCACCGCCGCCTCACATAGAGAGGAGCAAACTCAAGACGGTTTCTCTGTGCTACGGCGGCGTGCGGCGGCGGTGAAATTCTTTGTCCTATTCTTCTGTGTTCCAATCTAGCAATCTCGGTATTCCAGATCTCAAATCCCGGATTTCAAATTAAGGTTTTGCGCATCAGGCTCTTGACTATCGAAAGCCAGATTTCGTCGGCTGAGGTCAGGTTGGGTTTCAAACTAAAGTTTCGCGCATCAGATCCTCGACTGATATTCAAGCAGAACTGGAAGCGGCCAAAGACGAAGTTTCAAACTAAAGTTTCGCGCATCAGATCCTCGACTTATTTTGGGTGCGATCCATTTCCCTTCTTCGTACTGGGGTTTCAAACTAAAGTTTCGCGCATCAGGTCCTCGACTGATAAGTCGCGTCTACTCAAAAATCGCTTGCTCCAAATATTGTTGGCCAATTCAGCTTGTTCCAACTGTTTCATGCCTATCTAAATGGCCTGTTGCGCCGGCCTGGTCGCTATGATAAATATTTCATTAACTCCCGACCCTATCGCAGCAACCTCCCAGCCGTCGGCGCTATAGCTCTCAATGGCCTTTTCAATCTCTTTGTAGATCTGCCTTTTGGAGACATTCTCGTTGAGGAGACGAATAATATTATGCTCCCAGATTGTATAAGGCAGGGCCTGTTTAGGGCGTTTAAAGATTAATGTCAAACTCTCAGCACTCTCGCCAAGCGCAGCAAGCTGCCAGCCGTCTTTTTCATGTTTGGCTATTGCCGCATTTATGCCTGCAGTCGAGTTGTCAGCCATAGAGTAAAGTTTATGTTCCCACTGTGCCATAAACCAGGATCTCCTTCTGTTTGCGATGAAAGGCCCCCAGCAACCCAACCTTAGTTCTGTAGCTGCCTTGCCAGCAGGTGTAAGAACAAGCCCACATCGGTGACAATGCCTATAGTTTGGGTTGAACCTCTGTCAGCAAGTTTGGTGACAACTGCCGGATTAATATCTACGCAAATGACGCGCACCCAGGACGGCAACATGTTTCCTACACCAATACTGTGCAACATAGATGATAGCATTAAAACCATTCTAACCTCTCTCAAAGATTCTGCATATTCATCTTGAGCCCGAACCAGATCCATTATTGTGTCGGGCAGGGGCCCATCATCGCGTATGCTGCCAGCGAGCACATACTTGACATTGTTCTTTATACATTCGTACATAATGCCCGACTTGAGCACTCCGCGCTCGACCGCCTGACTGATACTGCCTGCGCGGTTGATAATATTAATTGCCCGCATGTGATTCTTATGCCCTTCATCAACCGGCGAGCCATCTTCGAGATTGATTCCCAGCGATGTGCCAAAGAGCGCAAACTCGATGTCGTGGACGGCAAGGGCATTGCCTGAGAGCAGGGCGCTCACATAACCTTTGCGTATCAGCTCGCAAAAAGCTTCTACTCCGCCGGTATGAACGACTACCGGCCCGGCGACAATAGCGATCCGTCCGCCTTCATTCTTCACCTGGCGCATCATCTCGGCGATCTTGCGCACCATTAGTTCAACCCGGCGCTCAGATGAAACTTCATTGCTCATGAAAGCAAAGCCCAATCGGTCACGCTCTTTAAACTCGGGGACCACTCTGATGCCTTCAAGCCCGCATACAACGCGATCTCCAGCGCGTATATCGCGCAGCTTGCGACACTGCGCCACGCCATCTTTCACAACAATGACTGCGTCCATTCTCTGTGACTGGACCTCGATCCATCTGCCCTGGTGCCTGATGTGAGTTCGATGATTGGTGGTAGAGTAGAAATCATCAGGCACACAACGGTCCATCTCAGCAACCTTAATCAACGCATCCTTTTCAACAATAGGGTGACAGCCAAGCGGGACAAGCTCTTCAAGTATGCGGCGAAGCGCCTCTTCAGTGTGAGTCTTGACTCGCAGTTCCAGGTGGGAGACCTCCTCATTGGTTCTGCCGATCTGGAACTTGACTACTTCATATTCGCCGCCATATTCAATCACCTTATCGAATATGGCGGTCATTATCTGCGAGTCGATTAAATGGCCATCAGCCTCTACTGTTTCAACGAAAAGGGACATACATCCTGTTCCTTATAAAAAAAGCGGGATTAACCGCCCGCCTGTAACCGATTAGGCTCCGATTAGCATAGCAAATTGCTTCCTTTTAGACATTGATGATAATAACTCAGTCGGATAGAAGCTGGCAACAGCCGTCCTCTCAAGCTGAGGCGCGGGTAAAATATTTTCTGCAACTTTTTCTCCAATCAGGCATTATCTACTCAAATGCGCAGAAAACTCTTTAATACTTACATTAACCCTGCAAAGGAGTGCCACATGACTTTACGGACAGAACTATTCTCTATTGCGCTTGTCGTATTGCTATCGCTGGCGCAGCAATCAACAATCGCTCAAAATCAGCAACGAAGGCCCCCTCAACGAGAACAGACTGTAACTGCGCCCGAAGAGGCTCAACAAAAAGACGCGCAGCCAGACGCTTCGCTGGAGAAAGCCATCAAAGATTTGACTGCGCAGATTCAGCGGCTCACACAAGAGATAAAGACCTTGAAAGCGCATGAAGACGCGCTGGTGAATCTATCGGCTCTTCAATTGCACGAAACCAGAGCGGAAAGCCTGGAAGAGCGACTGGCTAAGTGCTTCGTTTCATAAATACGTGTGGGGTTAGGCAGCGCGTTTCAATCGCTCCCAATCCTGCAATCGCTCGTACCAATCTTCAAGGTCTTTTGTCGTGAATTGCCAATGAAAGGGTTCGGCCAATT
>Ga0209172_10004163_pt1 | contig 20193 bp, 17 predicted proteins | sample LarsenN4metaG_FD_184113 | JGI IMG/M metagenome (GOLD analysis project Ga0209172, IMG submission 184113) | Hot spring sediment bacterial and archeal communities from British Columbia, Canada, to study Microbial Dark Matter (Phase II) - Larsen... ... | reverse complement strand
GCTGTGGTTCGCGCGCTACCTCGGCGGCCGCTTGCCCGAGCGCATCACCGGCCCCGACCTCGTCGAGATGGCGGTCACGCATTCGCAGGCGCACGGCTCGAGCCTGTTTTTCCTCGGCGCGGCGCCGGGCATCGCCGACCGCGCCGCGGAGCGGCTCCGCGAGCGGTTCGGTGCCTTCGCGCTCGCGGGCACCTACTCCCCGCCCTTTGGACCGCTCGATGGCGATGAGGACCGCCGCATCCGGCGGCTCTTGCGCGACGCGCGGCCGGACTTCTTGTTCGTCGCGTTCGGCTGCCCGAAGCAGGACTTCTGGATCCGCGACCATGCGGACCTGGGCGTGCCGTTCGCCGCCGGGGTCGGCGGTTCGTTCGAGTTTCTCTCGGGCGCGATCCCGCGGGCGCCGCGCTGGGCGCAGCGCGCCGGGCTCGAGTGGTCGTTCCGCCTGTGGCACGAGCCGCGGCGGCTGGCGAGGCGCTACCTCGTCGATGACGTTCGGGTCGTGGGGAAGCTGCTGCTTTCCCGTTTTCGGAGGCCGCATGAGGCGGCTCCATCAGGAGATGGGGGATGACGTCCACTGCGGTGGCACAGGCGGAAGCGGTCGCCCAGGAAGCGACGCGCGCCGCCGCGGAAGCGGAGACGCTCGGCATGCTCGCGAGCGTCGCACATGAGCTGCGGACGCCGCTCTCGGCGCTCGCCGCCTCGGCGGAGATGCTGGAGGTGGCAGACGACCCGGAGGACCGCCGGCGGTTCGCGGCAATCATCCAGCGTCAGTCGCAACGCCTGAACGGCATCGTCGAGGGGCTGCTCTGGGCGTACCGCATCAACAGCGGCGACGACGCCGCGGTCGACGAGGTCGTCGACGTGCGGCGACTCCTGCGGCAGGTGGCCGACGACCACAGGCCGCTGTTTCCGCAGCACGTCTTCAGCGTTGAGGTGGTGGGCGAGCCGCGGGTGCTGACCCGCGCCGGCGCGCTGGCCATCGTTGTCGGTAACCTGCTCTCGAACGCCGCGAAGTACTCGCCGCCGGGCTCGACCGTGCGCGTGGTGGCTCGCGAGCGCGGCCGGCGGGTGGAGGTGCGGGTGCGCGACCAGGGGCCGGGCGTCCCACCGGCGCTGCGCGAACGTGTGTTCGAAGCGGGCGAACGCTGCGGGCAGCGCGGACCCGGCTTCGGGCTGGGCCTGTTCATCGCCCGCCGCATCTGCGCGGCCATCGGCGCCGAGATCCGGGCAGAGGAACCGGGCGATGGGAAGGGTGCCTGCTTCGTGGTAACACTACAGCGAGGAGGGGCCCTGTGAAGGAGGGCGGCAGGCGCATCAGCGTCATCGGCACGGGCTACGTCGGGCTCGTCTACGCCGTCTGCATGGCTGAGCTGGGCCACGACGTCGTCGCCATTGACGTCGACGAGGCGAAGATCGCCCGGCTCGCCGCGGGCCACTCGACGATCTACGAGCCCGGCCTCGACGACCTCCTGCGCCGCAATCTCGATGCCGGACGCCTGCGCTTCACCACCGAGTACGCGGTGGCCGATGCGGAGTTCATCTTCCTCGCCGTCAGCACGCCCTCGACGCCGGAGGGCGCCGCCGACCTCAGGCACGTGCGCGAGGCCGTCCAGAAGATCGCGCGCAACATCGGCGATGCGCGGCCGATCATCATTAACAAAAGCACGGCGCCCGTCGGCACCGGCGAGACGCTCGACTACCTCCTTTCCTCGCACAACGCGAACGGCGGGACGGCGCGCGAGCTGCCGATCGTCGCCAACCCGGAGTTCCTGCGGGAAGGGTCGGCGGTGCAGGACTTCTTCCACCCGGACCGCATCGTCCTCGGCTCGCGCGACCAGGCGGCGGCGCAGCGCGTCGCCGAACTCTACACACCCCTTCGCGCGCCCGTCGTCTTCACCGACCTCAAGACCGCGGAGATGATCAAGTACGCCTCGAACGCCTTCCTGGCGACGAAGATCTCGTTCATCAACGAGATCGCCTCGATCTGCGAGGGCGTCGGTGCGAATGTGGCCGACGTCGCGCGGGCGATGGGCATGGACGAGCGCATCGGCGAGAAGTTCCTGCAGCCAGGCCTCGGTTTCGGCGGCAGCTGCCTGCCGAAAGACGTGCGCGCCCTCGCCTACCTGGCGACCGTCTACGGCGCGCACCCACAGATGCTGAACGCCGTGCTGCAGATCAACGCGGCGCAGCGGCAGCGGGTGATCCGGATGGTCCGTGACGCCCTGGGCACGCTCGAGGGGCGCGTCGTTGCGCTGCTTGGGCTTGCCTTCAAGCCCGGCACTGACGACATCCGTGAGGCGCCGTCGGTCGACCTCGCCCGCTTGCTCATGAACGAGGGCGCCGTCGTCCACGCCTACGACCCCTTCGCCGCCGAACCCTTTGGCGCGCTGTTCCCCGAAGTCCAGCAGTTCGACAGCCCCATCGCCGCGGCCACGGGTGCCGACGCCGCCCTCGTCGTCACCGAGTGGGACCAGATTAGGCGCATCGACCTGGGCGCGCTGCGCGCGGTGATGCGCACGCCACTGGTCGGCGACTGCCGCAACGCGCTCGACCGGGACGCCGTGCTGGGCGCGGGCTTCGCCTACTTCGCCGTCGGCAGTGGCATCAGCGGCATCGAGCACGTGCGCGCAAGCGAACCGGCGGGGGTGCTGTAATGCGCGCGTTGATCACTGGCGGCGCCGGCTTTATCGGCTCGAACCTCGCTGACGCCTTGCTCGCGCGCGGCTGGGACGTCGTCGCCGTCGACAACTTCATCACCGGCAGCCGCGAGAACATCGCGCACCTCGCCGGCGAGCCGCGGTTTGAGCTCGTGGAGGCCGACATCGAGCGGGCGCCGCGCATCGCCTGCGACGCTGTCTACCACCTGGCGAGCCCGGCGAGCCCTGAGGGCTACGGCCGTTACCCGCTCGAGACACTGCAGACGAACTCGGCCGGCACCTGGCGGGCGCTCGAGATCGCGCGCGAGCAGCGCGCGCGCTTCCTGCTCGCGTCCACCTCGGAGGTCTACGGCGACCCCCTGGAGCACCCGCAGCGCGAGGAGTACTTCGGCAACGTCGACCCCATCGGTCCGCGCGCCTGCTACGACGAGGGCAAGCGCTTTGCCGAGGCGCTGACGATGACGTACATCCGCGAGCACCGGCTCGACGCGCGCATCGTGCGCATCTTCAACTGCTACGGCCCGCGCAACGCGCTCGACGACGGCCGCATGGTGCCCACGTTCGCTGGCCAGGCGCTGCGCGGCGAGCCCGTGACGGTGCACGGCGACGGCGGTCAGACGCGCAGCCTCTGCTACGTCGACGACATGGTCGAAGGCCTGATCGCCGCGATGGAGACGGCCGGCACCGCCGGGCGCGTGTACAACCTCGGCCAGGAGCGCGAACACACCGTGCAGGAGTTCGCCGAGATGATCGTGAAGCTCGCTGGCTCGCACTCGCCGATCGTGCATGTGCCGGCGCGCGAGGCCGACATCGAGCGCCGGAAGCCCGACGCGACGCGCGCACGCACCGAGCTGGGCTGGTCGGCGCGGCGGACGCTGGAGTACGGGCTGGAGCAGACGATCGCCTGGTATCGCCGGCAGCTCGAGCGCGAGGCGGCGGCCGCCCGCTGAGCGCGTCGCGTCCCACACGCGGCGCGTCCCGGCAGCAGCCTGGTACGCGCATGTCAGCCCACGCCGGTTACGTATCCGACCCGGAGGGACTGCGTGTCGTCTTCGGCCGCCGGCGCGCCGTCTCGCCCGATGCCGTCGTCGCACCACCCTGGCGAGCGTCGCCCACGCCGGCGATCTATCCTCGCAGCGCGCGTCCGCTCATGCTGCCGCGCCCGAGGAGGTCCAGATGGTGTTGCGCTACACGGTCGACGAGCACGTGGCAACGGTCGTGCTCGACCGGCCTGAAGTGAAAAACGCGCTCAACCGCGAGCTGTATGCCCGACTCGAGGACGCCTTTCGCGAGGCACACCGTGACCCCGACGTGCGCTGCGTGATTGTCACGGGCGAGGGCACGGCGTTCTGCTCGGGCGATGACGTGCGCGAGATCATGCTCGCGCCGGACGCCGAGACGCCGGCCACGCGCCCGCGCGACCCGAACCCGCGGCCGACCCCCGCCGCGATGGCCGTCCTCGAATGCGACAAGCCGGTGATCGCCGCCGTGAACGGCGCGGCCGTCGGCTGGGGGATGGAGCTGGCGCTCTTCTGCGATGTCCGCATCGCCAGCGACCGCGCGCGGTTCGGCGAGCTGTTCATCAAGCGCGGGCTGATCTCGGACATCGGCGGGCTGTGGCGCCTACCGCAGCTCGTCGGGCCGTCGCGGGCGGCCGAGCTGCTGTTCACGGGCGAGATCATCGACGCACTCGAGGCAGAGCGCATCGGCCTCGTCTCACGCGTCGTGCCGCACGACACGCTGATGGCGGCCGCGCGGGAGCTGGCGGCGAAGATCGCCGCGAACCCGCCAATCGCGATGCGCTTCATGAAGCAGGGGCTGCGGCTGGCGACCGGGGGGCGACCCACGGCAGCTCGGTGCGTACGTGATGAACTCGCTCGCGTACCTGTTCACGACGGAGGACCATCGCGAAGGTGCGCTGAGCTTCGTCGAGAAGCGGCCGCCGGTGTTCAAGGGACACTGACGCTGGGCGTCGTTGGAGATGGAGGAGCGGAGGTGGCAATGGCCGTGCGGGCGTATCTCGAGCGGGAGCTGACCGAACCGATCGCGCTGTGCGGGCCAGATGGCCGGCTGAACCGCGCGGCGGTCGGCTGGTCGCGCCATCCGCGACACCGCTGCAACCTGCCCGCGTCCCTCGCCCGGAAGAAGAAGTGGAACTACTGGGCGATCACGAGCGAGGACTTCCTGTTCTCGACGACGGTCGCCGATATGGACCTCTTCCAGCTCGGCGGCGCCTACCTGTTCGACCGGCGCACGCACCTGCACCTGGACAAGACCGTGGTGTGTCCTGCGGGCACCATCGTCATGCCGGAAGGTGTCGCCGGCGACATCGTGATCGCGCATCCGAAGATGCGCGTGGCGCTGGAGGACGATGGCGCCGGGACGCGCATTCGCGTCGAGGCGGCCGACTTCGCGGGCGCGCCGCTCGAGGCGGACATCGTGGTCGACCGGCCGGCGGGCCATCAGACGCTGAACGTCGTCATCCCATGGAGCGATGCACAGTTCCAGTTCACGTCGAAGCAGAACACGCTGCCGGCGACCGGCTATGTCCGCTTCGGCGACCAACGGTGGGACTTCGCGCCGCCGTCGTTCGGCTGCCTCGACTACGGGAGGGGCGTCTGGCCGGAGGAGACGGCCTGGATCTGGGGCGCCGCTTCGGGCGTGCAGGGTCCGCACACGGTCGGCCTGAACCTCGGCGCGAAATGGACGGATGGCACCGGCATGAACGAGAACGGCATCTGCATCGACGGGCGGCTGACGAAGATCAGCGAGGACCTCTCGGTCGAATACGACGCTACACAGCGCATGCGGCCGTGGCGCATCCGCACCGCGGCGAGCGCCCGCATCGACCTGCGCTTCGAGCCGGAGTTCGAACGCATCTCCGAGAGCGGGACACCGGAGCGCTATATGAACGTGCACCAGATGTTCGGCACGTACGCCGGACGGATCTCAACCGGCGACGGGCCGCTCGAGGTGCGCGGTCTCTTCGGGTGGATTGAGGACCAGGAAGCGCGCTGGTAAGCAGCGTGGGCGGGGCGTCCACTGCCCGCGCTCGAGCCGGGGGCGCTACGCCACCTCGGCCACGGCACCGGCGAACTGGTCGTTGTACAGCCGCGCGTACGCGCCGCCGCGGGCGAGCAGCTCGAGGTGGTTCCCCTGCTCGACGATCCGGCCCGCCTCCATGACGAGGATCGTATCGGCATCGCGAATCGTCGACAGGCGGTGGGCGATGACGAAGCTCGTGCGCTGCGAGCGTAGCGCCGCCATCGCGCGCTGGATCAGCACCTCGGTGCGTGTGTCGACGGAGCTCGTCGCCTCGTCGAGGATGAGGATCGGCCGGTCGGCCAGAAACGCGCGCGCGATGGTGATGAGCTGGCGCTCGCCCGCGCTGACGGAGCTGCCCTCGTCGTCGATCCGCGTGTCGTAGCCGTCGGGCAGAGAGTGCACGAAGCGGTCGACGTACGTCGCGCGGGCGGCCTCGCGGATCTGCTCCTCGGTCGCATCGAGGTTGCCGTAGGCGATGTTGTCGCGGATCGTGCCGCCGAAGAGCCACGTGTCCTGCAGCACCATGCCGATCTGCGAGCGCAGCTCGCGGCGCGACATCGTGGCGATGTCCCGGCCGTCGATCGTGATCGTGCCGGCGTCGAGCTCGTAGAAGCGCATGATGAGGTTCACGAGCGTCGTCTTGCCGGCGCCGGTATGCCCGACGATGGCGACCGTGTGGCCGGGCTCGACCGTGAGCGAGAGGTCGGTAATCAGCGGCCGGCTGGGGTCGTACGAGAAGGAGACGTGGGAGAACTCGACGCGGCCGCGCGGCTTTGGCGCGCCTTCGACGACCGCCGGCTCGGGCGATTCCTCGGCGGCGTCGAGCAGCTCGAACACGCGCTCCGCTGACGCGACGCCGGACTGGAAGGTGTTGATCATCGAGGCGATCCAGGACAGCGGCTGGGAGAAGTTGCGTGAGTACTGGAGGAAGGCTTGGATGTCGCCGATCGTCATCGCGCCGTTGGCGACGCGGATGCCGCCGAGCACGGCGATGGCGACGAAGTTCAGGTTCCCGATGAGCATCGTCGCCGGCGAGATGACGCCGGAGATGAACTGCGCTTCGAAACTGGCCTCGTAGAGCTCGTCGTTCGTGCGGCGGAACGCCGACTCGACGTCGCGGTGGCGCCCGAACGCCTTGACGACCGCGTGCCCGGTGAGCGCCTCCTCGACCTGCGAATTGAGGTCGCCGGTGTGCCGCCACTGGGCGATGAAGCGCGCGCGGGAGCGCTTGGCGATCTCGCCCATCATCACCATCGAGAGCGGGATCGTCACGAGCGCCACGAGCGAGAGTAGCCACGAGATCCAGATCATCATCGCCACGGTGCCGATCAGCGTCAGCGCCTGCGTGAGCATTTGTGAGAGCGTCTGCTGGAGGCTCTGGGCGATGTTGTCGATGTCGTTCGTCACGCGGCTCAGGAGGTCGCCGCGCTGGACGCGGTCGATGTAGCTCAGTGGCAGCCGGTTCAGCTTCTCCTCCACATCGGCGCGGAGGCGAAACATCGTGCGTTGCACCACGCCGGCGAGGATGTATGACATGCCGTACTGCAGCGCCCAGGCGCCGGCGAGCAATGCCCCGGCGAACGCGAGGATGCGGCCGAGGTGGTCGAAATCGAGGGCGGTATGGGTAAAGACCGCGCGCGCGACGACGTCCGTCGCGCTGCCGAGCACCTTCGGCAGACTGACGCTCATCCAGACGGCGGCGACCGACATCGCGATGGCGACGAGCACGACCCAGCGGTCGTGGTCGAGGCGCCGGAGCAGCCGGCGTGTCGTCGCGCCGAAGTCGCGCGGCTTCTCCGCCGGCATCCCGAAGGAGCTGAAGCGCGGGCCGGCCTGCTGGCCCATCGGTGGGCGGACCGCGTCGGGCTTGCCGCCGGGCGCGCTCATGCTGGCACCCCCTCGCCGATCTGCGACTCGACGATCTCGACGTACGTCGGGCACGTCTCGAGCAGGTGGCTGTGCGTGCCCTGGCCGACGATTTCGCCGTCCTCGAGGACGATGATCTGGTCCGCGTTCATGATCGTCGAGAAGCGCTGCGCCACAATGAGCACCGTCGCATCGCGCGCGTACGGCACAAGCGCCGCGCGGAGCCGCGCGTCGGTCGAGAGGTCGAGCGCGGAGAACGAATCGTCGAAGAGGTACAACTCCGGCTTGCGGACGAGCGCGCGGGCGATCGCCAAACGCTGGCGCTGGCCGCCGGAAAGGTTGACGCCGCCCTGGGCGACCTCGGCATCGAGCCCGCCCGGCATCGCGCGCACAAAGTCGGCGGCCTGCGCGACCTCGAGCGCCGTCCAGATCTCGTCGTCGGTCGCGTCCGGCTTGCCGAACCGCAGGTTCGAGGCGACCGTCCCGCCAAACAGGTACGGCCGCTGGGGCACGATGCCGATGCGCTGCCAGAGGATGTCCGGGTCGAGCTCGCGCACGTCGACGCCGTCGAAGAGCACGGCGCCCGAGGTGACATCGAAGAGCCGCGCGGCGACGTTAATCAGACTCGTCTTGCCGGCGCCGGTGCTGCCGATGATCGCCGTCGTCTGCCCCGGCAGCGATGTGAACGAGATGTGCTGCAGGACAGCGTGCTCGGCGCCCGGGTAGCGGAAGCCGACGTCGCGCAGTTCCAGCCGGCCGCGCTCGCTGACCTGGGTGACGGGTGATGCCGGCGGCGTCACGGAGGTGGGTGTCGCGAGGATCTCCTGGATGCGCTCGGCGGAGACGGCCGCGCGCGGAGCCATCATCGCGACCATCGTCGCCATCATCACCGCCGACATGATCAGCGTCAGATACGTGATGAAGGCCACGAGCGAGCCGAGCGACATCGAGCCGGCGTCGACGCGATGGCCCCCGAACCAGATGACGGCGATCGTCGAGCCGTTGATGACGAACATCATCGTCGGGAACATCAGCGCCATCAGCCGGCCGGCGGCGAGCGAGGTCTGCGTGAGGTCGCGGTTGACCCGGCGGAAGCGTTCCGTCTCGACCTGCTCGCGGACGAAGGCGCGGACGACGCGCATGCCGGCGATCTGCTCGCGCAGGACGCCGTTGATCGTGTCGAGACGCTCCTGCATGAGGCGGAACTGCGGCACCATGCGCGAGATGATGATGCCGAGGATGGCCATCAGCAGCGGCAGGGTGACGGCGAGCAGCCACGAGAGGCCGAGGTCCTGCCGCATCGCCATAAAGACGCCGAAGACAACGGTCAGCGGCGCAGCGACGACCATCGTGCAGGTCATGAGGACGAGCATCTGCACCTGCTGGACGTCGTTCGTGATGCGCGTGATCAGCGACGGCGAGCCGAAGAGGTTGATCTCCTTCGCGGAGAACGCCAGGGCGCGCTCGAAGAGGGACATCCGGACATCCCGGCCGAAGCCCATGGCGGCGCGCGCCGAACAGTAGACCGCGCCGACGGAGAACACCGCCTGCACCGCCGTCACGGCGAGCATGACGCCGCCGATGCGCCAGATGTAGCCGGTGTCGCCGCGGATCACGCCCTTGTCGATGATGTCGGCGTTGAGGGAGGGCAGCAGCAGCGATGCCGTCGCCTGCACCGCCTGGAGGACGAGCACGCCGAGGAGCCAGTGCCGGTAAGCGCGCAGGTGCGCGCGCAAGAGCTGGATCATCCCCGGCGGGTCGGGCAGGCGGCCGCGTCACCTGCAACGTAGGCGTGGCGCGAGCGGCGCGCCGTCAGATCGGTAGACGTCATGACAAAGCATCGTAGCGAAGTGCTGGTTCCGCTGCTCCCAGTACCGGACCCGGAGGTGGCCTCGCGGCCCGCGCCTCCGGGGCGGCCTGCGTGCCCCGAGGCGAACGCCAGAAGGTGGTGGCGGGCGTAACCCTTAGCTCGTCGCCAGGCCCGCGCGCTCGGACGTGGGTCCGAACCGCCCTTCGTCGACCAGGCTAGCCAGCGAGGCCCGATCAGCCCGGCGCGCGCTGTCACGCGGGGAGCCTCGGATCTTGCCCGCCTTCGTGCTCGTCCCGCGAGGCGGCCGGTGCTTGGGGTGAGGCGCGAGCCAAGCGCTTCGGTGTGACAGCGGGGCCTGCCGCGTTGGTCCTGAGCTAGCCGCGGATGCCGACAACGTGACGGTTGGCGATAATCCGGGGATGCAAGAATTCAGCTTTGACTTCGGCGACCCCGTGTTCGACGTCGACGGTTGGCGCCTGTCGTTGCAGGTCATCACGTTCGAAAACACCTACGGTGTCCCGGCCACGTCGGAAGTCGATCGGGACCTGTCCCGCACAACGATCAGAGCGCCTCATGTCACGTACGCCGGGGGCCAGCGTTCGGCGGCAGGGGCTGTAGCGCTTGAAGCCTGGCCGGCCGAAGGCGGACTCGAGCTGGTCCTATCAGCATCGATGCCCCGCCGCGTGCGCTGCACGAAAGTCATCGTCAGCGGACTTCCGTGTGGAGAGCTGCTTGGCCACCGCTGGGCGGCGGAGACGGTGCGGCGGCGCGGCACGACCGTCCACTATCCGGGCACGACTCATACGCCGCTGATCTTCCTCAGATTGCCCGATGGCGAGCACCTGTACTTTGAATCGCTCGACGCGCGCGTACGCGCGAAGCGCTTCGCTGTTGTCGAGCGAAATGGCAGCATCAGCGTCGAACTGATCCATGAGGACGCCGCGTACGAGATGTCAGCCGAGACGCGCTCGCCGCGCTGGCGGATCGGCCGGACGCGCGATCCGGGCGCGGTCGTCCGCCGCCGCGAACAGCACGTCGCGCGCGCGTTTGGGCTGTCGCCGTGGGTGAGTCGTGCGGACATACCGCCGTGGGCACGTGACGTCGCGCTCGTCGCGACAATCCACGGCATGCACTGGTCGGGCTATATCTTCAACAGCTATGACGATATGCGGGGCATCATCGAATACCTCGCGGATCGGATGCCGCGACGTTCCGTCCTTGCCTTCCTCGCTGGCTGGGAGGGCCGCTACTACTGGCAGTACGGCGACTACCGGCCGGAACCATTGCTGGGCGGCGACGCCGGCTTCCGTCGGCTCGCGGCGCGGGCGCGTGACCTCGGTGTCTCGTTGATGCCGATGTTCGGCGCGAACTGCGCGAACAGGGAGCTGCCCGGGTTCGCCGAATGGGGCGCCGGCGCTGAGATGTGCTCACCTTCAGGCATGGTCTTCCAGGGCAATCGCCCTGACTGGGATGCGAGCCGCTCTCACGACCCGGGCTGGCAGGCGTGGCTCAACCCAGGGGCGCCGCATTGGCGCCAGCACCTCATCAGCCAGGTGTCGGCGCTGCTCGCTGCGTATGATCTGCCCGCGGCGTTCTTCGATACCCAGCACGTGTGGACCAATGATCCACACTACGACGTCTACGGTGGCTTGCTGGCGCTGCGGGACGAGCTCAAGTCACGCTTTCCGGATCTGCTCCTGGCGGGCGAAGGATGGTACGACGCGCTTGGCGCGGTCACCCCGATGTCACATTCTGGTTGGCCCGCCGCCTGGCCGGAGTTTTTCGGGCGATATAACCGGGCATGGTTGCATCTTTCCGCTGGTGATCCATCACGCGGCAGCACGGGCGTCCACGAGTTGGGATACCGGGCGTACGAAGAGGCGCCGGACGTCCCATGGTGTCTGCCGTCGATCGCGTTCGTCGATGGCACCCTCACGCGGGCGCGTCCGCTGGTGGACTCGGCCATCGCCGACGCGAAGCGGCGCGCGCTGTGACCGCCGCCAGCGTTGTTGCCGGGTCGATTGGCGAGCGAATGCGTTAAGCTCAACGTCGGGCGAGCGTCGCGGACGCCGGCCCACCTCGCAACCGTCGGGGAGTGGCGCAGTCCGGTTAGCGCGCCTGGTTTGGGACCAGGAGGTCGCCGGTTCGAATCCGGCCTCCCCGACCACGCTTCGGTTGACGCCGGACAACCCGTAGCGGCGTCGGCCCCCAGACGCACACACCACTGGCGCCCGACACCGCGGAACGCTCGCGGCGTGCGCGCCGGCGGCCAGCGACCCGAGCCGACGGCCAGCTACAGCGCGCTCTTGTAGATCGCGGCGAGGTCTTCCGCTGCCACGGGGCGCGGCGCCGCGATGAAGATCCCCTGCGACTTCTGCGCGTCCTCGACGAACTGCGCGACGTCGCTCTCCTTCATGCCGACGCTCGGGTCGCTGAGCTTCGCCGGAATCTTGATCTCGCTGCGCAGCGAGCGCACCTGGCTCACGACCTCGCGCGCCGCGTCCTTTGCCGGCATGCCCCAGGCGTTGATGCCCATGAGCGGGGCGATCTCGAGCAGCTGGTCCGCCAGGAACTCGCTGTGGTACTCGAGCACCTGCGAGAGCAGGATGGCGTTGGCCACGCCGTGTGGTGTGCCTAGGCGGCCACTGACTACGTGCGACAGCCCGTGCACCTGCCCTAGCCCCTGCGACATCGACTGGCCGGCAATGTTCGCGGCGTAGAGCATGTGCTTCAGCGCCGAAGGGCGGTCGGGGCCGTTCACCGCCTGCCGCAGGTGCATCGAAATCTGCTGGATCGCGCGCGTGGCGAACATGCGCGTGAACGGCGTGTTGCCCGGGTTCACGTACGCCTCGATCGCGTGCGTCAGCGCGTCCATCCCCGTCGCTGCCGTGATTGCGGCCGGCATCTTCGCGACGAGGTTCGGGTCGAGGATCGCGACATCCGGCGTGCAGTTGAGCATCAGGTGCTTGTAGTGCGTGTCGGGATCCGTGATCACGGCCGCCGGCGAGATCTCGGAGCCGGTGCCGCAGGTCGTCGGGATGGCGAACAGCGGCTTCACCTTGTTCGGGAAGGGGGTCGTGCCGGCGCCGAAGAGGTACTCCTTCGACGTCGCCCCGCCCATCGCCGCCGTCACGGCGACGCCCTTTGCCGCGTCGATGGCGCTGCCGCCGCCGACCGCCACGACGAAGTCGGCGCCGGCGTCCTTCATCGCCTGTACGCCGGCGTCGACCTCGGGGACCGACGGGTTCGGATTCACGTTGTCGTAGACGGTGTGCGCGACCTCTGCCTCGTCGAGCGAGGCGAGGACGGAATCGAGGATGCCCGCGGCCTTGATGCCGGGGTCCGTGACCACCAGCGCATGCTTGTATCCGGCGGCCTTCGCCCGCTGCCCGAGTTCGGCGATCGACCCCTCGCCGAACACCGTCTCCACCTTCAACGCGAACGATGGCATGTGGGACCTCCGGTTGTGCAGAACATAAACGCGCGGCCCGTTGCGGCCGCGCGCTCATGATGGATCGCGCTCGGACGAGCGTCCAGCGCTGCCCGGCGCTACCAGATCTCCTGCCCGGTGAGGCGGCGGTACGCTTCCTTGTAGCGCGCCGACGTGCCCTCGACGACGTCCGCCGGCAGCTCCGGCGCCGGCGGCTCCTTGTCCCAGCCGGACTGCGCGAGCCAGTCGCGCACGTACTGCTTGTCGAAGCTCGGCTGCGGCTTGCCCGGCTCGTATGTCTCGACGTCCCAGAAGCGGCTCGAGTCGGGCGTCAGGATCTCGTCGATCAGGTGGAGCTCGCCGTCGATGTAGCCGAACTCGAACTTCGTGTCGGCGATGATGATGCCCCGCTCGCGCGCGTACGACGCCGCGAAGTTGTACAGCGCGAGGCTGCGCAGCCGCAGCACCTGCGCCGCCTCCGGGCCGACCTCCTGCACCAGGTCCGAGAAGGTCATCGGCTCGTCGTGGCCCGTCTCGGCCTTCGTCGTCGGCGTGAACAGCGGCTCCGGCAGCTTGTCGCTCTCCCGCAGCCCCTTCTCGAGACGCAGGCCGTTGACCGTGCCCCACTTCTGATACTCCGCCCACCCCGAGCCCGCCAGATAGCCACGGACGATGCACTCCACGTCGACGCGCTGCGCCTTCTTCGCGATCGTCGCGCGGCCGACCAGCTCGGGCGGCAGCTCGAACGGCAGCTCGTCAGCCGCCGTGCCGTCGGCGAGGCGGATGAAGTGGTTCGGGACGACGTCACGCGTGCGCTCGAACCACCAGGCGGACATCTGGCTCAGCACCCTGCCCTTGTCGGGGATGCCCGTTGGCAGGACCACGTCGAAGGCGGAGATGCGGTCAGTCGCGACGATGAGGAGGCGGTCGCCCAGGTCATACGTATCGCGGACCTTGCCGCGGTAGGTGCGGCTGGGCAGCGGTGAATCGATGAGGACGGAGGTCATCGGGCGCAGTCCTTTGCGTGCGTTGTCGGCCTGGGTCGGGGTGCGGCGGAACGACGCCTACCTGAGCCTAGTCGAATAGGTGTTCGTCCGGCAAGCCACGGTTTCGTTAATTCCCGGCTCCTAGCCTCTGACGGCCACGGGTGCTATGTTCGACACCCAACACTGACGCGCGCGTGAGGGTGCGCGCGAGCGAGGTGTCGCATGACCACAGAGCAGTCCGTGATCACCGACGAGATGCGTGCCGCGGTCGGCGTCGAAGGCCCGCCGACGACGCTCGAGGTCGAGAAGACGAACTGCCGCATGTTCGCACGGGCGGTCGGCCACACCGACCCCATCTTCTACGACGAGGAGGCGGCGAAGGCGCGCGGCTACCGGAGCATCGTCGCGCCGCCGGGCTTCCTCGGTACACCGGTCTTCCGGCCGGGCGGCTCGGCCGGCGCGCCGGGCGAGACGGGCGGCCAGCGCTTCTCCATCCCGTACAAGCGCGTCCTCAACGGCGGCACCGAGTACGAGTACTTCCCGGAGAACGACGTCATCTGCGCCGGCGACACGATCACCGCGCGCTCGAAGATCGCCGGCTTCGAGGAGACCACCGGCTCACTGGGGCCGATGCTGATCACGCGGCGCGAGACGACGTACACCAACCAGCACGGCAAGGTCGTCGCGAAGCTGTACGGGACCGTGATCCAGTACTGATGCACGCAGCGCGGGCTTTCAGCCCGCGCGGCCGGCTGAAAGCCGGCCCCGTGCGTGTGAACGAGCGCCGGGAGGCTGACGATGGCAGAGCAGGTGTACTTCGAGGACGTGCAGGAAGGCGACGAGATCCCGTCGCTGAAGAAGAACTGCTCGACCCAACAGCTCGTGCTCTGGGCCGCGGGGTCGGGCGACTTCTACCAGATCCACTACGACAAGGACTTCGCGCAGCGCACCGGCCTGCCCGGCATCATCGTGCACGGCGCGCTCAAGCACGCCTTCCTGGGACAGCTGTTGCACGACTGGATCGCGCCCGCCGGACAGATACGGAAGTTCGGCTGCTCCTACCGGGGGATGGACTACCCGAACCAGGACATCCTCTGCCGCGGCGTCGTGAAAAAGAAGTACGAGGACGGTGGCCGGAAGCTCGTCGAACTCGAGGTGTGGACAGAGAACCCGGACGGCAAGAAGACCTCACCCGGCAGCGCGACCGTCGCGCTGCCGTCGCGCGGCTGAGAACGTCGACGCCGGTTCGCGATGTAGCGCGGACTTGCGTCCGCACCGGAAAGGGTTCAGGCGACGCAGCGGCGCGGACGTAGTCCGCGCGGGGGAGATTTCGGACGCACACGCGGGCTGAAGCCCGCGCGACACGAGGAGTCGACCAACACACACGCGGGCTTCTAGCCCGTGCTACGGGAGCAAATCGGCAGGAGCAGAGGAGGACACAGTTGGCGGAAGTCTTCGAAGTCACCGACGAGATCAAGGCCCAGTACGGCAAGGAGACCGACCCGTGGACGTATGAGGTCACGACGACCAGCGTCCGCATGTACGCGCGTGGCATCGGCTCGACCGACCCGATCCACTACGACGTCGAATTCGCAAAGCGGCAAGGCTTCCGCAGCATCGTCGCGCCGATGGGCTACCTGGGGACGCCGGTCTACCACCCGGACACGAACGACCCGACGTTCGGCTTCCCGCGGCGCGGCGGCGGCGCCCGGCTGAACCTGCCGACCAAGGGCCTCCTCGACGGCGGCACCGAGACCGAGTACTTCGATTACATCTGTGCCGGCGATACGCTCATCGAGCGCTCGCATCTCGAGGAGGTGAAGGTGCGCGGCAACATGGTCTTCGTGACCAACGTGTCCGTGTTCAGGAACCCGGACGGCAAAGAGGTCGCGCGGCAGCGGCTGACGTCCATCCACATCGGCTGATGACGCGGCGCGACGGTCGCGCCGCCGGGAGAGGTGAACAGATGGCAGAACAGACGTACTTCGAGGACGTGCAGGAGGGCCAGGAGCTCGAGTCCTTCACGATCACGCCCGACAAACAGCAGCTCGTGAAGTTCGCGGCCGGATCAGGCGACTTCAACCCGCTCCACTTCGACGAGAAGTTCCCTATGCTCAAAGCGATGGGCATCCCTGACAACATCACGCACGGCCGCTTCAAGTACGCGCAGGTCGGCCGCCTGGTCTTTAGCTTCGCCGGCTACAAGGGCCGTGTGAAGCGGTTCGGCGTGCAGTACCGGGGCATGGACTTCGTCGGCAAACCGATCACGGTCAAGGGTGTGGTCACCGCCAAGCGCCAGGAGGGCGGCGAAAACCTCGTCGACCTCGACGTCTGGACGGAGGACGCGGAGGGCAAGAAGACGACGCCCGGGACGGCGACGGTCGCGCTGCCCTCTCGTTCGTGACAGCGAAGATGGAACATAGGAAGGGGTGGATAGAACTGATCCGCCCTCCATCTTCCATCCTCCATCGTCCATCCTCTTTCCGTTAGCCAAGGAGCGTCACACTCGACATGGCTCCCGCGCTCGAAGGTAAGGTCGCCGTCATCACCGGCTCCGGCCGTGGCATCGGCCGCGGCATGGCACTGCTGTTCGCGCGCGAGGGCGCGCGCGTCGTCGTCAACGACCCCGGCGTCAACACCGACGGCACCGGCCATGACAACGGGCCGGCCGACGAGGTCGTCGCCGAGATCAAGGCTGCGGGCGGCGAGGCCGTCGCCGACTACGAGAGCGTCGCCACCGTCGACGGCGGCGAGCGCATCATCCAGCACGCGCTCGACGCCTTCGGCCGGCTCGACATCCTCGTCAATAACGCCGGCATCCTGCGCGACCGCATGATCTTCAACATGACCGAAGAGGAGTGGGACGCCGTCATCGCCGTCCACCTGAAGGGCCACTACAACTGCACGAAGCCGGCGTCGATCATCTTCCGGCAGCAGCGCTACGGCCGCATCATCAACTTCTCGTCGACGTCTGGCCTCATCGGCAACCCGGGGCAGGCCAACTACGGCGCCGCGAAGGCGGGCATCGCCGGCTTCACGCGCGTCGTCGCGAAGGACCTCGGCCGCTACGGCGTCACCTGCAATGCCATCGCGCCGGGTGCTGCGACGCGCCTGACGCAGACGGTGCCGGAGGCCGCGCGCGAACTGCGTGCCCGCGCTGGTATCTCCGGCGCCGCCGGCGGCCCCGGCCAGCGCCCGCCGTCGGCGATGCAGCTTCGTGACCCGGAGTACATCGCGCCCATGGCGGCGTACCTGGCGAGCGATGACGCCTGGAACATCAACGGCCAGATCTTCCACGTCGCCGGCGGCACGGTCGGCCTCGCCTGGCACCCGACGCCGATGCGCACGATCTGGAAGCCGGCGATGTGGACGCTCGACGAGCTGTGCGAGGTCGTCCCGAATCAGCTCATGGCCGGCATCCCGAACCCGGCGCCGCCGCCGCCTGACCTCAAGGTGGCCGGGAGGCCGGAGACCGGAGGTCAGGGCTGATGGGCAGGCTTGACGGGCCAATTACTACTCCCGCGCGGGCTGAAAGCCCGCGCGGGCCCCGGGGGGGCGCACGACGGCCGTTGCACGCGGTCCTCGAAATCGCATGACGGGACGGTTCGGGCGACGGGTTACTCCTCGCAGCGCGGGCTTTCAGCCCGCGCGGACCCCGGGGGGCGCACGACGGCCGTTGCATGCCGCCCTCGGCCGAACGCCGTACTTCGTGTCCACGCGAGTGCATGGCTCGAAGCGCGTCTTCGTCGGGGACGTCGCGCGAGTCGCGCAGGACGAGCTGAAGGCTTTGCGGGCGGCGTACGGATTCCTTCTGCTCGCGTACGTGTTCATGCCGGATCATGCGCACTTCGTGATAGTCCCCGCAGGCGATTACACCATCGCGCAAACGATGCGGCTCGTGAAGGGCGGCATCGCGCGACGCGTGAACGCCGTCCTCGGACAATCGGGAAAGCTGTGGCAGGAAGGCTTCTTCGAATACGCGCCCCGAACTCGCGAGCAACTCAACGCGTACATCGAGTATGTGCACGCTAACCCCGTGAAGGCGGGAACCGTGAACATGGCGGAGTCGTTCGCGTACTCCAGTGCGGACGGCTCCTGCATGCGAGACTATCAGGCGTTCTTTGAAGCGGAGCGAGAATGATGGCCCGCGCTGCGAGGAGGGAGCGCGGTCGTGCGTCGGTGCAGCGCGCGGGCTGAAAGCCCGCGCTGCGAGAAATAGTGGCTGCAAGCGAGATGATCTCGCGTCGGTGCAGCGCGCGGGCTGAAAGCCCGCGCTGCGAGAAATAGTGGCTGCAAGCGAGATGATCTCGCGTCGGTGCAGCGCGCGGGCTGAAAGCCCGCGCTGCGAGAATGGATGGGCGAGGTAACGATGGGCAGGCTTGACGGGCGCGTGGCGGTAGTGACGGGCGCGGGGCGCGGCATCGGGCGCGGCGTCGCGCTCCTGCTCGCGCAGGAGGGCGCGAGCGTCGTCGTCAACGACTACGGCGTCAACGTCGACGGCACCGCGCCGGACGCCGGCCCGGCGAAGGACGTCGCTGACGAGATCCGCGCCGCCGGCGGCAAGGCCGTCCCGAACTTCGACACCGTCGCGACGGTCGAGGGCGGCGAGCGCATGGTGCAGCAGGCCCTCGACGAGTTCGGCCGTCTCGACATCCTCGTGAACGTCGCCGGCATCCTGCGCGACCGCATGATCTTCAACATGAGCGAGCAGGAGTGGGACGACGTCATCGCCGTCCACCTGAAGGGCCACTACTGCACGACGAAGCCGGCCTCGATCATCTTCCGCCAGCAGCGCAGCGGCCGCATCATCAACTTCTCGTCGATCTCCGGCCTCGGCGGCCTCCCGGGGCAGGCGAACTACGGCGCTGCCAAGGCGGGCATCGCCGGTTTCACGCGCGTCGTCGCGCGCGACCTCGGCCGCTACGGCGTCACCTGCAACGCCATCGCGCCCGGCGCCGCCACGCGCATGACGGCGACCATCCCCCAGAACGCGCAGCAGCTCCGCGCCCGCGCCGGCACCGCCCCGCCCGCCGCCCCGCGCCCGCGAGAGTCCACCGTACCGCCCATGCGCGAGCCGGAGTACGTCGCGCCCATGACCGTCTTCCTCGCCTGCGACGAGGCCTGGAACATCAACGGCAAGATCTTCTACGTGGCCGGCGGCCGCATCTCGCTGGCGCACGAGGAAACGCCGATGCGGCAGATCATGAAGCAGGGCATGTGGACCGTCGACGAGCTGCGCGAGCTGGTGCCCTCGCAGCTCATGTACGGCATCACCAACCCCGCCCCGCCCCCGCCCGACCTGGATATCCCGGGTCGCCCCGTCGCGCAGCAGGCGTAGAGCTGTCATTCCGAGCGCAGCGAGGAATCTGCGCTGAGGCGCTTCACCCGCTCCGATCTGCCCAACATGCGCGAAGCAAGCGGGCAATGGTGGCTCGCCTCGGACGCGCGCCGCGAACCGGCCGACACCCCTAGATATCGATGCCGTGGTCGATATCCAGCAGCGCGAGGCGCTGCAGCAGCTCGGCGCGGTGGTGGATGTCGTGCTCGAGCAGGTGGTAGGCGATCCAGTGGCCGCTGAACGGCCGGCCGTCCCAGGTGCTCGTGTAGGTCTTGTCGAGCTGCTCGCCGTTCCCGAGGAAGCGCTGGAGCCGCGCGAACGAGCGCTCGTGCTCGCGGCGGATGTCGTCCTTCGTCTTCACCGTCGTCCAGATGCTCGGGACGTCCTGGCCGTCCTTCACGTCGCGCGTCAGCCAGTTGTCCCGCGCGTCGGCGATGTGGATGAGGATGCCGCGCGAGTTCCACAGCTCGGGCTTCGGCGTCCAGTTCAGCTTGTCCTCGGGGATGATGTCGAGGATGTGCAGGACGTGCTGGTGGACCTCGGGCCAGTAGGAGGTGATGTCGAGGGGGACGCTGGTGTGGGGCATGGCGGCATGATAGCGGCCGATGTCTGATGTTCGATGTTTGATGTTTGATGTTTGATGTTTGACGTCTGATGCTCGAGGCCCGTAGGTAATCTCCCGATGGCAGGCGGCGGGCGCCGATGCGACGATCGCACTATGGCGGCCGAACCGGCGACCAGCGCCCAGCGCCCGGAGCACGACCTGCTGCGCCGCTACCTCGCCGACCTCGCGGGCGGCAAGAACCTCTCGCGCTTCACGCTCCGCAACTACGAGACCGACCTCCGCCACTACTTCGCCTGGCTCGAGCGCGAGGAGATCGCCCTCACCCGCATCACGCGGCCCGCGTTCCGCGGCTACATCGCCGAGATGCAGGACGCCGGCGTCGCGCAGGGCAGCGTGACCCGGCGCGTCAGCACCGTGCGCGGCTTCTACAAGTGGCTGCGCCTCGCGGGCGTCATGCACGACGACCCGCTCGCGCTCGTCCGCGGCCCGAAGCAGG